>Ga0075012_10004573_pt1 | contig 12828 bp, 15 predicted proteins | sample All_14_2_FD_71474 | JGI IMG/M metagenome (GOLD analysis project Ga0075012, IMG submission 71474) | Freshwater microbial communities in response to fracking from Pennsylvania, USA - Allegheny Zone_MetaG_DW_15 | ecosystem: Environmental > Aquatic > Deep subsurface > Groundwater > Drilled...
GGGGCAGGCGGTACCGGAGCTGCCGCTGGCGGCTGTTCCTCGGGGGTTGCGGGGGAGTTCTGGTCGCTCACAGTTCGGCCTTTCTGACACGCATCCGCACGATCATTCGTGCTTCCACCAGCGTTCCAGTCGCCCCCGGGCGTGTCAACGTGGACGGTAGTCTGGGGCGGTCCCGCTCACCCGCGGGTCGAATCGACCGCAGGAGCTGCTTCATGTCCACCGATCACGTCGTTCTCGTTACCGGAGGCAATCGCGGCATCGGTCGCGCCATCGCCGAGCGTTTCGTCGCGGAGGGGTACCCCGTCGCCGTGACCGCGCGTTCTGGAGAGGGCCCCGCCGGTACGCTGACGGTTCGCGCTGATGTCACGGATGCCGCGGCAGTCGACGCCGCTTTCGCCGAGGTGGAAGAGAAGCTCGGACCCGTGACGATCGTCGTCGCAAACGCCGGGATCACGAAGGACACGCTGCTGCTGCGCATGAGCGAAGACGACTTCGATTCGGTGGTGGCGACGAATCTCGGCGGCGCATTCCGTGTCGTCAAGCGGGCGGCGAAGGGGATGCTGCGAGCGAAGTGGGGACGCGTCATCCTGATCTCGAGCGTCGTCGGCCTTTACGGCTCGCCAGGACAGATCAACTACGCCTCGTCGAAGAGTGGGCTTGTGGGCTTCGCCCGCTCGCTGACGCGCGAGCTGGGTGGCCGCGCTATCACCGCGAACGTGGTTGCGCCCGGCTTCATCGAAACCGACATGACTGCTGAGCTCCCGGAGGAGACCCAGGCTCAGTACAAGGCAACGATTCCCGCGGGCCGGTTCGCGACCCCTGACGAGGTAGCCGGCGTCGTCACCTGGCTCGCCTCAGACGATGCCGCCTACATCTCGGGAGCGGTCATCCCGGTCGATGGTGGATTGGGTATGGGGCACTGACGCCGCTCAGGTCTCACTGATGGCGCTGATGAGGTGCCTCGCGAGCTGATCGGGAACCGAGAACTGCGGCCAGTGGCCCGAGTCGATCTCGACGATCGAGAGGTGCTCGCTGGCGGCGAGCTCTGCTGCCCACGCCGGCGGTTCCTCGAGCAGGCCACTGATCTCGTCGGCGCTGGCAGTACCCATGAGGATGGTCATCGGCACGCGGTGACGTCGCTCGTCTGTGAGTGTGATCGCGTCGGTCGGCACGCGTGCCGGCACCGAGAGCGCCCGCTGCGCTACCTCGGCCCGTACCGCCTCTGAGAGATCCCGGACCTCCGGATTCTCGAAGGTTTCCCACCCGGGGAACGGCACCACGCCATCGACGATGGGGAACTCCCAGATCATCCCGCCAGGGGTTGGTGGGAGCGTGTCGACCAGGACTACCCGCGCCACCCGGTCCACGCGACGGTCTGCGGCGCCCCATGCGACGTTGCCCCCGCCGCTGTGGCCGACGAGTACGACGTCACCCTCGAGCCCGTCGATCAGCTTGACGACGGCATCCACCCAGTCGGCGATGCCGATCTCACCGGATGCGTCGGCCGGTTCGCCAACCCCCGGAAGCGTCACAGGATGCGGCTCGTGGTCGGCATCGCGAAGCGCCGGAACAACGTCGTCCCACGATGACGCGTCGAGCCACAGGCCGGGGATCAGGATGATGTGCATGTCGTAACGCTAGTCCTGGCATCCGACACCGACCATTGAACGAGGCGCGACCCGTCGTGCGCGGTGGCGCTCAGCGGGGGAGGAGCGGCAGGATCTCGCGCAGATCGACCGGGTCGATCACGACATTCGCACGCTCTCGGACTGCCGGCTTCGCGTTGAAGGCCACGCCCAAGCCCGCCGCCGCCATCATCCGTAGATCATTGGCGCCGTCGCCCACCGCGATCGTCCGCGAGAGGGGTAGCTCGAGCACACGTGCCCACTCGCGCAGGGTTGCTGCCTTCCCCTCGGCATCGACGATCTCACCGTCAACGGCTCCTGTCAGAGCACCATCGGAGGTGGCTAGTCGATTTGCTCGCCAGCGATCCACCCCGAGTGCGGGTGCGATGTGATCGAGCACCTCGTGGAAACCGCCGGATACCACGCCCACAACGCCGCCGCGCTCGTGGACGCCCGCGATGAACTCGGATGCCCCGAGCGTCGGCTCCACGCGCGCCAACACGCGCTCGAACGCAGCGAGCGGAACTCCTGTCAGAGCAGCCACGCGGGTTCGCAGGCTCTCGGCGAAGTCCACCTCGCCGCGCATCGCGGCCTCGGTTGCGGCAGCCACCTCGGCACCGCGGCCCGCTTCGTCCGCGATCAACTCGATCACTTCGTTACGCAGCAGCGTCGAATCGGCATCGAGGACGACAAGGAAGCGAGCTGGCATCACCCGACTACGCTACCGGTCCGGTTGTGCTGGCCAGCACGGGAAGATCAGCGCTCGACGACGACGCCCTTGCCGACCACCGTGATTCCGGAGTCGGTGACGGTGAATCCACGCTCGAGGTCGTGGGCCCGGTCGACCCCGATCGTGGCGCCGTCGGCGACCACGACGTTCTTGTCGAGGATTGCGCGGTGAACGCGCGCACCCGGTCCTACGCGCACGTAGTCGAACAGCACGGCATCCGTGATGGTCGACCCGCCCGCTGCCAGAGTCCACGGCCCGACGACGCTCCGCTCCAGGTGCGTCCCCGAGAGCACCGATCCGAGCGAAACCACCGAATCGATGGCGGTCCCGATTCTTCCGACCGAGTCGCGCACGAACTTCGCCGGCGGCGAGTTGACGGTCTGCGAGTGAATCGGCCAGTCCGTGTTGTAGAGATTGAAGACCGGGAGCGTCGAGATCAGATCCATGTGCGCGTCGAAGAACGAGTCGATGGTTCCGACGTCGCGCCAGTACGACCGGTCCCGATCCGTAGAGCCCGGGACGTCATTGAGCTTCATGTCGTAGACGCTCGCTTCGCCGCGGTCGACGAAGTACGGCACGATGTCGCCGCCCATGTCATGGTTCGATGTCGGGATCTCGCCATCGGCCTCGACGGCCTCGATGAGGGCATCCGTGTCGAAGATGTAGTTACCCATCGACGCCAGCACTTCGTGCGGGGCATCCGCCAGCCCGCTCGGATTCTGCGGCTTCTCGAGGAACTCGCGGATTCGCGTCGAACCGGGCTCGACATCGATGACGCCGAACTGGTTCGCCAGGCCGATCGGTTGGCGGATGCCGGCAACTGTCGCCCGCGCGCCCGAGGCGATGTGAGCGTCGAGCATCTGCCGGAAGTCCATGCGGTAGACGTGGTCGGCGCCGATGACGATGACGATGTCGGGTTGTTCGTCGATGATGAGGTTCATCGACTGCAAGATCGCATCGGCAGACCCCGAGAACCAGCGCTTACCCAGTCGCTGTTGGGCAGGCACCGACGTGACGTAAGAGCTCAGCATCGGGGACATCCGCCAGGTCTGGGAGATGTGTCGGTCGAGGCTGTGCGACTTGTACTGCGTGAGCACGACGATCTGCCGAAGCCCCGAGTTGATCAGGTTCGAGATTGCGAAGTCGATCAGACGGTACTGACCGCCGAAGGGAACAGCGGGTTTGGCTCGGTCGGCGGTCAACGGCATCAGCCGCTTGCCCTCTCCACCGGCGAGGACGATTCCAAAGATCTTGGGCGACGTAGCCATACCCCCAACACTATGCCGCCCCACGACCCTGTACTAGCGTTCGACACATGCGCGTCGACATCGTCACCAAGGAGTATCCGCCCGAGATCTACGGGGGCGCTGGCGTCCACGTCGCGGAGCTCGTCAAAGCCCTTCGCGCGCTACCAGCAACCGATGCGCCGGGCGATGAGCCGCTCGAGGTTCAGGTGCGTGCGTTCGGCGCTGACCGCGACGAGACTGACACGACGTCCTACGTCACCCCCGCGGAGTTGCGTGATGCCAACGCGGCGATTCAGACGATGGGCACCGATCTGCTCATCGTCGATGACGTCGCTGGTGCCGCCGTGGTCCACTCTCACACCTGGTACGCCAACTTCGCCGGTCACATCGCCGGCCTCCTCAACGGCATCCCGCACATCGTCACCGCGCACAGCCTCGAGCCGCTGCGTCCCTGGAAGGCAGAACAGCTCGGTGGCGGGTACGCGGTCTCGAGCGAAATCGAGCGCACCGCCTACCACGGCGCTGCGGCGATCGTGGCGGTCAGCGAAGGCATGCGTGGAGACATCCTTCGCAGCTACCCCGGGCTCGACCCTGCGACAGTCCGGGTCATCTACAACGGCATCGACACCGAGCAGTGGCACCCGGTCGAGGATGCCGAAACGCTTGCTGCGCTGGGGATCGATCCGACCCGACCCTCCGTCGTCTTCGTCGGGCGCATCACCCGCCAGAAGGGCCTGCCATACCTCCTTCGCGCTGCCGAGCGGTTGGATCCGGAGGTGCAACTGATCCTGTGCGCCGGCGCTCCCGATACACCCGAGATCCTCGCCGAGGTCGAGGGTCTCGTCCGCGGCCTCCAGGAGACTCGGGACGGGGTGGTCTGGATCGACCGCCACCTCAGCCGACACGAGCTGTGCGTAGCGCTGACCGCGGCGACGACCTTCGTCTGCCCCTCGATCTACGAGCCCCTGGGCATCGTGAACCTCGAGGCGATGGCGTGTGGAGCAGCCGTGGTGGGCACCGCCACGGGCGGCATCCCGGAGGTCGTGGTCGACGGTGTGACGGGCAGGCTCGTGCCCATCGAGCAGGTCTCGGACGGCACGGGTACGCCGCTGGACCCCGAGGCGTTCGTCGCGGACTTGGCTCGGGTTCTGAGCGAGGTCGTGAGCGATCGTGAGGCGGCCAAGGCCTACGGGCGGGCGGGTCGAGAGCGCGCGACGACCGCCTTCAGTTGGCAGCGCATCGCGGAGCAAACCGCCGCGCTGTACGCAGAGGTGATCCGCGGCTCCCGATAGGCTTGACGGCATGGCTCAGGTGCTCGAATTCTCCGACGTCGTCGTCCGCAGAAACGCCCGAGACATCATCGATCACATCGACTGGACCGTGTCCGACGATGAGCGGTGGGTCGTCCTCGGTCCCAACGGGGCGGGAAAGACGACTCTGCTCGAGCTCTGTGCATCGCTCCTCCACCCGACCTCCGGTCGCGTGAACATCCTCGGGGAGCGGATCGGACGGACCGATGTCTTCGAACTGCGCCCGCGCGTGGGTTTTGCCTCGACATCCATGGCGCGTCGCATCCCGCCCGATGAGACAGTGCTGGATGTCGTGATGACCGCCGCCTATGCGGTCATGGGTCGCTGGCGCGAAGAGTACGACCAAGTCGACGTCCGTCGCGCGATGCGGGTCCTTGCCGAGTGGCAACTCGACGATCTCGCAACGCGCACGTTCGGCACGCTCTCGGACGGCGAGCAGAAGCGTGTGCAGATCGCTCGGTCCGTCATGACGGACCCCGAACTGCTGCTGCTGGATGAGCCCACGGCGAGCCTGGACCTGGGCTCGCGCGAGGAACTTCTCACACTTCTGAGTGGTTACGCCGCCGAGCCGACGACTCCCGCCATGGTCATGGTCACCCACCATGTGGAAGAGATCCCGGTGGGCTTCACTCACGTGCTGTTGCTCCGCGACGGTGCCGTCGTGGCTGCGGGGCCGCTGCGCGAGACTCTGACCGAGGATGCGCTTAGCACAGCATTCGGGGTGCCGATCGCTCTGCATCAAGAGGCTGGGCGTTACGCGGCGCGAGCGAAGACCTCGTGATCGGCACCAGCACGCGAACCTGGTAGACTCGTCCTTTGGTGCCAGCGCACCGCAGACTTTCTTTCCCCATCTCGGCAAGGAACCCCATGAAGACTGACATTCACCCCGACTACCAGGCCGTCGTGTTCCGCGACCTCGGTTCCGGCGAGACCTTCCTCACGCGTTCGACGGTTAGCAGCGACAAGACGATCGAACTCGACGGCGTGGAGTACCCCGTCATCGACGTCGAAATCTCCTCGGCATCGCACCCGTTCTACACGGGCAAGCAGCGCATCATGGACTCGGCCGGTCGCGTCGAGAAGTTCAACCAGCGCTTCAAGAACTTCGGTGGTTCGAGCAAGTAAGCCCGAATCGCACACGACGAAGACCTCGCTTTCGAGCGGGGTCTTCGTCGTTCTGGGCCGGCCCGACCCCATGAGGTACGGTCACTAGACTCGTCGGGTGCCCGCCCCGCATCCGTACGCCGCGCTCCTGGACGAGATACCGGTCACGCGTCGCGGAGTGCCGGTACTCGGGGGGACCACCGTGTTCTGGGAGTACGGGCCCGCTGACGCGCCGGTCACGATCGTCGCTGTGCACGGCTTTCGAGGCGAACACCACGGTCTCGAGCCTGTCGTCGCCTACCTCCCGGACGTGCGCGTCATCTCGCCGGACCTCCCCGGTTTCGGTGAGACGGCGCCGGTTCCCGGGCGCCGTCACGATCTCGCCCTTTACGCCGAGTGGCTGACTGACTTCGTCGCCCAGATCGCGCCGGGCGCCGTCATCCTCGGTCACTCCTTCGGCTCGATCGTCGTTTCGGCAGCCGTGGCCGGGGGGTTGGCTACGCCCCGGGTGATCCTCGTCAATCCGATCGGCGCACCCGCGCTGGAGGGCCCGCGCGGCATCCTCACGAGGCTTGCGGTCTTCTACTACTGGGCCGGGGCGCGGATGCCGAGCCGGGCGGGCACGGCCCTGTTGCGCAACGGCGTTGTGGTGCGGGTCATGAGTGTCTCCATGGCCAAGACGAAAGACCCGGTGCTCCGCCGGTTCATCCATGACCAGCACGACACGTACTTCTCCCGCTTTGCCGACCGGGACGTGCTGCACGACGCGTTCGTGACCTCGGTCTCCCACGATGTGCGGGAGTTCGCGCCGCAGATCTCTCAGCCAACGTTGCTGATCGCCGCCGAGCGCGACGACATCACCCCCATCGAGGCCGAGCGTGTACTCGCGGGACTGTTTGCTGACGCGAACCTCGTGGAGATCCCTGACGTGGGCCACCTCATCCACTATGAGACGCCACAGGTTGCGGCAGCGGCGGTCAGGAGCTTTCTTGGGCTCGACGAGCTCGATACGCGATGACATTCATGCGGTTGCCGCAGTTTCCGGTGTCGCAGTAGCGCTTTGAGCGGTTGCGAGAGAAATCGACCAGCACGCCCTCGCAATCATCGGCCTCGCAGACGAGCACGCGATCATACTCGTCCATGCGAATGACCTCCACGAACGCCATGGCGGTCTCGACGAGGATGCGGGTGGCCAGGGGCGCCTCATCATCCGACGCATGCACATGCCAGTCGTAGTCGTCGTGAATCACGAGTTGGGGGAGGGCTTCGCCATCGCGAAGCATCGCGTTGACCAACGGGACGGCGCTCTCGCGGTCGGCATCCCACAGTGAGCGCAGCCGAGTGCGGATGCTGCGCACAGCCTCTCGCTCCTGCCTCGTGCGCGAAATCCGGCCGCTGTACGGGTACCGCGCAAGAAAGGCCTCGTACTCGTCAGCGGTCGTCAAAGTGTCTTCGTCGCCGTTGAGCGGCAGGGTGTTGACCAGGTCGACGGCCGCGCGCAGGGCCATCTCGGTGTCATGGATAAAGACCATGTTGACTCCTGACATTCCGAGGGCTACTGTTTCGTTCGTGACCAGTGTGTCACGAGTGTCAACCCCCTTCACTCCTGACAGGCCGCCCATGTCCGCTCCGACCACTCCGGTCCCCGTTCTCGTCGCCCCCGCGGGCAAGCACTCGTCGGTGGCTGGGCTTGCGATCGGACTCCTCTCCGCCCTGAGCTTCGCCTCGTCGGGGAGTTTCATGAAGCCGCTCATGGAGGCGGGCTGGAGTCTGGGCGCGACCCTGTTGCTGCGTATGGGCGGGGCGGCGCTGATTCTTGCGCCTGTGCTGATCGTCACGATTCGTCGCCGTCCTGGCTTTCTTCGCAAGCACGGACTGCTGATCATCGCGTTCGGGCTCACGGGGGTGGCCGGGTGTCAGATCTTCTACTTCGCTGCGCTGCAACGGATGCCGGTGGCGATGGCCCTGCTCATCCAGTACCTCGCCCCGGTTCTTCTCGTCGGGCTCGCCTGGGTTCGGACCCGGCGCGCACCCTCGCGTCGCATCCTGGCGGGTTCCGTACTTGCGATCGTGGGGCTCGTGCTCGTCGTCGACATCGCTGGTGCAAGCTTCGACCTGATCGGCACCTTGCTGGCTTTGGCTGCTGCCGCCTGTACTGCCGCGTATTTTCTCATCGCCGAGAAGACCGGCGACGACATCCCGCCCCTCGCGCTGGCCTCGGGCGGTCTCATCACCGGCGCTCTTCTCATGGGTGTGCTGGTCGGGACGGGATTCTTGGCGTTCACCGCACCGGCCGTTGACGTTGTGTTGGCTGGCGTGAGCGTTCCCTGGTACATCCCGATCGTGTGGGTGATCGTCGTGGCAACCGCCGGAGGCTACGCGTTCGGAGTGCGAGCGGGATCGATGCTCGGATCCCGCGTCGCATCGTTCGTCGGGCTCACCGAAGTGTTGTTCGCCCTGCTGATCGCCTGGCTTGTGATCGCCGAGGTTCCGACCGTCATGCAAGCTGTCGGGGGAGCGATGATCTTGGCAGGGGTGATTCTCGTGCGATCCGACCCGGGTGAGGCCGCGAGGGAGGAAGCGGCTAGCGTTCCTCTCGTGCCAGCTCCATGAGCGGGCGCACGCGGTAACCGATCACCTCACCCATCGCGAGGGAGGTCTCGGTGCGCTCCACACCCTCGATCGCGAGGATGCGGGCGTCGGTGTCGAACAGATGCTGTGTGTCGCGGCACGCGACCCGCACGAGCAGATCCACGGTTCCGCTCAGGCCATGCACCTGAACGATCTCGGGAATCCGCTCGAGTTCTGCCGTGATGCGCGGCAGTTCCGCCTGACGGACCGTGACGTTGAGGAATGCTTCGATCGGGAAGCCCAGCGCCGTGGGGGAGAGGGCTCGCTCGTACGAGAGAAAGACTCCGGCCTTGTCGAGCCTCGACATCCGCGCCTGCACGGTGTTTCGGGATAGACCGAGACGATCCGAGAGCGCGACCACTGTCGCGCGCGGGTCTTCCGCGAGCGCGGCCAAGAGCTCGAGGTCGACATGGTCAAGAGCGGTCATATCGCGGAAGGCTAGCATGTTGCCGATTCGCGGATTGCTCATGTTGCTCACAATGTCATTACGAAACTGAGCGAGCTGCGTAGTGCATTTCAGTGGGCAGATCGGTATGCCCAGCTCAGAGCGAAACCGTGGTGCCGGCGTAATCGATCAGAGCCAGCCCATCGGGCGAGTAGTGGAAGGTGTAGTCGGATCCGTTGGCAAGCCGCTCCTCGCGGGCGGGTAGCCTGCCGTCGCTCACGTGGTGGATCACGGAACGGATGAGTGCGCCGTGGGTGACCACGAAGATGCGTGTGAGATCGGACCGAGAGCCCAGAGCGTCGGTGACGACGGCATCCAATGCCGCGAACGCCCGTATCTGCAGCTGCTCGCGCGATTCCGCGCCCGGCACCTCTGCCGTGTACCAGTTGCCCCACCGCACGGCGAAATCATCGACGGTGATCCCCTCGGCTTCGCCATACGCGCGCTCACGGAGGGCCGGGTACGCCAGAGGCGCCGCCGCGCCCCACTGGTCAGCAATGATCTGCGCTGTCTCACGGGCACGGGAGAGGTCGCTGCTGACGATACGCGCAGCGGTCGGGTTATCCAGAACGCCGCGCAGCCGTTCAGCGGCCTGCCGGGCTTGCTCGCGCCCCGTGTCGTTGAGGGGTATGTCGGTACTGCCCTGGATGAGCCGAGCGCGATTCCAGTCGGTCTCGCCGTGGCGGATGAGCGTGAGGTGGATCACCTCTCGAGACTACTTGCCAGCTCCCGGTTCCCGGTCGGCGCTGCCAGCCCCTCCAGCAGCGCAGTGAGGGCTTCGGAGGTTCCGCCGTCGATCTTGACCGTTGCGCGAGCATCGGCCCGCGTCTGGCCGCGGTTGATGATCACGATCGGGATGCGGCGTCGTCGTGCCCGTTCGAGCAGGCGGATTCCCGAGTTCACGACGAGCGACGATCCGGCGATCACCAGCGCATCGCTGCCCAGGACGAGCTGCTCGGCTTCGCGGAACTTCTCTGACGGGATGTACTCGCCGAAAAAGACGACGTCGGGCTTCAGGGTTCCCGCACACACCGAGCAATCCGGCACGACGAACCCTTCGGTCGTCTCGGGTGTCACGTCTCCGTCGGGTCCGAGGGGCAGCTCGTGAGTGGTGACGAGCCACGGGTTGTCGCTCTCCACCCGCGACGAGAGGTCTCGTCGGTCAAAGACTTGACCGCAGCGGATGCAGAACACGCGGCGCATCGTGCCGTGCAGCTCGACGACGCGACGGCTACCGGCGCGCACATGAAGACCGTCAACGTTCTGCGTGATGACCCCGGTCGCGATCCCGTGCTCTTCGAGTGCGGCGATGGCGTGGTGCCCGGCGTTCGGTTCCGCCGAGGCAAAGCTCCGCCATCCGAGATGCGAGCCGACCCAATAGCGGCGACGCGCCTCATCGCTTCCGAGGAACTGCTCGACCGTCATCGGGCGTCGCACCGGCGCGCCTTTGCCCCGGTAGTCAGGGATGCCGGAATCGGTTGACACTCCGGCCCCGGTGAGGATCGTCATGGTGCGTCCGTCAAGAACGCGGAGCGCTCGGGCGAGGGCTTCGGGAACGTCCGCGGCAGCACCGTCGATGAGCGACATGCCTGCCTCCTCTGCCTTGCCTCTTTCCAGTCTAGGCATCCAGGTTTTCGGGGATGTTTCGTGCTGCTGGGCCTGCACCGCATGAATGAGAGGATCGAGGGATGCAGCGCATCGACGTCCGAGATGCGACGGACCCGCGGCTCGAGGATTACCGGGATCTCACCGATGTAGCCTTGCGCCGCCGCATCGAGCCTGCCGGAGGCCTGTACATCGCGGAGTCTGCGAAGGTGATCGGCCGCGCATTGGCCGCGGGTCATCGGCCCCGTTCGGTCCTGGTGCAGGAGAAGTGGATCGATGATCTCGTTCCGTTGCTCGCACAGCACCCGAACGTGCCGGTGTACGTTGTCGAGGCCGACCTCGCTGAGCGACTCACGGGCTACGCCGTGCACCGTGGCGCCTTGGCGGCCATGCACCGGCCGGAGACGCCGCTGCTTCGTGATGTCCTCCGGGAAGCGAGACTCGTGGTCGTGCTCGAAGACATCGTCGACCACACCAACGTGGGTGCGATCTTCCGGGCCTGCGCAGGCCTCGGCGCCGATGCGGTGCTCGTCTCGCCGCGCTGTGCCGACCCGCTCTACCGTCGTAGCGTCAGGGTCAGCATGGGAACCGTCTTCCAAGTGCCGTGGACGCGACTGCCCGATTGGGACCAGACGCGCAGCATCCTGCACGAGGAGGGTTTCCAGATCGCGGCTCTCGCGCTGCGTGATGACGCTGTTTCGCTCGATGACTTCGAGCCGGCCTCACGAGTGGCGCTCCTGCTTGGCGCCGAGGGTGACGGACTCACACCGAAAGCTCTCGCCACTGCCGACACCGTCGTGACCATCCCGATGGCGGGAGGCGTCGACTCACTGAACGTTGCCGCCGCGAGCGCCGTTGCGCTGTGGGCGCTCAGGCATCCTCGCTCGGCAGAGTGATCGCGCCCGTCGTCGCTACCGGAAGCGGCTGCGGACGCTTGGCCGTCAGGTTGTCTCCCGACGACTGATGACGCAGGCGTCGCAGGACCCAGGGCACAAGGTGCGTGCGCGCCCAGACGAGATCGCCGGCGCGGGCTTCGCGCCACGTGCGGGAAGGGAAGGGATCCGGCTGCATCGGCACAAGATCGTTCGACACGTTCAGCGCGCGCAAGACCATTCGCGCGACCTCGTGGTGACCAAGCGCGTTCAGATGCAGTCTGTCGTCATCGAAAAAGCGCGGGTCCTGAATCTCTTTCAGCGACCACTGGTCGGCGACGATGCAGTCGTAGCGATCGGCGATGGCGCGCAGGTTCTCGTTGTAGATCGCGATCTTGCCGCGAAACGCGCGAAACACCGGGGTGAAACTCGTGTCGATGCCCGTGAAGATCACGACCGTCGCGCCGGTGCTGCTCAAGCGCACGACGGCATCCTCGAACAGCTGAGAGATCTCGTCAGGATCGGTGCCGGGACGGATGACGTCATTGCCGCCGGCGCAGAACGTGATGAGGTCGGGAGAAAGTTCGAGGGCCGGTTCGACCTGCTCGTCGACGATCTGGGCGATCAGCTTGCCGCGCACGGCAAGATTCGCGTACGCGAAATCCTCGGACTGGGACCCCAGCACGTCGGCGACGCGATCAGCCCAGCCGAGGTGTGATCCGGGATGAGCGGGGTCGGGGTCGCCGATGCCCTCCGTGAACGAGTCGCCGAGAGCCACGAACCGTCGCCAGGGGTGAGGTTCGCTGTTGGCGATGAACGGAGTGCGGTGTTCGTCGGTGGCGGCCATGCTCTGTCCTCCTGGTCGTCTATCGTAGTCGGGCGGTCCGACGCGCGACCGATGTGTGTGGGAGGGGGAGCGTGCACGAGACAGCACCGGTCCCGGCATCCGACCACCCCCGGGGAAGTTTCGCCGCCGAACATCTGTCGCCGTCCTATCCGCAACGCGCGCCCTGGGGAACTGCGGGTCGTCTGCGCGCCTGGCAGGCCGAGGCGCTCGATCGGTATTTCGACATGGACGGACCCGACGGACCCGGCGGTGGACCTCGAGACTTCCTGGCTGCGGCGACTCCCGGTGCCGGCAAGACGACGTTCGCTCTGCGGCTGGCAACCGAGTTGCTGCGGCGCGGCATCATCGACCGGGTCGTCGTCGTGGCACCGACGGAGCACTTGAAGACCCAGTGGGCGGATGCCGCGGCCCG
>Ga0075012_10004577_pt1 | contig 12825 bp, 10 predicted proteins | sample All_14_2_FD_71474 | JGI IMG/M metagenome (GOLD analysis project Ga0075012, IMG submission 71474) | Freshwater microbial communities in response to fracking from Pennsylvania, USA - Allegheny Zone_MetaG_DW_15 | ecosystem: Environmental > Aquatic > Deep subsurface > Groundwater > Drilled...
ATCGGCCCGGGCCGCGGCGCGCAGGGCGGCGAAATCGTCTTCGCCGGTCCCGCGGCGGACATCACGCGCCAGACGAATTCGCTCACCACCCAATACCTCACCGGCGAAAAGGGCATCCCCATTCCCGGGGAACGCCGCGAGCCCCTGCTGTGGGTGGAATTCAACGGCATCGAGCACCACAACCTCCACAAGCTGAACGTCAAAATCCCGCTCGGCGTTTTCTGCTGCATTACCGGCGTCTCTGGTTCCGGCAAGAGCTCGCTCGTGCGCGACGTCATTTACCGCAACCTCGACTTCAACCCCGCCGCCGAAGGCGAGGCGCCCGGCCACGTCCGGGAAATGGACGGGGGCGAGCTCGTAGAGGAAGTCCTCCTCGTCGATCAATCCCCGCTCGCCCGCAGCCCGCGCTCCACCCCGGCGCTCTACCTCGGCATCTTCGACAAGGTCCGCGAGCTCTTCGGCATGAGCAAGGACGCGATCGCCGCCGGGCTCACGCCCTCCTCGTTTTCGTTCAATTCCGGCAACGGCCGCTGCGAGCGCTGCGGCGGCCTCGGCTTCGAGAAGATCGAGATGCAATTCCTCAGCGACCTTTTCCTGCGCTGCCCGGAATGCGACGGCCGCCGCTACCGCCCGCACGTGCTGGCGATCCAGGTCGACGGCAAATCGATCCACGACGTGCTCGAGATGACCGTCCGCGAGGCCATCGAGTTCTTCGCGAAAAAGGAAAGCAAAAGCGAGATCACCGGCCCGTTGAAATTGATGAGCGAGGTCGGCCTCGATTACCTGCGAATTGGTCAGCCGGTAAACGTCCTGAGCGGCGGCGAGTCCCAGCGCCTCAAGCTCGTGCATCGCCTCGTCACCCAGAAGCAGGCCGAGGGTTCGATGCTGATCTTCGACGAACCCACGACCGGCCTTCACTTCGACGACATCGCGCTGCTGCTGAAAGTCTTCCAGCGCCTCGTCAACGAAGGCCACAGCCTGCTCGTCATCGAGCACAATCTCGAGGTGATCAAATCCGCCGACTGGATCATCGACCTCGGCCCCGAGGCCGGCGACCGGGGCGGCCAACTGGTCGCCGAGGGCACCCCCGAGCAGGTCGCGCAAGTCGAAGCCTCCCACACCGGCCGTTTCCTCAAGGAAATCTTCGCCGGCGCCGAAAAATCCGCGCTTCATTCCGCAATCCGCAATCCGCAATCCGCGGTCGAAAACGTCATTTCCGTCCGCGGCGCGCGCGAGCACAATCTGAAAAACATCAGCGTGGACATCCCGCGCGACGAGATGGTGGTTATCACCGGCCTCAGCGGCTCCGGCAAATCCACGCTCGCGTTCGACATCCTGTTCGCCGAGGGCCAGCGCCGGTTTCTCGACAGCATGTCGCCGTATGCGCGGCAGTTCGTGGAGCAATTGGAGAAGCCCGAGGTGGACCACGTGGACGGCCTGCCGCCGTCGGTGGCGATCGAGCAGCGCGTCACGCGCGGCGGCGGCAAATCGACGGTCGCGACCGTGACGGAGATTTACCATTTCCTCCGCCTCCTGTTCGCGAAGCTCGGCACGCAGCATTGTCCGGATTGCCGGGTGGCGGTGGAAAGCAACTCGCTTTCGTCCGTGCTCGATGTCGTGCGCCGGCTCGCCGCGAAGGGGAAGCTGCAGATTTTCGCGCCGCTCGTCCGCGGCCGCAAGGGCTTCCACACCGAAGTCGCCCGCTGGGCGGACCGCCAGGGATTCGAATACCTGATGGTCGACGGCAAGCTGACCCGAGTGGACGGTTTCCAGAAACTCGAACGGTTCAAGGAGCACACCATCGACGTGCTCGTCGGCGAAATCCTCAGCGGGAAACAGGCCGACGCGGAGGGCCTGCTCAAGCGCGCGCTGGAAATCGGGAAGGGCACGGCCAAGGCGCTCGACTCGAAGCACAAGTTTCACATCCTGAGCACGGAGATGAATTGCCCGAGCTGCGGCCGCGCGTTCGAGGAGCTCGACCCGCGCCTGTTTTCGTTCAATTCGCCGCACGGCTGGTGCACCCACTGCCGCGGATTCGGTGAGGTGTGGAGCAGCGCGGCGGACAAGAGCGACCAGTTCGAAACGCAGCTCGAAGCCGATCTCGACGAGGAATCGCGTTACGAAAAATTGGAGGACGGCGAGGCCACGACGTGCCCGATCTGCCGCGGCGACCGCCTCAACGAAGTGGCTCGCTCCGTTTTTCTCCAGGGCAAAACGATCAGCGACCTTACCGGTGCGCAGGCATCGGAGGCGCATGCGCTGTTGAAGGGATTCAAATTCAAGGGCACGCAGCAGGAAATCGCCCGGGATGTCGTCGAGGAAATCCGTCAGCGGCTCACCTTTCTCAACGAAGTCGGGCTGGATTATCTCTCGCTGAACCGCTCGACCAAGACCCTGAGCGGCGGCGAATCCCAGCGCATCCGGCTCGCCGCGCAGCTCGGCTCGAACCTTCGCGGCGTGCTCTACGTGCTCGACGAGCCGACCATCGGCCTGCACCCGCGCGACAACGACCGTCTGCTCAATTCGCTCCAGCAGCTCGCCATCAAGGGCAACTCGCTGCTCGTGGTGGAACACGACGAGGACACGATGCGCCGCGCCGATCGGATCATCGATCTCGGCCCGCTCGCCGGCCGCAACGGCGGCGAAATCATCGTCAACGGCCCGCTGGAGGACGTGCTGAAATCCGAGCGCTCGTTGACCGGCAAGGCCCTGCGCGAGCCCATGGCGCACCCGCTGCTCGGCCGGCGGCGGTCCTTGAAGGACGCCGGTTGGCTCGAACTTCAGGGCGCCAAAAAACATAACCTGCGGGGCCTCGATGCGCGCATTCCCTTGCAGCGGTTGACTGCCATCAGCGGCGTTTCCGGCTCGGGTAAATCCACGCTCATCCGCGGCGTGCTGGTGCCCGCGGTGCAAAGCAAGCTGCAGCCCCGCGGCCACCGCCCCAGCCAGCAGGGGCACGAATGGCAGAACCTGACCGGCTTTGAATCCATCGGCGCCGTGCTCGAAGTGGATCAATCGCCCATCGGCAAGACCTCGCGCTCGACGCCGGCGACCTACGTCAAGCTGTTCGACGAAATCCGCAAGGTCTTCGCGCAGATTCCCGAAGCCCGCATCCGCGGTTACACGGCCAGCCGGTTTTCGTTCAACAACGAAGGCGGCCGCTGCGAAACCTGCCAGGGCCAGGGCATCATCAAGCTCGAGATGAGTTTCCTGCCGACGTCCTACATGCCCTGCGAGGACTGCGGCGGCAAACGGTTCAACCCGGCGACGCTGGAGGTTCTTTACGACGGCAAATCGATCGGCGACGTGCTCGGCATGACGATCGAGCAGGCCGCGGATTTTTTCGCGAGCCACCCGAAACTCAAGCGGCCGCTGGATTTATTGACGCAGACCGGGCTCGGTTATCTCCAGCTCGGCCAGCCCAGCCCGACGTTGAGCGGCGGGGAGGCGCAGCGCATCAAACTCGTCGCCGAACTCGCTTCCCGCGCGTCCTCGCACGAGCAGAAAGTCCGGACCGGCCGCGCGGCCAAGTCCACGCTCTATGTGCTGGAGGAACCAACCATCGGCCTGCACGCCGCGGACGTGGCGAAGCTCATCGACGTGCTCCATCGATTGGTGGACGATGGCGGAACGGTCATCGTGATCGAGCACCATGTGGACGTGATCGCCGAGGCGGATTACCTGATCGACGTCGGCCCCGAGGCCGGGGCGGAGGGCGGCCAGATCATCGCGGAAGGCACGCCCGAACAGGTGGCGAAGGTGAAGCGCAGCCACACGGCGAAGTTCTTGCGGCCCTTGCTGGGAAAGCGCTGAACGCGGATCGAAAGAATCGAAAGGGCGGCCGGCCTACCGCACGATGCCGCGCTGGCTGGCGCGGATGAAATCGAGGAATTGCCGGACGGGCTCGCGGAGCTCGATCTTCTGTTCGATGGCTTCCAGCGACTGCGAGACGTTTTGATTCGAGCGCCAGACGAGGCGATACGCTTCGCGCAGCGCGCGGATGTCTTCGGGCGCAAAGCCGCGGCGTTCCAGGCCGACCTGGTTGATGCCGCGAATCTCGGCCGGGTTGCCATCGGCAATCATGAAGGGCGGGACGTCCTGCACGATCTTGGTGCAGCCGCCGACGATGGCGTGACGCCCGATGCGGCAGAACTGGTGCACGCCGCTCAGGCCGCCGATGACGGCATGATCCTCGACCCGGCAGTGCCCGGCCAGCGTGCCGTTGTTCGAGAAGATGACGTGATCGCCCACCGTGCAGTCGTGCGCGATGTGCGCGTAGGCGAGGAAATTGCCGTGGTTGCCGACGACCGTCCACGAATCCGGCGCGGTGCCGCGATTGACGGTGCAGAATTCGCGGAAGGAGTTGCCATTCCCGATCCGCAGATGCGTGGGCTCGCCGGCGTATTTCAGATCCTGCGTCCGCTGGCCGATGGAGGTGAAGGGGAAGAAGGTGTTGTCATCGCCGATCGCCGTCGGACCGGCAATGGAGACGTGATTGAGCAGGCGGTTGCCGCGGCCGAGCCGGACGCTCGCGCCGATCACGCAATGGGGGCCGATGATGGTATCCTCGCCGATCTCCGCCGACGGGTCCACCACCGCGGTGGGGTGGATTTCGGTCATTGGTCGATCAAACCAAACAGCAGCTTCGCCTCGGACACGACCTCGTTGTTGACCATGCAGCGGCATTCCGCCTTGCCGAGCGTTTTCTTGGCCTTGGTCATTTCGGCGTGGATGAAGAGCGTGTCACCGGGCATGACCGGCTTGCGGAACTTGACTTCGTCCGCGCTCATGAAATAGCCGATCTTCCCCGCGTTCTCCGGGCGGCGCATCATGACGATGCTGGCGACCTGCGCCATCGCCTCGAGTTGCAGCACGCCCGGCATGACCGGATGCCCCGGGAAGTGGCCCTGGAAATACGGTTCGTTGATGGTCACCGACTTGACGCCCAGCGCGCTTTGGTCCTGCGTGAAATCGACAATGCGATCCACCATGAGGAAGGGATAGCGGTGGGGCAGCATTTTCATGATCTCGGTGACGTCGAAGACCGTCGAATTCGAGGTAATGGGGGTCGCGGAAGTCGCGACGAGCTCGGCATGCCGTTTGGAAACGACCCGGGCAAGTTCGGTGTTCGGGCCGTGACCGGGCTTGACGGCGACGATGTGGCCCTTGATCCGGCGGCCGGCCAGGGCGAGATCGCCGACGATGTCGAGGATCTTGTGGCGGACGAATTCGTCCGAGAAGCGAAGCGGTTCCTTGCTGAGCACCGCGTCGCCGCGGGCGACGATGGCATTCTCCAGACTACCGCCCTTGATGAGGCCCTTGTCCATGAGCGGCTTGACGTCCTCGTAGAAGACGAACGTGCGCGCGCGGCAGATTTCCGCCTCGTAGGTTTCCGGCGTGATTTCGAGGCTGCGGTATTGCGTGAACCGGCCTTCGGGGCCGACCTGGGTGCAGGAAACCCGGAACTTGTCGTCCGGGAAAATGGTCAGGATCGATCCTTCCTTCGTCTCGATGTGGATGGGTTCGCGCGGCTGAAAATACACCCGCGGCGCATCCTGCTCGACCACGCCCGCCTTTTTGATGAGCTGCACGTAGAGCTCGGAGCTGCCATCGCCGATCGGCGGCTCATTGGCGTCCATTTCGATGAGGGCATTGTCCACGCCCAGGCCGGTGAGGGCGCTGATGACGTGTTCGACGGTGTGAATCTTCGCGCTGCCTTCGACGAGGGTGGTGGCGCGCTCGACGGTGCGGACGTTTTCGACCTTGGCCTCGACGATGGGCTCGTCGGGCAGATCCTTGCGGCGAAACTTGAACCCGTGATTCGGCGGAGCCGGATGCAGGGTGAGGGTTACATTTTCACCGGTATGCAGGGAAGTGCCGGTGAGCGAGGCGGATTTTTGTAACGTGCGCTGATTTTCCACTAATGACAGAGATGAAGCCAGCCACTATGCGCTGTCGCCCGTCTCGCTGGCAATAGGAATTGAGCCGCTCAGCACGATGTCCAGATACCGCTGGTTGCCGGTTCGCAGCCGGGCCACGAGGGATTTGCCAATGGCGCGCAGCAAATGGATCGCCGCCGCCGGGCGCACGCCGGCCAGCACGGCCACGATGTCCTGCGTGATGCGCAGGGTCCGCGTCGGGACCACGGCTTCCACGCTCGCCGAACGCGGGCCGTCGTCCATGAGCGCCAGTTCGCCGAACGAATCGCCGACCCCCATGCGGGTGAATTCCACGCGCTTGCCCTGCGCGTCGCGGAACACGACCACCTCGCCGTCCAGCACCACGAACATGCTCTCGCCGGGACCGCCCTCGCGGATGATCAATTCGCCGGCGCCATACAGTTTTACCTCCGCGAGCGAAACCAGGGTCGCCAGCTCCGCCGGTTTGAATCCGGCAAAGAGCTTGAATTTGCCGATGGCCTCAAGGGATTCGGAGGAAAGGGTGGACTTTTCCATGGCGATGGGTTTTGCAGGAATTAACCACAGCGGGCCCGAGGAGCACAGAGGAAATTACGCCGCGGCAGGGAGGGCCGCTTCCCGGTTGCTTCGCGCAAGCAAATTGAGTAAGTTTCTGGCATGTCCACGGTAGAGGAAATCAAGGAGGCCATCGCCCGGCTCACACCGAAGGAATATTGCGAATTGATGGCCGAACTGCATCCCTACCCGGACGACGAATGGGATGCGCAAATGAAATCCGATGCCGTTGCGGGCAAGCTGGATTTCATTGACCAAAACATCGGAAACGCCCGGCAAAAAGGAACTTTGGTTCCAATGGAGCGGATCATTCGGGAAACCCCGTGAATTTCCCCAGCCACGGGACGCCGGAATTTTGGGAACTTTATCGCCTTCTCCCCCAGGAAATTCGCCAACTTGCGCAAAAGAATTATCAAATCTGGCGCTCGGAGCCATTCCATCCCTCGTTGAACTTCAAGAAAATCAGCCAGGGAAAATGGAGCGTTCGCATCGGCATCCATTATCGGGCCATCGGCCAGTTTGAAGGCAAAGGTTTCGTTTGGGGTTGGATCGGCTCGCACGCCGATTATGATCGGCTGGCATAGGAAAACCGATGACCACGCTGCCCGCCCCTTTCCGCGTCGTCGCGGAGACATCGGACCTTCTGGTGATCGACAAACCGGCGGGACTGCTGGTGCATCCCACCAAGCCGGGCGGGCCCAGAACCTTGCTGGACGGCGTGCGCGAACTGCTCGCTTACGAAATGCAAACCGGCGGCCAGGTTTCGATCATCAACCGCCTCGACCGGGAAACCAGCGGGCTGGTTTTGATCGCCAAACACGCGGCGGCCGCCAGCCGGTGCGCGAAGGCGATGCAGGCGGGAAAATCCACAAGGAATACCTTGCGCTCGCGGCCGGCTGGCCGGAGGAGGACGAATTCGCGGTCGATGCGCCGCTGCTCCGGCTCGGCGAGGTGGCGGAAACGCGGATTTACCTCAAGCGCGCCGTGCACCCGGACGGGCAGCCGGCCTTGACCCGCTTCCGCGTGGAAGCCCGGACGCACCGGCCGAACGGCGACCGCGTCAGCCGGATTCGCGCGTGGCCGGTCACCGGCCGGACCCACCAGATCCGCGTCCACCTGGCGCACGCGGGTTTCCCCATTCTGGGCGACAAAATCTACGGTCCCGACGACCGGCTGTATCTCGAATTCACGCGGACCGGCTGGACGGAAAAATTGGCCGCGCGCCTGCCGTTTCCGCGGCACGCGCTGCATTCGACGCGGTTGCGGCTGGAATACGAAGGCGAGACGCTTGACTGGACAAGTCCCTTTCCCGGGGACTTGGTTTTCTCAAACTAAACGGGATTTCAGGATTTACAGGATTAACCGGAATTTTATGGAAAAATTTTTATCTCTCCCGTTAATCCTGTAAATCCTGTCAATCCCGTTTAGTTGGCCGGACGCCTACGGCCGCTGCCCGGCGCGCTCGTCGAGGATGCCGCGGGCGATGGCTTCCGCCAGCCGCTGGCGGTGGCGCGGGTCCTGCGCCAATTTGTTGTCGGAGGCATTGGACAGGAAGCCGAGTTCGACGAGCACCGCGGGACGGCGATTGTTTCGCAGGACGTAAAACCGGGCCGGCTTCACGCCGCGGTCCGGGCACCGGTAGGTCTTCAGAATTTCCTGCTGGATGTTGGCCGCAAAGCGCCGGTAACGCGGATTATAATAATACGTTTCCAGACCACTCGCCGCCCGCCGCCGGGCGTGGTTGAAATGAATGCTCACAAACACGGAATTCGGGTAACTGTTCGAAATGGCCACGCGCTGGCCGAGGGGGATGAATACATCCGAATTCCGCGTCAGGATCACCCGATAGCCATATCGCTCCAGGATCGGTTTCGTCCGCTTGGCGACATCCAGCGCGAGCACTTTTTCATTGTAGCCCCGGACGGACCGTCCGCCCTGGTCATGGCCGCCGTGGCCGGCGTCGAGAATCACCGTGTGAAACGTCGAGGTGTCGGGAATGGGTTGAAAAACGGAGCAGCCGCCGAGCAACCCGGCGAGCAGAATGCCGGCGAACCCGGCCAGAATGCCCGGCTTGCCGGTCGCGTGTGATTTTGCGTGTTTTCCCCCCGACCGATCCATCGTTACGATAAGCTGGCGTCAAACTACGAATCACGGGCGCGAAAGCAACCCTTTTAGGAAAAGGACGGGGGAAAGGGGCGGATGACGAGGGATTTTCCCTTCGACCCCCGGCCCTTTCCCTAGAACTCCACCTGCATGCCGAGCTCGACCACGCGGCCGGGCGGCAGGTTGAAGAAACGCGCCGGCGACGTGGCATTGCGGCTCATGAAATTAAAGAGCGCGCGCCGCCACGGAGCCATCCGGCAGACCGCGCCCGGAACCGGCGTTTCGCGGCTGAGGAAATAGGTCACGTCATTCGGATCGACCGGCACCCCGAGCGCGATGAGCCGGTCGATCAAGGCCGGCACGTCCGGATTTTCCATGAAGCCGTAATTCGCAAACGCGCGATGGAACCCATGCCCGAGCTCCCCGGCGGAAAGCCGGTCCTCGGGTGCCACCACCGCCTTGGCCTCGATGTGGATCGTCAGCAGCACCACGGTTTCGTGGAGGATCTTGTTGTGTTTCAGGTTGTGCAGCAGCGCCAGCGGCGTGATGCCGGAAGTCGCCGACAAAAAGACCGCGCAGCCCTTGACGCGGGGAACGGAGGTTTTTTCCACTTCCTTCAGGAAAATGTCCAGGGGCAGCAACGTGGGTTTCAGCCGCTTGTAGAGCAGCCGGCGGCCGCGTTTCCAGGTCATCATCAGGACGAATACGAGCGCCGCCGCCAGCAGGCCGAACCAGCCTCCGTGGGGAATCTTGAAGCTGTTTGCGGTGAAGAAGACCGACTCGATCGCCAGAAACGTGCCGCAGATCAGGATGGCCTGCCAAAGCTTCCATTTCCAGATTTTGAGGACCAGATACGCAAACAGCACGGTGGTCAGCAGCATCGTCAACGAAACCGCCACGCCGTAGGCGGAGGCGAGATTGTCGGAGCTCTTGAAACCGAGAACGAGCGCGATGCACGCGATCATGAGGCCCCAATTCACCTGCGGGATGTAAATCTGGCCGTATTCCGCGGCCGAGGTGTGCTGCACGCGGAGCCGGGGGCAGAAGCCGAGTTGAATGGCCTGCAACGTCAGGGAAAACGCCCCGGCGATGAGCGCCTGCGACGCGATGACCGTCGCCAGCGTGGCGAGCCCGACCATGGGATACAGCGCCCAGCCGGGAACGGCGGCGTAAAAGGGATTGGCCACGGCCTGGGGATCGGGATTGCCGAGAATCAACGCCCCCTGGCCGAGGTAGTTCAACGCCAGCGCGGGAAAGACGACTGTTTGCCAGGCGAGCCGGATCGGCGTCCGGCCGAAGTGGCCGAGATCCGCATACAAGGCCTCGGCGCCGGTCACGACGAGAAACACCGAGCCGAGCACCAGCGCGCCTTCGACGCCGTGGGTCAGCAGAAAATGCACGCCGTAATGCGGGCTGAAGGCGAGCAATACCTCGGGCCGGGCACAAATCTGCCAGAGGCCGATCGCCGCGAGCGCGAAGAACCACACGAGCATGATGGGGCCGAACACGATGCCCAGCTTGCCGGTGCCGCGGTGCTGGAACACAAAGAGCAGCACAAGGATGACGACCGCGATCGGCAGCACGTAGGGCTCGAGGGCCGGCGACGCGTATTCCAATCCCTCCACGGCGCTGAGCACGGAAATCGCCGGGGTGATCATGCCGTCGCCATACAGCAGCGCGGCTCCGAAGATGCCGAGCACGGTGAAGATGGCGATGAGGTGCTTGCCGTGCTGCGTGGCCGGATTGGCGAAGATCTGGGCGATGAGGGAAAGGATGCCGCCCTCGCCTTTGTAATCGGCGCGCAGGATGAAGAGGATGTATTTTCCGGAGACGATCAGGATCAGCGCCCAGAGAATGAGGGAAAGGATGCCGAGGACGTTGGGGAGATTGATGGCGTGGCCGTGCGTGACGGCAAAACATTCCTTGAACGCGTAAAGCGGACTCGTGCCGATGTCTCCGAACACGATGCCGGTTGCCCCGATCGTCGATGCAACCCGGCGGCGCATTCCTGAATCTGTGTTCATCGCATCCGCTGGCATAGCGGGAGCTTATCCGTTTGGCCAGCCCCCGTTTGAAAAACGGCGGTTCGGGAGATTTTCCCGCCCCTGCTCCAATCTCGGCGCGTCGGTTTTTGCCATTGCCGCCGAGGGAGCGCCCGCTTCAAAGTTCTTGATATTGATAATTCATTATCTTTAATCTTCGCCCCCATCATGATTTATCGCCTTCTTCCCTTATCGATCGCCGGCGCATTGTTCGCCGCTCCCTCCCTCCACGCCCACGGTCCGGGTCACCACCACGGGCACGAGGAATCCGAACTCGTCGAGCAGGCCGTCGTGGACGGCGCCCAGCCGGTCGTTCGTTCCCAAACTTCATCGGCGGCCGTTTCGCCGAGCGGCAAGTCCTTTCAGACACCGCTGCCGGAATCCGGCCGCATCTGGGGCGCCAGCCTGACCGCGGGATGGGAGAGCCGCCACATTCATTACGGCGTGGACGAAACGGGCAACGGCGGCGCCTACACCACCGAATTGACGGTTTGGATCCAGAATCTCGCGCTGGGGTTCTGGAGCGGGTTCGGAACCGGCAATGACTTTCAGGAATTTGATTTCACGGCGTCCTATCAGGTGAATGCCGGTCCGGTTTTCCTGATCCCGGGTTACAATTTCCGGTATTCGCCGGGCCACGGCCATGCCGCTCACGACGACCACGCCGAGGAGCATCACGAGGAGGAAGGCCATCACGACGAATCCGACCACGAGGAACACTCGGACCAGCACCACCACGCGCACAAGACCTACGGGCACGAGCTTTTCCTGGTGCTCGGGACCGATGCCATCCCTTACGTCACTCCGAGCACGGTGTTCGTCTGGGATCTCAATAATACGCCCGGCGCGTATCTGGAGTTCCGGCTCGACGGGGAAATCCCGATCTACGGAAATGGAGCCGTCACGCTCGAACCCTACGCGCTCCTCGGACTGAACTTCGGCTACAACACCCGGGATCGATACGGATGGAACAATTTCCAGTTCGGCACCGTCGCGAACTGGCGGATCAACCGCATCGTGTCCGTCTATGCCGGCATCAACTACAGCCTCGCCATGACGGCGCTGCGCGCCATCGGCCAGGGCAACGAGGTATGGGCCAACGTCGGCGTGAGCTTCACCTACTGAGCCGGGGCGGGGCCGACCGGCGGGCCGACTACCCGCCGGCTTGGCGCGCCCAATGGTTCGCCAGGATTCCGTTGACGAACAGCTGCAGCGGATGAAAGAGCATGATCGGCAGCAGGATCAAGGAAATGTCCGGCCGGTCGCCGAAAATGAGCATGGCGAGCGGCACGCCCATCGCGAGCGTTTTTTTGACCGCGCAGAAATAAGCGGCGATTGCGTCCTCGCGGTTCAGCCGCAAAACCCGGCCGGTCGCCAGAATCCACAGGGACATGAACGTGAACAGCGCGGCCACCAGCGCAAAGGTAAGCCCGGTCACCGCGAAACCGTAACGGTCCCAGACCTTCGCCTCCACGGATTCGCAGAACGCCGTGTAAACGATGAAAAGGATCACGGCGTTGCTGATCCGGTTCACCCAGATTTTCCGGGCGTCCACCCAGCTCCCGACAAATTTCCGCAGCCCCATGCCGACGGCGAAGGGCAGAAGCGTGAGCAGCGCGATTTTGAAAAGCATCGGACCGAATGGCTGCATCACCCCCGTCGTTTTCATCAGCAGGCCCACGAGGACCGGGGTCACCATGATCCCGAGGATGTTCGAAAATGCGGCGTTGAACAGCGCGCCCGCCGTGTTGCCGCCCGCCACCGCGGTCAGCACCACCGAGGTGGACACCGTGGAGGGCAGGACGCAGAGGTAAAGAAATCCGTCGCGAATCGCCGGCGGCGCGCCGGGCCAGACCACGGGCAGCAGCGCGTTCATTCCCAAGCCGGCGAGCGGGAAAAAGAAAAACGTGAACGATTGAATGATCAAATGGAGCCGCCAGTTGCCCGCGCCGCTCTTGATTTTTTCGAACGCCAGCGAAAGTCCCTGGAGGAACATGATCAGCGCGACGCCGATATTGGTCACCAGATCGGGGCGCAGGATTCCTTCCGAGGAGCCGGGGCCGGGCAGCAGGAACGCCAGCCCGACGGCGGCCATCAGGCCGAGCAGGAAGCCGTTGCTGCGAATCCAGTGAACTTTGGGTGCGGCGGGCATGGAATCAGGAACGAAACGAAATTGACGAGACTGACTGGATTAACCGGACAAAACC
>Ga0075012_10004579_pt1 | contig 12823 bp, 11 predicted proteins | sample All_14_2_FD_71474 | JGI IMG/M metagenome (GOLD analysis project Ga0075012, IMG submission 71474) | Freshwater microbial communities in response to fracking from Pennsylvania, USA - Allegheny Zone_MetaG_DW_15 | ecosystem: Environmental > Aquatic > Deep subsurface > Groundwater > Drilled...
ATCAATGGACGTGTTTTCAGGTTCTCTTGCCCAGTTTTTTTCGCAACAAAAACCTAACTTTGCTAAAAATTCATCGTCATGTTTGATTCAGGGCTTGAAGAAAATCTGTGGAACGAGCCGTCTTTGCCGCTACTCCTTGACCGCATTCACCACCGCTTGGACGATGAACGCCTCAAGCGTTCGGAGTTTCGTTCGTGGCTGACGGAAGATGCCAAGGCTGAGTTCATCAATGGCAACATCGTCATGCACTCGCCTGCGGCGGATGACCATAACGAAGCTGTCCTACATTTTGGGAGCTTGGCCAATTTCTTTGCAACGAATCAAAAAATCGGCAAAGTCCGTGTCGAAAAAGCCCTAATCGGCATGACCCGCAACGACTACGAGCCGGATATCGCCTTCTGGCGAAAAGAAGTGGCCGACCGTTTCGAGCCAGGCATGAACGTTTACCCGATACCTGATTTAATCGTCGAAGTCCTTTCGCCCGGCAAGGAAAACGTCAAGCGGGACACCGAGACCAAATTCCACGACTACGCTGCCCATCAGGTGAAAGAATACTGGATCGTTGACCCCAAGAAAAAAACGGTCGAGCAATATTTGCTTTCCACCGACAATCCCGACGCCTACGAACTTCACAAAAAGGCCATCCTCACCGACAATATCGAAAGCAAGGTGATGGAAGGTTTTGCCATTCCTGTCAGGGCCATTTTTGAGTCCGAGGCCAATTCCGCAGCCATTCAAATGCTTTTGGGTAAGGCCCTTTGACCTTCCCTTCCCTACTTCTTTTTCGGCTTCGCCAAATTCTCCTGTACCCGAAATTTCACGATACGTCCAATCAAATCCAGCGGCATCGGCGCATCAATCGGGAACTGCACAGAGCCTTTGCCCTGCTTGTATTTCGATAGTTCGGCGGCAAATGCTTCATGCCCAGTGGGTGTGGCATAAAACCCCACGTGATTCGCAAAGCCGCCGAAATACACCAGCGGGTGGCCGTTCAGCTTGTAGGCGGGCATTCCGTAGGCAATTTGTTCCACCGCATCCGGCGCATTGGCCTTGATAGTAGATCTCACTTGCTGTAGGATTTGTTGAGTTTCCGCAGGAAAATCTGCGAGGTAGTCGTTCACGTTTTCAGCCTTTTTCATGTGTCAATCTTTAAGTTTTACCAAGCACTGCATGTCCTTGCCGTCCTTTGAATAAGTTTCCAGGCAGTAGCCCTGCGGGTCAATGCGAGGGCCGGCCAGCAGCCGCTCAAAAGTTTTTCCGATGGCGGAAATATCCTTCTGAAAATCGGGCAGTGCCTCGCAAATGTAGCTGCCTTTTTTTATGGTAAAAATTTCTAATCCCAATTGTTTGGCCTCGCCAGCATGATGCTCAGCGGCGGCGGCCAAGTATCGGATGTTGCCCTGCTCCAGCCATGAAATGCCGTAGTAGCCCCGGTCTTCGGCGTAGGGGACTTTGGCGTGCAGTGCCTGGTGCGCCGCCAAAGCCCCGTCCGGGAAGGATTCCGCAGTTATGTACATCGTTGGGATGTCTTGGTCGAAATAGATGATTTCCATCGTTGCTTGTTAAATATGATAAAAAACGGTGGTGGAAGATATTGCGAAGCGAGCCTAACCCGCCGCTAATCCTGCGGTGCAGGCACCAGCGATGCCTCCTCCGATGCTGATTTTATTTTGTGAAAACTCAGGTATGAACCGGCCAAAATCGCTAAGAACACGAACGGGAAAATGGCCTGTCCTCCAAACCCATCCACGGCCCAGTGGCTCACACCAGCAGCGATGAAGTCAATGGCGAAGCCAGCGTAGGCCCACTCCTTGATCCGGCTGCTGACGAACGGCAGCAACAAAGCCAGTGCGCCCAGCACTTTGAAGACCGTGAGCATGATGCCGAAATATTCGGGATAACCGAGGTGCCGGATGCCTTCCTTGGCCATTTCGGAATTGGAAAAAAGGGCGGGCATCAGACCCTCCCAGAGGAAAATGATGATGGTCGTGATCCAGAAGATAATCCTTTGCTTTTTCATTGCTTTTAACTTAAAAGGTAGAAGAATTTGTTTTAAAAACTGATACTGCAAAGGTGAAATGTTTTAAAATCGAGGAAAATAGGTATTAGCGACAAAGGTGGGGGTGATTGCGTCAAAACTTTTTGTTTTTAAATAATTTGCTTTTTTAAACCAAACCTATCTTTGCGTTTACGACAAATCATAAAAAAATCAAAGCCATGACCACCGAATCGTTCAAAGACCTCGCCCTCAGCTTTCCTGGCACCGAAGCCGCCCCGCACTTCGACCGCACGGCTTTTCGGGTGGTGAAAAAGCGCATCTTCGCCACGCTGCACGAGGCCAGCCAAACGGCCAATATCGTCCTGACGCCGGGCGAACAGGCCGAATTTTGCGAAGCGGGAGAAAATGCCGTTTACCCCGTTCCGAACAAGTGGGGTCAAAATGGCTGGACGACTTTTGATTTGAAAACTGCCGCACCGGAACTGGTGCAGGCAGCGCTGGAACTGGCTTACGAAGCAGTGCTCAACAGTGGGAAAAAGGGGAAGTGAAAAATTTTGATGAAAGAATTTTCGCTAAAAAATCCCAACCCAGCTTGAACATTTGACTTGCCCATCCTTTGAATGTTAACGGAATCCAATTTTCCTGGAATCTGAACTGCCCGTTTAACTCGTACCTATAATTATCACGTTGGACACGTTCCGTTCACCTTGCCCTGAAGGTACAACTGCTTTTTACCCAAGTTTGAAATAAACCATTTTTTAAATCTATAAACTTAGAATTATGAACAGAATGCTTTACGCCCTGGCGGTAGGCCTGTGCTTGCTTTGCCTACCCAATCTACTTACTGCCCAATGCGACGTGACCCCTTCCATCGTGACGACTTCAACTGGTCTGGGATATGTCGAAATTGACTCCACCGACTCGCAGGTCATTGACCTGATGACCAATTCTACTTCCAGTGCCAACTTCATCTACGCCCTGACTGGAACCGATTTCAACATCATCCGATTCATCAACGGCCCGTCTGCCGACATCAGCGATTTGAACGCCGGGAAATACTTCATCTGGGGTTTTTCCTACACTGGCAACATCAACCTCATGCCCGGCCAATTGGTCTTCACAGGCTCCTTTTCCACGGGCTGTTTCCAGATTTCCAACACAGCAGTTGTCATCCAAAAACTGAACGACGGTGGCGGCAACCCGAACCCCTGCGCCACCATCAATGCTGGCAGTATTTCCTTGCAGCAAGGCGGTACTTCCACCACGATTACCATTGACAGCGTGGCGGATTCGCTCGTTTTCAATTCTACTTTTGTGCCTAGCGCAGGCGTGAATTTCACTTACGTCATCACCGATTCGACGGGTATGGTTATTTCGGTTTCCACTAACAACTATGCAGATTTCAACCAGTTTACCGTTGGAACGAGCAACGTTTTCGGCCTTGCCTACAGCGGCAATCTACTGGTCATGGTTGGCGACAATATTGACGACCTCGACTTCTCCGATAGCTGTTTCATCCTGTCCAGCAACTTCCTGACCATCACTCAGGACAGCGCCGCAGGCTTCACTGGCCAGTTCTTCGTTTCCTCGAATACGTCAGGCGTGATTGGCGTGTATAGCATGGACAGCAACGGCAATATCACGTTTGACAGCTTCCCAGGCCAAGGCTTGGATGCCGATGGTATTTATTATGATGTGGAAAATGACGTGCTTTACCAACTCAACCGTACGGGCAGCGTCTTGAATGCCTACAGCAACGTGAACGACAGTCTCAGCGTTGGTGCCCTTCCATTGTTGACGGCCACGTCCACCACTGGGGAATTTACCAATGGACGTGAAATCGCCTTCTTGGGTGGCCGCCTCGTGGTGACGCAGGACGCCGACCCATTGAACAGCAACATGAACCGCCTGCTGGTTTACGACGCAACTTCGACGGGCTTCACGCTGGTAAATACCTACGATGTGGACATCAACCTGTGGGGCGTTCAGGCCGTGGGCAGTTCGCTCTACGCAGTCGTTGACAACTCGAATAAATTGGCGATATACGACAACTTTTTCTCCAATGCGGACGGCGCCATTTCACCGACACGAACCATCACCGTGGAAGGAATCGTGCGCACACACGGCCTCAGCTACAATGAAAATACTAACATGATGCTCCTTACCGACGTTGGCGACGCAGCCAGCAATTCAGATGGTGCTTTCGTAGTCATCAATGACTTCACGGCAGCCATTGCAGATAGCACCGTGACCATGAGCGAGCAGATCCGGGTGTCCGGCCCGATGAGCCTCTTGGGCAACCCAGTTGACATCGCTTTCGACCCGAACGGCTCCATGATTTTCATTGCAGAACGTGCCAACGGCGGTGGCCGCATTTTGGGCTTCAACATGCCAACCGTTTCCGGTGACATGGCCCCCGTTTACAACGACCTCTTCGCAGGTGCTTCCGCCATCAGCTTCCCATCGTCTGATGACAATTTTGTCGGCAATGCAGCCAACCTGTTCGTCTCTTCCAATACCCAGAGCAAAGTGGGGGTGGTCAATGTTTTGAACAACAACCTCATGCAGTTGAGCACTTTCAACACACAGGGCTTGGACTCGGACGGCATCTACTACGACCGTGACAATGACTTGCTTTACCAGTTGAACCGCTCCGCAAACGTGGTGAATACCTACTCGGACGTAGAAGCCAGCATCGAAGCGGGCGTAGATCCAGTGCTCTTCGGCACATCCACTTCTGACGCCATCAATGGCCGTGAAATCGCCGTAAGCGGCGACCGCCTCGTGGTGACACAGGACGCCATAGCCGCCAACGGCGACACGAACAAATTCATGGTGTACGATATCAACGGTGGCAACCTGACTTTGAGCAAAACCTTCGATGTGAACGTGAACCTCTGGGGCATACACGCCGATGGCGAAACGCTGTACGCAGTCGTTGACAACTCCAACCTCGTGGTTCGCTATGATAACTTCTTCAGCCAACCAGCAGGTGCGCTTTCTGCCAGCGATTCCGTTGAAATCGAGGGCCTCGTGCGCACGCATGGCTTGACTTACGATGCTTCGATTGATGCCATGATTCTGACTGACATAGGTGATGCTGCCGTGAATACTGATGGTGCCATTATCGTCATCAGCGACTGGTCAACTGCCAGCGCCGACGGTTTCGTGAGCATGGACGAACAAATCCGGGTGGAAGGCAGCTTGACTTTCCTCGGCAACCCTGTGGACGTGGCTTGGGACAAACAGCGCTCGATGATTTACGTCGCTGAACGCCTCAACGGCGGTGGTCGCATCCTCGGCTTCCGTTTGCCAACGGCAGATGGAAACGTGGCTCCAGTTTACAACCAGCTATTTGCAGGTGCCTCCGCTGTTTACCTCAACGATTCTGACGGCCAGTTCCTCCAAGGCAGTGGCAGCAACGAGAACCAGATTTTCGCTACGCCAGGCAGCTTCCATTTCAACAATAATACACTGGCTACCTATCCGAACCCAGCTTCCAACTACATGACCCTACAATGGGAACAGTTTCATGCCAACAGCGACACAAAAGCAATTATCCGCATCATTGACAATAATGGCCGCCTCATGCAACAGCGCAATGTGGCCGTATGGGAAGGCACAGTGTCCGTTGGCATTATCCTCAATGAACTGGAAAGTGGACTATACCATATCGTCGTGGATAATGGTGTTGGCAGCACTTTCCACCAGCGGTTTATCAAGGAATAATATTCAACATATGCCAGTTTTAAGCTGGAATATAATTTGAATATTTGGAAGGAATAATTGCAATGAATTTATCCTGCTTTGAGCAACGCAGTCCGCTGCGTTGCTCATTTTTTTTGTAAAAAATATCAGCGCAGATTTGGAATATGGGAATGCAGTTGGCAAATGAAAATTATGTGTTTTAAAAATATTTGCTACGCAAAAAACGGTGAAATATTTTGCCCCGAAATCTATTTGCCATGCCAAAAAAACAAAGCATATTGGACGAAAAAATTAACACTACGGCTTATCAGCAATTGGTCACCGATGCCAAGGAGCGGGTACATTCCGGTCAATTGGCCGCCTGGCGGGCCGTTAACAAAGAACTGATTGGGCTGTATTGGGACTTGGGCAAGCTGATAGTAGAGCGGCAAGAAATTCACGGCTGGGGGAAATCCGTGGTGGAGATGCTGGCGGGGGACTTACAGCGAGCGTTTCCGAGAATGGGCGGTTTGTCGGCTGCAAATCTCTGGAGAGCAAGGGCCTTTTACAATGAATATTACCGTTCTGAAATTCTCGCACCGTTGGTGCGAGAAATAGGTTGGAGCCATAACCTCATAATTTTTGAAAAATGCAAAGACCAGCACCAACGCCATTTCTACCTGCTGATGACAAAGCGCTATGGCTGGACGAAGAACGTTTTGATTCACCAAATCGAAAAGCAATCCTTTGAAAAAACCGTCATCGGGCAAACGAATTTTGAGGAAAACCTCCCTGAAAACCTGCGGTCACAGGCCATCTTAGCCGTGAAGGACGATTACGCCTTCGACTTTTTGGAACTTGGCGAACAGCACTCCGAGTACCAACTCGAACAAGCCATTCTCCAAAATATCCGACAGTTTTTGGTGGAAATGGGCGGCGATTTTTGCTTCATCGCCAGCCAATTCCCACTCGAACTGAACGACAAGGACTACCGGGTGGACCTCCTACTTTTCCACAGGGAGCTTCAGTCGCTAGTTGCCATTGACCTCAAAATCGGAGAGTTCGAGCCAGAACATGCTGGGAAAATGAGCTTCTACCTGTCGCTGCTAGACGACCGCACGAAAAAGCCGCACGAAAGCCCCAGCATCGGCATCATTATCTGCAAGAGTAAGGATTTTACCACGGTCGAGTTTGCGCTGAAGGACATCAACAAGCCCATCGGCGTGGCAACTTACAGCATTACCCAGACCTTGCCGAAGGAACTGCGGGCTTTTTTTCCGTCTCCTGAGGAACTTATCAGCAGGGTTGAAGCGGTAATTGAGGCGGTTTCAAAAAAATAAAAACCGCTATTTTCGCTGGATGAAAAGCATCTCCATCCTCGTGCCCGAATCGTCGGTGCTGCAAGCAATCTGCGACCCCCGGTACTTATTCACAGCCGTCAACAATTTCCTCATGGCCGCTGGAAGGCCCGAATTGTTTGACGTGAAACTCGTCGGTGCGACCCGGGAAGTGAAGCTCGCCGACGGGCATTTTTCCGTCCACACTGATCTGCTTTTGGAAGAAGTGCGGCACACTGACCTTATTTTCATCCCCGCACTGTTCGGCGACATGGGCACTGCTTTGGCAAAAAACAAACATCTCGTTCCGTGGATTGTCGAGCGTTATGAGCAGGGCGCCGAGCTTGCCTCGCTCTGCGTTGGGGCTTTTTTACTAGCCGATACTGGCTTGATAAATGGAAAAAAATGTAGCACCCACTGGCTTTACAGCAACGAGTTCCGCCGCATGTTCCCCGATGTGGAACTGGTGGATGGGCGCATCGTGACGGAGGAGGGTCGCATCTACTCCAGCGGCGGAGCGAACAGCTACTGGAACCTGCTTTTGCACCTCGTGGAAAAATACACCGACCGGGCCACGGCCATCCTAGCTGCTAAGTTTTTTGCGATTGACATTGGGCGGAGTAGCCAGTCGGCGTTTGCCATTTTTCAAGGACAAAAAACGCATGATGACGAGGAAATCCGGCAGGTACAGCAGCATATTGAGGATAATTTCACGGAGAAATTCACGATTGACGAGCTGGCCGATAGGGTGGCGCTCGGCAGACGCAGCTTCGAGCGGCGCTTCAAGGCTGCAACCAACAACACCGTGCTGGAGTACATCCAACGAGTGAAAATCGAGGTGGCCAAGCGCAGCCTCGAATCGGGCCGCAAGAACGTGAACGAGGTCATGTTTGATGTCGGATATGGCGATGCAAAAGCCTTCCGTGACGTTTTCAAAAGAATCACAGGATTGACACCAGTGGAATATCGTGGGAAATATGCAAAGGTGTTGGCCGCTTAGCCCGCTTCGTTATTGTCATGAAAAATGCCTCATCAGTTTTTGCACGAAGTGCGTAACACGAAGCGCAATATAACAGCGTTTAATCCCGCATCAATCTTTGTAGTGCAGTAGCAGCACCTTTCCATTTCAACTTGCCTGCAAAATCAGAGAAATCAATAGGGTTCTGCGCTTGGATGTACTATCTTGACATACTCCAAGGTACTCAGAAACTTTAAAAAAAGCTGGTAGTGGCTTTCCCTGATTTTTAAAAAAGTTGCTGCAAAGCGAACAGTTTAAGTGACAACCATAAAGGTTTTCATTGGCTGATGAACAAGCTATTCGTGCCAGATGCCTTACCACCTTTCATTTCCAGTGAAAACGCCACCGCTCGCTGATACCTTTGTTTGCGTAGCGGGCAGGTCAGTTAGGGGCAGCCGCACAGGCTTACCAATCTTTTCAATTCTCCGCTGCAAATTCGTGCGTAAATTTGAGAAACATGATTTCTCTGATATGCGATTTTTACTTTTTTTGAGGGTATTGGACGCTCGTCCAAAAAGCAAGCTATGCCTTTGTATTCTCGCACTAAGCCTAATGGGTTGCGGGGTGCGATGGAATGGCAGGCCCATACATTCCAAACTGATAAGCAGCACGGCCATTGATGTTTTTTCCTGTGTATAAGGAGGAAGTCGAGGCGTCCCAAATCAAGTATAAAGTTGGGGACTTGGCGATTTCAGGTTATATCCTAAAACCAATCCAAGCGAAGGGTAAAAGCCCTATGATTATTTACTGCCGTGGAGGGAATCGGGACTATGGAGCAATTGATAAGACGACACTCACCTATCTCGCTTATATTGCATCGCAGGGCTATGTCGTGATGGCTTCCCAGTATCGGGGAAATTCGTTCAGCGATGGGAAAGATGAATTTGGCGGGGAGGATGTAAAGGATGCCTTGGCCTTGATTGACATTGCCAAGGCCGTGGGGTATGTTGACCTCCATCGTATCGGGGTGTTGGGGTATTCGAGAGGCGGAATGATGGCGTATTTAATGTCGAAGCATACGGATAAAATCAAGGCTATTGCCGTGGTGGGCGCACCGACGGACGTTTTTCAGACGTGCCGGGAACGCCCGGCAATGTACCAGGAAGTGCTGCTGCCATTGGTTGGGGATTCCATTCGTCACAAGAAGGACTTTATGGATAGGTCGCCCGTTTATTGGGCAAATGCCATCAATGAGCCAGCCTTGCTGTTGCACGGCACAGCTGATGTGAAAGTGGACGTCGAACAAGCCAAACAGATGATTGCAGCGATGGAGGGCAATGGCCAAAAATTTTGCTACAAGCTGTTTGAAGACGGGAACCATCCATTGGAAAACTTCCGAGACCAACGGGATTCTATTATCCTTCATTGGTTCAACAGGCATTTGAAGCAGGGCAGTAGCAACAGCGGAGATTTTGGTATTGTCTGCCATCATTTATGAGAGATGGGTTCCCGATATGACATGTGTGATTGTCACAGCATTCAAACCTTGAGTTCTTGCAAGCAAATGAGGCAGCCCTCCTCCACCCAGGTTTAGAAATCCCAGTGCCCATTCCATTCTTTTGCTTTCATGTGATGCCTGTATAAAGTCGTGCGACGTGATTCTAAAGCGATGCAACGCCGTTGGCCTACACCAAAATTTCCCCTGCCCAAGCAATCTTCCCGGCCAGTGGCCTCGACTCTTCGTTCGTTTCCAGCACTTCCTTGGCGTAGTGATGAATCGCATCCAGCGGTTTTTGCGAAGCAATGGCCTCCTGCAAGCGGGCGTCGGTGTTGCGCAGCTCCTCTACTTCCTCACGGTTGGGCACGGTGTAGAGTCCGGCGAGTTGGCCGAGGTTGTTGGCACTGAAGATGTGGCTGTTGAGGATGCTTTTGGGCAAATTGTCGAAGCCGATGCAGGGCTGTTCGATGGCTTGCGCAATGGTGTAGATGGCGCTGCCGCTCGCCCGCACGTAGTACGCCCTGCCGAGGCGGCCCATCAGATCGAGTCTGTCGGGAACGATGCGGCCTTTTTCATCCAAAACATCTTCCCGAATGTGCATCCTGAGCATCTCGACGATGATGAGGTGCCCGGCGCCGCCCTGGTCGCCGAGGGTGATGATGTCACTGACCTTGCACTCCATGCTGATGGGCGACTCCTTCACCCGGAATGGCCGCACGAGGTCGGAGGCCAACGGCGTGAGGCCGCTTTTCACAAACTCGTTCACGCCCTTGTCGAACTGGGCGCTGGCCACCGCCATTTGCCGCACGATGGGGAAATTCACGGCGTTGATGACCACTTCCGGCACTTCCCGCACGTTGGATAGCGTGTCCTTCACGGTGTTGTTCGTGGCCCGGCGGTTCGACGAGAACACGAAAATCGGCGGGTTGGAACTGAAGGCGTTGAAGAAACTGTAGGGGGCAAGGTTCGGGTTGCAGTCCTTGTCCACCGTGCTCACGAAGGCGATAGGCCGTGGCCCAATGGCCCCCACGATGAACTGGTGGAAGTCGTGGCGTGGCACGCTGCCTGGTTCGATGATGCGGTATTTATGTTCGGTGTTCGTGTTCATTTTATCTTCTTTTAATGCTTTCAAACGTCGGCGAGGTTTCAAAACCTCGCCGACGTTAAGGCCGATTTTTCGCAAAAAAAACACAATGCCCAGCGGGAAGTTGCCCTCGTTGTGGGACTTAGCTCACCTAAGCCCGTATTTCATCGCCGCACAAAATTGCCGTCGCCCTTGCGGGAAATGGCGAGCAGGCCGAGGAACGTGAGCAGCCCGTTCAGCACCAGCAGTTCGAAACTGAATTTGTAGCCGAAAATGGGATAGCCGAGGTAGCCGTTGTACAGGTAGATGAGGCTCGTCACCATCACGGCACCGAGGCAGACGAAGAGCGACCTTCGGTCATTGATTTGTCTTTTAGTGTAAAAACCGAAGGCAAATAGCCCCAGCAGCGGCCCGTAGGTGATGCTCGCCGAATCGAAGACGAGCTTGATGACCTCGCCCGTGGCCATGGCATGAAAAACCATGATCAGCACAAAAAAGATGGCGGAAAAAGCCAAGTGTACCCGCCTGCGGGTGCGGGCGTTGGCTTCGCTGTTCACGTCGGTTTTCTGGAAGCCGAGGAAGTCAATGCACCAGGCCGTGGTGAGCGAAGTGAGCGCCGAGTCGGCGCTGGCGTAGCTGCTGGCCGTGATGCCGAGGATGAACAGGATGCCCACCGCTGCTGGGGCGTACTTAAACGCGATGGTCGGGAACAGTAGGTCGGTGTCCAACACAGTTTTGATTTCGGCTTTACCATTTGCGAACACGGTAACCACTTTCGTGGGGATTTCGATATTGTTTTGCGAAGCGTAAATAAACAACAACACACCGAGCGACATGAACAGCAGGTTCATCAGTACCAGCAGCGAAGAGTAGGAAAAGATGTTGACCTGAGCGCCCTTGAGCGTCTTCACCGTCAGGATTTTTTGCATGATGTCTTGGTCCAAGCCGCTCATCACGATGGCGATGAAGGCCCCCGCCACGAACTGTTTGAAAAAATTCTTCGGATCGCTCCAACCGCCTTCGAAAAAGAAAACCTGCGAGCGGGCATCGTTCTTCACCGTGCTGACGAGGTCGCCGATGTCGAGGTGCATGTGCTGCCCCACGAGCACAATGGTCAAAATCAGTGAGCCGATGAGGAACAGCGTCTGGAGTGTGTCCGTCCAGATGATGGTCTTGATGCCGCCTTTAAATGTATAGGTAAAAATGAGCACGATTGTCACGAGCACCGTCAGTCCAAACGGGATGTGAAAAATCGGCTCGAACACAAAGGCGTGCAGCACTTTTGCCATCAAAAACAGGCGCAGCGACGAGCCGATGGTGCGGCTGAGCAGGAAAAATGCGGAGCCTGTCTTGTAAGCCACTGGCCCGAATCTTTGTTCCAAATACCCGTAAATCGACACGAGGTGCAGCCGATAGTACAGCGGCAGCAGCACCCAAGCGATGACGGCGTAGCCGACCAAGTAGCCCAGCACCATCTGCATATAACTCATGGCGGAAGGTAAATTCACGTAGCCCGGCACGCTGATGAACGTGACGCCGGAGATGGACGTGCCAATCATGCCGATGGCAATGACCCACCAACGGGACTTTCGACCGGCCATGAAGAACTCGGAGGTATCGGCGTTGCGGCTGGTGTACCACGAGATGCCGATGAGCACCACAAAATAGGCGATGAGGATGCTGAGGATAAGGGTGGGTGAAAGGTTCATTCTTTTGGTGATTGCTTGTCCCTTTGGGAGTGATTGGTGATTGGTGACTGGGAGTGGCCGCAACGCCAAATCACTAGTCACCAATCGCTAATCACTGCTTCGTTCTTTCCAGAGTATGAAGCCGGTGGCGACGAAAACGGCAGCCGAGGCCAAGATGACGGTCATGGGCAAGTCTTCGCCAGCGCCGTCTTTTATTTTGTTGATTTTATCTTGGTTCAGCCAGGCGATGACCACCTGTGCACCGTTGTTCAGGAAATGGGCGGCGATGGGTATCCAGAGGTTTTTTGTCCAATAAAAAAGCAGGCCGAGAACGCAGCCTAGCAGCAGGATGGCCAAGAACCGCTGGATTTCGAAATGCGTGATGCTGAAAATCACGGCGGTCAGTGCGACGCCAAGCGCAGGTTTGCCCGTGCTTTCGATAAGCTTCCGCTGGCCGATGCCTCGGAAAACCAACTCCTCGCCCACCGCAGGCACCACGGCCATGACCACGAGGCTGGCCACCATTTCCCAAGGGGAATTCATCACGAGGAGCCCCTCCATCATCTTCACGG
>Ga0075012_10004580_pt1 | contig 12822 bp, 14 predicted proteins | sample All_14_2_FD_71474 | JGI IMG/M metagenome (GOLD analysis project Ga0075012, IMG submission 71474) | Freshwater microbial communities in response to fracking from Pennsylvania, USA - Allegheny Zone_MetaG_DW_15 | ecosystem: Environmental > Aquatic > Deep subsurface > Groundwater > Drilled...
CTACACACGTTCCTTTAGCTCAGAGGAAGAGCATCCGCCTCTTAAGCGGAGGGCCGAGATTTCGAAATTCTCAGGGAACACGGGTTGGACACGGGCTACCAAGCTACGACCAACTTTGGGGCCGTGGTGTTAACGGTTTAGCATTCTAGTCTTCCAAACTAGCGGTCAGAGTTCGAATCTCTGGGGCCTCACGTTACAATAAAATAGATATGCCGGTGACGCCTAGTGGTTTGGCACCATTCTTGTAAAATGGATAAACGAGCGTTCGATTCGCTACTCCGGCACCAACCTCCTGTCGATAGTCGGGCGGCTCTCTTACACGGAGCCAGGCTAGGGGCGGAACCTAGTGGGAGGACGGTTGGGTTGTAGGTGACTTCCACGCGCAAGGAACCTTCATTTATTCTGGGTTAGCAATCATGGCGAATGCGGCAAACTGTTAATTTGCATAGAGACAGGATCGTTACCTGTACCCAGAGCGTGGGTAAGTACAATTAAACATCAACTGACCGGGCTGAAATGCCCTACCGTATGGACTGAAACGAAGTTCCGAGTATCGGGGGAAGTGCAATTGCAGCTATGTTAAACTGCATACAGGGGGACAAGAAATCCTCTATTGAAATTTAGTGTAACCTCTGCCCGCACATAATTGGCCCGTTAAGCTAACGGATAAACTGCCGCCCTACGAAGGCGTGATTCTGGGTTCGAATCCCAGATGGGCCACTCACTGGTAGTGTAACAGGTAGCACGACGGCCTCTGACCCCGTTAGTCGAGATTCGAATTCTTGCCGGTGAGCCACTTACTCGAATGGTGTAATGGTAGCACAAGGGACTTTGACCCCCTTAGACTTGATTCGAATTCAGGTTCGAGTGCCAATACAACTACATATGGGCTGTTAGCTGAGATGGATTAGCTCTTGACTTTTAATCTTGAGAGGCGGGATCGTTACCTGCACAGCCCACTGGCTTGAAACATTAGGGTTGATGTGCCACTCTTATAAGGTGGAGAACAGGGCTCAACTCCCTGCAAGCCTACGGTATGTTGGCCGAGTGGTTAGGCAGCGGATTGCAACCCCGTGTAGACCTGTTCGATTCAGGTACGTACCTCACTAACGATAAGGAGCAATCATGTTAGAATATGACGACTTTGATGTCTACGATGATGAATTTCTTGAGTGTGAAAAGTGTGGTTACATAGATTACTACTGTGAGCTTTGTGGTTATCACGGGCACGATTGCCCTACCGATAACTAAGTTTTACCCCGACGTATCCGCGCGGTGTTCTAAGCCGTAAGCGGTAATGGACGGAAGATACGGGTTCGAATCCTGTGGTCGGGACGGTGGTAGTAGCTCAAGGAAATAAGAGCACCGGATTGACGGAGGTTGCGGGTTCCCATACTCGTCTACCACCCTAATGCCTGTTATTTCACTGGTTAGAATGGCGATCTGATACGTCGCAGAAGATGGTTCGATTCCATCACGGGCAACAAAACATTAACAAGTAGCGCTATGCTATACTAGTACAACTGAACACAAACCGACCGTCCTACGGGGCGGTTTTTACTTTCTGAAAAGGCATGTTAAGAAACCTATGGTAACAGTATATACAAAACCAGCTTGCGTCCAATGCAATGCCACATACCGTGCATTAGACACGAAGGGACGCAAGTATAAGACTATCGATGTCAGCGTAGATGAGAATGCATTGCAGCACATCAAGGAACTAGGGTACCTACAGGCCCCCGTGGTCATCCCATCGTTTGATAAGATTGTCATTGACCCGAACACCAAAGAACGCATTGCACATTGGTCGGGGTTCCGTCCAGATTTGCTGGAACAACTCTAAAGAATATCCCCTCGTCAGGTGCTTGACGGGGGGATTTCTTTATGCTACTATTGGGACTTATGGAAACCTGCAAGGCTGTGATAGAGGGACAAAGGTGCGATAGAAAGATTGTCGCATTTGGGTACTGCGATCCTCACTATAGGCACACTAGAAACGGCGACCCGCCGCGAAAAATCAGAAATATTCGGGCGGCAAATTTAACCCTTGTTAGGGACGAATTAGGCAATAAAGAATGTATTTACTGCGGTAGGTGGAAACAAGTCACTGAATTTAATTCTGGGAATGCCACAGCGGACAAGCTACAGGTCTTCTGCGTCGAATGTGGCACTAATAAAAAGCGCGAAAAGCACCTACAAGACCCCGATGTGCGTAAGCGATATTGGTACCTAAAGAGGTATGGTATAACACCGCAAACCTGGGACAAGATATTTGAATCCCAGGGCAGAAAATGTCAAATCTGCTTAACACATGAGCCAGGCAAACGAGGATGGCATATAGACCATTGTCACCTTACCCTAAAGGTAAGAGGCATACTTTGTATGAATTGTAATACACTACTCGGACAAGCCAAAGATAGCGTTGAAATTTTAGGGCGAGCTATCGAATACCTAAAGGAAAATCATGAATGATGGACCGCGTATACTCGCACTAGACATCGAAACCACACCTAACTTAGCGCATGTGTGGGGACTCTGGGACCAGACAGTTTCCATTAAGCAGCTTCGAGAAAGCACCCGAGTTTTCTGTTTCGGTGCTCGTTGGTTGGGGGACAAAACTGTAGAGATTAGATCAGAGTTCAAAGACGGCCAAGAACTTATGCTACAGCGTATACACGCGCTGATGGATGAGGCCGATGTGATCATGGGCTGGAATTCAAAGAACTTCGACGTAAAGCACCTTAATCGAGAGTTCTTGCAACATGGTATGAATCCTCCTAGTCCACATATCGATTTAGATTTAATGGTTAAAACTAAGGGTGTCTTTAGGTTCCCTTCAAATAAGCTAGACTACGTGGCACAGGCTCTCGGTGTGGGCAAAAAGGTTTCCCACGAGGGTCACGAGCTATGGGTGAAGTGTATGGCGGGCGATCCTGAGGCTTGGGAGCGAATGCACGCTTACCAAAAGCAGGACGTTGACTTGCTGATCGATGTGTATGAGAAACTAAAGCCGTGGATTAAGAATCATCCGAATGCTGCTTTGTACGCTGGCGAGGAACTGGCGTGCACCGTGTGCCTGTCTAAGAATGTTCAGAAGCGCGGGTACAGGTTTACTGGCGCAGGTAAGTATCAACGGTTCCTGTGTAATGACTGTGGAAAGTGGAATCACAGCGCCAAACGAGTTGCAACTACTGAGCTTAGGGGGTAAGATGTACTTAAAGAATCACATCGATAAGCTGATAGCTGCTAAGCAAGCCGCATTACAGGAGCTAGACACCAGCAGGGCACACCATTACGAGGCTCTTGACGGTATAAACGAAGCTGTACAGAAAACTATGGCCGAACTAATCGAGCTAGAGGAAGCTAAGAGGAAGCGAAAAGGAAACTCGGATATGACTAAGAACTACATCGAAGTCGAGGTTGAGTACCGCGACACCCTGGGAGAAAACATCTATGTGGATGTAGAATATTTTTGGGCTGTTCGAACAACGCCCTCTAAGGGTAAGTCGTGGAAGGTAACCGAGGAAGAGCCCGCGGATTTCAAGGAAGACACATTTGCTGGTTCATTCGTCCTTAACGGCGGCATGCCTGTGCATGTTTCTTCTAAGGAAGACATCGAGGGCCTACGTAAACTCCTAGACGCGATTGAAGAGGAATTGATAAATGAGTAAGACGATTTTTTGGTTGCTTGCAATCGGTTTGTTCTTTGTTGGTATTCTATTTCTCAACCTGATTTATCATGTGGTTGGGTATCCCTGGGGGGTGCACCTGTTGTTTAGTATGGTGTTTGGGTTCTTCTACGGGTGGTTCGCTACCAAGTTCTACTACGATGTGGTAGAATAGATATACGTCTAGCCCACGTACGGGCCATGTTCCCCTGGTGTAGTGGTAGCACAAGAGCTTCCAAACCTCTTGGCCGGAGTTCGATTCTTCGGGGGCGCGCAAGCCCTTAGGATGGGCAAAGAGAAAGACCCTGATGAAATTAATCATCAGGGTCTTTCTTGTTAGATACGTTGCTCACCTACCTTTCGCTCACTTACATGGGAACGGAAAGCAGGGAGTTACTTACCTGCCTCTACAACCTCAATACTCACTGTTGGAGTTCCGGCAGTAAAGCTTGCGTTACCGAAACTCTTAGCCAGTGACAGAATAGCAGCAACAGCAGAGGCAGACAGGGCGGTAATCCAGTTAATACCGTCCAGGTTTACAGCCGGAATAAGATCATCACCGACAATGACAGCAATGACAGCGCTAAACGTCTGCCAGAACGTATTAAACGCACGCTCGGCAGCGCCCTTCCAAAATGCGAGTGTCCAAATCATTTTTAATCCTTAAGTTCACAGCCGCAGCTTTCGCCGCAGCATTCTTCATTATCCATTATACTCTTCTTTCGCGTCACGGGGGATGGCAACGTCATCAATGTGATCATCTAAAACGTATTCCCTATCGGATACGCCCACGCTGTTTGGGTGAGAACTAGGTGGTGGCATTTTCTGAATGTGTCTTAGTGTAAAGAACACAACCCAGAATTGGGCCACCAGCCCGCCGTATGCAAGGATGCGTACAATACCCTCGGCGTCGTATGGTTCCGTAAAGATTCCGACAAGAACGAAAGACAGGAACAAGAACCACATAATCTTCTGCGCCATAAGCACTTTGCCGATAGTGGTAGACTTCCAACGCTTAGAATACTTCCTGAATCTCTTACCTACTACGGGTTCTGTACCGTAGAAAAATATAAACAATCCAATAGGTATTAAAGCTGTTACCGCTATAATATTGGCAACTTCATTAAGATCAAACATTAACCGGTTCCCCTCATGGTAAACTCAATCAATTCACCAAAATGGTTACGATCAATTTGCTCTTGTAGTTCATTCACTAAATAATCTACAAAAGGCTTTTGTGCTCTAGCCTCTCTTAGGGAGGCAGCAGCTTGAGTCTTTGCTTGCATTGCTTCGGTTTGTGTCTCCAACGTTGAATGTGAACCCGTATCAGCACTAGGGTCTAGTCTCTTCCAGAAGTTACGGAACATTAGTCCGGCTCTTTCCTAGGAGCTATGCCCGTTGCGTGATCTGTATAACCAGACTGTCTCTCAAAAAGGGCGCGCATGGCCTCTAGAAGTCGATTAGTCGCTTCCGCACCGTGGATCAGGTCTTTGTTTTGCTGCACAAGTTCTTGGCGAGCCAGGTCTCCTGATTGCGCCGCCGCCTTCCAGTCATCGCGTTCTTTGGTGATAAGGGTTATTTGTGTATCTTTGTCTGCTATACGTTCTCTAACAGCAGGTCCAGGAACAAGCCATCCGCGGAATATGCTGATGATTCCAAAGGTGACTAGCCCCGCAAACGGTATAGCAGTAGGATTAGTTACCACCCAATTTAGCATAAGTTGTAGGGGGTCCACTAATTTGTTCCTTACTTAAGCGGGTCGTTTTTAAATTTCTCCCGAACGTCGTTGGCAATTTTTTCGTAGTCTATAGTAACTGTTGGATTGCCAAGCTCTCTAAGAATTGCCGCAGCAATTTCTTTGACCTGCGCGTCTGTAATAACCGGTTTCTGGTCGATCTTTTCCAACAAAAGTCTTAGTGCCGTACCGTCACCATCGTCCAAGGCACGCTGATTCTGACGTGCTGGTTGTCCTGGTATACGCTTTTCAAAACGGTCACCGTAGAAGTATGTTGCTGAGAGGGCCTGCGCAATGCTGACTACCTCAGGTGTACCATCAGAATTCTTTCGTCCCGTAGAGAACTTAGCGTTCAATATGGCTATAAGGTCATTGTTTGTCAATGGCATATCTTCATCTTCACTTCCTGCGGGACTACCGCCCGCATCTAAAATCCAATTCCATCTAGCTCCGGATGGCGTCAACCCAAACGTATGAAGGTGTGCTCCTGAATTTGGATTAGCGCTTGTGGGTGCGGGTCTAACATCACCAGTATTACCACTCCACCCGACGAGTTGCATTTGACCTACCTGCTGACCCGCGGTAACATTGAATCGACTCAAGTGAGCTAGATGAATACTGTAACCATTAGGTAATATGATTACTACTTTGTTTCCAGGGTTACCACCCGAGCGGGAGCCATTCCAGTGCTGTAGCGACACGCGCCCGGCTGCTGGCGCATAGAGCGGAGTACCCACGGCCATAGGGTAATCTATGGCTGGGTTATTCTTATGGCTACCCTGAGTCCAACCTTGAGATATAGGCCATGAGGCAAAAGGGTTTACTATCGTAGCCATTACGCTAGACCGTACACCTTAAGGAACCCTGTCATTGTTCCACTGGATGCAATCAATGAAAACCCATCGGCGGGAGTAACCACGTTTACGGTAGATGAAATATCAGACTTTGCAATGCCGCCCGTAATTTGAGTCGTCGTGTGAGTACTTATAAATGTTAGGCCGGTAGTTGCAGGCTCTGAAACCTTAATGCTCATTCTGTGCCCAATACCAGCGACAGAAGCAAAAATCATACCCGGAACAACACTATATGTGGAACTTAATGCGGTTGCAGAACTGTTCCAAATCTGCTGTGTTCCATAGACAGAGGAAGAATAATCTGTTCCAGCAGCACGCAACCTAAAGTAACCACCGTTAGGTGTTGAAGTAGTAGGAACGACTACTTCTATTAAATAGTTGTCAAAAGCTGTACTAAAAACACCATTAACGCTTATAGTGGACGAGGCAGAAAAAGAAACTTTTGAGCCTGTTAAGGTTACACCTGTTCCAGCCACACTGGACGGGTACAACAAGTTTTCTCCTGGCACTGCGGTAACCCACGCTGCGCCGTTGTAAAACCAGCGAACGTCTGTATCCGTACTGTACCAGTAAATACCTTCTCTAAGGTCTGGTGCAGTAAGTGCAATTCTATCGCTATCTGTTCCAACATATCCACCGCGGGCTAGGTTCAGGGCGTTATGAACCGACGTGGCCTGAGTAGCGAACACAGTTTGTAGCGGTGCTACGGGGTCGCCTACTACAGGAACAGTTATGTTCCAGGGTGCTCCGGTACTACTTGGCATAATTTTTCCTTACTTTTCTAGTATACATTATGTGAAAGTTATTTGAAGGGCAACAGTTGCATAGTTAGATGCAGAGTTTGCAGCATAGGCTGTAAGATGAAACACTTGGACCTGTATTTCGGCAGTAATAGAAGAGCCAGGAGTGACAGTGATAGTGCTTGCACCCGCGATAAACAACACGTTATTGACATTAGCTGCACCAGAGTCCTTTGTGGCTGGAATACCTGATGTTATGTTAGGCAACAATGCGCCATTTACAAGCATTCGGCCAATAGGGGGCGCAGCGACACCACCACTAACAGTATCCAATAGGGCTAGACCGCCAGACACACTGACCACAGCGGTAGTCTTATTAGCGGGAACCACCACAGAGGTAGATGCCTTAGTAACAAAGGAACTAGAGTTGGCATTGATAGCATTCACCGTGCTGGATGCAGCACCGAACTGGGGTAATGCTCTGATCTGATTTCCCAGAAGTTCTACAGAGCCATTCAGTTGTTTCAAATTGTTATTCGTATCGCTTGTTAGACGAGCGATAGCATCCGCATTGTCCCTGATAGATTGATTTACTGATCGTACCCAGGGCATCATTTCTACAGGGGCATTTGCTGGTGGAATAATCATTAGTCGCCCCTCATCGGTTGAATATTAAAGTCTTCGAACTTTCTAGGGGCGCCGAAGGGGTCCAACCATTCTGTGTTGAAATCAGCAAACGTTTTACCGGCCCACACATCATTGAAATCGGAGAATATCGTATCTCTCTCCGCTGTGTAACTAATGACCTGAGGGTTGATAGTTGCTGATCGAACTCGGTAGTATGCATAGCCGTTTTTAACTCTGGCGCCAGCAGCATTACCGAATGCCTGGTTAACGAAATCGTCGGCCACCTGAGCATAAAAATAATCGTTAAAATCTTGAAAGGTTTTACCGGCCCACTCGGTATCGAAGTCAGCAAACGTGTCGCCGGAATAAAGACTGTTGAACACATCGAAGCTCGGCAGGTTTATGTTTCCCACTTCACCGCGTCTGTTGACCACATTGGCAGAGACATTAATCTGCTGTAAAGGCGAAGCGAATCTACCCGCTGCACGCATACCTACGTCATAGGCTTTTTCTATGGTGTCTACAAATGGGCTATCGATAGTAATACCCACATCAACAGCAGTAACATCATCACTAACTCCCGTAGGTATCCTTATGAGTTGTTTATCCCAAAGAACAGCCGAGCCCACGAGGCGAAGGGATGAGTAATAGTTGCCATCACCTGAGGACATAGCGATGCGATAGGGCGCATATCTAGGCTCGTTAGCACCCTTGATAGTAATGGTGATGCTCTTACGGTCTTCGTTTACAGCAACAGTCAAAGAACCACCTTGTGCTGTCCATTGCGCGGCAGAGATTGGAAGACCATCAGCACCGGAAACCGCATACACGCTGGACGCTACGTAGTTTTTAGCTACGCTGTTCACAGCTACAGGCTGATTAATAGAGATAATGCTGGCAGCTACTTCTACGTTTATTTCAATAGTGCTACCGGCGTTTACCTGATATGGTTCCACGTCTGCGTTCCAACCACCAGAGGGGTAGATAAGTCCAGACGCTGTGTACTTACTGTTGTAGTTGTAAATCTCAATAGACTTTGCCAGTTGTCCATTTGTGATTGACTTATTGATCTGTGAATCAGTTTCCTGCGTTAACTCCCGCGTGCGCAAGGGGCGCACAACGATGATGCTAGAAACTTCACTGATTTCAATTTGCTGTGCCCAACATAATTGCTTGAGAAAATCCCACAGGTTGCCGAACCATCCGGGGAATACTACATTCCTGCTGGCGAAGCTAGGGTCTACGAAAATGTCCGTACCCGTGATGTCGGCCAAGCTCATGTAATAGTAGATAGCGTCCTCAAGTGTGCCTACGAACGGTTGTACTTGTTTGTCCGCGATTAGCTTACCCGTCAGCGAGTCTCCAGTGAGTGTTGCTATTCCCGAACTTACGGAAACGCTGTTGATAGTGCCCTTAAATCTACCGTTAGACCCGTCTTCGATTTCGAGTGTCTTATTTAGTGCTAGCTCTGTGCCGTCTTGACGTTCATCTTCTACGACAGTTACGTTGATTTGTCCCGTACCACCTGTAGTGTCCCCACCATCGATGGGTGTAGATTCTTCACTAGCAGAATAAGTAACGCCTTGAATGCGGCGCGGGTCTCCGTCTACGGCCCTTGTTAAAGAGCTACCATCAATCTTAATGTCAATAGCCATGAGACTTAAATATCCTCTATCAGATTCAGGCTTAAACCCACCTTATCCAGAGCCGCGCTGTATTGCTCTAGGACGGGCTGGGAACCGAAGACACACCCCGCATTGCCCATACCGGAAATAAACGCGCCAGTGAGGCTCACAGAGACTCCTGTGGGCACTAGGACAGCGGTGAGGGCTGTCATGGTTAGAGTGCCACTGCCACCCAGCTTTATAATGACCCCATCACCTGTTGTAGAACTCACACTAGCGTTAGTTCTAGTAATGCCAGAAACACTCAAAGGTGTGAGCGCCGTAAAGGATCCAACGGATGAGCCATTAGTAACTCCATAGGTAACAGTGCCTCCGGTACCAGCTACCCCATGAAAGCCCAGATGCATCGTGTATCCCTCGGGAATGGGCAACCAAATTTCGGGTACCCAAGCTCCTGAGGTAACTGTATACTGTACAGATTCAGCGGGATATCTATTACTGTTGGCGGGAGTAGGAATCAACTCAGGTCTAGACTCTCCACCATTTAGGATCACGCCATCGTAGCCGCCCTGACTAGGCACAGACCAGTCTATAGGGAACATGTTTCGATCCATAGCAAAAGGGTCTACCCAGTAGATTTTGCCTGTGCCATACACGCCGTCTGCATAGTCCATGATAGGTTGCAACTCAGAACGCGGAGCCAGGTTCCATGTAAGCTGGTATTCCTTGTGGGAAGACACGGAGCGGCGAACGTATTTTTTACCGTTCAAAAGCTGCGTATTGGTTTCCCAGCCCACCTTAGAGGCATCCACACCTACTGCGGGGCATTTGATCCAACGCATGTACCCTCGGGTACCAAACCACATTTGTCCAAGAGCCATTAGCCCGATCCTCTATTAGTAGAAATAACATTTGCGCTGGATACAGCAGAAGCTACCTGCTGCCCAGACAAGAACAACTGGACGTTCCCAGCAGCGGCAAGAAGCTGTCGATCATATGGAGAAAGCTCCACTTGCTGTGTTGCTGGGGCCGATGTTCCTTGTCGCATAACAGGCATTTGTCCGCGGTTCATAGCCTCTAGAAGAGGACGGAACTTGGCCGTGTTCTCAGCGTTAACAACGAATTCCTTGCCGTGCACAACGCCGACTTCCTTGTTAGTTCCGCCGTTACCGGTGTAACCACCGGACTTGAATCCAACGTTGTTAAGAGAGCGGCGAAGAGCAGCAATAGCTTGCTCTTGCTCGTTGGCAGCAGCGAATGCTCGCTCAGCACGAGCAGCATCACGCTTACCTTCGCGTAGCGCAATTTCGGCTTCCAGCATTCGGCGCACACCGCTCAGGTCGGGTGTAGATGTAACTGGGATGTTCACACCGCTACCAACCGCGTTACGGGCGCTGGCAACAGCCTGAGCTACGCGGGCCTCAAATTCATTAAGGGCCTGTAGAGCGGGGTTAGCGTTGAACCCAATCGTCACGTTTCGAGGCACGCGCGCGATTGCTGCTGAGACATCATCGAATGAGGTTGTGTACTTAGCTAGCTCATTAATGTTAAAGCCAAGCTGAGTTGCCTGCTGGATAAACTGTCCCTTAAGTTCCTGCGCTTTTTGCGCCAGTTCAGCTTGTGACATTCCAGAAGCGGCGTACTTTTCGATCAAGTCTTGGTAAGTTTGTACCATAGAAAGAATAGTCGCGCGGTTTTCAACTGCCGCATCGGAGTTTCCTTCTAGGCTCTTGCTAGACTTGTTTTGTTCCTTTGTCAGGCTCTTAGCGTTAGCGGCCAGATCATTGTCAATGTCTGCAAGCTTGGCTCGGATATCCTGTGCTCGTAGGGTGTCACCGTACATATCGGCCACGCCCAAGAAGTATTCGTAGATACTTTTGTCGGCACTTAGCTGCTGCATTTCTGCCTGTAGGTCGCGCATGTTGTCGAGCGCTTCTTCTGTAGCATTAGCAACTTCTTGCCAGCCAGAAGTAATCTTGTCGAGAACCTGCCCGCTACCAAATCTAATATCAAATGCGCGGTCGAACACGCCGCTCAAATCGTTAGCGTAGTCTAGTAGGGTGCGTAGTTCCTTCTTGGTTTCTCGGGCAGCACCGCCAACCTTTCGGGTGTTAGCCGCGGTCTTCTTAGCTGTTCCGCCGATACTGTCCAGAATAGCGTTGTACTGTAGCATGGCGGGCGAGCTACTTGTCATGGCGGTTTTAACATCACCAATAACTACACCAGGAATACGAGACACGCTGGCGAGTAGGGCCGCCGTGTCAACGCCCATCTTCTGTAGCTGGATGAACAACGCCGCTACTGACTGAGAAGCACTAAGACCCAGGGTTTCTCCCGTAGCGATGATGCTTCCGATAGACTGCTGGAAGTTATTAAGATTATCTATACCGGATTGGTTAAACGTGTCAAACGCTGTTCCAGATTCATAGATGCCCATAGCAAGATTATAGAAATCTGTAGACATCGTGGAGATAAGATTGCTTGTGCTATACGCAGACTCAATACTGTCTCGTACATTATCCAGCGCGTTACCTACAGTAGTTACCTCTTCGGCTAGATCACCGGCAGCAGCAGCCGCGGCAAGTTGGTCATTGCCGGTAGCCTGCATAACAGTGTTGTAGACCTCGGACTTAATAGCAGCCTCAGATACGGCAGCACCATATAGACCGATAGCATTTTCGGCCTCTTGAATCTCTCTTGTGTTGAGAGAAGGTCTTTCACCGGAAACCTCACGCATGTAGGTTTCATATTCTGCACGGAACTCGTTAATGATCTGCCGTGCGCCGTCAGCGTCGTTTCGTGTAAGTGCTGTTAGGAAGCCCTTAGTGTTAAAGCTAGGTCCGCCCTGGTTCTCTACAGTCTTGCTCCACTGTAGGAACGTAGCAATACTCTTGTCGTTTGCAAGCTGGTTGGCAATCCAGGCAGCGGTGTTCTCACCGATCTTATACGTCTGGTTACCAATAGACTCGTTAGTTGAAACCACAGCGCCATCTAGGCTGGTCTGTGTTCCCGTTACAGTATTAAGTTCCTTAGCCCATTCAGCCGTGCTTGTAGTCGTGCGTGTAAGCATACCCGATACTTCGCCGTACACCTTGCCACCTTCTCGGGCAGCAGCCGTGTCCTCCTCCAAAGCATCGCTTAGGGTGGATAGATCGCCAAAGTATTCCTTAGCCTTCTCACCGGCAGGACGCATATTCTCTACGAGGTTAATCACGCCCTCGGTCAGCACACCCACAGCAACAGCCGCAGCACCGAAACCGGTTGCAAGTAGAGCACCGCGTACAGCCTTAGCCGCAGCCGTAGTACCAAACAGGGCTCCCGATAGACCGCGAGCAGCGGCAGCGGTACCTGTCAGCCCGCCAGTCGCGGCAAGTGCTTCGGAACGCATAGTAGCAAGTGCGGTACGAACAGCGATAGTAGCACTCACAAGTCGTGTGAATGCAAATCCAGCGATAGAAACAATTGCCACAAGACCAGTGAACGCGCCTACGATAGTGGCGGCAATTTGAAGTGCTGGGTTCTTAGCTAGTTCTGTGAAAGCAATAACAAGGTTCTTGAGTGAGTCCACAAGGA
>Ga0075012_10004586_pt1 | contig 12811 bp, 14 predicted proteins | sample All_14_2_FD_71474 | JGI IMG/M metagenome (GOLD analysis project Ga0075012, IMG submission 71474) | Freshwater microbial communities in response to fracking from Pennsylvania, USA - Allegheny Zone_MetaG_DW_15 | ecosystem: Environmental > Aquatic > Deep subsurface > Groundwater > Drilled...
GGACGCTACAAACCGCGCATCAATTCCTATTACGTCCTCATCAGCTCCGGCTTTTTAGACGACTTCGACGCCAGCGTCACCATCAAATTCACCGAAGGCGACGAGAAGTTGATCACTGCTGGACTTTATCCCCGCATGAACAGTCAGGGCGGATATGCGGTTTATATTTCCCCGTTGGGTTCGTACAACATCGGCTTTTTTACCACTCAACCAAATAATAACGACTTTAAATGGAACACCCTTGTTGACTGGACCTCTCACGCCTCGCTCCGCAAAGGCAAGGACGTGACCAACCGCCTACGCGTCATCATGGACGGCGAAAAAATGCGCGTCTACCTTAACGGTGTGTTGGCAACATCGCTCAAAGATAATCGCTACAAGATGGGCAAATTGCATGTCGTATGTGAACCCAACGGTGAGACGAATTTGGGCGTTGCCTACTCCGATTTGCAGGTGAGGGAGGTTGTGAGATAGTAAATTTTCTCAGGAGTAATTTGATGTAGAGGAGGATAAATGAAAAATATATACAACTGGTTTTTGAGCCTATTACTCTTGTCTTTTCTTGTAAGTTGTTCTTCTCCAAAGATTATCAAAAAGTGTACCGAAATAGAAACAGATTTATCAAAATTGAACTCAAGCGGAACTCTTATCCTTGATGGTGATGAAACCTATCGAATGGATATGGGTTCGCTTGTAAAAACTCAGTTAAGTCAGCCAGATAATAATTTTTATTACTTTGCCGCTTCACCTGAAAACAACTGGATTTCTTATGTGTCAGGCAAAACAGATGAATTGGTCATTGTGGGTGGAAACGGTAAGACTAAATCTATACCTAAGGCGGAAGATTGGGCTGATGCTAAATGGCTGAATGAAGAGCAATTGATGATAGATTTAATTCAAGAAGCGAATAACTCTGATCAGGTATCAAAATTCCTTGTATTAAGTCCTTTTACTAATGAACGTTATTTTCTTGAAGCAGACTATTCTGAAATTTTTTATGACTATTGGTGGAGAGTTATTGAATACAATAAAAATCTTGACCAAGTTGTATATTTGCAGGGCGATATTTCCGGACCATTTTTTTACACATTATGGGATATTAAAAGCAATGCTGCACTTGCCCAACTTGATCCCGGTGGCGATATGTATGTGAGCCCTCGTTGGACTTCCGATGGAAGTCGCTTTGCGATGGCACTTAACTTGTTTTCAAAACCAGAAGATTTTCCATCGTATGAAATTTTTGAGGTCTCGCAAGATGGCAAGATTAACCAATTGACCCATTTGTCAGATTATTATCCTTGGTTTTATATATCTGACTTGAGTTGGTCACCAGAAAGTCGGTATATTGCTTTCTGGTATTCTTATTGGTCTGATGTACAGCCTTGGTTTGGTGACTCCGCAGATCGTTTCCTTGGTATTTTCGATTTGAAAACAGGAATAACGACCAATTATTGTTTCCATGGCGAGCTTGATGCTCAAATTGGCGCGAATATATATTCACCGCCTTTATGGTCGCCAGATGGTAGGCAAATTGTTTTTCAAAGTCAAGTTGGAGAAGATTATTTTAATTCACAGACTGTTTTGCTTGATGTTAAGGAAAATCGCGCTTTTCTCATTGGCGAGGTATTAGAACCTGTTGGTTGGCTAAAAGCCCCATAAAAACCGAGTAAAGAAGGCAACTTCAAATCATATCCTCAGTTCATTTCTAGTTTAGAATCACCCCTGTGACTTCTATCCTCATCTTCGCAATCCTCACTATCCTCTCCGCCCTCGGCGTGTGGATCATCCGTCAATACGCCGAACGACGCCGCATCATCGACCATCCTAACGAACGCAGTTCCCATTCCGCGCCCACTCCACGCGGTGGGGGACTTGCCATCGTCATCGTCGTCCTCGTGGCAGGGATTGTTGCAGCACTACAAGCCAATCTCACGCAAAGCCTCATCTACCTCGTCTGCGGCGCGATCATTGCCTACCTCGGCTGGCGAGACGACGTCCATTCGCTCAGTCCGCGTGCCCGTTTTGCCGTGCAAGGACTGGTCGCACTCGCCTCCGTGCTCGGCATGGGCTATTTCAAATCGGTCACCATTCCGCTCTTCGGTCAACTGCAACTCGGCGCGGTCGGCTTCATCATCACCCTCCTGTGGATCGTCGGTCTCACCAACGCCTACAACTTCATGGACGGCATCGACGGCATTGCGGGCGGTGTTGCCCTCTCCGCCGCGCTCGGTTGGATGTTCCTCGCCACGCACACAAATCACAACTTCGTGTTTTGGATCGCACTCGCCATCGCCGCAGGCAGTTTGGGTTTTCTCTTTCACAACTGGTCACCCGCCAAAATTTTCATGGGCGACGCAGGCAGCACCTTCCTCGGTTACACCTTCGCCGTCCTGCCGCTCCTCTCTGCCGACGAAGGCGGCGATGCCCTCATGCTCGGCACCCTCCTGATGTGGACCTTCATCATGGACGCGGGCGTCACCTTCATCCGCCGCGCCCTCAAGCGCGAGAACGTCTTCGCCGCGCATCGCACGCACGTCTATCAACGCCTCATCATCGGCGGCTACAAACACGCTCAAGTCAGCGCCCTCTACATACTGCTCACCCTCCTCGCCGCCGCCCTCGCCTACGCCTGGTCCCGGGGTCAACTCTACGCCCCACCCCTAATAATTATTGGACTTCCGCTTCTCTGGCTGATCTTGTCTCGATACGTTTCCCGGTTAAGAAATGTTGACTAAACTCCGAACCCTAGCCTCGCTCTTCCTCGAACTTGGTCCACGTTGGTCAGCCTTTCGCCTCGCCTACGCCTTCCGCCTCCGCACCGGACTCATCCGCTTGCAAACCCCGCAATACAAATGGGACGACCGTCCGTTCGCAACATGGCTCAAACCCACCATCCCTTCCGACTCAGATTCCTACGCCGCATGGCGCAAACAAAATGCTCCTAGATTTTTCCCATCCGTAGGGGCGGGGTCCCCCCGCCCTGATTACGGGACAACCGCCATCGAAGAATCAAACAAACTCCTCAACGGCGAACTCAAATACTTCTCCCACACCTACCAAAACACAAACTTCCCTCCCAACTGGCACCGTGATTCCATCATCGGCATCGAACTCGACTCCACCAAACACTGGTCCCTGATCTCCGATGACTCCTCCACCGACATCAAATTCATCTGGGAACCGAATCGCTTCGCCTTCGTCTACACCCTCGTCCGCGCCTATGCCATCACTCAAGACGAAAAATATCCCCAAGCCTTCTGGCAACTCATCCAAGACTGGGCGGACAAAAATCCCCCCAACACTGGCGCTAACTGGAAAGACGGACAAGAGATCGCCCTCCGTCTCATGGCATGGACATTCGGCTTCTACGCCTTCATAGAATCTCCAACCACCACCAATCAACAAATCTCCCAATTTACCCAACTCGTCGCCGCCCAAGCCGAACGGATTCACGCCAACATCGGGTACGCCATCTCCACCCGCAGCAACCACACCATCAGCGAAGCCTTCGGTCTGTGGATGGTCGGTCTGCTCTTCCCTGAACTCAACGACGCAGAAAAATATTTCACCCTCGGCAAACGCCTGCTCGAAGAAGAAGCCACCAAACAAATCTTCCCCGATGGCAGTTATTCCATGTACTCCCTAAACTACCATCGCTTTATTTTGCATCTCTATCTTTACGCCATCCAACTCGGCGAGATAAACAATTCACGTTTCACTCTTCAACTGATCAACTCTGTAAAAAACTCCATCCATTACCTCTCCTATCTCATCGACCCCGCCAGCGGACACATGCCCGTCTACGGCTCCAACGACGGCGCATTAGTATTACCACTCAACAACTGCGACTTCACCGATTACCGTCCATTATTGCAGTTAGGCTCAGTCATCACCACCGGTCAACCCATGTTTGAACCTGGCACTTGGGATGAAGATGTCTTCTGGCTTTGTGGAGAGGAATCAACTGCGAAGGAACCCCAAAAGAATCTTAGCGAACTTCGCGCTCTTAGCGGTAAATCATTCCCAGATGGGGGAGTTTACATCCTCCGCAACACCAACTCCCGCGCCATTCTCCGCTGCACCGACTTCACCTCCCGCCCTTCGCACGCCGACCAACTCCACATGGACTTGTGGATTGGCAATCACAACATCGCCTGTGACGCTGGAACCTATCTCTACTCCGGCGAAGGCATCTGGCGCAACGGACTCGCCCGCACGTCTGCGCATAATACGGTGACCGTGGACGGCAAAGACCAAATGACCATGGTCAGCCGCTTCACCTGGACGAATTGGTCGAAGGGACATGTCCTCAAGCACACCGATGATTTCTGGCAGGGTGACCATAATGGCTATAGACCCGTCCGTCACAAGCGTACGGTAATAGCATTAGAAGGGGATAGGTGGCTGGTGGTTGACCACCTCGATGCGAATGAGTCACATCAATATTCACTTCATTGGTTGTTGGGGGATGGAAAATATGGAGTGGAAGAACTGACCCCGAAAAATGATGTTCCGGTAAAGCTGTTATTGATCAACTACATGGACAGTTATCTACCCAGTTCAAAAGTATTGATCCAGGCTGGTGTGATGGAAGGTGCAGGTCAATCTTCCATTGTCCGCGCTGACATTTTATCCACTCGTGGGTGGCGTTCACGCTATTACGGGCACAAAGAACCTGCCATCTCATTATTGCTTGAGTCTGACCAACCACATACTTGCTTCTGGACGCTCTTTGGTTATGAAGGCGATACGGTCGAAGTGGCAGGCAGTAATCTGATCATCAACTCCAAGACTTACCCGACATGGAAGTGAGCTAAGAATCCTTCTCCGTCAGATAGTGGATGAGGATCAACCCAATGCCAAGAAAAAGCGGAACGAAGCCACCCAGCATCCACGGTCCGAGATGAAGCGGATAATTGTTGGCAGAGTCAAAGCCGATGGTGTAGAGTCCGATTGAGAGGGCGAATCCAAGTGCGGTGACGATGATCCCCCAGCGCAAGAGACCTTTGCCAGAACTGTTTTTTTTCTCAGGGCGGGTCAGTCCTTTTTCGGCAAGCGCGATGGTTTCTTTGTAGCTCATGTAACGCATGAAGGCGAGAAAGCCGAAGATGATGGCAAGCACGCCGAGCACACCAAGGCAGGGGATAATGTCACTCATGGAACATCCTTTGATAAAAAATCAGGGCTTGGAAAACTCCAAGCCCTGTAATTTTACTTGATGGCAGTGATCTCGATCGGACCGTTGTTGGTGCGGACAGTGAGTTCTGCGCCGCCTCCGTTCATCGTGCCGATCTGTTGATTGTTTTCACTTTCACCGCTCAACGTAACGGTGAGTGGAATTTCTGAACTGATGCTGCCAAAATCGGTTTTGAGATCTACGTTCAAACCAGAGTCTGAAGGGATGGCAAGGGTGACACCGCCAAAATCAGATTGAATGTTATGCGGACCTTCACCGAGCGAGCCGCTGAATTCAATGCTGCCGCTATTGGTTCGTAAGTCGAGTGTAACGTTCTGACCGTTCGTAACGTCGACGCTGCCGAAATCTGTATGAGCTTTGAGAACACCTTTCGCGCCGTCGATGACGATCGCGCCGCTGTTCGAGTCGATGTCATACGAGCCAGCCAATGTTTGATTCAATTCGATATCGCCAAAGTCGCCAGTGATCGCCAGTTCGCCGCGGATGTTGACCTTGGTGAGGGTCACTGTGCCGCTGTTCGAATCTACAGTGACGGAAGCTGCCGAGCCATTATTGATCGTGATGTTGCCAAAGTCAGATTTGGTGAACAGGTCTCCTGTTGCACGGACGTTGCTCAGGTCGAGCGTGCCGCTGTTCGAGGTGACGGAAATATCCTTGCCGTTGACCTTCTCCAGAACGATCTTTCCAAAATCGGCTTCGATACGTACATCTTCACTACCAGCATCAACATTGCTAACCTGAATCTCGCCGCTGGCATTATCCAGAACCAAAGCGCCTTCGATGTTCTTTACGTTCACATCGCCGAAATCACCAGCGATGTTCACATCGCCTTTCAGGTCTGCTACATCGATCACTCCGAAACCATTCTCCACTTCAACTTCAGTTTCTGTTGGAACCGTGATGACAAGGTCTACGGTGTTCACTTCACGGGTTTGGCGTCCATCCAATTTGTAAACAAAAGAGATGGTGTTGCCATTCTGCTTGATCTCGTATTGGATGCTTTCCAACGCAGCTTGAGCGCGGGCATCGGAGGAACCATAACCGGTCTTGACGATCTGGACCTCCACCGCCTCCACATCCCCGCCGACGATGGATACATCACCCGCATCATCATCTACGCTGAGAATGACCGGCTTTTCCGCATCGACCTTGAGGGTCTTGCTCTCTTCTTCCGTGGCAGAAACCAGGGGAACGTCGAACACAGCAAAGTCCGCGCTGCGAAGCGCAAAAAACACTACCGCACCAATACCTGCCAGCACGAACAGCAGGGCGGCGACTAATAATCCAATTACTACGGGTCTTTTCATTTTGTTGCTCCTTATGTTATGTTTCTACTAGCTTTGACAGGCATTTTTGAAAAAAGTTTCAGAACTAGACGATGGACTTTGGACGATAGACCATGGAAAAGGCGGTTTGCTTGTCCATCGTCTGTGCTCTATGGTCAATTGTCCGAAAAGTGAAACTTTTTCACCCCTTTTCCTGTCTAACCTGTAGAAATGGCAACTTCCGAGCAGATCCTCGTTCAAAAAGCCCAAAAAGGTGACCCCGAAGCCTTTGAAGCCCTCGTGAACGAGCACCAACAATACGTCTACAACCTTGCCTTGCGCGTCGTCAAAGATGAGAATGAAGCGCTTGATCTGGCACAGGAGACCTTTGTGCGCGCCTGGACGGCGTTGCCCAACTTTAAGGGGCAGAGCCAGTTCCGCACGTGGTTGTATCGCATCGTCACCAACTTGTGCTACAACCGTTTGCCCAACCTGCGCCGCTCGCTCAACGACCTCGGCGACGACGTGATGGAAGACATCCCCGAACCGCATCTCGACACACCTGCCCAAATCTTTGAAGATAGCGAAACCAAACAACACTTACAGGATGCCATTCAATCACTCGACTCAAATTACCAATTACTCATTACTCTCAGATATCAAAATGAACTTTCCTACGAAGAGATCGCCTCGACTCTTAACCTGCCGCTTGGTACGGTTAAAACAGGCATTTTCCGCGCCAAGGAACAACTCCGCAAATCGCTCGCTCAATTGGAGGAATCATGGATAACCGCATAGAACAAGATGCGCTCATTGAAGACGCGCTTAAATCTCAGCCGCTTGCGCCCATGCCGCGCAGCATCACTGCCAATGTGATGTCGCGTATTCAGGTGGAGAAACGTCCCGCGCTTGTTACGTGGAATGATTTTGTCATTGCACTCGTCATTGCGCTTACCATTGGTGCAGTCTATATCACCGTGCAAAGCCTGCCGCCTGTAGCGCTGGCAAAACTTCGTATTCAAGGCATTCTTCTCTATCAGGGATTCATTGTCAACGCCCGCTGGCTCGTCCCCGCTTTGTTCTTTGGTTTGGCGGCGTTGTTCGCTAGCTTGTCTATTCCCCCATTGCTAAAAATGACCACAAACGATGGACGATAGACCATCGCAAGCATCCATCGTCCATCGTCTATGGTCTATCGTCTAATCTAATCTTTGCAGGATGTGACTGACTGCTGTGGATGCCGGACCGCCCAACGACTGGATCAACCCGAACTTTGCATCCTTAATTTGGTTCGACTCAGCCTGACCTCGTAACTGGATCGCTGCTTCGACAGCTTGATACACACCCGCAGCCCCGCCGGGGAATCCGCGTGCTTTCATGCCGCCCATCGTCGCACATGGGATGCTGCCCTTCAATCCGATCGAACCATCCGCGGCGAGTTTCCAGCCTTTTCCTTTGATCGCAAACCCAACCGCTTCCAACTGCAACGCGGCATAGATGCTGAACGCATCGTGATACTCGAAGAAGTCCACGCCATCGAGCGTCAACCCGACTTGTTTCATGGCTTTGCCTGCAGAAAGGTGAGCTGTATCAAAGAACAGCATGTCCTTGCGGTCGTGAAGTGCCAGCGTGTCTGACGATGCTGCCGAGCCAGCCACCTTCACGAGTGGATTCTTGAAATTAGCGGGGAGCAGGTCGCGGCGAGTCAGAACGAGCGCGGCAGCGCCATCCGCATTGGGAGCCATGTCGAACATGTTGAGCGGGTCGCTGACCATCTCGGCTTTGGCGTACACTTCCGGCTTGATGGCTTTGCGGAACATGGCGTTCTTGTTGCCCGCTCCGTTGGCGTGTGCAGTGAGCGCAAACCCCGCGAACCCATCAGCAGGGACATCATTTTCGTGCATGTAACGCTTCATCAAAAGAGCGGCTTGTGCGGCGGGAGTCATGCCTTGTACGGCTTCATAGTCCGCATCGCCGGTGGTGGCGAGGGCTTCGTCCACGCCTGCGCCGACCTTGTCGGTGAACTTTTCCACACCGACCACTAGCGCCACATCCACCATGCCGCTGGCGACGGCGAGATACCCCTGACGCAGTGCCGCGCCGCCCGAGGCGCCTGCCGCTTCGACAGTCACCGCTTCGATGCCGCTCAAGCCAGAGTAATCCGCGAGCAGCACGCCGACATGTGCCTGACGTGAAAGATTGGGCGCGAGCATGTTGCCCACAAAAAGCGACTGCGGCTTGAGCCCACCCGCATCTTCAAGCGCATCATGGATGGCAGCATAGGCAAGGTCGCGCAGACCAATATCCCAATGCTCGCCGACTTCGGTTTGACCTATTCCTGCAATAACGACGTCTGTCATGAATGATTTCCTGGTTTTGTAAAAGGGAATAGTAAATGGTGAATAATGAATAGGTAGTTGTTTTTACTATTCACTATGACCTATTCACTGGTTTTTCTACTTCATCGCCAACTTGCCGCGGAAGCGGACATATGTTGCGTAATCAATTTCGGTGCGGCGGGCGATGTACTCGCGCGTCTTGATGGCGAGTCCTTGTTTGGCGGTCACTTTATCAGTGACAGTAATGTCGAAGGCGTCAGACCCAGCCCCGGACCCGAAAGAGACGACGAGAATCCGGTCACCGGGTTGGGCGATGTCGAGAGTCGCGGTCAAGCCGATCATGGCCGCGCCCGCGTACGTGTTCCCGATCACAGGCACAAGCAGACCGGGTTCGATCTGGTCCATTGAAAAGCCGAGTTGCCCCGCCACACGCTGTGGGAATTTGGTGTTGGGTTGGTGGAAGACCGCCCACTTGTAATCTTTGGCGGTGGTGCCGGAGGCTTCCATGAGATGCGTGGCAGCTTCGGTGACGTGTTTGAAGTATGCGGGTTCGCCAGTGAAGCGCATGCCATGCTCAGGATATTTCTGATATTCGCGTCGCCAAAAGTCGGGCGTGTCGGTGACGAAGGAATACGAAGCATTGATAACTGCCAGCGACTCTTCAGCGGGACCGACGATGTACGCGCCGCCGCCTGCGCCTGCGGTGTACTCGAGTGCGTCGCCGGGTTTGCCTTGCGCCGTGTCCATACCGATCGCCATGGCGTAGTGACCCATGCCCGAGCCGACCAGACCCATTGCGGCGACAAGCGCCTCGGTGCCAGCTTTACAGGCGAATTCCCAATCAGCAGCCTGAGTGTTCGGGACGGCTCCAATCGCTTCGGCGACGAGAGTGGAGGTTGGCTTGACCGCATACGGATGCGACTCCGAGCCGACCCACACGGCACGCAGTTCGGTCGGGTCGATCTGGGCGCGTGCCATGGCATTGCGCGCCGCCTCAATGGACATGGTGATCACGTCTTCGTCCAGCCCGGGCACGGCTTTCTCCTTGATGGGGAGTCCGCCGGTCTTGCCCGTCCACACACGGGCGACCTCCTTGGCGGGCAGACGGAATCGCGGCACATACGAGCCATAGCCGACAATGCCAACCGGCTTGGCGGGTTTGAGTAAGGTAGGGGAGGGTTGAGGAGTTGTCATTTGTTTTTCCTGAATAAGTGGGAGGATTTTATCGGGTGAAGGCTTTCAAAAGCTATCTTTTTCACGAAACGAACTTTCTTGTAAGTGAACTGAACTTTAAAGAAAAAATGCGAATTACGCTAATTGGGCGAATAACACGAATTTTTCGCGAAATTCGCCTCATTCGTTTTATTCGCGTTAAGATTTTCCGTCTTGTGTTGGCGATATATCTTGTCTCTATTTTATCGCTCAATTACCTGAATCAACTCATGTGGATTGTTAACCACATGATCAGGTTCTCCCCGCAGCAAAGTTTCTAGACTCTGATGCCCCCAAGTCACGACGATACTGCTCACCCCAGCTTCCTTCGCGGCGCGGACGTCGCTCAGCGCATCACCGATCATAAAGACCGCTTCTCCATTTTCCACAAAACGCTCCCGTGCAATGGATATTTTCTGTGCCTTCGAGCCGGGCGTGTCCACACCGTAAACGGCATGGATGAAACTGTCCAGTCCGTGTTTGGCGAGGAAGGCATGCACGTTTTGTGATGAATTCGTGGTTACGATGGCGAGTTTGTGATTTGAGGAAAGGTGTTGAATTACTTCACGTAGTCCGTCAAAGATAGTGGGTGGAGATTCTTTTTCCGCGAACAGGTTCAGGCTGATCTTGACGAATTCGTCGATGAGATGCTCGGGCACTTCACAGGCGCGTCCGTAGGTGGCAAAGGACATGACCTCAAGATTGCTCAAGTCGTCTTTTGTTACTATATGTTTTACGCCTAAACGATCACATGCTTCTTGTCCGAACCGAATCAGATCGTCGAGTGTATCTGCCAGAACACCGTCGTAGTCGAAGATAACTAATGCCATAAATATTTTTTGTTTACTTTACATATACCAAAATTTTGATGTCAACCCAGCCTGCCTGAAAACTTCCGCAACCTGTTCCATACTGCGTCCATGATAATCCAGTGACATGCGATTGCCATACCAAAGTTTGGAGAGTTCCCATACTTGTTGCAGGGACAGCATCTCGCCACGTTCGAGGTTGTGTCGTTGGCACCAGGTATCTACCCATTCTTCCGACCGGAAGAGCAGCATGGTCGCTCAGGTGAAGACGAGGTCATCGTACCAGCGGGCGAAGGGTAGGGGGAAGTGAATGCGTAATTGGGTATTAGTAGATTGAGAGTTAGTAAATTGGTGATTAGAAATTTGTCCGTCTTTGATTTCGAGGCGGACGATGTCGTTGCTTTCTGTGCAAACGGCATCAATGACTGCGTCACAATGCAACGCGGCAGGGATGCCAAGCATGTCCCATGCACAGTTGGCAAAGTAGGTCTTGCCATTGGCATGGACCTTGAAATCCGTCGGTATGCCCGAAAACGGGTTCGCCATGCGGATAGCCATTTCATCTAAATCGAGGAACATGGCATGACGGCTATGAAGTTCTTTATAAAGATTACTGGCTTCTTCTGTTGAAATACCAAAATGCGCCGCAGTTTCATTCACACGGGGTGGGCGAGTGGTATCTGCAAAATGTGAGTAAACAAAATGCCTTGCTTGCCAAACCAAGTTTTCATCCATGTCTACCTCTAACTCTCTACTTTCCACTCACCAATTACCCAATTTACTGATTTACCAATTCCTACACTCCCAACACCGCTTCAATGATCCCCGCATACCCCCGGGCTGTCTTCGCAAGTTCATCGAGGCTGAGTTGCTCATCGACCACGTGCGCATCCCCTTCCGCGCCGGGACCAAAGCCAATTGTCGGTACGCCTGCTGTGCCGATGCTGTATGCGGCGTTGGTGCAGAATCGGTAGGCACCCAGTTTCGGGTCAAGTCCAGAGGCGCGCAATCCCTTCAAGGCTTTCTGCACGAATTCATGATCTTCATCCATTTCCCAGGCAGAGAAGAATTTATGCGCGGTCAGCGTTTCGCCCGTGTAGGTGACGTGGTCGCTTTGCGCGATCTTCGCCTTGAAGTTGACATCTTTCAATGTAGGTAACGAAGTGATTTCATTCAACACACCTTCGGGCGTTTCACCCGGCAGAAGGCGACGGTCGTATGTCACTTTGCAGAGCGCGGGGATGACGGAATAGCCAGGATACGGCTCTGAAATAATATCGGTCAACGCAAGGATGGCGGGCCCCATTAGTGGATGTTCGCCAAGTTTCACCTTTTCAACTTCGGCAATGACTTTGGTCATCAGATGTACGGCGTTTACACCCAACTGCGGTGACGACGAGTGCGCGGGCTTCCCAATGGCTTCGAGATGAATCTCCGCCCGTCCGCGCCCGCCACGTGCGAGGTTGAGTTGGGTCGCTTCACCGATGACGACATAATCCGGCTTCACTTCGTCCATCACGGCTTTGAGTGCGCCACCCTCGTACACCTCTTCCATCACCGAAGCCGAAATCACCACCGTGCCCGCGAGTTTGCTTCTATCCACACTCGCCGCCGCGTGGATCATTGCCGCAAGCGAGCCTTTCATATCCATCACGCCGCGTCCGTACATGTGTGTGTCGGTCACTTCTGCGCCGAAAGGGGCGCGAGTCCAGACGGACCCGGGAGCGATTCCCACCGTATCAGTGTGCGCATCAAAAAGCAGAGTCTTCCCTGCCTGCGCCCCGCGGATCATTCCCACGGCGGAGCCGTATTTGTCGACCCAAACCTTATCAAAGCCGAGAGCGTTCATCTCGTCCACGACGAGTCTCGTGACCGCGCCTTCCTCCCCAGACAAACTCGGCTGGCGGACGATTCGTTGTGTGAATTCAATTAAGGCTTCAATATCCATGAGTCACCATTTACCAATCTACTGATCTACCAATCTACAAA
>Ga0075012_10004589_pt1 | contig 12801 bp, 12 predicted proteins | sample All_14_2_FD_71474 | JGI IMG/M metagenome (GOLD analysis project Ga0075012, IMG submission 71474) | Freshwater microbial communities in response to fracking from Pennsylvania, USA - Allegheny Zone_MetaG_DW_15 | ecosystem: Environmental > Aquatic > Deep subsurface > Groundwater > Drilled...
TGCGCTACACATGGTTGACAACGGTCAGATCGCGGTTGACTGGCTGGCCCGGTCACAACGTGGCGAGGCGCCAGCGTTTGCCGCCGTGTTGATGGACTGCCAAATGCCGGTGATGGACGGCTTTGAGGCCACCGCCACCATCCGCCGGGCCGAGCGTGCGGGCCAACGCCGCGTGCCCATCATCGCCATGACCGCCAACGCCATGCAGGGTGACCGCGAGCGTTGCCTGGCCGCAGGCATGGACGATTACCTGAGCAAACCCATCCAGATCGACCAATTGCGCCAACTGCTCAACCAGTGGGCCGGGCCACCCGCCGCTGACACATCCGCCGCGCCGCAGAACGCTGAGCCACCCACCTTGGCACCGCTGCCAGCACTGGGCGAGCCCGCCCGCGTGGCAGCCGATGGCCACGGGGAGCGGATCAACCTGCAGCTGCTGGAAAGCTATTTTGGTGACGACCCGCAGATGGTCACCCGACTGCTCGACCTGTTTCACCAGAGCACCCAGGCGCTGATGGCCCGACTGGCCGATGCGGTCACCCAACGCAACGCGCCGGTGGTGGCGGCCCTGGCCCACGAACTTCGGGGTTCCTGTGGCAACATGGGCATGGCGCGCATGACCCACTGGGCCGCACAGCTGCAAGCCCAGGCCGACGCGCTGGACTGGCCTGGCATCTACCAGTCGCACCAACACTTGGTGGCCGACTTTGGCGATGTGGTGACCCTGATCAGCCAACGCTGAACGCACCGACCCACTTCTTTTTACCCCTTCAGAAAGGCCAACGCCCCCATGAAAAAAATCATCGTCTCGCTGCTGTGCTGCTGCGCCGCGTTCGGCGCCAGTGCCGAAACCATCGGCGATGTCAGCACCACGTTCAAGCTGCTCAGCCCCAACGACAAAGTGGTGGTGGATGTGTTTGACGACCCGCAGGTCAATGGCGTGGCGTGTTATCTGTCGCACGCCAAAACCGGCGGCTACAGCGGCGCGCTGGGCTTGGCCGAAGACACCTCCGATGCGGCGGTGGCGTGCCGCCAGGTCGGGCCGATCAGCTTCCAGGACAAGATCGACAAGCAGGACGAGGTCTTCAACGCCCGCTCATCCTTTTTGTTCAAACACGTGCGCGTGGTGCGCATGGTGGACGTGAAGCGCAACACGCTGGTGTATCTGGTGTACTCCGACAAGCTCATCGACGGCAGCCCCAAAAACAGCGTGACAGCGGTGCCGGTGCCCGCCAGCACGCCGATTCCGGTGAAATAACGCCGCGCATCGCCACAGCGATGGCGCGCGCCGACTTGTCATGCCGGGCTTGACCCGGCATCCATGCCTTGGGGCCTTAACCGGCCTGTGAACGCTGACGCAGCGCCTCGTACAGGCACACACCGCTGGCCACCGACACGTTCAGGCTTTCCACCGCGCCGCGCATCGGAATGCTCACCAGCTCGTCGCAGGTTTTGGCGGTGAGCTGGCGCATGCCGTCGCCCTCAGCCCCCAGCACCAGCGCCACCGGGCCTTTCAAATCAGCCTGGTACAGCGTGCGTGGCGCCACGTCGCTGGTGCCGATGATCCAGATGTTGCGCTCCTTCAGCTCATTGAGGGTACGCGCCAGATTCGTCACCATGAAATACGGTACGGTCTCGGCCGCACCGCTGGCCACCTTGGCCACCGTGGCGTTGATGCCCGCGGCGTGGTCTTTGGGCGCAATCACCGCGTGCACACCCGCGCCGTCCGCCACGCGCAGGCAGGCGCCCAGGTTGTGCGGATCGGTCACGCCGTCGAGCACCAGAATCAGCGGCTGGTCGCGCTCTGGCGCAGGCTTGTCGGCGTTGGCCGCTTCAAGGCGCTCCAGCAGCTCGTCGAGCGAGGTCACCTGCGCCAGCTCATGCACCCGCGCGGCCACACCCTGGTGCCCATGGCTGCCGCAGAGTTTGGCCAGACGCATGCCGTCGGCCTCGATCAGGCGCACACCGGCTTCGTTCACCTTCTCAATGAACTGGCGCATGCGCGCGTCGCGCCGGGTCGGCTCAAAATAGATTTCAACAATGGATTGGGGCGCGGTTTTGAGCCGCACACCCACGGCATGGAAGCCGAACAGGACTTTGGGATTTGACATGGGCGGCATTATCGCTGGCGGGGTTGGGGGCAAAAACCTGTTCGTCTCGTGGACACGACCACCAGGCGGGCGGTGGGGTTGCCGTTCTCCAGCTTGCTCGCGGGCGAGGACTTGGGTTGTTCGAATGCCCGTGTCTTGCAGCCAGACTTGACACGCCAGCCGTCACTTCACGCGAATTGAGCCTGCGCCCGGCAACCCCACCACCCGCCTTCAATGGGTTGGGATGCGATATTTGGGTTTCGGGTTCAGGCTGGAAGCGGTCGCCCCCAGTTCCATAAACCAGCCATTCAAAGTCGAATCTACTTTTGCAAAAGCTCCGTCTTAATGGCTGGGTCAACATTCAGCCATCTGGTGCTGCCAGCAAGTCTCAGGTCACATCCTTGGGCCGCCGCTGCTGCCAGAATCTGCTCGAACCATCTGATGTAGGTCCACTCCCTAGGCTTGGGGGAGTGCAACGAACGACGTTTCGCGTCCCAGTTCACCTCCATTGCTTCGCGATAGATGTATGGAAAGGACTCCGTCGATGGAGTGACATGAAGCTTTCCAGCACTATCAACCTCGACGAATGCAATCGTGTCTTGTTTCATTGGGCCAATTTTCGTTCAAACTGAAACACCTCTTCAAATGGCAGCTTCCGCGGCAATTTTGACCGCGAGTTCGACATCCGGGTATCCCCCATTTTTTGGGGGGGTGACTGAAAGACCGCTACCGCTGCTGACCAGTCATCAACCCACCGTCAATCACCCATCCACGTTCGATTTCAGACCAAGCTGGCCAACGCCCGTGCAGATGCTGGTTGCGTCAACCGTTCAATCACCCCAACGCCCCCCGCAGCGCCCGCGCCGCATCCAGATGCGCTTGGCGGGCTTCGGGGAGGGCGCGGCCCATTTTGATGAATTCGTGCACCACGCCGCGGTACAGCTCCAGGTCCACCGGCACCCCGGCGGCGCGTAACTTGTCGGCGTAGGCCAGGCCTTCATCGACCAGCGGGTCACACTCGGCCAGGCAAAACCAGGCGGGAGCCACGCCCTCCACGTCGTCGGCCAGCAGCGGGGCAAAGCGGGCGTCGTCGCGGTCAGCCTCGCTGCGCAAAAACAGCTTGAAAAAGTAGTCAATGTGCGCGGCTTCCAGCAGAAAACCGTGGCCGAAGGTTTTGTGCGAATGCGACTCCTGCCGCGCCGCGCAGCCGGGGTAGATCAACAGTTGCAGCACCAGGGCCATGCCCGCATCCCGCGCCTGCAGCGCGCAGGCCGCGGCCAGCGTGCCACCGGCACTGTCGCCGCCAACCGCGATGCGGCCGGCATCGAGCCCATGCGCAAAGCCCTGCTGGTGGACCCAGCGCACAGCATCCCAGGCGTCGTCAAAGGCCACTGGAAACGGGTGTTCAGGTGCCAGCCGGTAACCCACCGACAACACCGCGCAGTGCGCCAGGTGGCTCAAGGTGCGGCACAGGCTGTCGTGCGTGGCGATGCTGCCCACCACAAAACCGCCACCATGAAAAAACACCAGCACCGGCAGCAACGCGTGGTCAGACCGGGGCGGTGCGTACAGGCGCACCGGTACCTCAAAGCCGTCACGCGCGGGCACGGTGAAGGTGTCGACGCGGTGCACTTTGACGGGTGGTATCTCCAGCACATGGGCGCCAACCTCGTAGGCCAGGCGCGCCTGCGCGGGTGTGAGCGCGTGCAGTGGCAGTTTGCCGGCGCGCGCCATGCGATCCAGTACGCTGTGCATGGCGGGGGTCAACAAACTGCGCGGGTTGCGGTGGTGGGGCATGGGCTAGACCAGACAGGAAAGAGGCAGGGTCGCCAAGGCGAACGCCAAATTATCCCCGCCGCGCATGCCCGGTACAGACGACTCAGGCGGACGTCAAGGCGGCATCACGGCGTTGAAGCCGTTTGGCCACAGCCCTGGCCTTGTTAAAGTGGCGCCCATGACCACTCCGCCCCCCACCGCCATCGTCCTGTTTGCCCACGGTTCGCGTGACCCGGCCTGGCGGCTGCCGCTGGAGGCGATTCTGGCGCGGGTGCAAAGCCAGCATGCGGGGCCGTGTCGGCTGGCGTTTCTGGAGCTGATGCAGCCGTCTCTGGCCGATACGTTGGCCGATTTGACGGCGCTGGATTGCCGGCACATCGCCATCAAACCGCTGTTCTGGGCAGCGGGCAAACATGTCAACCGCGACTTGGTGGACATCGTGGCGGCCTTTGCGCAGCGCCACCCCGAGGTCCGAATTGACGTGGGCGCGCCGTTTGGCGACAGCCCCCAGATGCGCCAGGCCATTGCTGACTGGGCTTTGGGTACCAAGCCTGTTCAGACGTGATTCGATATAAACAAATCACCACAATGTAGTTTGAAATATATCCATCGGACCGTACAGTGCATCCCATGCATGACGTCGCTTTCATCCTCGCTGGTTTTTTGGTAGGCACCGTGGTCGGCCTGACTGGCGTGGGCGGCGGCTCTTTGATGACGCCGATCCTGATCTTTGTCTTTGGCGTCAAACCTTACATGGCGGTGGGCACCGATCTGCTGTTTGCCGCGTTCACCAAGATGGGCGGCACCGTGAAAATGGCCCGCACAGGCTTGGTGCCGTGGCGGGTGGTGCTGCACCTGAGCGCAGGCAGCATCCCGGCCGCACTGATCACCCTGTGGGTACTCAAAACCCTGGGCCCGGCCGACCCCGCCGTGCAACACCTGATGACCTCCACGCTGGGTGTGGCCTTGTTGCTCACCGCAGCCGCCACACTGTACAAAGCGCTGCGTGGCAAGGCCGCCCCCAAAACGATTGCCGCCGGTCAAGAAGCCTTGGCCGCCACCGCCCGCCACTGGAGCCTGCCGCTGCTGTTTGGCGCGCTGATTGGTGTGCTGGTGTCCATCACCTCGGTGGGTGCGGGTGCCATTGGCGTCACTGTGTTGATGGTGCTGTACCCGCTGCTGCCGCTGCCGCGCATTGTGGCCGCCGACATTGCCTATGCGGTGCCGCTGACCCTGGTGGCTGGCTTGGGCCACGCCTCCATCGGCTCGGTGGACTGGCACATGCTGACCTTGCTGCTGCTGGGTTCGCTGCCCGGCATTTGGCTGGGATCGCACTTCATGACGCGTGTGCCGGAACGGGCCATACGGTCCTTGCTGTCTTTGTTGCTGGCCTATGCTGGCACGAAATTGATTGCCATCTGACCCCACTGCTTTACCGGACAATCTGTCGCCGCCGCCCAGGCTGGCCTGAACCTTTTGCATCAACCTGACCATGTACCAATACACCGACTTTGACCGCCATTTCATCCACCAGCGTGCTGCGCAGTACCGCGACCAGCTGGAGCGCAACCTCAAAGGCGAGTTGAAAGACGACGACTTTCGCCCGCTGCGCCTGCAAAACGGTTGGTACGTGCAGCGCTATGCGCCCATGTTGCGCGTGGCGGTGCCCTACGGCGAACTGGCCAGCCGCCAGTTGCGCGCACTGGCCCGCATCGCGCGTGAGTTTGACCAGCCCAGCGCCGAGGTGCTGAACACCGCACTCGACACCCAGGCCGAGCTCGGCACCACCCATCTGCCGGTCGGCTACGGCCACTTCACCACGCGGCAAAACGTGCAGTTCAACTGGATTCCGCTAACCCAAAGTGCCGACGTGATGGAGCTGCTGGCCAGCGCCGACATGCACGGCATCCAGACCAGCGGCAACTGCATCCGCAACATCACCAGCGACGCGCTGGCCGGTATTGCGCCCGACGAGGCCATTGACCCGCGCCCGTATGCCGAAATCATGCGCCAGTGGAGCACGCTGCACCCCGAGTTTGCGTACCTGCCGCGCAAGTTCAAGATCGCCATCACTGGCGCGCTTGAGGACCGTGCCGCCACGCACTGGCACGATGTCGGCCTGCAACTGTTGCGCGACGCCAACGGCCAGGTCGGCTTCAAGGTGATGGTGGGCGGCGGCATGGGCCGCACGCCCGTGATTGCCACCACGCTGCAAGAGTTTTTACCCTGGCAGCAGATCCTGAACTATCTGGAAGCCGTGGTGCGCGTCTACAACCGCTGGGGCCGGCGCGACAACCTGTACAAGGCGCGCATCAAGATTTTGGTCAAGGCCGAGGGCCAGCGTTATATCGACGAGGTGAATGCCGAATACCAAAACATCCTGGACCACGACGGCGGCCAGCACACCATTCCGCAAGCTGAGCTGGACCGTGTTGCAGCCTACTTCCAGCCGCCAACCGTGTCAGACACCGCGCCGGTGGCTGCGGAGGCAGCGGCATCACAGCTGTCGCCCAAAGACCAAGCCGAATACCAGCGCTGGCTGCAACAAAACGTGCAGGCGCACAAAAATCCGGCCCTGCGCGCGGTGACCTTGTCCTTCAAGCGCCTGGGTTTTGCCCCAGGTGATGCCAGCGCCGACCAGCTCGACGCCGCCGCCGATCTGGCAGACCGCTTTAGCGCGGGTGAGGCGCGTGTCACCCACCAGCAGAACCTGCTGCTGCCCTGGGTGCAAGCCACCGACTTGCCCGCACTGTGGCAAGCCGCCAAGGCGCTGGGCCTGGCGCGCGCCAACATCGGCCTGCTGACCGACATGATCGCCTGCCCCGGTGGTGACTTTTGCGCACTGGCCAACGCCCGCTCTATTCCCGTTGCCGAATCCATCACGCAGCGTTTTCAGGATCTGGACGAGCTGTTTGACCTGGGCGCGATTGACCTGCACATCAGCGGCTGCATCAACTCCTGCGGCCACCACCACAGCGGCCACATTGGTGTGCTGGGCGTGGACAAGGACGGGCGCGAGTGGTACCAAGTGTCGCTCGGCGGCTCGGACGGCAGCACGCTGAGTGGCCCGGCCACGCCTGGCAAGGTGATTGGCCCGTCGTTTGCCGCCAGCGAAGTGGCGGATGTGGTGGAAGCGCTGCTGGACGTCTACCGCCACCAGCGCGAACCCGGCGAGGCTTTCATCGACTGCGTGCGCCGCCTGGGCCTGGAGCCCTTCAAGGCCGCCGCGCAGGCCGCCCGTCATGAAACGCGTGACGCCGGCAAGGTGGTGCATGTGCACCTGAGCACCGCCGACGCGATGACCGACTGAGCCCACCGCACGCCCTATTCAACCGTCTTCAACAGTCTTGAACCCGCGCACCCCCTGGAACACGATGAAAACCATCCAATTGATCACTGCCAGCCCCGATGACGACGTGGCGGGGCACCCCAACGTTTTGCAACTGCCCAACCATGCCGATCCGACGCAAGTCGCGCTCGACGGTGTGCAGCGCATTGACCTGGTCTTTCCCAAATTCACCGATGGCCGCGCCTACAGCCAGGCCTTTTTGCTGCGCCGCCGCCTGGGCTTCAAAGGCGAGTTGCGCGCCACTGGCGACGTGTTGGTGGACCAGTTGCAGCTGATGCAGCGCAGCGGGTTCGACAGCGCCGTGTTGCGCGCCGACCAGAGCCTGGCCGCCGCCGAGCGGGCGTTGGCCCTGTTTGCCGACTTTTACCAGGGTGATGCCAAGCATCCACAGCCACATTTCCGCCCCGCAGGAGCGGCCGCATGAACGCCATCACCCTGAACGCCCGCGCATCCAGCAGTTTTGACGCCAAACTGGCTGAGACCACAACGCTGCTGCAACAAGCCGCCGCAGACTACGCCGCCAGCACGCCCGGCGCCGCCTCACGCATCACCCTGGCATGCAGCCTGGGCGCCGAAGACATGGTGCTGGCCCATCTGGTGAACGCCTTGCAGCTGGACATCGGCATCTTTGTGCTGGAAACCGGGCAGTTGCATCCCGAGACACTGGCTTTGCTGGAGCGCCTCCAAGCCACGTCACGCGCACCGGTTGCGGTCTTCACACCAGTGGCTGAAGCAGCCGTGCAGTTTGTGGCCCGCGAAGGCAAAGACGCCATGTACAAAAGCATTGAACTGCGCAAAGCCTGCTGCCACATTCGCAAAATGGAGCCGCTGAGCCGAGCTTTGGCTGGCAAAGACGCCTGGGTCACCGGCCTGCGCCGCGAACAGTCCGGCGCACGCGCTGACGTGCCGCAGATCGACACGTCGGATGCCACCCGTGTCAAATTCAACCCGCTGGCCGACTGGACCTGGGGCGATGTGTGGCACTACATTGCCATCAACCAGGTGGACTACAACCCGCTGCACGACCAGTTTTACCCCAGCATCGGCTGCGCGCCCTGCACCCGTGCCATCAGTCTGGGAGAAGACTTCCGCGCCGGGCGCTGGTGGTGGGAAGATGAAGCCGCCAAGGAATGTGGCTTACACGTCAAGGACAAAACCCCCGCATGAACCACCGTACCCCACCCGAACTGCTGCAAGCCATGACACACCATCACCGCCCTGACCATCTGAGCAACGCGCACCTGGACGCGCTGGAAGAAGAAACCATCTTCATCCTGCGCGAAGTGGCCGCCGCCTTCGAGCGCCCCACCCTGCTGTTCTCGGGCGGCAAAGACTCGCTGGTGATGCTCAAGTGCGCTGAAAAGGCCTTTGGCACCCCGGTCACCGGCGGCAAGATTCCCTACCCGTTGCTGATGATCGACACCGGCCACAACTTCCACGAGGTCACCGATTTCCGCGACTTCCGCGCCAAAGAACTCGGTGCCGATCTGATCGTGCGCAGTGTTGAGGACTCCATGGCACGCGGCACCGTGCGCCTGGCGCACCCCGGTGAGAGCCGCAACGTGCACCAGTCGGTGACGCTGCTCGAAGCCATTGAAGAATTCCGTTTTGACGCGCTGATTGGTGGCGCCCGCCGCGACGAGGAAAAAGCCCGCGCCAAAGAACGCATCTTTTCCCACCGCGACAGCTTTGGCCAATGGCAACCCAAAGACCAGCGCCCCGAACTCTGGACGCTGTTCAACACCAAGTTGCAACCCGGCGAACATTTCCGCGTGTTCCCGATCAGCAACTGGACCGAGCTGGATGTGTGGCAATACATCTCCCGCGAAGCCATCGCCTTGCCCTCGCTCTACTACAGCCACAAGCGCGAAGTGGTGGAACGCAAGGGCCTGCTGGTGCCGGTGACCGAACTCACCCCCCTGAAACCCGGCGAAGTGGCCGAACTGCGCGACGTGCGTTTCCGCACCGTGGGCGACATCACCTGCACCTGCCCAGTAGAAAGCCTAGCCGCCACACCCGAGCAAATCGTGCTGGAAACCCTGGCCGCGGATGTGAGTGAACGCGGCGCCACGCGGATGGACGACAAGACTTCTGAGGCTTCGATGGAGAAGCGCAAAAAGGACGGGTATTTCTGATGGCCAAGGCGCTTGTTGCTAGGTATGCCAAGGCATCTCAAGGTCTTCAAGGCCTTGGGTTTGAACCCGGCGCGGCGATTGGGTAATGTGCATGCGGTTTTGGGGTGAAAACACACGCGAAACTGAGCGTTCAGTTCGCCACCCACCGCAGGCGCGCGCCTTTCACCCCAAAGCCCGGTCACATCACCCAATCACCACGCCTAGCGATATTGGCACAAACCAATTCAGAACCCACAGTCCAAAAATAAGTTTGAGTAACCCAGGTAACTGATCCAGCACCGCGTACCCACACTTCCATGAAGAACTTTAACTATCGTCAACCCACAGCGTCTAGCAGCGTGCGTTGGGTGTCTGACGCAGCGGAATCAAGGAGGAGGCCCGCAGGGCCGGGGGACATCCGCGTAGTTAGATACCCAATGCGCGCTGCGGGTTAACGCGCCATCAGCCTCAAAACCGGGTACTTCAAGTTAACAAAACTGTCCGCAATCGAAACGACGGAAACACCGATGAACACTACAAATTCAGCAGCTACCTGCCCAGACAAAACAGGTGCTACAACCCAATTCGACCAACAATCCGCCCTCAAGTTCATCACCTGCGGCAGCGTTGATGACGGCAAAAGCACACTCATTGGCCGCCTGCTGCTCGACAGCAAAAGTGTGCTGCAAGATCAACTCGCCAACGTCTCCAAAAGTGGCGAAGCCGACCTGGCGCAGTTCACCGATGGCCTCTCTGCCGAGCGTGAACAAGGCATCACCATCGACGTGGCCTACCGCTACTTCAACACCGCCGAGCGCAAATTCATCATCGGCGACGCCCCCGGCCACGAGCAATACACCCGCAACATGGTCACCGCCGCCAGCAGCGCCGACGCCGCCGTGGTGCTGGTCGACGCCACCAAACTCCAGTGGCAAGACCCTGCCCTGAGCCTACTGCCCCAAACCCGCCGCCACAGCCTGCTGTGCCAACTGCTGCGTGTGCCCAGCATCGTGTTTGCCGTCAACAAACTCGACGCCCTCGAAGACGCGGCCAAGCCCGAAACCACGGGCCAAGCCACCGTGGCGTTCACCCACATTCGCGGCGCACTGGAAAAGTTTGCGCAGGCTGCGGGCATCGAAGTGACCACCATCGTGCCGATTTCCGCCCTCAAGGGCCACAACGTGGTGGACGCGTTTGAGGGCTGGTGCGGCTACACCGGCCCGAGCCTGCTCGACATTCTGGAGCTGCTGCCGGTGACCCCCGCCGACACCGCACTGCCCTTTGCCTTCCCAGTGCAGTGGGTCGAAAAATTCAGCAGCTCGTCCGACACATCCCAAGGCCGCCGCATTTTCTGGGGCCGCGTCGCCAACGGTGTGGCCCAAATTGGCCAGCAGGTCAAAGTGCTACCCAGCGGCCAGACCGCCACGGTGGCACAGGTGCTCGGCACCACGCGCCAACCCGGCACCGTGCAGGCCGGTCACAGCGCCGGTGTGGTGCTCGACCGCGAAGTGGACGTGTCACGCGGTGATTGGCTGCTGGCCCTGGTGCCACCGGCACCAGCGGCCATCACTTCTGATGACGACTTTGCCGACACCCCCAGCGCTAACAGCCTGCCACCCAGCCGCGAAATCAGCGCCACCGTGGCCTGGATGGACGACGAACCGCTGGTCGCGGGCCGCGTCTACTGGGCGCTCCACGGCCACCGCTGGGTCAAGGCGCGTGTCAAACGCGTGGTGCACCGGCTCGACATCAACACCCTGGCCGAAGAAAACGCCGACACATTGCCCGCCAACAGCATCGGCCACATCGAGCTGCTGATGCAGGAGCCGATTGCCGCCCTGCCGTTTGTCCAGTCGCGGGTGTTGGGCTCGCTGGTGCTGGTAGACACCGCCACCCACCGAACAGCGGGGGCGGTGCTGGTGAATGGGTGACCGTGACACGACAAGGGCACCGCGGCTTGCCGCACCGCCATTCACTGTGGTGGGCCCCATCCGCCGCAGTCAGGTCAAACCGATGGTCTATAACTCATTGAACGAATCCCGCCAAACCATCAGCGGTCGCTGTCGCATGATGAAGGCGTAACGCTGCAACCAGTTCGGCTTTGGAATACGGCGGTTTGGTCAGGTCACTAAGCGATTTTGAAATCGCCAGGCATGTTCTGCCTGGGGCTGCATGAAACAGCCGATCCAGGAACGCACCCGCTTTGATAACCTCGATACCCAGTTTGCGGGTGTCCGCGACTGCCAGATGCTTGGTGTTGTCGGAAACGATCATCACCTTGTGCTGTGCCGGGTCATCTTCTTCACCGAGTCCATTGCGCAAAACCAGCGCGGCGGCGATCAGGTGTCGGTCGTTGTTTTGCACGCGAATGGGAACTTGGGACAAAAACGTCGGGCTGTCACATCCGGTGATCAGATGCCCATGGTTGGTCGCGCGCTGAAATGCTCTGAGGCGCTTGGCGCCTGACTTCGCCGCGTCGGGATGCACCTGCGGCCAGTTGCGCAAGAACTCGGTTTCGACGTCACCCGTCCAGTAGGCAAAGTAGAGGCCATCGAGCATCAAGTCAAACAGCACATCCGACAGGCGCGATGGCAACAGCACGCAGGTATCCAAAACAACCAAGGTGTTGCCACCGGGGGTGAGTGGGTGGCCGTCCATCACTGACGCTCATCGACTTTTTGCCAACGCCTTGACCCTGCGAACCACGTCCGCTTCCGTGCTTTTGTAGACCCCGGCTTTTTGCCCCGCAGTACGCAGGTCAGGGACCTGGCCCGTCACCTGATGTTTGGATTTCCAGTCCAGCACAGCAGCACGTGACACCCGCCGATGACCACCAGCGGACACAGTGGCACCCTTGAGCTTGTTCTGGTCAATCAGCATCGCGACATAGGGGCGGCTGTACCCCAACAACTCGGCCGCCTGCGCCGTGCTGATCAGGTCATTGGCAGTAGCAACCGACTTGGGCACCTCGATACCGACTGTTTGACTCTCAATGTCCACCAAGTGGCGAATCAACTGCAAACGGGTGCTTCGGCTTTGCGGCGTGGCGGCTTCAAGGACCAGATGCAGCGCGTCGGCAACCTGTGCAGACACGGCCCCAGTCATCGAACCGATGGCATCAGCCAAAGGCCCCAGCGGGTCGTGGCGGCGGGTGGGCGTCTTGCCCGATGTGGCAGCGGTCGGCATGATGCCCTCCATATATTGATCCAGATATCAGGACAGTATAAAACGAAAATAACGAATAATTCGAAATTAGCCAAGCGTGCAGGTTAGCCTGGCGCCGTCCAGGCTGGTCAAAGCGCCGGTGTGGTGCTCGACCGCGAAGTGGACGTGTCACGCGGTGACTGGCTGCTAGCCCTCGTTCCGCCTGCACCAGCCGCTATCGTTTCTGATGACGACTTTGCCGACACACCCACCGCCACCAGTCTGCCACCCAGCCGCGAAATTAGCGCCACCGTGGCCTGGATGGACG
>Ga0075012_10004594_pt1 | contig 12791 bp, 10 predicted proteins | sample All_14_2_FD_71474 | JGI IMG/M metagenome (GOLD analysis project Ga0075012, IMG submission 71474) | Freshwater microbial communities in response to fracking from Pennsylvania, USA - Allegheny Zone_MetaG_DW_15 | ecosystem: Environmental > Aquatic > Deep subsurface > Groundwater > Drilled...
TCGCCTCCTGCTTCTGCGTGGAAAGGATGTCGCTCATGGCCACCGATTCGGAGTGGTCCATTTTGATTTCCCAGCCGATGAGTTTTTTATAAACTTCTACCCACTCCTCGAATTTGGGGCCGCTGTTGATCTGCATGCTCAACATTCGGAACTCCTGCTGGTAGTCCGAAGTGGTTTTCTCCCGCACGAGGCGTTTGTTGTCAATGATTTTTTTGAGCGTGAGCAAAATCTGGTTCGGGTTCACGGGCTTGATGAGGTAGTCCGAAATCTGCGAGCCGATGGCCTCTTCCATGATGTGCTCGGCTTCATTCTTCGTAATCATCACCACCGGCAGCAGCGGGTTGCCTTCCTTGATTTTAGCGAGGGTCTCCAAGCCAGTGAGGCCGGGCATGCTCTCGTCAAGGAACACCACGTCGAAATCCTTATTGGTTTCAACCTCGTCAATGGCATCGTGGCCATTGGTGACCGTGACTACATCATAGCCTTTTTTCTCCAGAAAGAGCAGTTGGGGCTTCAGCAAATCAATCTCGTCATCTGCCCAAAGAATTCTAATCTTATCCATAAATGTGTGGTTTACAAAGGTTTGAAGGTTTAAAACAAAAAAATGTGTTACTTATTTTTCTCGTGCCGTCACAAGGTCGCTCTTTTCAAACGGAAAACTAAAAAATAGCAACTTGCCCGAATAGACATAGGTCACCTATTATCGTCCCATGAATCAAAGCTCCTAAAATCCATCCTATTTTAGTTCTGCGTTAAAAACAAAGACTATGTAACACTGAAGCCCGGTAGCGACACGCCGCCGGGCTTCCTTTTTCCTGAACGCCGCCCGCCTGGTTTTTAGTGCCTAGCGCAGCCAGACTTTCTTGGCTCCCATGAATCTGCCATCGGCAAAAACTGCCACGTAGTAAACCCCGGCAGCCACATCTGGCAGCCGTAGCCCTGTTTCATTTGCCAAATTGATGTTTTTCGACAAAACCAGCTTGCCTTGCGCATCCAATAAATTGATTTTCAATTCATTATCTTCGTCAATGCCTTTGAACTGCATGTTGAGCAACTGGCCGCTGCTGTCCGGGAACACGTCGAAACTTAAAGGTTTCTCCACCGATTTTGTTGCAGTCAGGCCCGTGTAATTATGTTCCATCCAGCCCATGCCGCCCGCTGGCAGCATATTATTGTCAAAATCAAAAAACGTGGCGTGCTCTTGGTGCGAGCCTTGGCCCCACTGCGTCCAGCAAGTGGAACTTACCCAAGCTGGCTCCCAATAGATTACGCCACTTGCACCTTTATTAATAACGGCCTGCGTCATGTCCACCAGCCATTTGCGCTGGTTTTCGGGGCTGGCGGGCGAGTAGCTTGGGTGCGTTTCGGAGATAATATTGGCGGCGGAGTCGTTGCTTTGGTTCGTCCAGATGTAGCCCGTTTCGAAAATCATGACTTCCTTTCCAGGGTAGGTTTGCTTTAGCTGCGCAACGATGTTTGCCGCATCGGCGATGTCGGTCGGCTTGTGCCAGGCCCAGTAGTAGCTGAGGCCGATGACCTCAAAGTCGGTGACGCCGTTGCTCCAGAAACCCTTCATGAGCCAGCCTGCATCGGCGGGGCCAGCGACGTGCAGTGCGACTTTTATGCTGCCGCCAGTCTGCGTTTCCACATCCCGCACCGCTTCGATGGCCCGTTTGAAGAGGGCGGCGTTGCGAGGCCAGTCGAGCGACCAGCCGGCAGCATCCACCTGCGGGGAGAGCAAGATGCCTTTGTTCGTTTCGTTGCCGATCTGCACCATGTCGGGCAGCAGGCCGTCGGCGTGGAGGCTGAGCAGCGTGCTTTTCACATAATTATATAAGGAGTCCTCAAGCACGGGCAAGTTGTTCACCACACCTTCCCAAGCGGCAGGCACCCGCTGCTTTTGTGGGTCGGCCCAGTTGTCGGAGAGGTGGAAGTCGAGCAGCACCTTCATGCCAGCGGCCTTAGCCCGCAGGATGCCCTTGCGCACGTCGGCGAGGTCGGAGTAACGGTGGCCGTTGTTGAGGGTGTCGTACCAAGCGGGGGTATGCCAGAGCCGCAAACGGACGATGCCACAGTTGTGGTCGGCGAAGATTTGGTAGGGGTCGGCGGGCTGGCCGTTCTCCTTGTAAACGACGCCACAGTCCTCCATTTCATTGACGTAGGACAAATCTGCACCAAAAAGAAAATTCTGCGCATCCGTTTTCAATGCTAAAAAAAAGCTGCACAGCACGAAAAAACACCGTCTGACTTGCATTTTATTTGTTTTTTAATAAAGACTAAGGGGCTTCTGATGTCGGTGACTAAACTCACAATCGCCCCTGATTTTACTCACTGGTGGGCCACCCCCACCCTAGTCATATTTGCAGTGTAATCAAAATCACTGAAATATGAAAAAGCTAATCATCCTCTTCGCATTGATGGCCATCGGGCTGGGACTTTCAGCACAGATTGAGTATAAGCTCACTAAAAGTTCCGTGAAAATGGCCGGTACTTCCACCCTCCACGACTGGACGGCCGACGTGACGAAAGTAAGTGGCAACGGGCAATTGACTTTTGTCAATAATGCACTCACTGCCCTCAAATCGCTTACCATCACCATGACTACGAACTCCATCAAAAGCTCCAAAGGCGAAACGATGGACAACAACATGATGAAACAACTGAAGGCCAAAGATAACCCAACGATGACCTACAGTTTGACGAAAGTCACCTCCATCACCCAAAAAGGTGGGGTGTACTACCTCGAAACCGAGGGCAAACTGACCATCGCTGGTACTACAAAGACCGTGAACTTGAGTGTGACTGGAACCGTGAGCGGCAACCAAATCACCTTCAAGGGCACGAAGAAAATGAAAATGACCGACTTTAACGTAGAGCCTCCCGTGCTCTTCCTCGGCACATTGAAGACTGACGACAACGTTACCATCACTTTCGAGGCCACCTTCGCCAGCACGGCTGTTAAATGACACCAAACCCGACGACGGCTTCTATTCCATTAAGATCCTTTCACAAAAAAACTTTATTCATCATGAAAAACTTTATGTCATTTCTCCAACTCACAGGGATTTTTGCCCTTATCATGGTGCCCTTTTTATCGCAAGCACAGAATGATATCCAGTACTACCGCCCTTACGACAAGCGAGGAGCCAGTATGTTTGAAACACCAAAAACTGACAATGGTGCAGATCGTGGTTTCAAAGTACGTATCGGCGGCAATTTTGCCCAGCAGTTTCAATCCTTGAAGCATGAAAACACTGCTGCCTACGTTCCAACCAGTGCAACGGACTCTACCAACGCCAACAAGTTGATTGACCTTGGCAATGGCTTCAACCTTGCTACTGCAAACTTGAACATTGATGCACAATTGGCCGATGGCATTCGGATTAACATGGTTTCGTACCTGTCAGCCCGCCACCACCAAGAGTCATGGGTAAAAGGCGGTTACATCCAGTTTGACAAGCTGCCGTTCTTCCAAAGTGACGCCGTTGACAAATTGATGGAAAACTTGACCATCAAGGTCGGCCACTACGAAGTGAACTACGGCGACGCCCACTTCCGCCGCAGCGACAACGGCGCAGCGCTTTACAACCCGTTCATCGAGAACCTGATTCTCGACGCATTCAACACAGAAATCGGTGGTGAATTGATTTACCAAAAAAATGGCCTCTTGGCAGTAGGTGCCATCACCAGCGGTGAAATCAAAGGCGACGTCGTGAAAATCCCAGACCTTGTCGAAGGCGTTGACGTGGACAACAGCTCGAAAAAAGCACCAGCATTCGTTGGCAAACTCGGTATCGACAAGCAAGTCAACGAAGATTTCCGCATCCGTGTGACAGGTTCTACCTACTACACTGCCAGTTCCAGGTCCAACAACCTTTACGGTGGCGACCGTGCAGGCTCCAGGTACTACCTCGTGATGGAAAACACCAAGGCCACAACTGATGCCAACTACTACTCTGGCAGGCTGCGTCCAGGTTTCGGCGACAAAGTTTTCTCCCTCATGGGCAATGCATTCTTGAAATACAAAGGTTTGGAAATCTTCGGTACCGTGGAAAGGGCAACTGGCCGTGGCTCGAAAGAGAAAGACCCGAAAGATGCCACCAAACTAGGCCCAGACCGGGTTATCATGCAGTACGCTGCCGACGTGATGTACCGCTTCGGCAAGGACGAGAACTTCTACCTCGCTGGCCGTTACAACACCGTGAATGCTGAATTGGCTGCTGCTGGCGCAAACTTCGGTGTGGACAAACCAGTTTCCATCAGCCGCTACGAAATCAGCGCAGGCTGGTACGTGAATGCCAATATCTTGGCAAAAGTGGCTTACATCAACCAAGAGTACAAAGACTACCCAACTACCAGCATCTTCAACGGTGGCAAGTTCAATGGCCTAATGGTTGAAGCGGTTGTTGGCTTCTAAGAGGCAACTAAGTACAGATTATTTCTTCGACTCAAAGCTCCAGTTGCCTCCGGGTGACTGGAGCTTTTTCAGCGACAAACTCCTTTGAACCAGTTAATTTCACCAAAAATTTAGGAGCATGAAAACGCTGCTAAAATCCGCCATCATCGCTTTCGCCCTTTTTTTCGGGCATCTTTTCCATGGAAAAGCACAGTCTAGCCTTGCCATGAATGTCAGTAAAAAACTTGCTGCCGAAAAAACCTACCATATCGGCAAGAATAGCATCCTGAAGCTCGAAGGCAAGACTAACGTGAGCGGTTTCACTTGCGATTGCAACGACAACTTTCCGCCCCAGCAGTTCATCGTCGAAGGAACCAACGACGGCAGCCTGAACACCGAGTTCAAGCTTGCCTCCCTAAAGCTCAAAATAAAATCCCTCGATTGTGGCAATGCCCTGATGAACAAGGACTTACAAAAGGCCCTCAACGCCTCCACCTACCCCAACATCACCATTGAACTGAAAAAAGTGGAGCAGGCCAAATGCAACCGCCTCACCGAACTGAAGGATTGGGTGCAAATGAAAGCCCTCATCCGCATCACACTCAACAACGTGAGCAAGGAATATTGGCTGAACATCACCGCCAAAAAATCCGGCCCCAACCAATTCCGCTTCATCGGCTCAAAATCGCTCAAGATGACTGACTTCTGCGTCACACCGCCTGTGGCCATGATGGGCATGATCAAAGTTCAGGACGCCATCACCATCAATTTGGACTTGGAAGTGACAGTGGAATGAGTTGCGGTGGAGCAAAGGGATTACTCAAATATCCTTAAATTTTAGTTGGTTTTAGTCACCTTTGCCATACGGGCTTTTTAGCAAAAACAGCTCGTCCACCATGCAGACTACCATCCAACAATTCTTTGATTTTCAATCAATTACAAGCCTTGCCCCATTTGGCACAGGCCATATCAACGATACCTACCGCCTCGAAATCATGGTAGCGGGCAAGCCGCAAACATGGCTGCTACAGCGCCTAAACCACCACATCTTCCGGCAGCCTGAGGCCGTCATGCAAAACATACACCTCGTGGCCGAGCACTTGGCAACGCAGCCTTACGACATGAAAATCCTGGCACCCCGACTGACCAGGAACGGGCATTGGCTCCATCACGATGAAATGGGCAACTACTGGCGGGTTTTCCCTTTTTTTGAAAATACCATGACCTACGAGCGGGTGGAGTCGCCCGCACAGGCCCACGAGGCGGCAAGGGCTTTTGGTGCTTTCGCAAATGCCCTGAACAGCCTCGACGCCCAACGCCTCCAATGCACCATCCCCGGTTTTCACGACTGTGAAAAACGGCTCGCAGATTTCCACGTGGCCATTGAAAATGCCATTCCTGAACGACTCGCTGAGGCACGTTGGGAGGTGGACGAAATCCTGCGCAACCAATTGATTTTCAAACAAGTAGCCAACTTGGGCTTACCGCTCCGGGCCATCCACCACGATACCAAAATCAACAATCTGCTTTTCGATGAAAAATCGGAGAAAGCAGTTTGCGTCATTGACTTGGACACGGTCATGCCAGGCATTGTGCTGTCCGATTTTGGCGACCTTGTGCGCACGGCCACCTGCCTCGCCGACGAAGACGAAGCGGATTTATCCAAAATACAGTTCCGAAAACCAATTTACGATGCACTTTCGGAGGGATTCCTCTCAGAAATGGGAAGCCTGCTCAACGATGATGAGCACAAAGCGCTTCGCTTGGCGGGGCCTTGGCTCACGCTCATGCAAGTCATCCGCTTCCTCGGCGACTACTTGGTGGGAGACGTTTACTACAAAATAAAATACCCGAAGCACAACCTAGTGCGTGGCAGGAATCAGTTACAGCTTTTCGGGCAGATGAACGCCGACTTGAGTTGAGGCGCCCTGCTACTTTTTCTTCAGCGATTGTTGCATTCCATGACTGAGCGGCAGTTCCACATTGAAGTAAAAACTGGCCGTCGTCGTTTTGTCGCCATCCTTTTCGCAATTCACGATTTGGAAATGTTGGCTAGTGCCATCGGCTTCATCCCTCGTCACGATTGATTGGCCTTTTATCACGAAGCCCAATTTGTCCAGCACCAGTTCGATGTCCCGCATACTGGCCACCACGAAAGCCTGCTCGAACGATTCGCCCGTGCCGCTGCGCATTGGCACATCGAGCAATTGGTAGTATTTACGGTAGGTTTCAACGGTTTTGGTACTGTCTTCCATCAGCCAGCAAGTGTAGCCACGCTCCAGCCAGGCAGCCAAAGAGGCAGGGTTTTTTTTCAAAAAATTGTCGCAGAGGCTGAGTGCCTCCGCATATTTGTCCCGCCGGGCGAGGGTGTTCATGGCATCCAAAATCCGTTCTTCCTGCAAGGGGTTAAAGCCTGGCCGGAGGGTGGAACCGTAGTAGAGCAGGCTCAATTCCCGGTTCGTCAGCGACGGGTCGCCTTTGTGGAAGCGCTCCGACAAGTGCAGGTAGAGCGCTGAGTCGGCCTTCATTTTTTCCTCCAGCACTTGGATGGTTTCGCCATAAACCGTTTGCCCCGAAAGTGTTGACAAGAAGCCAAACGACAGGCAGAGGCTGAGAATCCAACTGTATTTTTTCATTGAAAATGCTTGTTTTACTGCAAAGTTACGAGCTTAGCCAACGCTGGTTGGGCAGTCGAAATTTTAAGACGGGAAAAATCGCAGACGGCACAAGCAGTCAGCCGTTTTACCAAAAAAATAAGGCCATACGAGTCGCAGAACCTGTATGGCCTTGTTTTTTTATGATAAAAATCATGGCTGGATTTCATCCATTGGCTTCGAATTCACATCCGGTGGAGCCACCGCAGGCACGGAAAGTGTACCGTTCTGCTGCGCCAATTTGTGCTCGTCTGGCCAGGCGTAGGGCCTTGGGCCGATGAGCCGCTCCACGTCCGCCTTGTGCAGCACCTCTTTTTCGAGGAGTTGTTTGGCGAGCGCCTCCAGGGCGTCACGGTGGTCGAGGAGCAGTTGTTTTGCTCGTGCAAATTGAGCGGTCACGATTCGGCGCACCTCCGAGTCAATCATCCCAGCCGTCTCTTCAGAGTAGGGACGTGCGAAACTCTCGTTCTGCATCCCGTAGAAGGAAACCTGGCCGACTTTCTCGTTCATACCAAACACAGCGACCATGCTGTAAGACATTTTAGTCACTTGGTCAAGGTCGTTCTGTGCGCCTGTGGACACTTTTCCGAAGGTGATTTCTTCGGCGGCACGGCCTCCGAAAGTCATGCACATGCGGTCGAGCAGGGCCTCGGTGCGGGTGATGTACTCGTCCTTGGGCAGGTACTGGGCATATCCGAGCGTTCCGATGCCCCTTGGCACGATGGTCACTTTCACCAGCGGCGAAGCATGTTCGAGGTACCAGCCGCAGACGGCGTGGCCTGCCTCGTGGTAGGCGATGATTTCTTTTTCTTCTGGCGAAATGAGTTTGTTCTTCTTCTCCAAGCCGCCGATGACCCTGTCAAGGGCGTAGTTGAAGTCGTCCATGTCCACTTCTTCCTTGTTGCGGCGGGCCGCAATGAGCGCCGCTTCGTTGCAGACGTTGGCGATTTCGGCTCCCGCAAAACCCGGCGTCATTTCCGCCAAGGCAAACGGCGTCACCGACTCGGAGATTTTGATGTTTTGGATATGCACCCTGAAAATGGCCTCACGGCCTTTCAGGTCTGGCCTGTCAATGGCGATTTGGCGATCGAAACGGCCTGGTCGCATCAGTGCTGAGTCAAGCACGTCGGGGCGGTTGGTAGCGGCCATCAGGATGACGCCCTTGTCGGTCGGGAAGCCATCCATTTCCACCAAGAGTTGGTTGAGGGTGTTCTCCCGCTCGTCGTTGCCGCCCTGCATGGTGTTTCGGCCACGGGCACGCCCGATGGCGTCAATTTCATCAATGAAGACAATACATGGCGCTTTTTCACGGGCTTGGCGGAAGAGGTCACGCACACGGGAAGCACCGACGCCGACGAACATTTCGACGAAGTCGGAACCAGAAATGGAGAAAAACGGCACGCCAGCCTCGCCAGCCACGGCTTTTGCCAACAGCGTTTTACCTGTGCCCGGAGGGCCTATTAGCAGTACGCCCTTGGGGATTTTACCGCCGAGCGAGGTATATTTTTTCGGATTTTTGAGAAAATCCACCACCTCCATCACTTCTTCCTTGGCTTCGTCAAGGCCGGCTACATCGCCGAAGTTGATGTTAACCTTGGAATTTTGGTCGAACAGGGTGGCTTTGGATTTGCCGATATTGAAGATTTGTGCGCCGGGGCCGCCTGCTCCGCCGCCCATCCGCCGCAGGAAGAAAATCCAGAGCAGCACGATGAAAGCAACGGGCATCAGGATGCTGATGAGGGGCGAAAGCCAATTTGCCTTTTCAACGTATTGGATGGCGAACTTCATGTTTACAGGCAAGCTCTCATTGAGGGCGTCCACCTTGTCTGCAAATTTTTCGGAAGGGCCAGTCTCAAAGGTGTACTGTGGCCTTTCACTACCAAAAGAGCTTTTGGAGGCGTCTTTGTACTGTTCCTTTTTGTTCTTGACGGCATCGTCGGTGAGGTAAACTTGGGCGTATTTCTCATTGATGACATCCAGTTTCTTCACGTCACCTTGTTTCGCCATTTCAGCGAAGCGTTCAAAATTGATAGGCTCGCTATTGCTGCCCGTGATGGGCAGGAAGTTCAGGCCGATGAAGAAAAGAGCCAGCACCCCATATATCCAATACGGGTTGAATTTTGCGCCGTTCTTATTGTCTTGATTATTTTCCATTTAAAGTCATGCAAAAGCAAGAAGTAAGCCTATTGAAATCCTGCTCTCAAAAGTTTTTGTTCAAATTCTCCGACAAAACACGCATGGAATCAGTCAGTTTTAAAAATAAAGGATCCCAATGCCAATTTTCGATGGAGTAGTCAATTGCAGCGATGTGACTCGCACATTCTGCTATAAATTCTCGTATTCCGTGAATTTTGCGTCGCTCCACAGGTTTTCGATGTCATAAAACTCCCTCGTTTCCCGGTAAAAAACATGCACCACCGTGTTGAAATAGTCCATGCAAATCCAACGGGAATTCTGTACGCCTTCCACGTGCAGAGGCAACTGGCCGAGTTCTTCCTTCAGCCGCTTGTGGATGTTGTTAGAAATGGCCTTAACCTGCGTGTTCGAATCCCCTTCGCAAATGATGAAAAAATCCGTGGGTGCATCATCCAGTTTTTGGAGGTCAAGTTTCACGATGTTTTTCCCTTTGATGTCTTGAATACTGTCGATAATCATATCGTTCAGCGTATCAACCGAGGAGAGTTTGGATTTTAATACTGCTAGTGCGCTCAAATTGATTTGTTTACTTTTGAACCTTCGGCTGGCAAGGGTAGCTCGTTTGCGAAAATTCCGTTGCTTTTGGCCTAGGTTGTAATTAACGTTTTTAAGATGACGGCTTTCGCCAATACTTTTTCTGGTTTGAAAGGTTAAAAGTACGAACTTATTTTCTATTGAGAAGACCCAACACCTTATTTGTCGGGCAAGCATTTACTGACTTGCCGCAGGTGGCCTCCACCAACGCCCATGCCTTGGAGCTTTTATCAAAAAGCAAACCAGCGGAGGGAACTGTCATTTCGACCTACCGCCAAACCGACGGCAGGGGACAAATTGGCAGTAAATGGGAATCAGCACCTGACAAAAACCTTAGCCTGAGCGTCATTTTCTACCCTGAGTTCCTCCCCGCAAGGGCACAGTTCCAATTGAACATCGCCACTTCGCTCGCAGTTTTCGATTTTGTGAAAAACCGCCTGCCCGAACGCCCTGTTTCCATCAAATGGCCCAACGACATCTACGTTGGCAAGCTCAAAATCGCAGGCATCCTGCTTCAAAACGCCCTCATCAACACCCAAATCCGCTCCTCGGTTGTCGGCATCGGCATAAACATCAACCAAACCACCTTCCTAACCAACCCGCCAAACCCCACTTCTTTAAGTTTGGAAACCAATCAAGTGTTCAAGCTCGACGAACAAATCCCGCTCCTCTGCGAATTTTTGGAGCAGCGCTACCTCCAACTAAAAGCCGGGAAAATAGTTCCTTTGCAGCACGAGTACCTCCGCCAGCTTTATCGCTTCGCAATGCCCGCCAATTATCAACGTGCCAACGGTGAATCGTTCACAGGAACCATCACTGGCATTGACGAAATTGGCAGGCTGAAGCTGGAAGTGGAGGGAAAAACGGAAGTTTTTGATTTAAAAGAAATTCGGTTTCTGTAAATTGTTGGATTGTTTAATTGCTGGATTGCTTTTCCGCCGCCAACAATCATAACAATTTAACAATCAAGCAATTACTCATGCAGGTTCACATCATCACCATCGGCGACGAGTTGCTCATCGGCCAAATCATTGACACCAACTCCGCAAAAATGGCGCAGTTGCTCCTCGAAATTGGTGCAAAAGTCACTGGCCGCACGGCAGTTGGCGATGACCACGAGGCCATCATCCATGCCCTGCGCTCAGCCACCGAACAGGCCGACATCGTGCTCGTGACGGGCGGCCTCGGCCCCACCAAGGACGACGTCACCAAAAAGGCCATCGCCGATTTTTACGAAGTCGGCTTCGTCTTCCACCAGCCTACCCTGGACCGCCTGAACCAGATTTACGAGCGGCTGGGCAAGCCCGTCACCGATTCGGTGCGCACCCAGTGTTTCATGCCGCAGAACGCCACTGTACTCACTAACAAAATGGGCAGCGCCCCCGGCATGTGGTTCGAGGAAAACGGCAAGGTGCTGGCCTCCATGCCCGGCGTCCCCTTCGAGATGGAGTACCTGATGCAGCACGAGGTGCTTCCCCGTTTGCAGGAAAAATTCAACGCCCTGCCCACGGCGCACCGAACGCTTTTCACCGCTGGTGAGGGTGAATCCACACTGGCTGAGTACCTCAAGGATTTTGAAGAAACCCTGCCGCCACAGGTGAAACTGGCCTACCTCCCCGCCATGGCACGGGTGCGGCTGCGGCTCACGGTCAGCGATGCCGACCCGGTTTTTGTGGAAAAAACGCTCGATGAAAAATTCCGGGAAATGGAGGGGCTGCTCCCGCCAAAGGTCATCGCTGGCTACGGCGACGACTCGCTGGAGAGCGTCATTGGCCGCATTTTAAAAGAAAAAAACCTCAGCCTCTCGACGGCGGAAAGCTGCACGGGCGGCTACCTCGCCCACCTCATCACGTCCGTGCCGGGGTCGTCGGCCTATTTCATGGGCAGCGTGGTTTCCTACGCTAATGAGGTGAAAATGAACCAGTTAGGCGTTCAAGAATCGACTTTGCGGGAGCACGGCGCCGTCAGCGAACAAACTGTGCAGGAGATGGTGGCAGGTGCAATTCGGTTGCTCGGCACTGACGTGGCCATTGCCACTAGCGGCATCGCCGGGCCGGATGGCGGCACGCTGGAAAAGCCCGTCGGCACGGTTTGGCTAGCCGTTGGAAACAAGGAACAAACCGTCACCCGCAAGCTGCAATTGAGCAAAAACCGGCTGATAAACATCCAGTATTCAGGGTTCTCTGCGCTGAATTTGCTTCGCCTGTTTTTGCTGGAAAGCCAATAAAAAAGGTCGGCGAGGTTTCGAACCTCACCGACCTTCTACGCCATCCTGCCGACGTCAAATATTCCACCAATAAGTCAATTTCACCACCAGCGCCCTCGTCCGCACGTCGCTGAAATCCGAGTAATAATTATCCGTGTAAACAATGAACAGGTCCGACGCCGGGCTGTAGCGCCATTGCAGCCGCAGGTTCAGGTTAACATTGTCCGTCTGGCTGTTGTACTGTAGGAAATTGGTGAAATACAGCTTGTTCGTCAGCGTCACGTCAATGCGGGGGCCGACGAGCCAGATGTCGTGGCTGGAGTTTTTGAGCGCCTCCGGCAAACGGTCGTCCGCTTCGAATTCAAGGCGGTTGAGCTGCGCCGCCAAATTCAGCGCCACGTAGGGCTGGAAGCGGTAACCAATATCGCCGCCGAGTCGCAGCCGGGTGCCGTCGGCGAAGTAGCCGCCGTACCTGCCGCTGAACGACCACGTGAATCGGCTTTGCGGTTTGGAGAGGATGTCCGTCCCGAAACTGTTCCAGTCGTGTTCTTGGCCAGCGGTCAGCAGGTCGGTCTTGCTGGCGGGGTTCACGGGGTTGAAGGAACTGCCCAGTTTCACGTAGTTGTGCGCCGTCCAGAAGGTGATTTCTGTGCGGTTGAGCAGGGTGAACTTGTAGAACAGTACCGGCTCGTTTTCAATCTGCCGCATTTTTTCATCGAAATAAAACTCGATTTTCGTCCGAGGGCCATGACTGAGCAACCAGCTTGATTTAGGGAAAAACAGGTGCTCGCCCGTCGTCAACAGG
>Ga0075012_10004599_pt1 | contig 12782 bp, 9 predicted proteins | sample All_14_2_FD_71474 | JGI IMG/M metagenome (GOLD analysis project Ga0075012, IMG submission 71474) | Freshwater microbial communities in response to fracking from Pennsylvania, USA - Allegheny Zone_MetaG_DW_15 | ecosystem: Environmental > Aquatic > Deep subsurface > Groundwater > Drilled...
GTTTTATAGGTTTGGGTATTGATCAATGGGACGAAAATCCGGCTGGTGCTTTTGCGAAATTTGGATATAAATTTATTAAAGATCCTGATTTTTATTTACGGGGAATGCGTTACGCTCATGTATTAAAAGGTGCTTACTTCAAACCTGAGTTAAGCGTAGCTGTTTTTGGACGTGATGGCTGGCAAACCAATGATTATGGTCAGTATGAAGAAAATTCACGCGAAACAGTTGTCGCAACTACACTGCATTTAGTTTTCGGGAAACAATGGATTATCGATAATGCTTTTTTGGTTGACTTTTTTGCAGGTTTGGGTTATGGAGTATCGTCAACCGACAATACGAGCTATTATTACGGGTTTTCTATCGCTGAAAGCAGTTTCCCGATTTCCTTTACATCAGGTTTAAAAATTGGTTTTTTGTTTAAGTAGGGAATTGGTTTAGAGGATTTGCTAAATATTGGATTGATCCGGTTGAACTTGATTTTTCGCAAAGGATTTAGGCAAATGACCTCAAAATTGCAGAGCAGTTGATTTTTTCGCATCTCGAACTAAAATTCCTATTATTCTATTTCAAAATATATCCAATAACCCTTTAGCTCCGGCTGCCATATTTGTAAACTTCCAGCATATAAAAAGTACCGTTAAAATCCATCACGCAATCGTTTGCGTATTTTTAATATTTTTGACTTGCAAAACAAAAATTACCGAAAACATCGACCTGTCGGACATAAAAAACAGAGAATAAGGCTTCAAAAAGGATAATAGTTTTTTCGGATGCATCTGCTGACAAAATCAAAAACCGGTATAAGTGAGCATTGACAAGCCTTGCGACATTTTTCACAAGGCTTGTTTGGAATGAAAAAAAATATCCCGAAAAACGTAAGTGATTTACTTAAATTTCTACTTTTGCCTTGTTATTTCGTTAACAATATTTAACCCATAACATAATTATTTAACCTAAATTCCTTTGTGATGGAAGTTGAAAAAATCATGATTGACCTGGAGAAAAAACATCCGGGTGAAGTAGAGTACTTACAAGCCGTTCGTGAAGTTTTGGAATCAATCGAGCAGGTTTACAACGAAAATCCTCAATTTGAGGCAGCAGGCATCATCAGCCGTTTGGTTGAGCCTGATCGGATTCTTACTATTAAAGTTCCCTGGGTTGACGACCATGGCAAGGTACATGTAAACCTCGCTTACAGGGTTCAGTTTAACAATGCAATCGGACCATACAAAGGCGGACTTCGTTTCCACCCTTCGGTTAACCTTAGCATCCTGAAATTCTTAGGCTTCGAGCAGATTTTCAAAAACAGTCTTACTTCACTTCCTATGGGTGGAGCTAAAGGTGGATCCGATTTCGATCCTAAAGGAAAATCGAATGCTGAAGTTATGCGTTTCTGCCAGTCGTTTATGCTCGAACTGTGGCGGATCATTGGTCCTGAAACCGATGTACCTGCAGGCGACATAGGTGTTGGTGGCCGCGAAATTGGCTTCCTCTATGGTATGTATAAAAAACTTGCACGCGAACATTCAGGCGTACTTACAGGAAAAGGCCTCAACTGGGGTGGAAGCCTTATTCGTCCGGAAGCTACAGGTTTCGGTAATGTATATTTCGCACAGGAAATGCTCAAAACCAAAGGAACTGATTTCAAAGGTAAAACTGTTGCTATATCAGGATTTGGTAATGTTGCATGGGGCGCAGCCCTTAAAGTTACCGAACTTGGTGGTAAAGTTGTAACTATTTCAGGTCCTGACGGATATGTTTACGATCCCGACGGAATCAGCGGCGAAAAGATCAATTATATGCTCGAACTTCGTGGCTCAAACCAGGATATCGTAAAACCATATACCTACGAATTCCCGAATGCTCAGTTTGTACAGGGAAAACGTCCATGGGAAGTTAAATGCGACATCGCTCTGCCTTGCGCAACCCAAAATGAACTCGGTAAGGAAGATGCTTTGAACCTCGTTAAAAACGGATGTATCTGCGTTTGCGAAGGCGCTAATATGCCTACAACTCCCGAAGCTATCGAAATTTTCCAGGAAAATAAAATCATGTTTGCTCCTGGTAAAGCAGCTAACGCCGGTGGTGTTGCAACTTCAGGTCTCGAAATGAGCCAGAACTCAATGAAACTCAACTGGACCGCTGAAGAAGTTGACCAGAAACTGCATCAGATTATGATCAATATTCACTCAGCCTGTATCAAATACGGTAAAGAGCCTGACGGATACGTTAACTATGTAAAAGGCGCCAATATCGCTGGTTTCTTAAAAGTTGCCAATGCTATGCTCGATCAGGGCGTTCTATAAAAAGCTTTCATTTAGAGAGAGTTAATTTTAAAACTGAAAAAACCACCTGTCGAAGGGTGGTTTTTTTTTATGATTTCTTTTAAGCTCGCTCTTAAACTCTGCTTCAATAAATTAAAACAATTTGGTCTGTATGTATTGTGCTGGAAATAATTCGGGCTTTTTCAACGGATCACTGACACTTTCACCTGATATCCTGTAAACAAGCGACTCACGGTGCCGGGAGGCTATGGCAATATGCGTTCCACCTGAATAGCGTTTGAAAATTCGTTCAACCAGATGCGGGTTGTTGTTATCCTGAGAAAGGTGCGAAAGAAGCAAATGGCTTAGATGTTCCGCTTTATATTTTGTAAAAAGTTCCAATGCCTGGCTGTTCGAAAGATGCCCGTGATCGCTTCGGATTCGATTCTTCAGATACACAGGATAATACCCATTTTCGAGCATGGCTTCGTCATAATTTGCTTCGAGAAATGCGGCATGGCATAAACTGAAATTCCTGATAACATTGTCACATGCCGAACCAATATCAGTAAGCACTCCGACAACAATTCCATTTCCCGTAATCGTAAAACTATGTGGTTCGGATGCATCGTGAAGTTTTGAAAACGCATTTACCAAAAGACCACCAATCTGAACTGGTATGTCAGTCTCAAAATGCCTGAGAAGGCCAGCGCCGATTTTTAAACGGCTGTTGCTATACGTACCAGCCGAAATAAAAACCGGGATTTGGTATTTACGGGTAATAAACTCAACGCCTTTGGTATGATCGGTATGCTCGTGAGTAATAAAAACAGCCTTTACTTTTCGGATATCCAGACCCGAACGAAGCATACGTTGCTCTGTTTCGCGGCAGGAAATTCCGGCATCGACAAACACAGCTTCATGCTGATTACCAATATAATAACAGTTTCCGTTGCTACCGGAATTTAAGGAAGAAATATAAAGTGACATAGTAAAGCAAAGGAAAAGAATTTAGGGTATCAAATTGCATTTGTTCATAAAAGATTATGAGTAATGATTTTCAGAAGAATTAAACATGGACGAATTTTCTACTAAGGTTAAAAAAATCACAAAATCGATGTCAGAGAATTAATGAAAGTATATTTTTTCAGCGGCTGACCTGACCTGGTTAATAAGTTTAAGATTCATAAAATCCCTCCAAGGTCATTTCTCCAACATTTTTTTATAATTTCGGCACCATGAACCCGATACGAATAACAGCCGTTTCATATTATAATACCCTCCCGTTTATTTATGGGCTCACCCGTTCCGGAATGCTATCGGGATTTGAGTTGAGCCTCGACGTGCCATCGGAATGTGCCCGTAAAATTATTTCTGCCGAAGCCGATATCGGCTTGATTCCCGTGGGGGCATTACCTGCCATTCCTGATTACAGACTGATTGGTGACCTCTGCATAGGAGCGGTTAAAGATGTGAAATCTGTGTTGCTGCTTTCAAATTCAAATCTTGAAAATTTAAAAACCATTTATCTCGATACGGATAGCCGCACCTCAGTGAACCTGGTTAAAATACTGGCAACAAAATACTGGAACATTAATCCACGATGGGAAAGCCTTTCCAATCTGCAAGGGAAACCGTCAGAAAACGAAGGAATGGTTCTTATCGGTGATAAAACATTCGGATTATGCCGCCAATATCAGCATTGTTATGATCTTGCAGGCGAATGGATCAAGTTCACAGGATTGCCGTTTGTATTTGCTGTATGGATTACCCGTATACCTTTACCTGCTGATTTTGAAGCTTCATTCCGATCTGCGCTTTTGTGGGGAACAAAGCATAGCGAAGAATCGGTTGTACTGGCTGAAAAGCTGCATATTTCGGAACAGGAATTAATTTCATACCTTAAAAACGACATCAGTTATACATTGGATGATGCCAAAATAAAGGGCATGGAACTATTTCTCAAATTGCTGGCTGAAAACAATTCCGGTAAGCTATGATTGAGGAATTTACATTTCGGGTTAAAAATTAACGAAGCAATTCTGGTACAAAATCCCTGCGTTTATTGCTATAAATTCAAATTGAAAATACTTTTTCATGAACATACACGATAAAATCTCAACTTTCGATCCAAACGGGATTGGAGACTTAAGTGGTAACATTTATGGTTTACCTTTTGATACTGACGATGCCCGGCTGGTTATTCTACCTGTGCCCTGGGAAGTTACCGTTTCGTATCAGTCAGGCACAGCAGCCGCACCGGAAGCAGTTCTGGCTGCCTCGTACCAGGTCGATTTGTACGATCCTTTTGTTAAAGATGCATGGAAACTTGGAATTTCCATGAAGGATATGAATCAGGGCATTCTCGAAAGAAATCAGGCACTGCGTCCAAAGGCTGAAAAATATATTATTCAGATGGAACAAGGCATTAATCCTATGGAAAATGTTAGCATGCAGGATGCGCTCGACGAAATTAACCTTGCCTGCCTCGAACTGAACCAATGGGTTAAAAATGAATCGCTTAAGCTTTTTAAGAAAAACAAGATAGTTGCACTTTTAGGTGGCGATCACAGCACTCCACTGGGATTAATGCAGGCACTGGCTGAAAAATATCCTTCCTACGGCATCCTTCATATTGATGCTCATGCTGATCTTAGGAAGGCTTACGAAGGTTTTGAATATTCACATGCATCCATCATGTACAATGCTATAAAACTTCCGCAAATATCTCACCTTGTTCAGGTTGGCATTCGCGATTATTGCGAGGCCGAAGTAAACCTCATTAATAACGAACCAAGGATTACCACTTTCTTTGACCGTGAAATTAAACATTTGCAATTTCAAGGTAAAAACTGGTCAGCAATTTGCGATACCATTATCGAAACTCTTCCTGAAAATGTTTACCTGAGTTTTGATATCGACGGACTCGATCCTAAATTATGTCCTAACACAGGAACACCGGTTCCGGGCGGACTGGAACTGGAGCAATCTATTTTTCTGGTTGAGAAACTGGTTAATTCGGGGCGTACCATCATCGGCTTCGATCTTAATGAAGTTGCTCCCGGCAGCGATGAATGGGATGCCAATGTAGGAGCGCGGTTGCTTTATCGCCTGGCAAATATGTGCCTGGTTTCGAATAAGATATAACAGTATTTTAATAAAAAATCCGCAGCAAAATCAGTTGATTTTTACTGCGGATTTTTTTAGGGTAATTTATGGGGTAACCAGACTGTTAGATGGTCTTACATCAATTATTTCCTTACAGCTTTACGTTGTTGTTGTTTTGTCATTTCTTCAAGACGTTTCTGAAAAGATGATTTCTTTACAGGTTTCGATTTGTTCTCCTGAATTCGTGCATGTAGTTTATCCTCGTTTACAAACCTCCTGATAATAAACATCTGTGCGAATGTAAATAGGTTGGCAAGCATATAATAGTAACTTAAACCTGCCGAAAAATTATTGAAGAATCCAAGGAACATAATTGGCATCAGGTACATCATGGTTTTCATACCAGGCATCTGCTGCGTCGAACCCATCATATCATTATTCATTTTGGTGTACATAATGGTCGAAATGGTCATAAGCAGCGTGAATAAGCTGATGTGATTTCCATAGTAAGTGCTCAACAACGGAATATGAGTAGTCCATGAATAAATGGAGTCGTAGCTCGATAAGTCAGTTGCCCAAAGGAAAGATTGCTGCCTGAGTTCGAATGCCGATGGGAAAAACCTGAATAGCGCGATAAGAATAGGAAACTGAAGTAGCATCGGCACACAACCGGCCATTGGGTTTACACCGGCCTTTTTATATAATGTCATTGTAGCCTGTTGTTTCTTCATGGCATCTTCCTTTTTAGGGAATTTCAAACCAATCTCCTCAATTTCAGGCTTTAATATTCGCATTTTAGCGGAGGAAATATATGTTTTCCATGCTATCGGGAACAGGACAATCTTTAGTAAAATGGTTAGTATGAGTATGATAATTCCATAATTAAGATGCGACGATTCGAGCCAGTTAAACACCGGAATAACTGCAAACCTGTTAATCCATTGCATGAGGAAGAAACTCCATCCAAGCGGGATCTGTCTTTCGAGGTTCATTCCGTATTGCCTCATTACTTTGTATTTGTTGGGGCCAAAATACCATTGCAGGTTATAGGTCTGATCAGCTTCAACGCTGTAAGGAAGAATAAATGCTGCCTTCATTGTCTTCACTAAACGGTCAGTATTATCTTCCGGATACCCTACAGTTTCAATATCTGTACTTTCGAACCTGTCCTGTGCAATAAGTGTAGCCGAAAAGAACTGCTGTTTAAAAGAAACCCATTTTACTGCAGTGGGAATTCGCTCTTTTTCATCCTTGGTTTCGCTCAGGTAATCCACTTCACCGGCAACATCCATATAATGAATGGTCGATTGAGTTTGTTCCGTTTTAAGGCCTTTCTCCTGTTGCAAAAGCGTGGTGGACCAAAGCAACGATAAGTCGCGGGTATTTTGAGCAATATATCCCCGCATTCCCACAAAATTCACTTTATATCCAAGCATGTAATCATTGCCCTTCAGGGTATAAACATACTCAATATAACTGGTAGCGGTAGCAGGATCGGCATTGCCGGGATAAACCCTTAAAGCAAACTGAACTGAATCCTTTCCGGTAACCGTTACGGTATCAGATTTTGCAGGTGTAGCCGGAACGAAAATAAGATCGCCGGTATTCATGGTCCGGAGATCTTCTGTATTAAACTCAAAACCAAAAATGGATGAATCGCCTTTAAAAAGTACAAGTGGTAGCGTATCGAATGTTTGATAATCTTTAAGCTGAACCGACCAGATATTACCGCCTTTAGCCGAAATCTTCAACCTTAGCAGATCGCTTTCGAGGGTGTAAAATTTTTCTTCCTTTACTGCTATTGGAGAAAACCCGGAAACAAGACTATCGGCTCCAACATTAACAGCTACATCAGGATTAGCTTTTGCTATTGAATCACTGATAGCTCTTTTAACCATTTGATCCATTGCATTTTGCAATGAATCAGTGCGTTGAACCAGTGTTATCGAGTCGGCCCTGCGTTTGGCAGCCGCCATTTCTTCTTTTGATGGAGTCATCCATAGGCTATAGCCAATCAGCAAACCGACAATAATGACCAGACCAATTATGTTATTCTTACTCATCTATATAATGTATGTACTTAAATTTCACTTTTAGGTTCATTTCTCAAAAAATCAATTGATTATCAATAATTTATCCTGAGAAAGCATTTCGGGGAGGGCAAAGATACAAAATGTTGGCTTAGTTCAAATGCTCAATAGTATGATGTTAAACTAATCATAACATGAGCGGTATGAAATACTGTCCGATTTTTCAGAAACTAATTATTTAGTCTGTACTTTCTGATGCTTAATGGCAGCTTTTACAAAATGGACAAAAAGCGGATGCGGAGCAGCCACGGTGCTTTTATATTCGGGATGAAACTGCACAGCAATAAACCATGGATGGTCTTTCAATTCAATAATTTCGACCAGGTTGTTTTGTTCATTGATTCCTACAGCTGCCATGCCAGCTTTTTGATAATCATCTAAATAGGCATTGTTAAACTCAAAGCGGTGGCGATGGCGTTCAACAATATCCGATGTTTGATAAACATTCCAGATTTTAGTTTCAGGTTTCAGTTTACAAGGATAGGACCCCAAACGCATGGTACCGCCTTTTTTATCCACTTTCTTCTGTTCTTCCATTATATCTATCACAGGGAACAGAGTAGCCGGGTTCATTTCGGTTGAATGCGCGTCCTTATAACCAAGCACATTACGACCAAACTCTATAACAGCACATTGCATTCCAAGACAAATTCCAAGGAAGGGGACTTTCTTTTCGCGGGCATATTTAATAGCAATTATCTTTCCTTCAATACCACGCTCTCCGAAACCGGGCGCAACCAATATTCCATCCAAATCATTAAGCAAATGTTTTGCGGTACTATCATTAATGGATTCGGAATGAATCATTTTCAGGTTTACCTTATACTGATTTTCGGCACCGGCGTGAATAAATGATTCTGTAATAGATTTATACGCATCGCGTAGCTCAACATATTTGCCAACCAAACCTATATTGACTTCTCCCAGCGGATTCTTGAGCTTATGCAGAAATTCTTCCCATCGTTTTAAGTCGGGCTGTTTACGTATGGGCACCTGCATTTTTTCGAGCACAACCTGATCGAGACGTTCGTCAGCCATAAGTAAAGGCACATCGTAAATAGTTTCAACATCTACTGACTCAATGACAGCCGAAGGATTTACGTTGCAGAAAAGGGCAATTTTATTACGGATCGATTGGTTCAGGTGCTTTTCGGTTCGGCAAACAATTACATCAGGTTGCACTCCTGATTCGAGAAGCATTTTAACCGAATGTTGTGTTGGTTTGGTTTTAAGTTCGCCCGATGATGCCAGATAAGGAACCAGGGTAAGATGAATTACCAGGCACCGGTTTCCAAGTTCCCATTTCATCTGCCTTACTGCTTCGATATACGGCAGGGACTCGATATCGCCGACTGTCCCTCCTATTTCAGTAATTACAAAATCGTAATTGCCACTGGCTCCAAGTAACTGGATACGGTATTTAATTTCGTCGGTGATATGAGGAATTACCTGAACAGTTTCGCCAAGGTAATCGCCACGTCTTTCTTTATCAATAACTGCCTGGTAAATTCGGCCGGTTGTAACATTGTTGGCCTGTGTGGTTCGAACATTTGTAAACCGCTCGTAATGACCGAGGTCAAGATCTGTTTCGGCACCATCGTCGGTAACAAAACACTCTCCGTGTTCGTAAGGGTTCAATGTACCCGGATCAATGTTGATATAAGGATCAAGTTTTTGTATTGCTACTCTGAAGCCTCTGGCTATAAGCAGCTTTGCCAATGATGAACTTATTATCCCTTTACCTAAAGATGAAGCAACCCCACCGGTTGTAAAAATGTACCTTGTTTCAGCCATGATGTTTTGTGTATAACAGAATTAATCCGGAAGCCTGATTACCAAAGCTTTAACACCGGACAACATTTTGTACCCGATAAAAAACAGTATGATGTGAACCGGATTTGAAAATCCGTGCAAAATTACAAATCACATCCATGAATTCCTTGTAAATAAATAAAAAAAAAAGCCTGATAAAAACCAGGCCATTAAATTACGTATTATTTTGATTTTCAGGGTATTTTAAACGAACTTATTTCGACACATTCGGTTATTACTGCTTTGATATCCTCACGCGAACAAGGTTTCGCAAGGAATGCATTCATCCCGGCTTCGGCACATTCAGTTCGCATCTGATCATCAGCATAGGCAGTTATTGCTACTATCGGAATTCCCTTATTGAAAACCCTGATGTACCTGGTAGCTTCTATACCATCGAGCACCGGCATATCAATATCCATCAATATCGCATCGAAATCGTCGGACCGGCATGCTTCGGTAGCTAATAATCCGTTTTCGACAATAACAAATTCCCATCCTAACCTACTCATGTATTTACTCATGAGATGTTGATTCAACAGGTTATCTTCAGCAATAAGGACTTTCATTAAAAAAACTGAATGGGTAAAATTATTCTGTTCTGCCTGCAAATTTGCTTAACAAAGATAGTACTCTTTTCAGAAACAGACTGTTGTTTTAGCTTAGAATTCGAAACAAAAAAAAGGAAACAGACAAAAACTTGTAAGATGTCACTATGAGGCGATATTTACTCTCCGAGATATGATTTGAGTAATTTGCTCCGTGAGTTGTGTTTCAGCCTTCGAATAGCTTTCTCTTTGATCTGACGCACACGTTCTCGAGTAAGGTCGAATTTAAGAGCAATTTCTTCGAGTGTTAGACCATGAGGAATTCCGATGCCATAGTAGAGATTTATTACATCTTTTTCCTTTTCGCTAAGTGTTGACAGCGAACGTTGTATTTCGAGTGATAATGACTCGCGCATGAGTCCGGCATCAGTAAACGGAGAATCTTCATCAACAAAAACGTCGATAAACTTGGTATCTTCGTCATCAACCAAAGGAGCATCCATCGAAATATAACGTGTAGTTATTTTCAAGGCAGCATCAATTTTATAGCCAGGTATTTCGAGCGCTTCAGCAATTTCGTCAGCGGAAGGCAAACGTTCAAACTTCTGCTCGAGACGTGAAGTTTCCTTTTTAATTTTATTAAGCGATCCAACCTGATTAAGAGGTAAACGAACAATACGTGATTGCTCAGCCAAAGCCTGCAAAATGGATTGACGAATCCACCAAACGGCATAGGAAATAAATTTAAATCCACGGGTTTCATCAAAACGCTGACCTGCTTTTATAAGCCCCACGTTACCTTCGTTTATAAGGTCGGGAAGACTCAGCCCCTGGTTTTGGTATTGTTTTGCAACTGATACAACAAAACGCAGATTGGCACGGCACAATTTGTCGAGCGCCTTTTGATCGCCAGCCCTTATTTTACGGGCCAGTTCAACCTCTTCTTCTGCCGTGATAAGTGCTTCCTTCCCAATATCCTGAAGGTACTTATCCAACGAAGCAGTTTCGCGGTTGGTAATCGATTTGGTTATCTTAAGTTGTCTCATGACTTTTTGTCTTTTATATGCAGTTAAACTGCATAGAACTACTATGCAGTTTAACTTATGAGATATAAACAATGGGTGAAATCCGAAGGAATTGCATTCAGACTCCTATTTAAGAACAAAGAAAAACACAGTTTGTTTTAAAAATCCTTACATTAACACATGCTTTTCATTGTATTGGAAGACTATTAATTCAGGCCGAAACCGTAATAAGCCCTGACCCTGTTGGGATAAATACCTTCGAGTAAAACCCCGCCATTTTTATTTGACAAAATCTTGCTCACATCTTCAATGGAACGGATAGGTTTTTTGTCAATTTCGGTAATAACATATCCTTCGCGTATGCCGGCGTTACGTAATAACCCGTCGCCCAATTCAGTTACCTGAACTCCGTGGTCGATACCAAGTTTACGAAGCACATCAGCAGATGCTACCTGCATTTTAGCGCCAAGCATAGGCAACACATCTTTTGTTTCACTTTTTACAAGACTGGTATTCCCGTCGCGGTTGCGAAGCGTTACTTTAAAGGTCTTTTCAGCACCATCGCGGCTAATACCAACCACTACCTTTTCACCAGGACGATACCGGCTGATCTGCTCCAGTAGCTCCGAAGTACTGTTTACATTAATTGAGTTGACTGATGTTATAACATCACCTCTTTCGATGCCGGCATCTTTAGCTGCACTTCCTTCGTTAACTTCCGAGACATAAACCCCGCGTAATTCTTTAATACCTTGTTCTTCAGCAAATTTACTATCCATTTCGCGTATGCTTACACCAAGGAATGCACGCTGAACTTCGCGGTAATCAATAAGATCGGCAACAACTTTTTTCACAATATTTACAGGAACCGCAAACGAGTATCCGGCATAAAATCCATTACCGCTTGCAATAGCAGCATTTATTCCAACCAGTTCGCCTCGTGTATTTACAAGAGCACCTCCACTGTTACCACGGTTAACGGCAGCATCGGTTTGTATAAACGATTCAATTGAAGTTCCGTCGGGTGTACCTAAAATATTGATGTTACGTGCTTTTGCGCTAACAATACCCGCAGTAACCGTGCTGGTTAGGTTAAAAGGATTGCCGACAGCAAGCACCCATTCGCCGATTTGCAAATCATCGGAATTCCCATAACCGAGGAAAGGCAGGTTGGTTTCTTTCACTTTAACAACGGCGAGATCGGTGGATGGATCAGTTCCAACAATAGTACCCTCGTAAGAGCGCTTATCGTTTAATACAATTTCTATTTTGCTGGCATCCTGAACCACATGATTATTTGTAACGATATAACCATCAGGTGAAATTATAACCCCTGATCCTGCACCCTGCAACGGTCCGGGCTTACTATATGGGCTTTCGCCAAAGAATTCATGAAAATTAAAGAAATTATCATACAGGTTGTTCTTACGGGCATATTCCGTTTTTATATGAACAACAGCATGTATTGAATTGCTGGCCGGAAGAATAAAATCGGGGTAAGATGCTAACCCGGGCATACTCGTTAGCTGAACCGGCGGTGCCTGTTGCGGCACACCAAGTGATTTTTCAGTGTTTTTTTGTAAAAGAGCATATCCGCCCAACGAAATCATACCTCCTAACACTGCCATCAGAAAAAAACCTGCGTACTTTTTCATTTCTGTTCTTTTTAAAGTTAAAGTTCTGTCTATTTACGTTTTAAACTCTATTATTTATTCAATATTGCCCTAATAACGCAAGGATAATACCAATAGTTTTTAGCCTCTTGTTAATTAATGTTAACTCAATTTTATATAAAGAAGAGACGATATACAAAGTTAATATCAGATAACTGTTTTTCAATTAAATAGGCATAAAAATACTAATCCGCTGAAGCTAATTTCATTATGCCATTCAGATAAAAATAAATGATTAAAAATGTCATATTCGTAAACC
>Ga0075012_10004601_pt1 | contig 12780 bp, 5 predicted proteins | sample All_14_2_FD_71474 | JGI IMG/M metagenome (GOLD analysis project Ga0075012, IMG submission 71474) | Freshwater microbial communities in response to fracking from Pennsylvania, USA - Allegheny Zone_MetaG_DW_15 | ecosystem: Environmental > Aquatic > Deep subsurface > Groundwater > Drilled...
CTAACAATTCATTCCAGTACGTTCCGGCCCTGATGTGCCTCCACCGGACGGCTTTTTCTCCGCTTCGCCACGCAAAGGCCGCCGCTGAATATTGGCGATGACGCTGTAGAAAAACCCTTTCCAGCCCGATTTCCGGCAAAAAAATGGCGCAGGTTTGATCTGCGCCATTGTGCTTTTTCTTGCATCTGAACTGGATAAGCGCTGAATTCTGGTGTCTGGGATTCGATGTCGGTTTTTCGGTTTCGGCCGCGGGTTTTCCTCGATTTTTCGGGGGGGCGTGAAATGGGCTATGATTCAACCATTCCCGAGGATGTGCACATGAACCCGAATCCATTGACTGAGGCCGATCTCGACCGGCTTGAAGAATTGCTCGAGGCGGAAGTTTTCGGCGAGGAGGCGATGCGCCTCGACGAAGCCCAGGCGCTGATCTGCGCTGTCGTCAGCAGCCCGGAGCCGATCCAGCCGGGTGTCTGGCTGCCGGAGGTGCTGGGAGCCGGTGCCGACAAGGGCGACAACGCGCTGGTCGGGGAAACGGTCGAGTTGCTGATGCGCCTGAACAACGATATCGCCAAGTCGCTGCTCGCCGACGAAACCATGTCGCCGCTGCTCTATCCGGTAGACGAAAACTCCGAAGAGTACGATTTTGCCGCTTGGGCCGATGCCTATGTGTATGGCGCGGGGCTTGGCGGTGACTGGTACGAACTGGCCGGCAAGCATGCCGACGACTTGTCGGAACTGCTCGAACCGATGTTCATGCTCAACGGCATGCTCAAGGAAGACGCCGAAAAGAACGGCGAACGCTGGTTCCTGCCGGCCGAGGAAGCCCGCCTGATGGCCGATATCCAGGAAAACCTGCCGGTCATCGTGCAAACGCTCTACAACTTCTGGCGGGCCAAACGGGGCGGGGTGACTGTTCAGCACGAAGAACCGAAGTCAGGCCGCAACGATCCCTGTCCGTGTGGCAGCGGCAAGAAATTCAAGCAATGTTGCGGTCGACCGGACAAATTGAACTGAAATTCGTCTGTTGTGATCGGAACAGCAAGGGCCAACCCGGTGTTGGCCCTTTCCTTTATGTGCGCCGCCGCCCTGCTGGCGTTTTTTCTTTCACTGGGTTTTCCATGCGCAGTTTTTTCATGATTTTTGTTCTATGCGCCACTTGTACCGGTTGCGCCGTTGTGGCTGTCGCCGATGCGGCTGTAACGGTGGTGGCGACTACGGTCAAGGTTGGTGCGACGGTGGTTGGCACTGCCGTTGATGTCGCGTCTGCCGGCGTTGAGGCGGCGATTGGCGACGACGAGGAAGACAACTAACCCGCTTGATTCCATCGTTTGGCACTTGTCGTCGTCCGAAGAGGGCTCGCAACAATTTGCAACAATTTACACCTGTAGTGCTAAAGTAATAGTCATCTGGCAAGGTTCTGGATGGGTGGATGGGCGCAAATGCTCTCGCACGCTTGGGAGGGCGGCGATGATGTGGCGCGCATTCAGGGAATTGGCAAGGGTGTAGAAAGCTGCTGGCGACGGCGGGCGTCCGGGGGGGTCGTATGGTTTGCAGTCCTGAGTTCAAGTTGCGTCGCGCATCCGCGCTGGCGGTGGCCATCAGTATGGCGTTTGCCGGGCCTGCAGGCGCCGGACCGCAAGGGGCGACGGTGGTCAATGGTCAGGTGACGATCACTCAGCCGAATGCCGGAACGACACAGGTCCAGGCCTCGAACGGGGCAATCATCAACTGGCAGAAATTCTCGATCGGCGCTGGCGAAACGACGCGTTTTGTTCAGCCATCGGCGTCTTCGGCGGTGCTCAACCGGGTTGTCGGGCAAGAGGCGTCGCAGTTGCTCGGGCAGTTGCAGGCCAATGGCCGGGTGTTCCTGATCAACCCGAACGGGATTGCCATTGGCGCCGGGGCACGGATCGATACCAATGGTTTCATTGCGTCCACGCTGGATATGACCGATGCCGATTTCCTGGCCGGGAAGCTGCGCTTTTTCGCCAATGGTCTGGCCGGTGGCATCAACAATCGCGGTTTGATCACTGTCGGGCCGCAGGGGCAGGTGGCGCTGATCGCGCCAAATGTCGAGAACAGCGGTGTCATCCAGGCGCCGGATGGACAGATCCTGCTGGCTGCTGGCCGCAAGATCGAGATTGCCAGCCTCGATTTCGACAATATCACTTTCGAGGTGCAGGCGCCGACCGATTCGGTACTCAATCTCGGCAAGTTGCTGGCCGACAATGGGGCGGTCCGGGTCTTCGCCGGCAACTTGCGGCACAGCGGCGAGATCCGGGCCAATCGCATGGTTCAGGAGGCTGACGGCAGCATCCGTCTGGTCGGCAGCAACGAAGTGACTTTGACCGCAGATAGCGTGACGCGTGCTGATGGTATCGCCGGGGGCTCGGTGCTGATCGAGAGTCCGGCCGGGACGACGCGGGTTGCCGGGCATGTGTCGGCGAGTGGCACTGCTGGTCAGGGTGGTGATGTTCGCGTGCTGGGCGAACGGGTGGCGGTCGAGGCCGGCACGGTCATTGACGCGTCGGGTACGCGGGGTGGCGGGCAGATCCTGGTTGGGGGCGATTTCCAGGGCAAGAACGCGGCGGTGCAGAATGCCAGTCGGGTCTTCGTCGACGAAGGCGTGCAACTGCGGGCCGATGCCGGCGAGTTTGGCGATGGCGGTCGGGTCATTGTCTGGGCTGATGAAAACACCCGTTACTACGGTCAGCTGTCGGCGCGCGGTGGCCGCGACGGTGGCGATGGTGGCTTTGCCGAGGTTTCCGGCAAGAAGAATCTCGATTTCCAGGGCGGGGCTGATCTGTCGGCGGCCAAGGGCGAATCGGGTACTTTGCTGCTGGACCCGCTGGATATCATCGTTTCGGCCAACGGTGCGCGATTGCCGAACGTGACCGACGAGTTTGCCGATTTCCAGAGTAACGTCATTACGATTTCGCCGACGGCGATCAATCAGATTGGCGGCAATGTGGTGTTGCAGGCCGATCGCGATATCCATTTCAATACCGAAACCAATTTCACCGGCAGCAGCCTGACGGCCTCGGCTGGGATGAATACGCCGGCTGGCGCGATTTTCCTCAATCAAAACCTGAGCACCAGCGGTGGTGCGGTCAACCTGAGTGGGGCGACCATTTCCGGTGCCGGTAGCATCAGCACGGCGGGCGGGGCGATCAGCCTGACGGCGGCCAATGGTTTGGCGTACAACGCGCAGATTCGCTCCAGCGGTGGCGCGGTGACCCTGACGGCGACGGCCGGCAGTGTCAACAATACCGACGTCGATGCCGGAGCCGGTACGCTTACGGTCAACGCTGCTGCCGGGAGTATTTCCGGCAATTCGCTGACTGGTGGAACGGTCGTCTTGAATTCGTCGGGGTCGCAATCGAATACCGTCGCAGCCGCGACCCGTGTCGATGCGACGTCTACCGGTTCGAGCGTCAGCGTGTTCAACAACGGCGTGCAGCCGCTGCGGATCGGAACGATCAACGGCAATACCGGCGTTTATCTGTATTCGTCGACCGGTATGGCGCAAGTGGCCGGTGGCGGGATCGTTGCGCCGCTGGTGCAGTTGTCGGCGCAAGGCGTCAATGATGCGCTCGGTTCGGCCGCCGCTCCGTTGAACATCGCGACGCAACGGTTGCAGCTTTACAGTCTGGATGCGCCTGCCTTTGTTGCATTGTCCGGTAATCCAGTCCTCAATGAATTGCGCCTTGACGGTACGGTGGCGGGCCTGGGTGGTTCGTCGATTACCGGTGCGGCCAATCTGAGCACTTTCGCGCTGGGTAGTGGTGCGGGTCGTCTGAACCTGTCGGCCGTCGCCGGTGCCGGATTCAGTAGCGGCTTGAGCGTCAGTGTTGTCGATGGTGGCATCAATGCGCCGACGCTGGATATCCCCGGGCCGCTGACCATCGATGTCGCCGGGCCGGCGATGCTGGGCAATGTCAATGCGCAGAGTGTCAACCTGACAGCTGACGAAGCTGTGGACATCACCTCGGCGACAACGACCGGTGGCGGTATTTTCATCTCGGCCGGCAACTGCTATTACTACGACACCGGCTGCACCGCACAAAGTCCGGTGACGGTTGGTACCTTGACCACCAGTGGTTCCGGTAGCGTCAATGTCTCGACGATGGACAACGGCAATATTGCGATCAACACGATCAATGCCGGCGGCAGCGTCTCGGTGTCAGCGGCCAACTATGCTTACGCCGATTCGCACCCGCGCACGGCTGCATTGCAACTGGGTAGCGTGACTGCCGGCGGCAGCATGAGTTTTCAGAATTACGGAACGGGCGGGATGACGGCCAGCGGAGCGCTGACTGCGGGTAATGGCGTGTCGTTCCAGATTCGCCGTGGTGTCCTGGATGTACAGGGGGTAACGGCTACCGGCGGCAACATCAATGGCACGGTGCGCGACAACATCCTGTTTTCGACGATAGCCGCCAGCGGCAACAGCAGCGCCGTCAGTCTGACGTCAAACGAGGGCAGCATCCGTACCCGTAACGACAACACGGCGGCCGACATCGTGGCGACCGGCAACGTCAGCCTGACAACCCAGAGTGCCAGTGCCGCCGGCATTGGCAATGCGGCATTTGCCAATCCGCTGGACATCAAGGCGGGGGCAGACAGTACCGTGACCCTGTCGTCGGCGAGTGCGGTTGGCGCCGTGGGGAAGCGGGTCAATGTCGATGTCAATGGGGCGGTCGTCGTCGCCTCCGGTGACGGGCAATTCCATGTCGCGGCGCGCAATGCGGCCGGTGTTCTGCAACGGGTACGCAGCATCGATCTCAGTGCCTCGGCCAGTGGCATCGGTGCCGGTAATTCGGCGACCTTCGTGTCGCAGGACCTGTCGGTCACGGCGGCCAGTGACGGCAGCGGGATAGATATCGGTGCGATCGAGCAAACGGTCAATACGCTGGATAAATTCAGTTTTGCCGCAACCGGGGCCAGTGATCTGACTTTCGCCAACGTCAATCTGGCGACGACTGGTCAGGAAGGGCATGCCGGGTATGCCGGCTACAATCAATTCATGTTGTCGGCAGGCGGCGCATTGCGCCAGACGACGCCAGGTACCAACAATATCGCGGCGGGTCATACCATCCTGGCGGCGGGCGGAGATATGCTGCTCGGCAATGTGAACATCCTGTCGGTTGCCGGCAACGCTTTCAACGCCAGTGCCGGTGGTGACTTGATGGCGATCGACATCAATGCGCCCGCGCTGACCCTGAGCGCAAACAATATGGCGCTTGGCAGCGTCACCTCGACCGGAACTCATCGTGGCTGGCCCTCTTCGGTCTATGTGCCGCGCTTGCGCAATAACCAGTACGTTACCGACGAAATCCGGATGACCGCTGCGGCCAGCCTGACGACGGCCGGCAACATCAGCAGCCAGACATCGGCCTACGTCGATGCCGGCACCGGGATGAGCATCGTTGGCGGCGCTGGCTCAATTACCGGCGGCAACACGTCAACCAGTTATTACCACGACACCGTCGATGTCAATGCCGGCAGCGGTACACTTTCTGCGGCAGACATCACTGCCCATACGACGCGGATTGCTGGCGATACGCTGAACGTCAATGATGTCACTGCGCAAAGTGGCAACCTGACCGTGGCGGGTACCCATTTCGCGACCGGTAACCTCACGGCTGCCGGCAGCCTGAATCTGACGGCAACCGGTGCCTACCAGCCAGGTGCGATCACGATCAGCAGCGGCAGCAGTGCAACGATCACGGCGCCGGACGGCATTGACCTCAGTGCCGCCAACTTTTCAGCACCGACGGTTTATTTCAGGGCCGAGAATGGCGGTATTGCCGGCAATCTGACGGGCACCACAGGACTTGATCTGCTCACCGGCGGGGCACTGAATCTGGTGACTGACAGTGTGGTGACCTCGCTGACGATGCAGGCGAAGGGCGACCAATTTGGTGCTGCTTCGTCGATCACCGGCAGCGGACAGGTATTCTCCTTTGCCACGCTGGGCGGTTCGACCGCCAGCCTTGGCTTCAATTCGGCGACTGGTGTTCAACTTCGTTATACCGAGAATTCGCCGGCTGCAGCACTGTCGCGTATCGATCTGGCCGCCAATCTGGGGGGCTCAAGTTACTTGCGGGTAGCCGGCAACCAGGCCGAGTTGCGTGCGAATGCCGTGACCCTGACTGGCGCCACTGATCTGACGACGGCCGGCGACGTCACATTGATGTCGGTGCTGACGGGCGGCGGGCGTATTCATGCTGAATCCACCAATGGTGACGTGAGCGTTGGCAGCGTGACGACCGGTGGCGGGCATGCGACGCTGATTGCCGGTGCAGGCAGCGTGCTGAGCACTGGCGCAGGCGGCGGTCTGGTTGATGTCGGTGATGCAGTTGGGGCACCGGCGGGGAATGTCACGCTTCAAGCCGCGAATGGCAGCATTGGTCAGACCGGTGCCGAGATCAATGTGAGAAATGCGCGTGGCCTGGTTGTCGAAGCTGCCAACGATATTGCCCTCGATCTGGGTGGCACCCTCCTGACCAATCTGCGGATCACGACTGGCGCCAGTGGTACAGGTGCCATTTCCTTTGCCAACAACACGAATTATTCGACTTTCAGTCTGACCCGGAACAACGGTAACGAACTGGTGCTGGGTCCGGTGACTCCGAGAACGGCGGGTGATTTCCGTCTGTATGCCACCAACGGTAGCATCAAGGTGGCGGGAAATATCAACGTCAATTCGCTGACCCTGCATGCACAGGATGCCAATGCCGACTTGACGATCCTGGCGGAGGGCGGTGCTGCCCGTACGGTCGTGGCAACAAATGCGGCCAGCCTGCAGGCTGGGCGCGACATCCTGATCAGTGCCGGCACCGGTTCCGTCGAGAGCGTTCTGGTGCAAAGCAGCAGCGCAAACATCACGGCGGGTCGCGATTTGAGCATTCTCGGCGATGGCAGCAGTGCCCTGGTCGATGGCACGTCGACGCAAAACCTGTCAGCCGGTCGCAACCTGCGTATTGCCGGGGGAGCCCAGGCCGGGGCGAGTGCTACGGTCAACACGCTGGGAAGTCAGCAATTGCGGGCAAGGGTAAGCGATACCACGGGCAGCCTGGTCATCGAAGGCGGCAAGGGCAGTAATGCCAAGGCACTGGCTCAGGCTGGCAGCTCCCAGACCGTGAATGCGCAGGACCTGTTCATTCTCGGGGGGGGCGGAACAGGGGCTAGCGCCGAACTGGTTGGCCGAGGGCAGAGTTTCGGCAATGTGTACGGTGGTTTGACCGTTCGTGGTGGCACGGCCGACAACGCATTTGCCGAAATCCGCTCGACTGCATCACAAACCCTGGGCAACCAGAATCAGTGGTTCTCTGATCCGACGGATTTCGTCCTGATTCAGGGGGGAACGCATCTGGGTACTTATGCGCGGGCCATTGCCGACGGTAGCCAGAGTGTCTGGACCCATGGTGACGTGCAGGTTCTCGGCGGTAGCGGAGATGGTGCGCTGGCAGAAATTCAGTCGCGTGGTACACAGAACATAGGTTCGACCAGTACCTGGTATGGCGGCCCGACGCAGAACATTCTGGTGCAGGGTGGAAGTGCCGGCATTGCCAGGGTTATTGCTCAAGGCTCCCAGACCATCATGGCCAGCGGCAATATTTCGGTCATCGGGGGGACTGGCAAGAATATCACTGCCTCCATGGAGTCGGTGACCGGGGCCCAGAGCATCGGTAGTGGTGCGCTTGGCGCCAGCGATGCGACCGACAATGTTTTCCTGCGAGCTGGCACAGAAACAGGGGCGTCGGCGTGGATGCGGGCAGCTTCCGGGCAGACTGTTGACGCTGGACAGAGCATTGCGGTCAGTGGCGGCGCACTCGGCGCGGCTTTTGCAGAAATGAGCACAGCGGCGGGTAACCAGACGATTGGCAACCGCAATGCAGGTAGTGATCAGACCGACAGCATCAGTGTGACTGCAGGTCAGGCGATGCTCAGCGATGCGAAAATTTCCTCCGGAGGCACCCAGACACTGCGGGCGACGGGGGATATCACCGTCAGTAATCCCGGTGCCGATACGGCTGCGATTTCGGCGGTTGGGAATCAGAACATTACGGCAGGCCGTTTGTTTGTCACGCTGGCTTCGTTGTTGACCGGCAATCCGCTGGCTGAAGTGCGCAGCGACGCGAACCAGACGATTGCACTCGATGGCGGTGCAGATACCGCAACATTGAGGGTCAGCAACAACAGCACCTCGACCGGTTCGCTGGCGCAGGTGAAGGCGGGTGGCGATCAGGTGGTCAGCATGCCCTACAGCGACAAGGCCGGATTGCTCCAGATAGGTGGCAATGAAACCCAGGGTGCCAGCCTGTTGTCAGCTGGTGGGACGCAGACGCTGCTGGTGGGGGAGGTGCTGGTGCAAGGCGGTCTGTCGGCCGCTGCGGCAGCGAAGATACTGGCGGTCGGCAATGCTGACATCAGCGCTATCAATGGCTCCATCCGGGTCATGGGCGGGGTTGCCGGATCGGCTGCGATCGATCCGCCGGTTCTCAATCTGGTTTCGAATGGTGACATCGTCGTTCAGGCTGGCGCGCAATCGACCGCCACCGCGCTGATTCAGGGGGGTAACGTCAATATTGCTGCCACCAACGGCAATGTTCAGACCACGGGTGGTGGTACTGCCGGTGCCACGGCTGGCATTGTCGCCAACGGTACGCCGGGGACCTTGAACCTGTTCAGTGCAGGCAACGTTGCTTTCACACCAAATGCAGGTGGTGCAACGGCGAGCGCTCCGGGTGACACCAATGTCTTCGCGCTCGGCACCTGTATCGGTTGTACCCCTGGGCTGATCGGTCCGGGGACGATCAACATTCAGGTTGGAGCCGTCGCACCGGCGAATGGTGCCGGGACTGCGGACCCGACGACCGGTGACATCCTGGCGATGATGGATAGCGTTCAGGATTTCTTCGGATTGCTGACCGTCAATGATGATGGCGAGATCACGATCGATCTGACGCGGCGTCGCCTGCCGCGTTGCAACTGAGCCGACTAACCGGGGGAGATTGGCGTGAAGGTAGCAAATCGCGGAATGGGCATGGCAGGTTTGGGCATTGTGCTGGCTTTTGTATCCAGCATGGTGTTTGCGCAGGCCAGGGTCGGGCAGGTCGAGTTCGTGCAGGGGATGACAACAGCGCAACGGGCTGGGAGCGAAGTACGGTTCATCGGCAATGGTGATGCCTTGTTCGAGGGGGAAGTGGTGACGACGACCGATCGCGGCTATGCGATCCTGGCACTTGCCGATGGGACGAAGATCACCTTGCGGCCATCGACATCATTTGCTGTCGACAAGTTTGCCCACGGCGGTGGTAACGAAAGTGCATTGTTGCGCTTGCTCAAGGGGGGCTTGCGCGCGATTACCGGTCTTGTCGGAAAGCGTAATCCGGACGGCGTGAAGGTTACGACGGTCACAGCAACCATTGGTATCCGTGGTACCAGTTTTGATGCCCGGATTTGTGGCAGCGATTGCAGCCAGGAACAGAGCGAAAGTCGTCCCGGGGCACCGCGCGTGGCGCCGGTGCCGCCTGCCGATACGGTGATTGGCCGGGTGGTGAGTTTGTCCGGTGAAGTTTCGGCTGCGCGCAAGGGTAATGCGCCGCGTCCGCTGAGTGCGGGAGCGCCGGTGCTCGTCGGCGATGAAATCATAACTGGCCGGCGGGCTACGGCTGTGATCGGGTTCCGCGATCAGTCGCGGGTTGCTCTGGAGCCGCAAACGGTTTTTCGGGTGGATTCATATAGCTTTGGTCAAAACGAGGCGACTGACAATGTCGCCATGCGCTTGCTGAAAGGCGGATTGCGCGCCTTTACCGGACTGATCGGCAAACGCAAGCCGTCCGCCGTATCGGTGTCTACCGTAGTTGCTACCATCGGTATCCGGGGGACTGGCATGGATATCAGTTGCGAGGGGCCGTGCGCGGCACTTGCCCAACCGGTCCGGGAAACCTGTACACCCGCGGCATCGTCAAGTCAGGGACAGCCCGGGTGTGGTGATGGCATGTTTGTTCATACTTGGGAAGGCAGGATATTCATCACGGATAGCAGCAAGGATGTCGATGTCGACCTTGGGCGTGTAGGTTTTGCGGGTGCAGATCGGCAGGCACGCTTGCTGACCGCCACACCGGCGTTCATGAACAGCTTTGTCTCGCCGAGGCCGGATACATTGGAGATTGATTGGGCTGCGCTCTTCGGTTTTTCGCCATACGCCGGCGAGGAAGGTTTGTATACGCTGGTCCGTGATGGCTATATCTTTCTTGATGCACCGGGTGGAAAACTGGATATCGGTCCAGGCGAGGGCGGTATGGTCGGGCAAGATGGCAATCCACGCCGGCTCTATCCTGTGCCGGCTTTCCTGAGCGATGATCCGTACCCGCCGCCAGAGAACTTCGATGCCAACGATCCGGTCGTGCTGCAGATATTTGGTGCAACAATGGGCAATCCCGGCCAAAATTTCTGTGCGATACCGTAACTTCCAATGAAAAATCCCATGATGAAAAATGCCATTCGGTTATCTCTGGGTCTCCTTGTGGGAACTGTTTCGGTTCTGGCCGGCAATCCTGCCGTGGCACAGGCGGTTAGCGCCACACAGGAACCACGTATCGATATTGCGCGTTACGTGATCGATGGCGAGACGGATCTTTCGCCAGCAGAACTGCAAGGTGTACTCGCGCCATTTTCCGGCGAGCAGCGCAGCCTGACGGATATTGAGCAGGCTGCACGCGCGCTGGAAAAGTATCTCCATGAGCAGGGATATGTTTTTCTCCGTGTTTATATTCCGGCCCAGAAGCCTAGCCAGGGAGTGGTTACCTTGCGCGTCATCCGCTTCAGTCTGGCCAACGTCAGCGTTGTCGGCAACGAGCATTTTTCGGCCGAGAATGTTCGCCGCAGTCTGCCGGGTTTGAAGGAAGGGACTTCACCGGAAATGCGGGGGATCGGGCGGGAGTTGTCGGCGGCCAATGTCAATCCATCGAAACAGGCGGCGATTACCTTTCGTGAAGGCGGCAAGCCGGAAACGGTGGATGCCGAGATTCGGGTCCGGGATGTACGCCCGCTCAACATTTTCGCCGGCTATACCGCCAACAAGGTGGTCGAGCCGCGCAACGAAACACCAGGTTTGTATCGCTTGACGGTCGGGGTCCAGCACTCGAATCTGTTCGACCGGGACCATGTTGCGACGCTTTCATATACAACCGATCCAGGCCATGTCAGCAGCGTGACGCTGCTTGGCGCGTATTACCAGTTGCCCGTCTATGGTCGCGGGCTGACCCTGTCGGCCTACTATACCTACTCCGATGTCGATTCCGGGCGGGTCCAGCAAGGTGGCGGATTTTTCGATCTCAGCGGCAAGGGGCGGTTTTACGGGGTTCGTCTGACCCAGGCCTTGTCGCGCATCGGCAATACCCAGCAGACACTGGGTATTGCGCTCGATGAGCGCTATTTCGAGAACAGCTCGACTTTTGCCGGAGTCAAAATTCAGCCCGACGTCGCCTCCCGACCGCTGTCGCTGAAGTATGCAATCCAGCAGGAAGGACAGTGGGGTAGCGCTGGTGGCAGTATTGAATACGTCACCAACCTGAAAGGTGGCGCGGCCAACAATCGTCGTGATTATCAGCTCAATGGCGGCGATCATTCCTGGGATGCCTGGCGTTACGCGGCGGATCTTTCGCTTGATCGCGGACACTGGAACTTCGGCGGGCGTTTCCGCGGGCAGTGGAGTAACGACACGCTGATCGCCGGTGAGCAGTTCGGTATCGGCGGTCCGTATTCGGTGCGCGGTTTCGGTGATCGCGAACTCGTTGGCGATTATGGCTATTCATGGAGCATCGAGGCAAAGGCGCCGGAAGTCCTGATGGCCCAGTTGCGGCCGGTGATGTTTGTTGACGGTGGCGAGGCGCATAGTCGGGCAATCCGCTCGACCGAGCGTGTCCTGAGTGCCGGTGCAGGTTTGCGCTGGTCGTCGAATCAGGTTGATGCGGCACTGGATCTTGCACGCGTGCTCGACCGAAACAGCCTGAATCCTGATAACCCCCGGACCCGCTTGCACTTTTCCCTGTTCTACCGTTTTTAGGGCGCTCCTGTTCGCTGTGCTCTGAAATGGGTTATTCAGGACAGACTACGTAACCCGGTCTGGGCTTGACGGGATTCCCCCGCAACGCGCAGATCGCATTCTGGCCGGCTACGTACGAAGCTCGGACCGATGTTGATGTCGGCTGGTTTCGCTGGCGGGGTGATGCCATGGCCTGCGCTCTGCAGGCGGGCGATCGCCAGGTTGAGACCGGTACCGCCGTACTGGCGGCCTGCGTCCCGTTTTCAGGTGCTGGCAACCCGGTTTCGGCCAGCATTCTTGGCGCTGTAGAGCGCCCGGTCGGCACGGGCGACAAGGTCGTTGGGATGGTCGCCGGTACGGTAGCTGGCGATGCCGAAGCTGGCGCTCTGCCGGCCGATGGCCGGGAAGTCGTGGTCTTCGATTGCCCGGCGCAGGCTTTCGGCAAGGCTGCGGGCGCCGGATTCGTCGGTGTGCGGGCAGATGATCATGAATTCCTCGCCGCCCCAGCGGCCGACGATGTCGGTTTCACGGCTGCTGGTTTGCAGCAGCACGGCAATTTCGACCAGGATGCGGTCGCCGGCCTGGTGTCCATGGGTGTCGTTCACGCGCTTGAAGTGGTCGATGTCGAGCAGGATGATGCTGAACGGATGAACGTAACGCTGCGAGCGCTGGATTTCGCTTTCCAGCACTTCGTCGATTTTCAGGCGGTTGAATATCCCCGT
>Ga0075012_10004605_pt1 | contig 12773 bp, 7 predicted proteins | sample All_14_2_FD_71474 | JGI IMG/M metagenome (GOLD analysis project Ga0075012, IMG submission 71474) | Freshwater microbial communities in response to fracking from Pennsylvania, USA - Allegheny Zone_MetaG_DW_15 | ecosystem: Environmental > Aquatic > Deep subsurface > Groundwater > Drilled...
CATGAACTACGCGTTCTCGGCGCAGTCGTACGCGGCTGGCGGGAGCTTGGAGGACGGCTTCACGGTCGCGTCCGTGGCCAAGGCGGGCAAGGCGGCGCTGCCGCTGACGCTGCTGGTAACGCAGGCCGAGGGCCCGCAGGCGCTGGGGGTCGCGTCCGGACTGTTCGGCGCCGAGTCGCCCGTTATTCTGTATCGCGACGCGTGGAAGTTCGAAGCCGAGGCGCTCGCCCCCTTCATCGGCTACTACACGGCCACGCTGTCGGGGAGCGATGAATACGGCAGCGGCTGCCTGACCTTCACCGTGGACACGGCCGGCAAGGTCAAGGTCGGCGGCAAACTGGCGGACGGGACTGCGGTGTCGCTCGGCGGCACGCTGCTCCTTGACGAAACGGGCCGCGTTTTTGTGGCGGTCTATTTCTCGCCAGCGGCGTACAAGGGCGGCTGCCTGTTCGGGCTGGCGGAGTTCGTGGAACCTGCCGCGGGCGAGGTGGTCCTGCGCCTGCTGGACGGCCTGCCGTTCCTGTGGCAGAGCCGCAGCCCGCAGGCCACGGCGAGCTTTGGCGAAGGGTTCGCGTACGCGCCCGGCCTGGCCGGCGGCCGGTACAGCAAGACCGGGAACCTGGCCGCCTACTACGCGGGCAAAGACCTTACTGCTGCTGCGGATACGGAGGCGCCGACGCCTGAGCTGACGGTCGCAACCGCCCGTTATGACAGTGTCGGATGGAATCCCTCGGGAGTCGTCTTGACGCCGATTTTGAAGTCCGGCGTGATGACGGGGCTGACCGCGCCAGCTGTCGGGAAGCCGATGGATCCTGACAAGGATGGCGTGTGGGATTACGGCGCCGCCAATTCAGTCGGGCTGAAGGTCGCCTTGACCCGCGCCACAGGCATCTTCAAGGGCTCGTTCAACGCCTGGTTCGACTACCCCGTGAAGAAGCACGTCTCCAAGAGCCTGGCGTTCGAGGGCGCTCTGACACCCGTGCGTGAAGACGCCTCAGACGGCATCGAGGGCCGCGGCTACTGGCTGTGGCCGGACAAGGCGGTGCCGCCGCTGCCCGCCAGGCCCTACGCCTTCAAGTGGTCGTACGACTTCTTAATCCGTTCGGAGTGACGCGGCGACTGGCGCGGCGATGCTGCGCGGCTTCACCGGGACGGTTCGCCCACCCGCTCCGCGCACGTCACGCATTCACCTCGCAACCCCGCACCCAAACGTTACACCACTTGTCCGGGCGCGGCTCCATAGGTTGACAAGTAAGTCCGGAAGTATCAGGATATACGCCGTATCTTGCCAAAGGCATTGTCGAGGTTTGGCCTGCGACCCTTGCCAGGCCGGCGCTCCCGGGCGACTGCCGAGGAAGACACCCAGAAACAGAAAAAGGAGGTGCAGATGAAAGCAAGAAAGATATGCGATGGCGTGCAGTGGATGGGGTTCGTCGACTGGAACCGCAGGCTTTTCGATTCGTTGATCCCGCTTCCCGACGGTACCAGCTACAACGCGTACTTGGTGAAGGGCTCGGAGCGGACTGCGCTCGTGGACGCGGTGGACCCTGCCGTAACTGACGTGCTGCTGAGCCAGCTCGCGGATGCTGGGCGCGTTGACTTCGTGGTCGCGCAGCACGCCGAGCAGGACCACTCCGGAGCCATCCCCGCGGTCCTGGCCATGTACCCGCAGGCCGCGGTCCTGTGCACGCCCAAAGCTAAGCCGCTGCTGATGGACCATCTGGACATTCCCGAGGAGCGCATACGGACAGTTGGCGAGGGGGAGGAACTGGCGCTCGGCGGCAAGACGCTCCGTTTCGTGCACACGCCCTGGGTGCACTGGCCGGAGACGATGTGCACCTGGCTCGCCGAGGACCGCATCCTTTTCTCGTGCGACTTTTTCGGCTCGCACCTCGCCACGACGGACCTTTACGCCGGAACCGACCCCTACGTCTGCGAAGCCGCGAAGCGTTATTACGCCGAGATCATGATGCCCTTCCGCGCCGCGATCCAAGGGAACGTTAAGAAGGTGCGGGCCCTGCAGCCCCGCCTGATCGCGCCCAGCCACGGACCCGTCTTCGACCGGCCCGAGTGCATTCTGGCGGCCTACGAAGACTGGGTTTCGGACCGGGTCTCCAACTTGGCCGTCATCCCGTACATTTCGATGCACGGAAGCACCGGTGCGATGGTGGACCGCCTTGCGGGGGCGTTGGCTGAGAGAGGCGTGAAGGTGCAACTGTTCGATCTGTCGGTCACGGACATCGGAAAGCTGGCGATGGCGCTGGTCGATGCGGCCACGATCGTGATCGGGACGCCTACCGTTCACGTCGGTCCCCATCCGAGCGTGTTCTCGGCCACGCACCTGGCCAACGCGCTCCGGCCCAAGCTCAAGTACGCGGCGGTCATCGGGTCCTACGGCTGGGGAACCAAGGCCGTGGAGCAGATCTCGGGCCTGATACCGAATCTCAAGGTCGAGGTGCTGGGCGCGCTGATGTGCAAGGGCCGGCCGCGTGAGGATACGTTCGCGGCGCTGGACGCGCTGGCGGATACGATCCGCAACCGACATTCTTCGAACTGAGATACCTGCTGAAGTCTGACCCGCGCGCCGGGATACGAGAATAGAATGTTTCGCGGAGCCGATTATGGGGTTGACGGTAATTAGGTAGTAAAATACCATAATGCAATTGAGCGGACGTCAGGCTCTTCCCAGTTTTCCGTCAATGGCGGAAGGAGGATCAACCTGAAGGCGACAGTGAACAGTCAAACGCGTGTCGCTTGTGGTCTCGGCTAGACAGCATGTCCGGCGGTCTTTGAGATGGCCGTAGGCGTGGCGGTGGTGAAGGCGGACCTCGTGCCTGAGGCAAGCGCGGCAAGCTGTCGCGAGGCTCGGGACGGCTGTCCGGTAGCGACGGTCACCGTCGCGGAATAGGGGGGAGCTCGATGAGCTGGGAGTGTCCGCACCAGGACGGTGACGGCGAGACGTGCGATCGGCTGAAGGGCGCGTGCAGGCCTTTCGGCAAGGGGTGCGTACTGTACGGAAAAGGCCAGTCGATGGTGGCCGGCCAGGAGGAGCAAACCATGAGCACGACGTCGGAAGAGCGGAAAACAGGAAAACCAGAGAACGCGGTCCGGCCGGAAATGACACTCGGCGAGTTGGTGACCCGTTACCCGCGTTTGCGGGAACGTCTGGAGCAGTCGGGCATCGACTACTGCTGCGGCGGCAAGAGGCCTCTGGCCGAGGCCGTCACAGCGGCCGGCCTCGATCTGGAAGCGACCGTGGCGGACCTCGAAATGAATCTTGCGCAGGCACCGTCAACCGCGGCGGCCGACTGGTCAGCCGTTCCGCTTTCGGTCCTCGCAGACCATATCCTCGACACGCACCACGTGTTCACAAAGGCGCAACTGACGCGGATTGACACGCTGATGGCCAAGGTGCAGAACGCGCACCGCGCCAGACACGGCGGGATGCTCGACGCACTGAGGAGCGTATTCGATCAATTAAAAGCCGAACTCGAAACCCACCTGATGAAGGAGGAGCAGATCCTCTTCCCCGCCATCAAGGACATCGACGGTTTCATGGCGGGCCGCAACGGCCGTCCCGCCGTGCATTGCGGCAGCGTCGCCCATCCGATCCGGCAGATGGAGCACGAGCATGACGCGGCCGGCTCCGCCCTTGTGAGGTTGCGGGAGATCACCGGCAACTACCGGACGCCGGCCGACGCCTGCCAGACGTTCAAGGCGCTTTACGAAGCGTTGGCGGCTCTTGAGGCGGACCTGCACGAGCACATCCATCTGGAAAACAACATCCTGTTTCCCGGAAGCGTGAGGCAGGAAGAGGCGATGACCAAACGGGGCCTCTGAAGCGAGGGGGGCCCTACACCGGCATCAAGGACACGCCGGCCGAGCCGGTTGTCGCCATGGCTGACAAGGCCCTGGCCGAGGGTTCCGCAGACGACATGGTTGCGAAGATCAGTGCCCACATGGCCGCAGCCATCATGGTTAGCCACATGTGACTACACTTTTCATTAAAATCCTCTCAAAAATATGCCAGACACGTATGCGGATTAGACTTGAATAGGTCCTGCCGTAACACTACCATATTAAAATTAATCATTTGAGTACACTTGACCGAGGCTAGGATTGTGTCCATGTACAGCATGTGCAAAAAGTTTCGTCTCGGCGCCGGGATACAGTGCTCGTCGCTTACGAATCTGTCGGCCGGCTATCCTGTGCCGGTTATGATACTTGGCACGAACTGTTTCTTCAGGATTGGGGGGGGCGGTAGTGAGGACTGATCAGGAGAAAGGTGGGGTTGATGAAAATGGATATCGCTATCAAGTCTTTTGTCGTGACATCGTGTCTGGCCCTTTCCGGGGCGCAAGCGCTGGGATCGACTAGGGCCTGGTCGTTCGCCACCGAGCAGGATAACGTATCGATCACGCGCATGTCGGTTGATGGCCGCAAGGCGCTTTTCACAGTTGCGTCCGGACACGACTACGTGTTCACGTACGACGGAGCGAACTGGGTCAAGGATGCGACCCTGGCCCATCCAGGGGACTCCCCTGTGGCGGTTCAGGACACCGATTTCGTGCTGACGTCAACGTCGAACCAGGTGGCCTTTTTCCGTCTGGTCAGGACCGGCGGCAATCTGTCATGGGCGGGCGCCGGGATGGCGACTGTCCCGGCCTCGTCACTGTCTTCACTGTACATCCGTTGCGCAGCCACGAATTCCGCCGTTTGCGTGAAGCCGCCGGCTTCCGAGACCTGGCTGGCACGAGCGGGAGACGCATGCGTTCGGCTTGATGTTCCTGCAGCTGTGGCCTATTCGGCGCGATACCTTGGGATGGGCGGCTCTTTCCTGGCGTCGTGGGAGTCCGGGGGCGAACTCCAGGCTCGGGTGTACAGCGCGTCGACCGGGGCAGTGATGGCCTCGAATTCTTGGGGTGCGGTGGGGTGGGGGTACAGCTTTGTTGCCGCCGACGGTTTCTACATCTGGCGGGATGCCGAAAAGCGGCTGGAGCATTACGGGGTCGCAGACCTGTCGTTGGCCCGGACCGTGGAACTCCCAGGTTGTTACGCTCCTCACAGCTTAGTGTCCGTCAACGGTGTTCTTTACGTCGTCGCTGAGGAAACTGCTTCGGGGCTCAACCGGCTCACGGCGGTGGGCGGCGGGGGAGAGCTGTATACGCGGACCGCCCAGATAGGCGGGGTCGACTGGATGGCCGAGAACGGGGTCATGGCCACAAGCCAGTGTAACCCCGGCGGGAACGGCAACAACGATAACGCACGCGTGCTGCGGCTTACGGATGGCACCGTGCTCACTCACAGCCTGTTCAGCGAAAGCGGCCCCGACCGCGGGCAGGCGTTGGCGGCGGCAGGCGGTTCGTACTTCGCGGCGAAGGCATGCTTCTGGTGGGACGGCGTTGAGATCCGTGAGATTGGCCCAAAAATCGGCCCATGGCAAGGACCGGACGGGTCCTCTCTCGGCGCCCTGCAGCCACTCTTTGCCGAAGCCGTCGCTCTTCCCTTGGCCTCCATCGGCGGCTCTTCCTCTGTCCAGATCACATTCACCAATACGGCCTCTTATGCGATTCAGGCGAGGCTGTATGTGGATGCCCTTGACGGAGACGGGGCTGACTTCGCGGCCGCCCCATCGGTCCTGTACGTTCCCGGCTACGGAACGGCTACAGCCTCGGTCACGTACACGCCGTCGTTAGAGGGGCCCGTGTACGCGACGCTCAAATACTTTGAGAACAGCGATACGACATTCAGCGCGGTGACGTTGGCGGCCAGGACCCCAAGCGCAGCGCCCGTCCTGGCGCCGGCCCTGACGTCGAAACTCGAAGGGTATGCGAGGGCGCAATCCCGGTACCTAACAAATTCGGCTTCGATGAACCTGGCATGCGGGTGGCCGCGGTCCTGGTATTCGGCCAGCCACATCAACGAGGGCTATGTCGTCATGCACGAGGTGGGTTTGGCCGGCGTCTGCCTAGCCGTGGCCGCGGAGCGAGGCTGGCTGCCCGCCGAGAACGCTTGGGAGATCGTCGGTAAGTCGCTGGCCACCATGGAAACCGTTCAGGCAAACACGAACGAGTTCGTCGACGGCAGCTTCTACAGGTACTACTGGATCCGCCACCCGTCTGGGGCCGACCGGTTGCCCGGCGAGGTCGTGCGTGATCCTGGAGCCGGCAACAACCCCAGCAGCGACGACAACGCGCTGCTCGTACACTCTCTCCTGCTGGTGAGAGAACTCGCCGAAAATTCGCGGCGGGCTTCCACGGTCCGGAGCGTCGACAGGGTGCTCAGCAAATTGAACCTTCGGCGGTTCCTGCGGCCGGAAGGGGACTCGGTTGCAATGTGGCGGTCCGCCTCCGGAGCCTACAGCCCGCTGCCGGACTGGGACACCGTGTCGACGGAGGGCATGCCCATTGCCGCGGCACTGTACGGCATGAACCAGATAACCACCGCAGGCTACTCCGATGTAATTAACGACATGCAGCGTGGATACGGATGGTACCAAGACCGTCTCGTGCCTTACGGCGATTACAGTGCTCCGCTGTTCGTGAGGATCGTTCGTTCCATCTGCGGTATGCCCGTAGCCCCCGAGGACGGTACGGGCGCAGCGTACTGGATGAGCTGCGTGCCTCTGGTCAGAGCTCAGCTGGCGTACGCGGACGAAGTAGGCTGCGAAACCGTATTAAGCCATGTCATGAGCCAGACGGTTTCGGGTGTGCCTCAAGTGGGCGTCGCGCCGGGCAACACCCGTGGCGCCGGGCTTTCGGGCCAGTCCCGCAGTGGACCTCACGCCTGGTTTATCCCCTTCGCTCGGCCGCTGTGGCTGGACAGGCGGACGATGAACCGGTTGCTGGCCATGATGGATGCATATGAGCCTCTTTACTACACCGACGAGATGGGGTGGGAGTGCGCCGTCCCCTTCACGTCTGCGCCGCCGCATCAGGGTACTGACGCCGGTTCGTCGGACGAGCGAGTGTACGAGTTACTTAACGCGGCATACATCGTCCTGTCGGTGCACGACGCCTTGCTCGTGTCAGAGGGCGCGAAGCCTCTGGTTGCGAGCCACCCTTTGGCCGGTACGATGGCAGAGTTGTCGGCCTTCGCGGATGCTGGCGATCCCGTAGATGTCCCGCCGCTGCTGATTACAGGCGTGGAGAAAGCGGGCAGTGACGCGGCCGTGACGTTTCAGACGCTGGGTATGGGGCTCACCAACTTCGTCCTGTGGGGGTCGGCATCTCCCGGATCCGGTTATGCGGACGAGACCGGCGCGGCCTTCTCCAACCGTTGGGGCGGCTCGTATAGCGTGACAACGTTTGCGGACCAGCCATTTCGCTTCTTCCGGGTGGTTAGTCCTTGAAGGTGACCTGTGCGGCAGGAGGACATGACCTTGAACCTCAACAAAGCCATCGCCGAGGCCATTGCCAAGGGTGCTTAACACGTGACCCGCAACCCCGTTGCCGCCCTGCGCAGCGACGTGTACGATCTCAGGCGTCAGGTCGCTGATCTCAAGTGTCTCGTACGCGGCTTGCAGAAGAACGCCCCGCGTGAGTACGCATCTGCCACCGAGCCAGAAGCCAAAACGCAGATGTCAACCCGCATACGGCGCGGGCGGCATGCAGGAGGATCTCGGGAATGAAGAAACTGAATAAAGAGGCCGTGCTGGAGCTCGTGCGCGGGTTCCAGCCGTCATGCATCGTGATCGCGGCGGCGGAGCTGGACGTCTTCACCATCCTCAGTGGCCGGCCCATGGCCGCGGCCGGGCTGGCCCACCGGATCAAGGGGGACGCCAGGGCCGTGACCGTCCTGCTGGACGCGCTATCAGCCCTCGGGCTTTTGGATAAGGGGACCGGCGCCGAGCCCGTCTACAGCGTCCCGCCGGCGGCGGCCGAACTCCTTGCCGAGACCGGGGCGCAGTGCATGCTGGGCATGGTGCGCCACCTCGGCAACTGTCTCCGGGGCTGGGGGCAGCTGGCCGGCGTCGTACTGAACGGGAAGCCCGCCATCCGCCGCCCGAGCGTCTTGGGCGCGGGCGGCGACCTGGCCTCGTTCATCCGGGCCATGCACGAGATATCCGAGCCCCTGGCGATGCCGCTCGTCGCGGGCCTCGGCAAGCTGAATTTCACGCATGTGCTGGATCTGGGCGGGGCCTCCGGCACGTGGACCGTCCCCTTCCTCCGGCTCAACCCCGGCGCCCGCGCGACCATTCTGGACCGGCCCGAAGTCATCCCCATGGCCAGGCGGCTGATGCGGAAGGCGGGCCTTACGGACAGGGTGAGGCTGGTTGCGGGCGACTTCATGCGATGCGCATTGCCGGAGGGGGCCGACCTGGCCTGGGTGAGCGCCATCGTCCACCAGAACTCACGGGCGCAGAACCGGAGATTGTTCAAGAAGGTGTTCTCGGCGCTTGAGCCCGGCGGCTTGATCCTGGTCCGCGACATCGTCATGGACGCGTCCCGCACGCGTCCCGCCGGCGGCGCGATGTTCGCCGTCAACATGCTGGTCAACACGCCCGGCGGCGGGACGTTCACGCTCGGCGAACTCCGTGACGACCTGTCGGCCGCAGGGTTCGCGAAGGTCAGGCTCCTGCGCCGGGGCCAGTGGATGGACTCCGTGGTCGGCGCCTCCAAGCCCCGGGCAGTTGAAGCACACGGCCGCAGTCTTTAACACAAAAAAGCCCCATCCCTCAGCGGAATAGCGTGCGCTAACGAACGTGTCGTTTTAAGGTTAGGGAATTTGCCGTGCCGGGCCGTTGCGGCGGAGCGGGTGGGCCTCGGTGACGTCATTGGTCAGCGCGGCACCCTGCAGCCGGATGGTGGCGAACTTGGCTGTGGCGAGCGTGTCGAGCTCTTGTGCAGAGACGACGAATCCGACGGTGTTGCCGGTGGGCAAGTCTAGTTCGCACGTTGCGAAAGGCGTCCAGTCTTTGCCGTCGGGCGAGAGGCTGGTTTCGAAGATGCTCCCCCGGCGGATGACTTTGAGGAAAGTCGGAAGCCGGATGGGCAACCCGGAACGTTTGACAATCGTGACGCTGTTTTTTGGCCGCGTGAGCTGAAGCAGCCGCTGCTTCGGCTGCCGAAGTTGAAGAAACAGTTCACCGCTGCCGAGAAAGCCAAAGAGCAGTCCGGGGCCAGTTTCCAGGTCTGTGCCTTTGACCAGCAGGCCGGTGGTTGCAAGAGAGCTGTTGTCGGTGATCGCCACGATCTGCGCGGAAAACACATAGTCTCCGGATGTTTTTGTCCAGACGAACCGGCAGCTGTCATATCCCTGCCACATGTCCGTGCCCGTGCCCTGTATGGTCAGCGTTTCGCCCACTTGTATGGTGCTGCCGCGCTGCGTGTTTTCGCCCAGATTTGTGCTTTTCCAGCTGGGCTTCGCTTCATGGGCCGGCCCCTGCGAGAGCGGCGTGGCACTTTTGCTCAGGGGTGGGGCGGCGGCTTGAGTCGGTCTTAACGTGCGGACGACGACACTCCGCCACGATGACAGCTGATCGTGGAGGGGCTCGTTTGTCGCGATCAAAAATGCGATCACGACGGCCAGGCAGAGACCGATGGCGACAAGAACATAAAGCGGCGCATGCAGCCGCGCGTGCTGCGGCCTACGGGGCAGTCTGAGACGCTGAAAGAAACGGCATATCAAACGCCAGGCGCCGGGGGAGTCGGACGCACTCGAGTCTAGGCGTGCCAAAGCTTCCCTGATTTCAGCGGCCAGGGCTTCGCTGTTGACCTGGCGCTTCGCCGGACTGGTTTCGAGCATCCGCATGACCAGCTTTCGCGTGGTAAACGAAACGTGACGGGCGTGCTTTCCGAGCGGGATAGGGGGCTGCAGCAGCCGCGCCTTTAGGACGTCTTCCGGCGACTCGCCATCGTGCGGAAGCCGCCCCGACAGCAGGTGGTAGAGCGTGACGCCGAGGCTGTAAAGGTCGCTGCGGTGGGTGTCCACTGCGCCGCGCAGCAGTTCGGGGGCGATGTAGTTCGGTGTCCCCACGAAGTCGCCGCGTCCGTCTCGACGCGTCATGCCAGACAGCCCGAAGTCGACCAGCTTGGCATTGCCGTCCCGGTCGAGCACGATGTTGCCGGGCTTGATGTCGCCGTGTACCAGACCCTCACGGTTCAGTGCCGAAAGGCCGTCGGCCACGTCTAAGGCCATCCGCAGAACGGTGCGCTCATCAATGCGCTTTTCACGCTCCAGCTTCTGGGCGAAATCCTCCCCCGTCACGAGCTCCATGACGAGGTAGGGTTGGCCGTTCGAGAAATTGAGCGCGTACACTTGTGCCACGCGTGGATGGTTCAGCTTCCCGGCGGCACGGGCCTCGCGGCGCAAACGTTCGCAGGACTCGGGATCGTCAGCATGGCACCCGCGGACCAGCTTAACAGCCACATCGCGATTAAGAGACTCATCTGTCGCGCGGTAGATGGATCCCATTTCACCGTCGCCGATGTGCTCGCGCAAGAGAAACCCGCCCACTCTCCCGGGCACAAAAACCTTGGCCCCGCAAGAGGGGCAGAGCAGCGTGGACAGGGGCAGGGCGTTTGTCAGCGGCACAACCGCTTTGCAGCGCAGGCAACTTGTCGCCGCCGCGCCCTCAAATATGATCCCGGTCTTTTGCGCATCCATCCGCTCCACGGCGGCAACGCGTCGCACCGAACGAAGAATGCTTGGCCTGTTGGGTTCGTTTACCACGGCATTATTAAATCAATAAGCAATCAGAATTACCAGTTGAAAACAGCCCGTGCGGTCTGCGCCAGCGCAGTCTGCGCTTTTCAAAACCACCGGGGCTCGGTTATAGTGTCGCGATGAAAATAAGTTCTTATCTTTTTCTGGGCTGGGTAACGGGACTCGCTCTGGCGGCGGATTTTCCTGTTTATTCAGCGCCGCGGGCGATCACATCAGGCCCCAAAGATCATCTGTTCGCGAGTTACTACGCCATCGATGCGTGGAGTGCAGACAATCGTTATGTGACGGTCTTGGAGACAGAGGTCAAGGGACGGTTGGCGACCGAAATGGATGTGGCGACCTTGGGTGTGGTGGATCTGAAGGACAACAACCGCTTTATCCCGCTGACGGATACGCGTTGCTGGAACTTTCAAGAGGCGACCATGGCGCACTGGCTGGGGAGCGCGCCTGACACCACGTTTATTTATAACGATCTGGTTGACGGCAAATTCGTATCGGTGGTTTTCAATATGAGGACCAAAGAGAAGCGGATCGTGCCGTATCCGGTGAGCGCGGTGTCGCCGGACGGCAAAGAGGCGGTCTGCATCAACTATGCGCGGCTGCGCCTGACGCGGCCGGACTATGGGTACGGCGGCAACGGGCAGAACGCTCGCGCGGAGGTGACCTGGCCTGAGGACGACGGGCTGTTTCTTGTGAACCTTGAGACCGGCGCCGCTAAACTCCTGGTCACGACCGCCTCTGTCCGCGACCGGATGCCGCAGGTGAAAGATCCCAAGGCGCTGGCGTACTTCTGCCACACGGTCTTCAGCCGCGACGGCAAGAAGATCTTCTGGTTGGCGCGAACGGTGGAAAACCTGACTTCGCAAAAAACGGTCCGCCAATGGCAGACCACCTCATTCACCTGCAACCGTGACGGGAGCGACGTGCGCCGCTGTTTTCCGGACGGATGGGGCGGCTCCCACTTCAACTGGCTGGACGGCGAGCGCCTGATGGTGACGGCCAAGTACAATGACGCGGTCTACAGCCACGTGCTGTTCACGGTCGGCAAGAGCGACTATGTTCGGCTGGGGCGCGGCGTGCTGGACTTCGACGGGCACGGCGTGTTTTCCTGCGACGGGCGCTGGATGGCGACAGACACGTACCCGGACAAGCTGAACGAGCGCAAGCTGATGGTGCTGCGCATGGCGGATCACGCGGTGTTGCCGCTGGGATCGTTTTTCGTGCCGGAAGTCTACCGCGAGCAGTATTCGCGGTGCGACCTGCATCCGCGCTGGCGACCGGACGGCAAGATGCTTGGATTCAACTCCGTGCACGAGGGATCACGCCAGGTGTATGTGGTCGATGTCGCGGGCCCATAGTTGAGACGGTCAAGAAGGCGATCCGTCTTTCGAATTGCCGGGCGGAGGCTCAGCGGCTTGACGTGGCAGGGGGCAGCTGGTAGAGTTTTCATAGTGAGTGAGAGCTGCGGTGTCGGTGTTTGGGAACACAAGGGGACAAGCGATGAAAACGAAGCTGGGAAGAAGGGATTTTCTGCAACAGTCGGTGTGGATGGGCGCTGCGGCGGCGATGCTGGGCAAGCCCGCCGAAAGCCAGGCGTTTGGGCGGCAGCGTGCGCCTGCCGCCATGGGCCTGCGGTGTAAGCCGCTGGCCCAGGTGAGGGTCGGGGTGATCGGCCTCGGCATGCGCGGGCCAGGGGCCGTGCACTGCTATGCAAACCTTCCGGGCGTGACGGTGACGGCGCTCAGCGACTTGATTCAGGAACGTGCTGAAAACCAGCAGAAGTGGCTCAAGAGCCAGAACAAGCCCGACGCGACGCTGTATGCCGGTTCGGAGCAGGCTTGGAAGAAACTGTGCGAGTCCGACAACGTGGATTTGGTGCATGTGACGACGCCGTGGCTGCTGCATACGCCGATGGCCCTATACGCCATGAAGTGCGGCAAGCACGTGGCGGTGGAAGTGCCGGCGGCGCTGACGCTGGACGAGTGCTGGGCGCTGGTCGAGACGTCTGAGAAGACCGGGCTCCACTGCATGATGCTGGAGAATTGCTGTTACGGCGAGAACGAAATGTTCGCGATGATGCTCTGCCGCAAGGGCGTGCTGGGTGA
>Ga0075012_10004607_pt1 | contig 12772 bp, 11 predicted proteins | sample All_14_2_FD_71474 | JGI IMG/M metagenome (GOLD analysis project Ga0075012, IMG submission 71474) | Freshwater microbial communities in response to fracking from Pennsylvania, USA - Allegheny Zone_MetaG_DW_15 | ecosystem: Environmental > Aquatic > Deep subsurface > Groundwater > Drilled...
GCTGTAACTATTAAACTACATTGCAGTTTTTTATTAAAATATCAATATCAGTATGGCGTCATTATTCCCCAAAAAACAATTCCTTGATAAAGAACAACAGCAGGCTGTTGTAGCAGCAATAGCTGCAGCAGAAAGCAGAACATCAGGAGAGATACGGGTCTTTATGGAGCCAAGGTGCAAATATGTAGACCCAATGGACAGAGCAAAGGAGATATTTGCACACTTGAGCATGGAGAAAACCGTAATGCGAAATGCTGTAATTATTTATATCGCGTTTTCCGACAGGCAGTTTGCACTCTACGGAGACAAGGCAATATATGAGCAGGCAGGGGGAGAAACATTCTGGAAAAAAGCTGCCGCTACCCTGTCCGGGCATCTGAGAGCAGGACAGTTTACAGAAGGACTTTGTAACTGCATTGGTGAACTGGGTAATGCACTTGCTACCCATTTCCCTCCTACCCCCGGTGTAAATAAAAATGAATTACCTGACGAAATAGTATTTGGTAAATAATGCAGAAGATAAGAAAAAATATATGGCGTGTATGGGCAGTATGTCTGTTGATAATAATGTCAACCGGTGCTGCTATAGCTGGTAAAGACCCGTATCCGGACCCACCTAACCCTCCGCGGCTGGTAATAGATATGGGGCACATGTTATCAGGTCAGGAGGAATCAAGACTTGAAAACAAGCTGGAAGGATTTGCCCGTACTACGTCTACCCAGATAACCATCCTTACCGTAGATGACCTCAACGGATATGATGTGGCTGAGTATGCTACAAAAGTGTTTAACAAGTGGGGAATAGGGCAGAAAGGGAAGAACAATGGCGTGCTGCTATTGGTGGCAAAAAATGACAGGAAAGCATGGATTACCACCGGCAATGGTTTGCAGGGGGTATTAACTGATGCAAAAACATCACGCATCTTTAGAAATGAGCTGAGACCAGCGTTTAAAGCCGGCAACTATTATGTAGGGCTGGATAAAGCAACTGATGCTATCATTGCAGTAACCAAAGGAGAGTATACTGCTGACAAAGACAGTGGTAACGGAAAAAAAGGGTCTGGTATCATTGTCTTCATCATATTTATCGTCATTCTCATATCCATTTTTCGCAGAGGTGGCGGCAAAGGACCCGGAGGTGGCTATGTAAGCCGTCATGGATGGGGCGACATTGCTACTGGTTTTCTTATCAGTAGCATGCTCAACAGCGGCCGCCGTGGTGGTGGCTTCGGAGGTGGCAGTGACTGGGGCGGAGGTGGCTTCGGAGGATTTGGTGGCGGCAGCAGCGATGGCGGAGGTGCTGGTGGTAGCTGGTAGGCATTCACTATGGCATACCATTGTTCAGGTACGAATGAATTGTATTACCCGGACTCCACTATAAGTAATTCGTAGTATTTACATTAGAACTTTAGCATAAAAGGTAAACCCGGGGCACATGCACCCCGGGTTTATATTTTATAGAGAGACCTTAATACTGCGCTTATTTACCCAGCTTACTATTTCTTTTGCTATAGCCGAAATATATCACCAATCCTACAGCCAGCCATACAATGAGTCGTAACCAGTTAGTAGGGCCCAGACCTGCAACCATTGCTGCACAAACGGCAATACCCAATGTGGAAACGACAGGAACAGCCGGCACTTTGAACTGACGTGGCAAATCAGGGTCGGTGCGACGCAGTATCCAAACACCGGCACAAACAAGAATAAACGCAAACAATGTACCGATACTGGTCATATCACCTACAATATCTCCAGGAACAAATGCAGCAAATGCACCTACCAATACAAAAAATATCCAGTTAGACTTATACGGAGTATGGAATTTAGGATGCAAATCTGAAAAGACTTTTGGCACCAACCCATCCCGACTCATAGAATAGAAAACACGGGACTGCCCCATGAGCATAACCAGAATTACAGAAGAAAATCCAAAAAGTATGGCCACAGTAACCATGTTGGCAAGCCAGCCATAACCTGTCATATATGTATTTATAGCGTACGCTACCGATGCTTCCTTACCCTGTGTACGGAAGTCATTCACATTAGCCACACCGGTAAGCACATGTGCAAACAGTATGTAAAGTATTGTACAAATCACCAGAGAGCCTAATATACCAATGGGCATATCTTTCTTAGGATTTTTTGCTTCCTGTGCCGCCGTAGAGACAGCATCAAACCCAATAAAAGCAAAAAATACAACACCCGCAGCACCTAATATGCCCCAGATACCACCATAATTATGGCTAATTCCCTGACTATCAATAAACTTTGTTGCTTCGGGAATATAATGCTCATGATTTGCAGGATTGATGAAGCTCCAGCCAAGTACAATAAACAATAACACAATTGCTACCTTAGAGATAACAATGATACCATTTACTACTGCCGACTCTTTTGTTCCCCGTATCAGCAGCATGGTAAGCATGAGTATAATAAACAAAGCAGGCACATTCATCATGCCGTGCACACCTGCTTCTGCAGCAAATGCGCCGGTACCGTCACAAACTTCAAATGGAGAATGGGACCATCGATACGGGACATGGAAGCCAAATATTTCCAGTAGTTTATTAAGATATTCGCTCCAGGCAATGCCTACCGTTGCCGCGCCCACTGCATACTCCAACACAAGATCCCAACCTATAATCCACGCTACCAGCTCTCCCATTGTGGCATATGAATATGTATATGCACTACCGGCTATAGGAATCATAGATGCAAACTCTGCATAGCACAGACCTGCAAAGGCACAGCCAATGGCTGCAACAATAAATCCAATGGTAACAGAAGGGCCTGCATTGTATGCAGCAGCGGCCGCAGTTCTGACAAAAAGCCCGGCACCAATGATGGCACCAATACCAAGTGCAACAAGGTTACCGGCACCAAGTGTCCGTTTAAGGCTTTTCTCTCCGTCTGATGAATCAACAATAAGCTTTGCTATCGGTTTTTTAGTAAATAGACCCATTTTTCGCTATTAAATTGATAAGAACGGCTAAGATAGGGAATAACTTGTAAGTTAATGTCGTGTAACAAATAGCAATGGGTGAGTAACAAGGTGATATATCTCTATGCAACTATATACCGGATTACGTATCAGCACTTCTATTTGATGGTGGGAAATATTAAACAGCCTGCTAAAAAAGGGTAGACAAACAGGAGATATGGGGAAATGATAAGAGGCTGTCCATGACTATATATGTCTAAAGGACAGCCTCTTATCATTATATTGAAAATTTAAAACTACTTCAATGCCAAAGCCAATACTTCTGTAGCGTCGCTGACATAGTGGAATCTCAAGCCCTTAATATACTGGGCGTTTACTTCATCCACATCTTTTTCATTCTGCCGGCACATAATGATATCTTTTATGCCGGCACGCTTTGCCGCAAGTATCTTTTCCTTTATTCCTCCTACCGGCAATACCTGACCACGCAGTGTTATTTCTCCTGTCATGGCATAATAAGGTTTTACTTTACGCCCCGTAAAGGCCGAAGCTAACGATGTAAGCATGGTTATACCAGCACTGGGACCATCTTTGGGAACAGCTCCTTCAGGCACATGAATATGTACATTTACTTCGTCAAATTTTGCAATATCAATACCGTACAACCCGGCATTTGCCCGTAAATAAGACATTGCTGCACTGGCACTTTCTTTCATCACATTACCCAGATTACCAGTAAGTGTAAGATTACCTTTGCCTTTAGATATCGAAGACTCAATAAACAAAATATCGCCACCTACAGAGGTCCATGCAAGACCCACAACAACACCCGGAGGATGCCCCTTTATATATATATCATTGCTAAACCGTGGTTTCCCCAGTATCTCCTCTACCCTATCTGCGGTAAACCCTGGAGTTACATCTTCCTCCATAGCTACCCGTTTTGCCACAGCACGCATGATACCTGCAAATACTCTGTCCAGCTCCCGCACGCCGCTCTCCCGGGTGTATTCCTGTATAACTTTCAAAATAACTTTATCGGGAAACCGGAGTGGCACTTTAGCCAATCCATGCAAATCTTTCTGCTTCGGAACAAGGTGACGCTTGGCAATCTCAACTTTTTCTTCGGCTGAATAGCCCGACAATTGTATTATTTCCAGACGGTCGCGAAGTGCCGGCTGAATATCACTCAGGTTGTTTGCAGTAGCTATAAATAGCACCTTCGACAAATCGTATTCAGTTTCCAGATAATTGTCATAAAATGAATTATTCTGCTCCGGGTCCAGTATTTCCAGCAGCGCACTACTGGGATCTCCCCTGAAGTCTTTTCCAATTTTATCAATCTCATCAAGAATAAATACCGGATTGGACGACTTTACCTTACGTAACGACTGTATGATACGGCCAGGCATTGCTCCGATGTATGTTTTCCTGTGGCCTCTCAATTCGCTTTCATCATGCAAACCTCCAAGGCTAAGCCTTACATACTTACGCTCTATAGCACTGGCAATACTGCGCCCCAAAGATGTTTTACCAATACCCGGAGGACCTACGAAGCACAGAATAGGCGATTTCATATCTCCTTTCAACTTCAGTACTGCCAGATACTCCAGGATACGATCCTTTATTTTATCCATGCCATAATGGTCGTTGTCCAGTACCTTCTGCGCACGTTTCAGATCGTAGTTGTCTTTCGTGTAAGTACCCCAGGGGAGGTCCAGCATCAGGTCCAGGTGATTGTAAACCACTGAATAATCAGGAGTACTGCTGTGCATACGCTCCAGCTTTTCAATGTTTTTACGAAACAACTCCTTTGCAGCCTCAGGCCATTGGATACCTTCTGCTCGTTTCTGAAGGTCTTTTATCTCACGGTCATTGGGGTCTCCCCCCAGCTCTTCGCGAATAGACTTCATCTGCTGCTGCAGAAAGTATTCACGCTGCTGTTTATCAATATCAGCCCTGGTTTTATTAGTGATTTCATTTTTCAGCTCCAGTAACTGAAGCTCTCCCTGAAGCAGATTTAGCAACTTTTCGGCACGAAGTGTAATATTATTCTCTTCCAGCATGGATTGTTTTTCCTGCAGCTTCGCCGAAATATTAGATGCAATAAAATGCATCAAAAATGATTGATTTTCAATGTTTTTAAGCACTATACCTGCTTCATTAGGTATATTGGCACTTTGCTGTACTATGCGCTCTCCGTAGTCTTTAATAGAAGAAATAAGCGCATCAAAAGCAGCATCGTTTTCCGGATACACATCTTCCAGATAAGAGACGCGGGCCATATAGTAAGGATCTGTCTGCGTATATGCATCAATTGTAAAACGCATCCTTCCCATAATGAAAAGGGTCACATTACCATCGGGCATCTTTATCTGCTTTACCACTTTGGCAAGTGTACCTACCTGGTAAATATCGTCCGGACCCGGGTCCTCATTATTACTTTCTTTCTGCGCTATAACGCCTATCCACTTATTTGTACGATTTGCTTCAGCAATTGCTTTAACCGACTTTTCACGTGCAACGGTTATAGGCAGCACTACATTGGGGAACAGTACCGTATTGCGCAATGCTATCACAGGTAATTCTGACGGAAGTGATTTTTTCTCATTTTCATCCAGTTCATCTTCTCCCAGCGGAACAATGGGCATAAATTCCATCTCCTGCTCATTCTGATTCAGCAACATATCAAGCACCGTATTTATTTCAGCCATTTTGTCAAAGTTATCCCCAAATTACAATGAAAACAGGGGAAATATAAAGGGGCAATGATTATGCCAGGGGGGTATAACTGAAATTTTAGCAGAAATACAATTACATATTCGCATATGGCATGACAAAAAGGGTAACGATTGATTCACAATAGCAATTATGACTTATAAGGAAATGAGGCAATAGCTGCATGTTGCCAATGATAAAATGCACTATTCAGGTATCTTTGCCGTTAATGATAAGAGCAGGAAGAATAGTAGCAACTCATGGCATATCCGGTTCTGTGATAATGACACACGTACTGGGTGTAAATAACTGGCTGAAAAAAGGCCATGCATTAATGGTAGAGATGCAGCGGGGAAGCAGAATACCCTATTTTGTAGCAGGTGTGCGTGCCACCGGCAATGATGAATACATTGTAGAACTGGAAGATGTAAGCTCACCACAGGCGGCCAGACTGCTTATAAAAAAGGATGTATATGTAGATGAAAAAATACTGTCGGGACTGGCTACAGAGTCACCATTGTTATGGATTGGATTTACAGTAATGGATGCAGCATATGGTAATCTGGGAAAACTAACCGATGTAATACAGGCAGGTAATCAATGGATAGGTACGATAATACATAATGAAAATGAAGTACTTATTCCTTTAATAAATGAGACTATAAAAGGAATAGATTTGAATAGCAAGTCATTGAAAACCAATTTACCACACGGACTTATTGAAGTATACGAATAAGATAAAACCATGAGAGTTGATATAATAACAGTAGTACCGGATTTACTCAACAGTCCATTCAGCCACTCCATGATGAAGCGTGCAAAAGACCGTGGCCTGCTGGAAATATTTACGCATAACCTAAGAGATTATACCCCATACAAACAGGGGCAGGTAGATGACTATCAGTTTGGAGGTGGCGCTGGGATGGTAATGATGCCTGAGCCTCTTGCTATTCTATTGGATAAACTCATGAGCGAACGTGCATATGACGATATAATATACATGACTCCTGATGGTCCGCTTTTCAATCAGAAAACGGCAAACATGTTATCACTTAAAGAAAATCTGATTATCATTTGCGGGCATTATAAGGGCATAGACGAGCGAATAAGGCAGCAATATGTAACACGGGAAATATCTATTGGCGACTATGTACTGAGTGGAGGTGAGCTGGCAGCAGCAGTAGTAGTAGATGCCATAGGCCGCCTGATACCCGGAGTACTGAATGACGAGACATCAGCACTTTTTGATTCATTTCAGGATGGACTGCTGGCACCGCCGGTATATACCCGTCCTGCCAACTTCAGAGGCATGGAAGTGCCTGAAATATTATTATGCGGAGACCCCAAAAAAATTGACGACTGGCGGTATGAACAATCGTTAAAGAGAACAAAAGACAGACGACCAGACCTGTCAAAAAACTTATAACGAATTAATATAACCAAACAGAATTAATACTATAACCTGATGAAAGCAAGCCGCTTACTTTGGATCGTGGTAATGTTTTTTGCTGTGAGTGCATGCAAAAAAAATGAAAATACAATACCTGTCGGTGACATGTTGGTAATGATAAATAAGGATACAGCATTTGTAACAACAGACGTAAAAGCCAGCATCAGCATTACAAACACATTATATATTACTGGAAAGAGCACGGATGGCAATAAAAAAATTAGTATGACACTTTCCGATTACCAGAGAAAGAAAGGCAACTTCTTAATAGACTACCGGGGCACCGGTGGAAACATATATGGCAATACCGGACAGTACTTTGAAGGCAGCAATCTAACAGAGGCCAGAGCCGGAGGCATAGTTATTACAGAAGTAAAGGGTGGGCTTATAAAGGGTAATTTTACCTTCTACTATCAGAATACAGAGATTCATGGCTCATTTACAAGCCCTGCACCGTAAATAAGATTATCTTACTTCTACTGACAGAACTCTTTCTCCCATCAGATATGCATCCAGCTTATCATGAACATTCACAGCCCCTACACCGGCAGGTGTACCTGTAAATATCAGGTCGCCTATATTAAGTGTGAAGAAATTGGAAGCATACTCAATTATCCGGCTAACGGAGAATATCATATCAGCAGTATTACCCGCCTGTACTATTTCTCCATTCTTTTCAAGACTGAAACTTAAATTGGAAAGGTCGTCGTCCATATTAACGGGCCTCATCTCGCCTACTGCGGCAGATCCGTCAAATGCTTTTGCAATTTCCCATGGAAGTCCTTTCTGCTGCTGTTGCCTTTGAATATCACGCGCAGTAAAATCAATACCTAAAGTTATAGCATCATAGTATTTATGAGCAAAACGCTCCTGAATATATTTGCCATTCTTACATATACGAATTACAAGCTCACACTCATAATGAAGATCATCAGTAAACTCAGGATAGTAAAGTGGTTTGTGAGGCAATAGCATCGCACTTTTGGGCTTCATAAAAAGAACCGGCTCTGAAGGAAGCTCATTTTTCAGTTCCTTTGCGTGGTCAGCGTAATTTCGTCCTACACAAATTATTTTCATTATTACCGTTTATTTATGGCGCGTGTAAAAATAATATTTCCCGGTTATAATTCATTATTTATTGCAATGATACCAATCCGTATCGGCGATGTCAATTATGGCAATCACGTAGGTAATGATGCTATATTATCCATAATTCATGAAGCCCGCATGCAAATGTTGCGTCATTATGGCTACAGTGAAATGGATGCTGGCGGCAACAGCATGATTATGGCTGACGTAATGATTGCCTATAAGGCCGAGGCCTTTTATGGCGACACGCTGGCTGTAAAGATATATGCAGATGAAGTTTCAGGCAATACTTTTAACTTATTGTATCATTTATCTGTAAAAAGGGGCGAAAAAAATATAGACATAGCACATGCCAAAACAGGCATGGTATGCTTCGATTATAATACCCGTAAAATAGCTCCAATGACCGATACGCTGAAACATTTCCTTACGAACAACCAATAAAATGACAGATAAATATACTACAACAGTTACAGCAGGTACAGGAGATTTCAGAGACAGGGGAAGTAAATTTCTAGCCTACTCATATCCGGTATCTAGTACTACAGAAATAAAAGAAAAGTTACAGGCACTAAAAAAAGAACATCCCAAAGCTGTACACCATTGCTATGCGTGGCGCCTGGGTACAGATGGCACACAATTCAGAGCAGTGGATGACGGGGAGCCATCCGGCAGTGCAGGACGCCCCATACTGGGACAGATAGACAGTAATGGGCTTACTAATGTGCTGGTAGTAATAGTCAGATATTTCGGGGGCACCCTACTTGGGGTTCCCGGGCTGATAAATGCCTACAAAACTGCCGCTGCTCAGGCGCTGGACGCTGCGGAAAAAGAAGAAAAGTGGATAGAAAGTTTATATGAAATTTCTTTTGACTACCCCACTATGGGCGAAGTATTATACCTGCTGAAACATGCGGAGGCAACTATTTACAAGCAGGACTTGCAACTTTTCTGCAGAGTAGAAGCCGGAATACCGCTGGGACAGGAACAAACATGCACTACCGCATTATCTGAATTAAGAGGTGTAGCTATAAAGAACATTCAGCAGCAGCTATGAAAGCATACAGATAGTATGTAATAACATACCTGCCATATATGTTCATTATATAGTCATTATCACTTGCTCTTATGCCATGTTTGGCGTAGCTTTGGCACCCCTTTGCGCCAACATGACAGTTATAAAAACTTTGCATAGATTTTGATGTTTGCCAATGGGAGCCGGGCATACAGGGGATTTTTTTTCTCATGTACCGGCAATATGTTATAATTAACCGACTTTACTTATAAAAGATGATAAATTTTCTCGCTAAGCTTTTCGGCGGAAGCAAGTCAGACAAGGATGTCAAAAAGCTACAGCCTATAGTAGCCCAGATCAACAGCTTTTTTGCGGAATACGAATCGCTGACAAATGATGAACTGCGTGGCAAAACACAGGAGTTCCGGTCCAGGATACAGGAATATCTTACAGATATAGACCAGCAGATTGCTGATAAAAAAGCAGAGGCAGAAGCTGATGATGCGGGAGATATTCAGGAAAGAGAACTGATATATAATGAGGTAGACAAACTCATTAAGCGTCGCGACGAGCAGATAGAAGAAATACTGAACAGCATTATGCCGGAGGCTTTTGCTGTAATGAAAGAAACTGCGCGCAGATTCAGGGAAAGTGAGGAAATAATATCTACAGCTACAGAGCACGATATGGCACTTGCTCCTATGCGCCCACACATGCGTATAGAAAACGGACAGTGTATATATAAGAATACCTGGGAAGCAGCCGGAAGTACTGTACTGTGGAACATGGTACACTACGATGTGCAGCTTATAGGTGGTATGGTACTCCACGAAGGCAAAATAGCCGAGATGGCTACGGGTGAAGGTAAAACACTCGTATCTACACTTCCGGCATACCTCAATGCACTGGCTGGGGAAGGCGTACATATAGTAACGGTGAATGACTACCTTGCCCGTCGTGACCAGGAATGGAACGGACCAATATTTGAATGGCTGGGTCTAAGAACTGACTGTATAGACAAGCACGAACCTAACTCGCCGGAAAGGCGCATGGCTTATCTGGCCGATATTACCTACGGTACCAATAACGAATTCGGTTTTGACTACCTGCGCGATAATATGGTGCATCATCCTGATGAAATGGTGCAGCGTAAACACCATTATGCAATGGTGGATGAGGTGGATAGTGTACTTGTAGATGATGCCCGTACGCCACTCATCATATCAGGCCCTGTACCTAGAGGTGATGAGCAGCAGTTTCATGTACTGAAACCAAGAATAGAAAGGCTCGTAGAAGCTCAGAGACGCATCATCAATCAAAGCCTTACAGAAGCTAAAAAACTCATAGCAGAAGGCAAAACGGATAAAGACAGTGGCGGCATGCACCTGTACCGCGCATTCCGCGGATTACCTAAAAACAGTGCCCTTATAAAATACCTGAGTGAGGAAGGCATTAAACAGGTGCTACAAAAAGCTGAGCATCATTACATTGGCGAGCAGCAAAGGCACATGCCAAAAATAGATGCAGAACTGTTTTTTACTATAGACGAGAAAAACAACAGTGTAGATCTTACAGATAAGGGCATCGCACTTATTACCGGTGCCGGTGAAGATCCTAACTTCTTTATACTTCCTGATGTAGGCAGCGAAATGGCTACCATTGAAAAAATGGAAGTAAGTGCAGAAGAAAAACAGCAGCGTAAAGATGCTATGGTGCAGGACTATGCAGCCAAAGCCGATCGTATACACTCTGTGCAGCAGTTACTGAAAGCATATACTCTCTTTGATAAAGATGTAGAGTATGTAGTAATGGAAGGTAAAGTAAAGATTGTAGACGAGCAGACAGGTCGTATACTGGATGGTCGTCGCTATAGCGATGGACTCCACCAGGCTATAGAAGCTAAGGAAAATGTACAGGTAGAAGCTGCTACACAAACATTTGCAACAATTACGCTGCAGAACTACTTCAGAATGTACCACAAGCTGGCCGGTATGACCGGTACAGCCGAAACAGAAGCAGGCGAGTTCTGGCAGATATATAAGCTGGATGTGGTAAGCATACCTACAAACCTGCCCATTATACGTAATGACCAGCAGGACCTCGTATATAAAACAAAGCGTGAGAAGTTTAAGGCGGTAATAGATGAAATAGAGAAGTTGCGCGGTGAGGGACGTCCGGTACTGGTAGGTACAACTTCAGTAGAGGTGTCGGAATTACTGGGACGCATGCTGCAGCAAAAGAAAATACCGCACAATGTACTGAATGCCAAACAGCACGCCCGTGAAGCACAGATAGTAGCAGAAGCCGGCCTTTCAGGCGCGGTGACCATTGCTACCAACATGGCTGGTCGTGGTACCGACATCAAGCTTGGTGCCGGCGTGAAGCAGGCGGGCGGGCTTGCCATCATAGGTACAGAGCGCCATGAAAGCCGCCGTGTAGACCGTCAGTTACGTGGTCGTGCCGGTCGTCAGGGCGATCCTGGCTCTTCTCAGTTCTTTGTGTCTCTGGAAGATGATCTGATGCGCCTGTTCGGCTCTGAAAGAATAGCGTCACTGATGGACAAAATGGGGCACAAAGATGGTGAGGTGCTGCAGCATGGCATGATTACCAAATCAATAGAACGCGCCCAACGAAAAGTAGAAGAAAACAACTTCGGTATGCGTAAAAACCTGCTGGAGTATGATGATGTAATGAACGCACAGCGTGATGTTATCTATAAACGTAGAAGTCATGCACTCTTTGGCGACCGTCTTTCTATAGACCTGGACAATGCGATGTACGCTGTATGTGCCGACATAATAGAAGAATATGGTGCCGGTGACCCTGAAACACTGAAGCTGGAAATCATGAAACATCTGGCTATTGATTTTGAGCCGGAATATCAGGATGCATCATCTAATAAAAAAGGTGGTACTGCTGATGGCGGGATGGCAGAACAACTGTATCATGCGGTAAAAGATTTCTACAACCGCAAAATGGATTCGCTGTGTGAAAACATAACACCAAATCTGGCTCACCTGCTGGAAGAAAACGGCGACCAGATAGAAAATGTGGTTATACCTTTTACTGATGGCATACGTGGTATGCAGATATATGCACCACTGAAAGAAACTGTAGCCCAAAACTCCCGCCCTGTAATAGAGTCGCTGGAAAAGAATATAACACTGGCGCTAATAGACGAAGCATGGAAAAACCATCTGCGCGCTATGGACGATCTGCGCCAGAGTGTGCGCATGGCCTCTTATGAGCAAAAGGACCCATTGCTTATCTACAAGTTTGAAGCATTCAACCTCTTTAAAAAGATGCTGAATGAAACAAACCGTACAATAATCAGCTTCCTGCTGCGTGCCGGAATTCCTATACAGGAGGCACCACCAATGCCTGCACAGATACCGGAACATCATACAGACATGAGTGAGATGTTTGACAACAAGGCTCAGGTAGAAGCTGCAGGCATGGCTTACGCTGCCGATGAAGAGGATTACTATTCAGAGCCGGATGCTGATTTGCCGCCTTTGCCAGACGAGCAGGTGCGTCGTACGCCAGTACAGGCTGG
>Ga0075012_10004608_pt1 | contig 12770 bp, 14 predicted proteins | sample All_14_2_FD_71474 | JGI IMG/M metagenome (GOLD analysis project Ga0075012, IMG submission 71474) | Freshwater microbial communities in response to fracking from Pennsylvania, USA - Allegheny Zone_MetaG_DW_15 | ecosystem: Environmental > Aquatic > Deep subsurface > Groundwater > Drilled...
GCGAGAGGCATTTGCCGCCGGGTTGAAGGCCGATCAGGCGGCATTCGGAATCCATCTGCTTGGCGGAGACACGGTCGCCACGCCGGGACCGGCCGCCTTTTCGGTCACCATGCTGGGCTGGGTGTCCAAGGGGCGGGCCGTCAGCCGGGCCGGGGCAAGGCCCGGGGACCTGGTCTTCGTGACCGGCACGATCGGCGACGGCTGGTTGGGGTTGCAGGCGGCGCGGGGTCTGCTGACGCTGGACCCGGAGCGGATTGAGGCGCTGACCGGTCACTATCGCACACCCATGCCGAGGGTGGCGTTCGCCGGGCCGGTCCGGGACCTGGCTACGGCCTCGGTCGATGTGTCCGACGGATTGGTGGCGGACCTGGGGCACGTGGCGGCGGCCAGCGGCGTGGGGATCGAGATCGACCTTGAGCGCGTGCCGGTGTCGGCGGCGGGCCAGGCCTGGCTGGATGGGCGCGTCGATCTGGAGGCGGCCCTGGAGCGGCTGACCACGGGCGGCGACGACTATGAGATCGTCCTGACCGTTCGTCCGGGCGACGAAGGGGCTCTGCGCCGCGAAGCCGAACGTCGGCATCTGCGCCTGAGCCAGGTCGGCCGGGTAGTGGCCGGGCAGGGCGTGACGGCCCGTCTGGCGGGCAGGCCGGTCGAAATTCGTAAGGACGGCTGGACCCACGACTAACGCCGCAACGGTTTGCTAACCGTGATCGGCCAAGTTGAAGCGATGGACCGCAGACAGATCATCGCCACCGGTGCAGCCGCGCTGGGTGCCCTTTCCGCCGGGCCTGCCCTGGCCGGCGAGGAGGAGCCGGGGGCGGCGACGGTGAATATTTCCGGCGTCGGCCTGCCGGTCATCACGGACGGCCGGGTGCGGAACTATGTGTTCGTGGCGCTGCGCCTGCATCTGGGGTCGGGGGCGTCGGCAGAAGTGGTCCGTGCCAAGGAGGCCTGGTTCCGCGATGCTCTGGTCAAGGCGGCGCATCGGACGCCCTTCGTCGTACCCGACGATTGGACGCGTCTGAACGCCAATGCCCTGTCGGCCAGTCTGATGCGGTCGGCCACCGCCATTGCCGGACGCGGTGCCGTCGCACGCGTCGAAGTGGTTTCCCAGGCTCCCCGGCGGCGCACCGGCCTTCCCGGCTGATCGCGAACCATCTGTTGCGCCGAACCCTGTGATGCGGCACGGTTCCCTGCAATTCCCGACGGCTGCACCGTGTGCAGCCGCAATAGGCGCGGGGGGGACCGAAGGCGGACAGAGGCAAATATGCCCACCGCCCCACCGGGCCGCGCTCCATAAGCATAGGGTTTGGAAACACCATGATTGACTATCTGTGGCTGGTCATCGCCGCAGGCGCACTGGGAGTCCTCTATGGGCTCGTACAGACCGCCTCGCTGATGAAGGCCGACGCCGGAAACGAAAAGATGCGGGAGATCGCAGCCGCGATCCAGGAGGGGGCATCCGCCTACCTCAGCCGCCAGTACACCACCATCGCCATGGTCGGGGTGGTCATCCTGATCGCCGCCTACTTCCTGATCGGCCCCTATGCGGCGGCCGGCTTCGCCGTCGGTGCGGTGCTGTCGGGCGCGGCCGGTTATGCCGGGATGCTGATCTCGGTCCGTGCCAATGTCCGCACGGCTCAGGCGGCCTCGGTCAGCCTGGCCAAGGGACTGGACCTGGCCTTCCGGTCGGGGGCCATCACCGGTATGTTCGTGGCGGGCGGGGCCCTGTTGGGCGTCGCGGGCTATTATGCCGTGTTGACGCAGGGCATGGGCCTGGAAGCCACCAGCCGCGAGGTCATCGACGGACTGGTCGCGCTGGGTTTCGGCGCCTCGCTGATCTCCATCTTCGCCCGGTTGGGCGGGGGCATCTTCACCAAGGGTGCCGACGTGGGTGGCGACATGGTGGGCAAGGTCGAGGCCGGCATCCCCGAGGATGATCCGCGAAACGCCGCCACCATCGCCGACAATGTGGGCGACAACGTCGGCGACTGCGCCGGGATGGCCGCCGACCTGTTCGAGACCTATGCGGTGACCACGGTCGCCACCATGGTCCTGGCCGCCATCTTCTTCCGCGGGCCGTTCGCCGAGACGATGATGCTGCTGCCGCTCGCCATCTGTGCGGTCTGTATCGTGACCTCGATCATCGGCTCCTTCTTCGTGCGCCTGGGCAAGAGCCAGAACATCATGGGGGCCCTGTATCAGGGTCTGATCGTGACGGGCGTGCTGTCCATCGGCGCGCTGTATCTGGTCATCGACAACATGGTCGAGGCGGCGGTCACCACCAACGGCGGCCTGGTCATCGAGCCGATGCAGCTGTTCTGGTCCGGGGTCGTCGGTCTGGCGGTTACGGCGGCCATCGTGGTCATCACCGAATTCTATACCGGCACGGGCTTCCGTCCGGTGAAGTCGGTGGCCAATGCCTCGGTTTCGGGACACGGCACCAATGTGATCCAGGGTCTGGCGGTCTCGCTGGAGTCCACCGCCCTGCCGGCGCTGACGATCATCGTCGGCATCGTGGCCACCTATCAGATGGCCGGGCTGTTCGGCATCGCCATCGCCACCACGACCATGCTGGGCGTGGCGGGCATGATCGTGGCGTTGGACGCCTTTGGACCCGTCACCGACAATGCCGGCGGCATTGCCGAGATGGCGGGGCTGCCGGCCGATGTGCGTCATTCGACCGACGCCCTGGACGCCGTGGGCAACACCACAAAGGCCGTGACCAAGGGCTATGCCATCGGGTCCGCGGGCCTGGGGGCACTGGTCCTGTTCGCCGCCTATACCGAGGACCTGAAGTATTTCGTGGCCGAGGCGGCACCGGGCAGCTTCTTTGCCGGAATGGGACCGGTCGATTTCGCCCTGACCAACCCCTATGTCATCGTCGGCCTGCTGTTCGGGGGGCTATTGCCCTTCCTGTTCGGCGGTATGTCGATGATGGCGGTGGGCCGGGCCGCCGAGGCGGTCGTCGAGGAGGTTCGTCGTCAGTTCCGCGAGAACCCCGGCATCATGACCTATGAGGTCAAGCCGGAATATGGCCGCGCCGTCGACATCCTGACCAAGGCGGCGATCAAGGAGATGATCGTGCCGTCCCTGTTGCCGGTGTTGTCGCCGATCGTGCTGTTCGTTGCCGTGCTGGCGATCTCGGACAAGGCCACGGCCTTTGCCGCCCTGGGCGCCATGCTGATGGGCGTGATCGTCACCGGCCTATTCGTCGCCATCTCGATGACATCGGGCGGCGGGGCCTGGGACAATGCCAAGAAGCTGATCGAAGAGGGCTATACCGACAAGAACGGCGTGGTCCACGGCAAGGGATCCGAGGCGCACAAGGCCGCGGTCACCGGCGATACGGTCGGCGACCCCTACAAGGACACCAGCGGTCCGGCGGTGAACCCGATGATCAAGATTACCAACATCGTGGCGCTGCTGCTGCTGGCCGTGCTGGCGAGCGGGAACATCGGCTAAACGTGTCTCCTCCCCATCGCCGCTTGGCGATGGGGAGGGGGACCGCGAAGCGGTGGAGGGGTCCTTGACGCAAAGGCGATTTCGCCGTGTTCCAAGAAGTCCCCTCCGTCACGGCCCCGAAGAAGGGCCGCGCCACCTCCCCATCGCTGCGCGACAGGGAGGAGACAGGGGGTGCTGATTAGTCCGGGCGGCGCTGGCCGGGGATGTCTTCCTCGGTGCGGGGCAGCTGGCCGCGTCCGACGTTGCCCAGAAGCTGTTCCAGCACGGTCAGCTCACGGCCGCGCGTGGGGGTCTCGCGGCGGTTCATGGCCAGTTCCTGGCCGTCTTCAAGCCCCAGTGTCCGGACGGAGGCCACCTGATCGGCGTCGTTGAACGTGATCTCGGTCACAGTCCGCTGGGACACCTGCGGGGCGTTGAAGGTGTATTTCTCGGTCGTCTGGCTGAAATAATACCAGATGGTGTCCGCCTCGAAGGTCGAGGTCGTCGAGGGGGAGCCGAGCTGAGCCAGAACCGTCGCCTTGGTATCGGTGCCGGGGACGATGTCGGTCGGCTTGGCATCCACCGACTGAAAGCCATGTATGCCCACGATGGGCGCACAGGCCGCAGCCCCGCCCAACAGGGCGGTGAGGGCGACAGCGGCGAGGATCGGCTTGAAACGGGTCATTTTGCGGCGCCTGGGACGAGAACAAGGTCTTTGACCTAACCGGACCCGCGTCCTAGTTCAACGGCGCGGCGGAAAAGGGGCCGCTGAACCGATGATCAGAAATCCATTCAGAACACCGCCCGAAGTCCGGTTGGCTCCCGCCCTGTATGCACGGGCGGTCGATCAGGCGCGGGACCCCGCCTTTTATCAGGTGCTGGGGGTCGAGGATCGGATCGATGCCCGCTTCGAACTTTATACACTGCACGTCCTGCTGCTGGTGATGCGGCTGAGGGACGAGGGCGAGCGGGGAGCCGAGGCATCGCAGGCCCTTTTCAACGTCTATGTTTCCGCCCTGGACGATGCCTTGCGCGAGCTGGGGGTTGGCGATCTGTCGGTTTCCAAGAAGATGCGAAAGCTGGGCGAAGCCCTCTACGGTCGGATGAAGGCCTATGAGACCGCGCTACGCGCCGATGATGCCGCCGGCCTTAGCGCAGGCCTCGCCCGTAATGTTTTCGAGAGCGACGATCCTGAAACGGGCCGGCCGCTGGCCAAGTATGTGATGGACAGTCGGGTTCGATTGGCCACCCAGCCCTACAGGGCCCTTTGCGAGCGGCCCGATTGGGCGGAGGTGACGGCATGACCGATGCGATTCCCTTGCCCTACAGCGAGCCGGTACGGCTGAACCAGGTGCCGGGCGGGCTGGCGCGTCGGCTGGAGCCGGACGAGGCGGCCCGGGCGCGGATCGCCAGGGCTCTGGACCTGGCGTCTCTGGACGCGTTCAGCGCCGATGTGTCGTTCCGGCCGATCGACGACGTCTGGATCCTGAAGGGGCGGATCGCGGCGCGGGCGGTGCAGACCTGTGGCCTGACGCTGGAGCCTCTGCCGGTCGAGATCGCCAGGGACTTCAGCCTTCGCCTGGCGGAAGCGGTCGAGGCTGATCCGGAAGAGGTGGACGTCCACCTGGACGATGACACTCCTGATCCGATCGAGGATGGGCGAATCGATCTGGGCCAATACGTCGTCGAACAACTGGCCTTGTCGCTGGACCCGTTTCCCCGCAAGCCGGGAGCCGAGTTCGTGCCACCGGACCCACCGGCCGATATTTCGCCCTTTGCCGTGCTGAAGGCCTTCAAAGCGCCTGATCCTAAGGATCAAGGTTGACGTCGCGTCGGTCCGGTTGCATCCCCCCGCCGGGGCGGTATCGTCCCGTGCGCTGAAGCGCGGCTCCGACCGGGAGTCGCGCGGGAGTCCAAGCCGCTTGCCAACCCCCATCCTGATTTCCCTTGATGCCATGGGCGGCGACCATGGTCCGCCGGTCGTGGTCGGCGGGATCCGCGACTACATCCGACGCCACGGCGGACAGGATGTTCGTTTCCTGCTGCATGGCAATGAGGCGGCGATCGGTGCCGAGATCGCCCGGTTGAAGCTCGATACCGCTATCTGCGAGGTCCGCCATACCGACAAGGTCGTGGCCATGGACGAGAAGCCCGCCCAGGCCATGCGCCGGGGTAAGGGCTCCAGCCTCTGGAATGCGGTCGAGGCGGTCAAGACGGGTGAGGCCCAGGCCATGGTCTCGGCGGGCAATACCGGTGCGTTGATGGCCATTTCCAAGCTGGTGCTGCGGATGGCGGCGCCGGGGCTGGAGCGTCCGGCCATCGTGGCCAGCTGGCCGACCCTGCGTGGGGTCACCGCCGTGCTGGACGTCGGGGCCAATATCGATTGCGACGCCGAACAGTTGCTGGAGTTCGCCATCATGGGCGAGGCCTTCCATGCGGCCGTCCATGGGGTGGAAAAGCCGACGATCGGCCTGCTGAACGTCGGGTCCGAAGAAATGAAAGGCCATGAGGAAGTTCGCGAGGCGGGCCGCCTGCTCCGGGCCAATACCCTGGGCCTGGACTATCGCGGTTTCGTCGAGGGCGACGACATCGCCAAGGGAACGGTCGATGTCGTGGTCACCGACGGCTTCACCGGCAATATTGCGCTGAAGACGGCCGAGGGCACGGCCCGATTCATCTCCGCACTTCTGAAGGAAGCGCTGACCTCTGGGGTGCAGGCCAAGCTGGGGGCCCTGATCGCCCTGCCGGCCCTGAAGACCATGCGATCCCGCATCGACCCCAGCGCCATTAACGGAGGCCCCCTGCTGGGCCTGAACGGCATCGTCGTGAAGAGCCACGGCGGGGCCACAGCCAAGGGGTTCGGCAATGCGATCCGTATCGCCGTCGACCTGGGCCGCAGCGATTACACCGCCAAGGTCGCCGCCAACCTTGGCCGGCTGGATCAGATGATCCAGTCGGCCGCAACGCCTGCCCCGGAGACCGTTTCGTGAGCGTCACCCGCAGCGTCGTCACCGGCGTCGGTTCCTTTCTGCCCGAACAGATCGTCACAAATGCCGATCTGGCCCAGATCGTCGATACCTCGGACGAGTGGATCATCGAGCGGACCGGTATCCGCCAGCGCCATCGGGCCCGCGACGACCAGCCGACCAGCGATCTGGCGACCGAAGCCGCGCGCCGGGCCCTGGCCGCCGCCGGTCGCGATCCGTCAGAGGTTGATCTGATCATCGTGGCGACGACGACGCCGGACATGACCTTTCCGGCCACCGCCTCCATCGTGCAGCGCAAGCTGGGCGCGCCGGTCTGCATCGCCTTCGACGTCCAGGCGGTGTGTTCCGGCTTCGTCTATGCGGTCAGCGTCGCCGACGGCTTCGTCTCGCGGGGCATGGCCAAATGCGCCGTGGTGATTGGGGCCGAGGAAATGACCCGGCTGATGGATTGGACCGACCGCTCTACCTGCGTCCTGTTCGGGGACGGGGCCGGGGCCGTCGTGATGGAGCCGGGCGAGGGGCAGGGGACGCCGCAGGATCGCGGCCTGCTGGGCTTTGCCCTGCGCTGCGACGGCACCAAGACGGACCTGCTCTATGTCGATGGCGGCCCTGCCACGACCGGTCAGGTCGGTCATCTGCGGATGGCGGGCAATCAGGTGTTTCGCCATGCGGTGGTGAACATCGCCGAAGCCATCACGGCTGCCTGCGCCGCCGCGGACATCACCGTGGCCGACGTGGACTGGTTCGTGCCCCACCAGGCCAACCAGCGCATCATCAAGGGTGTTGGTGACCGGCTCGGGCTGGATGAGAACAAGGTGATCTCGACCGTCGCCATGCACGCCAATACCTCTGCCGCCTCCATTCCCCTGGCGCTCGATACAGCCATCCGTGATGGTCGGATCAAGCGAGGTGATCTTGTCTTGCTGGAGGCCATGGGCGGGGGTCTGACGTGGGGTGCCTGCGCTCTTCGCCTGTAAGGCGCATTTCTGTGCTTTCCATTTGTCCGGGCTTGGCCTTTTATGGTGCCGGATAAGGACTTGGGCGCGGGAGCGGACACATGGGGCTACATCAGACGCTGACCAGGGCCGACCTGTGTGAATCTGTCCACGAGGACGTCGGCCTGTCGCGGCAGGAGTGCGCCGGTCTGGTCGAGCGGACGCTGGAACTGATCGTCGATTCGCTGGAGCGGGGCGAGACTGTGAAGCTGTCCGGCTTTGGCGTGTTTCAGGTGCGCGAGAAGCGGGCCCGCATGGGCCGCAATCCCAAGACCGGCGAACCGGCCGCGATCAATCCGCGCCGCGTCATCAGCTTTCGCGCCTCCCAGATCATGAAGGGCCGGGTCCACGACGCCCCCGGCGGCGAATAGGTCCCATGGCCGCCGCCCGTGCTCCCAAGGGCGAAAACGCCTTTCGCACCATTTCCGAGGCCGCCGAGGCCGTCGGTGCGCCGCAGCACGTCCTGCGCTTCTGGGAAACCAAGTTCAGCTTTCTGACCCCCCTGAAGCGCGCGGGTGGACGGCGGTTCTATAGGCCCCAGGATGTGGTCCTCCTGAAGGCCGTGCGGCGTCTGCTTCACGACGAAGGGTTGACCATCAAGGGCGTCCAGAGGCTGCACAAAGAGCAGGGTTTGCGTCGCCTCGCCGCCTATGGCGATCCGGATTCTGCGATCAGTTTTTCCGACGCCGACACGGGCCCGGTCGAATCGTCAGCCAATGAACACACCGCTTCGGCAGATCGATCCGTCCGGCTGCAGCAGATTCTCATCGAACTGGAGGGCGCGCGCCACCGTCTGGACGCGGTCCTGTCACGCTGATTGCGGTTCGCGTGCTTTTGGGTTTGCGGGGCGGAGAGGTGGCGTCTATAGGGAGCGCCTTCGGAGCGTGGCGCAGCCTGGTAGCGCACTTGACTGGGGGTCAAGGGGTCGCAGGTTCGAATCCTGTCGCTCCGACCATCTAACCTTTTGGTTTCATGGCGGATTTTAAGGGGTCGCTCTCGGGCGGCCCCTTAGCAATTGGCCATTGGGGCACATATGGGGAGCGGCCTCTATCCTTGGTGCTGGACGGGCGCGCGGGGGCGTCCGACAGCGCGTTCATGGCCTCGCACCGCTGTGCAGGCTCGATCAAAATGATTCGGACGGCGAACGTCGCGCGGGCGTCGGCGACCTCAAGGCCGGGCTCCAAGGCACGAAGCCGATGCCCAGACCACGACCGAGCTGGCGCACGAGGTCCTCGGCGACGAAGGCATCGCTGCGATGGGGCCTCGACGGTGCTGGGCCGCATGGGCGACCCGTCGGAAACGGCGGCGGTGGCTGCGTTCCCGGCGTCCTCGGACAGCAGCAGGCGCAGCCGGGCGCCGCCTTCCTCGTCCTGGCCGCCCTGTGCGTCCTCGGAACCCTGCTTGGCCTGGTTGTCTGGCCCGCCCACGATCCGGAGAATCTGGTCCATTCCCATGACGACCTGGACCCTGATGATCCGCACCCGGCGGACGGGGATCCGTGGCCCGAACGCGGCCATGCGCATCCCTTCGTGATTGACGAGCGGCATCGTCGTTGGCCGTCGAAACGGCGCTGAGGATTTCAGCCTTCCCGCCAGTCCCCAAGGCGCCGATAACCTTTCCTTGGCCGGTCCGGGGTTATCAGGCGGCATGGGCAAGGATATCGCCGCGTTGAACGACCGGTCGCCGCCGCGCATCGCCCGTGGCGGATGGCTGGATGCGCTGCGCTTCATCGTCGGGGCGTTGATCATCCTCTACCATTTCCGAGAGGCCTCGCCGGTTCCGCTGCCGCAGCTGCATCCGGTGTTCGACCGGGGCTATCTGCTCACCGACTTCTTCATCATCGACTCCGGCTACGTCCTGGCCCGCATCTACGGCGACCGTCTCGCCGCCGGGCACGCCTCGCTGAGCGCCTATGCGCGCCAGAGGCTGCTGCGGGTCATCCCGGCCCACCTCGTTGTCAGCCTGATCCTCGTGGCCATCGTCGGCGGCGCCGCCCTGGCGGGGGTCGCGCCCAGCAATCCGCGATGGTTCGACTGGTCGCAACTGCCGGCGCAGGTGCTGCTGATCCAGGCCTATGGCGTGCCGGGTGGGCAGGGGTGGAACGCCCCGACCTGGACGCTCTCGGCCCTTATCGGCTGCTATCTCCTCCTGCCGTGGATCTGCCGCGCCCTATGGCGCTGGCCACCGGCCCTGGTGGTGATCGGCGCGGTGACCGTGGTCGTCGCGGCTGATCTCGCCGCCTCGCTGTGGCTCGGCGATCCGATCTATCGCCTGCCGATGCGGTTCGGCATCATCCGCGCCTTGCCGCTCTTCCTGCTCGGCGTTGCGGCGGCCTTCTACGGCGCGCGCGTCTATGTCGCCCCGCGTCTCGCCGGGTCGATCGGCGTCGGCGCCGCCGCGGCGCTCGTCATCTTCCAGGCGTTCGGCGCCTTCAGCCTGCTGTCTCTTGGCCTGATGACGATGATCATCTGGGCCGCTGGCGCCGTCCCGGTGCTCAGGCCCTCCCGCCTGGTCGAACATCTCGCCCTGATGTCGTTCTCGATGTTCCTCACCAACGAGGTGAGCCGCATCGTCTGGTTCGGCCTGCTCGACGCCTTGGGGCAGGACGCCCTGCCGTCCGGCGCCCGCTGGGCGCTGTGGTCTGTCGGTTTCGTCGGCGCCTTCGTCGGCGCCGCCGTGTTCCGCTACGCGTTCGACCGCCCGGTCCAGACCTGGCTCAACCCCTCGCGTACCAATCGGGCCGCCGGAGATCATGCGGCGGTCGCCGCGCCCAGGGCGTCAGGCGCCGTTGTGTCGGCCGAACACGCGGGTTGAGCCGTCATTGAGGATCAGCACGGTCGTGTAGGGCTCGCGCCCGGCGGCCTCCATGCCCGGCGAACCCGCCGGCATGCCTTTCCCAGACGCAGCCATGCCCAGAAAGCATAGCAGCCGGCGATCTCGGCGAGCGCCGCGCCGAAATAGATCGCCAGCGTCGTCGGCGAGATCGTGGAGGTCGTCATCCGTGCCGGGCAAACACCCGGGTGGTGCCGTCCTTCAGGATCAGCAAGGTCTGGAAGGCCTGGGCGCGACCGGCCGGAGCGGGCATGCCCGGGGATCCGAGCGGCATGCCGGGCACCGTCAGACCGAAGACGTCGGGGCGTTCGCGGACGAGCCGCGCCACGTCCCCGGCCGGCACATGCCCCTCGACCGCGTAGGAGCCAACCACCCCCGTGTGGCAGGACGCGAGGGCGTCGGGCACGCCATAGCGGCGACGAACGGGCGCCAGGTCTTCGAGCTCGCGCACCGTCGCCGTCCATCCGGCCCCCGTCATATGCTCGACCCAGGCCCCACAGCATCCGCACCAGGGAGTCTTGTAGATGGTGATGGCTTTGGTCGCCTGGGCCGCAAGCGCCGGCGTGGCGAGCGTCGACATCGTCAGAGCGAGGCCCGGCATGGCCTGGATCAGGGTCCGACGAGACGGCGCGAGGCGGGCGACAGGGGGAGGAGTCATGCCGAAAGCTCCATAACTACACTCTAGCACATCTGCGATCCCTGCCGTCGAGCCCGTCCGGCCTTGGGCAAGGGCGCGAGGATGTCGCGCATGGGCTGTGAAACTCTCCGCCTTGTTGAAGTTTGCGCCGAGGCGGGATAGTCGGAACGCAGGAGTTGCCTTGCCGCCATCGATTCGGACATTCTGTGTGTCGCTGTGCGTCGCCCTCATGGCGGCGCTGAGCATTCATGCGGCTGCTCAGGCTCAGCACGAGGTCGGGCATTCGTCGGGCTGGCCTCCGGTCTCCATGGTGGCGGATGATGACCAAGGTCACGCCCACACCCATGTCGCACCGGCCGAAACCGCGCCGGAAGCGCCTGACCAGGAGCAGGACGGGCAGCCGACCGGACACCACCACAGCGGCGTGGAGAAGCCTTCGGTCTCGCCGACTCTGAACGCGGCCGGACGACCGACCCTGGTCGGCATGGCCAAGCACAGCTTCGGCCAAAGCCGACCCTTGGAAGACGTTCGGCTCGATGGGCCCGAATACCCTCCGAAACGGACACGCGCGATCCTCTGATCCGACGCGGCCGACTGGCCGCGCGCGCCATTCCGTTTCTGGAGAGACCCCTTGCAGACCCCAATATCCGGCATGGCCGGATCGTGGGCGCGTTGGACGACCGTGTCGTTCCTCGCGCTCGCCCTGGCGGCAGCCCTGCCGCCGACCCGCGCCGTGGCCCAGGACGCGACGGCTCAGGCTTCAGCGCCGACCCTGTCGTTGCGCGACGCCCTGTCCCGCGCTTCGGGAACGGACCCGGCGCTGGCCGCGGCCGATGCGCGTGCCCAGGCCGCCGAAGCCTCGGTGCGCCAGGCCGACGTTCGGCCCAACCCCACACTCGCCCTGATGGTCGAGAACCTTCCTACGCTTGGTGGCGGGGACATCCTCGGCCGGACCGAGACCACGCTCAGCTATGAGCAGCGGATCGAGCGCGGTGGCGACCGGCCGGCCCGGGTGTCCCTCGCCCGGAGCGAAGGGGCCCTGGTCGCGGCGACGGCGCGGGTGCGTCGGCTGGACCGGCTCGAACAGGTCCAGCGCGCCTGGGCCGAGGCCCTGGCCACCGAGGCCGAGGTGGCGATCGCACGGGAACGTCTCGGCCTGGCCGAGCAGTTTCAGACGGAGGTCCAGCGTCGCGTCGACATGGCGCGCGATCCGCTGTTCGCGGGCGCACGGGCCGAGGCCGAACTCGCCCAGGCCCAGATCGACTTCGACCAGGCCGAGATCGCGGCCCGGGTCGCCAAGATCACCCTGGCCAAATTCTGGGACGGTACCGCCGAGTTCAGCCTGGGCGAAGCGGCGTTCGAGGACACCAACGCGGCCCGGATCGTCGTGGACGGCGTGGCCGAGGCCGATCTCGACATCTTCCTGGCGCAGCGCGACATCGCCGTGGCTCAGGTCGCGGTCGAGCAGGCCCGACGAACCCAGGACGCGACCGTCAGCGTCGGCGTGCGACATTTCTGGGAGGGACAGGACCTGGGTCTGGTCGTCGGCGGGTCGATCCCGCTGGGCCGTTATGACCGCAACGCGGGGGCCATTGACCGGGCCCGCGCCGAAGGTCTGGCGGCCGAGGGCGACCTGGCTGCCGCTCGCATCGAGCGCGAGCGCGAGATCGCGCGGCTGCAGGTCCAGCTGTCGGCGCGGGCGAGCGAGGCGCGACGGATCGAAGAAGAGACACTGCCCCAGGCGGAGCGGGCCGTGACCCTGGTCCGGTCGGGCTTCAACCGAGGCGGCTTCACCTACAACGACGTCATCTCAGCACAGACCGCCCTGCTTCAGACCCGCGAGCGGCGGGTCGAGGTGCTCAAACAGTTCCACAT
>Ga0075012_10004611_pt1 | contig 12768 bp, 14 predicted proteins | sample All_14_2_FD_71474 | JGI IMG/M metagenome (GOLD analysis project Ga0075012, IMG submission 71474) | Freshwater microbial communities in response to fracking from Pennsylvania, USA - Allegheny Zone_MetaG_DW_15 | ecosystem: Environmental > Aquatic > Deep subsurface > Groundwater > Drilled...
GAACCGTCGCCGCCGTTGAAGAAGAAATAGCCGATGTCGTGCGTGCGGAAGACCTCGACGAGGCGCTCGAAATGCGCCCGGTGCGTGGCCAGCGGGCCGAGATGGTAGCGACTGGAGCCGAAGGCACCACCGGGACTGTAGCGCAGGCGGGCGATGTCGGCGTCGGACTCGAGGCTGGTATCGATCAGGTCTTCGGTCAGCGCACCGATGATGCCATCGTGGCCGGCGTAAACCTTGCCGATCCGGTCCGGATGCAGCAAATGCAAACGGCGTGCTGCCTGGATCAGGCCACACGCCGTTGCGTTGATCACGGCGGTAACGCCTCCCGACTGCGCGTAGAAGGCATTCCTCGCCATAATCGGATTTACTTCAGGGCGTTGAAAACTGCCTTGGTGATGTCGTCAACCGAACCGACACCGGCGATCTTGCGCACCTTCGGCGCCGCTGCATCGCCTTCTGCTGCCCACTTGCCGTAGAAATCAACCAGCGGCTTGGTCTGCGAGTGATAGACATCGAGGCGCTTCTTGACCGTTTCTTCCTTGTCGTCGTCGCGCTGCACCAGGTCTTCACCGGTGACGTCATCCTTGCCTTCAACCTTCGGCGGATTGAACTTGACGTGGTAGGTGCGACCCGACGGCAGGTGGGCGCGGCGACCGGCCATGCGCTCGACGATGTCGCTGTCCGGCACGTCGATTTCGAGCACGAACTCGATCGGCACGCCGGCATCCTTCATTGCCTGCGCCTGCGGAATGGTGCGCGGAAATCCGTCGAACAGATAGCCTTTCTGGCAGTCGTCCTGGGTCAGGCGCTCCTTGACCATGCCGATGATCACGGCGTCCGGCACCAGGCCGCCCGCGTCCATGTGCTTCTTGGCTTCCAGGCCCAGCGGGGTACCCGCCTTGACCTGGGCGCGCAGCATGTCGCCGGTGGAAATCTGGGGGATGCCGAATTCCTTCGAGATGAAGGTGGCTTGCGTACCCTTGCCGGCGCCGGGTGCGCCCAAAAGAATCAGTTTCATGGAAAGTCCCTCTGGTTACGAATGAAAATTCTTGTTGTCGGCTGTTGTGGCGCCGTTCTCTAGACGGTCGAAGTTACCTGCTTATTCAGGCTCGGTCAAACAGTTTGCGCATCCTTTCGGCGTCTTCGGGCGTATCGACACCGGGCACCGGCGCCGCGTCGATCAGCGTGACGCTGATCCGGTAACCGTGCCACAACGCACGCAGTTGTTCGAGCGCCTCGAAGTTCTCCGTCGGTGCTGCGGTCAACCCGGCGTAGGCCTTCAAAAAGCTTGCGCGGTAGGCGTAAAGGCCGACATGACGGTAGGCCGGGAAATTCTCCGGCAAACTGCTGCCACCAGCCTCGCGGGCGAAATGATCGCGCGCATAGGGAATCGGCGCGCGTGAAAAATAGGCGGCATCACCGTCGGCGCGACAGACCACCTTGACCACGTTCGGATTGAAGAAATCGGCCGGATCGTGGATCGGATGCGCGACGGTGGCAATATCGGCACCGCTGACGGCCAACTGGCGCGCCGTCTGGACGATGATTTCCGGATCGATCAGCGGCTCGTCGCCCTGGACATTGACGACGATGGTGTCGTTGCTCCAGCCGCGCTGCTCGACGACTTCGGCCAGACGATCAGTGCCGGTCGGGTGGTCGCTACGCGTCATCAGCGCGGCAAATTCGTGGGCCTCGCAGGCGGCGCGGACTTCCAGGTGATCGGTGGCCACCCAGATTTCCTCGGCCCCGGACAGGTGCGCCCGCTCGGCCACACGCACGACCATCGGCTTGCCGCCGAGATCAAGCAGCGGCTTGCCCGGCAGCCGGCTCGACGCAAAGCGCGCCGGGATGACGACCTTGAACGCCGGGGTAATCACGCTTCGTCGGCGCCCAGCTGGCGCGCTTCGTCTTCAAGCATCACCGGGATGTCGTCGCGGATCGGGTAAGCCAGCTTGCACGGCTTGCACACCAGCTCCTGCTCAGCCTTGCGATGGTCGAGGGGGGCCTTGCAAATCGGGCAAACGAGAATTTCAAGCAATCGGGCGTCCACGGAGTTTCTCCACTATCAAATCGGTCAATGCCGGCGACAACTCGGCCTCGACGGGTAGAACCCAGGCCTCCCCCGTCGTCAGTCCGGCGCATTTTACTGCATCCTTCTCGGTCATCAGCAGAACCGCATCTTGGCCGAACGCCAGATCGTCAGCCGTATAGGCATGGTGATCAGCAAACGGATGGGCGACAAAATCCAGCCCCAGCCCCTGCAGCGTCCGGAAAAACCGCGCTGGATCGCCAATCCCGGCCAGCGCGTGCAGTGTCTTGCCGTGCAGCGCTTCGACGCTGCAGGTCTGACTGGCGTCGTCCAGCCGGTAAAAAGATCCCGGCTGCAGGCGCATGGCGAAATGGGGCGTACTGCCGGCCAGGCCGGCACTGGCGAAATCGTTGCCAATAACGGCGTCGACCGTAGACAAACGGGACAGCGGCTCGCGCAACGGCCCCAGCGGCAAGCGCCAGCCGTTGCCGGCGCCACGCCGGTCAAAGACGGCCAGTTCGACATCGCGGCCGAGGCGAAGATGCTGCAGACCATCGTCGCAGACAATGACATCCACCGCCGGCTCAGCCGCCAGCAAGGCCTGTGCGGCAGCGACCCGATCGCGCCCGACCCACACCGGCACGCCGCTGCGCCGGGCCAGCAGCACCGGCTCGTCGCCGACATCCGGCGCAGCAGCCGCCGCCGTTACCGGCCGCGGCAACTCGGCGGCACCGCCGTAGCCACGGCTGACGATCCCGGGACACCAGCCACGGCTACGCAACTGGGCGACCAGCCATAGCGTCAGCGGCGTCTTGCCGGCACCGCCGACAATCAGGTTGCCAACCACGACCACCGGCACCGGCAAACGCACCGGCCGGACCGTACGCCGTCGCCAGCCGGTGACCGCGACGAACAGCAGGTTGAGCGGCAGCAGAAGCCACAACGCCGGCGTCAGCCGGCGTTGGAACCACTGTCGCTGCAACCAGCGGGCAAACATCAGTTGGCCGACTGGGTGGCGAAGGAAATGTGCGGATAGCCGGCCGACTGCGCAGCCTGCATGACGTCGACGACGCTCTGGTGGGTGGCCTTGGCATCGGCGTTGATGACGATCACCGGATCATTGCGCCCGCCGGCCGCCTGCTGCAGCGCCGCCGAAATCGCATTGACGTCGGTTGCTGCCAGCGGCGACTTGTTGATCAGGATCTGGCCGCCGGCGGTCACCGCCACGTCGATTTCGTTCGGCTGCTCGTTCTGCTTGCTGACGTCGGCCGTCGGCAGATTGATCTCGAGACCGGAGAATTTCGAGTAAGTCGTCGTCAGCATCAGGAAGATGATGATGACCAGCAGCACGTCGATCATCGGAATCAGGTTGATTTCCGGCTCTTCGCGGCCGCGTCCGCGCTGGAATTTCATCGCTTACTTCCGATCGCCGTGCATGTATTCAACCAGACGCACCGCCTGCTGCTCCATCTCGACGACGAAACCATCGACCAGCGCACGGAAGTGGCGCCAGAAGATCATGCTGGGAATGGCGATGAAGATGCCGAAACCGGTGTTGTACAGCGCAATCGAGATACCGTGCGCCAGTTGCTGCGGGTTGCCGGTACCCGGCGCCTGCGAACCGAAGATCTCGATCATCCCGACGACGGTGCCGAACAGCCCCATCAGCGGGCTGATCGAAGCGATGGTGCCGAGCGTCGTCAGATAGCGATTCAAGTCGTGCGAGACCGCCGAACCGGCCTCCTCGATCGACTCCTTCATCACCTCGCGCGAATTGTTCACATTGCGCAGGCCGGCCGCGAGCACGCGACCAAGCGGCGAATGACGATCCAGATCTTCCAGCAGCTTGCTGTTGTCGGCACCGCGGCGGAATTCGCCGACCGCCCGCTGCAGCAAACCCGGGGGGACAATTTTGATCCTGCGCAAGGCCACCAGACGTTCGATGATCAGCGCCACCGAGATCACTGAAGCCAGCAACAAGGGCCAGATGGGCCAGCCGGCCGCTTTGACGATTTCAAACACGTGACATTGTCCTTGAGGAGAATTTAGTCCGCAATTCTGCCTCCCCCTCGCCGCAGGGGCAAGCACAACGATTTCAGGCCCTCGCCGGCGCTTATCCCCAAAACCTGTGGATAAGTCTGTGGAAGACCTGTAGTGACTCCCCGCAAACCCGCAAAAAACAAGGATTCTCCTTGCCCTGCCAAAAAACGAGGCATCAAGTTAAACACCATAAAAATCAATGACTTGAATTTAAACAAGGATGTCAAGGCGCTATCACCAAAAACGATCACCCGGTAGAATCCGGCCATGCACGCCAACGTTCCGCCTGTCAATAACTCCATCCTCAGCGTCAGCACCTTGAACCGTCTGGTGCGCGATTGTCTGGAATCCGCCTTCCCGCTGAGCTGGGTCGGCGGCGAGATATCGAACCTGACCTACGCCGCCTCCGGCCATGTCTATTTCTCTCTGAAGGATGCCGGCGCCCAGGTGCGCTGCGTGATGTGGCGCAGCCGGGCACAAACGCTCGGCTGGCGGCTGGAAAACGGCCAGAAGGTCGAAGCCCGTGCGCTGGTCTCGTTCTACGAACCGCGCGGCGAATTCCAGCTGAACATCGAAGCGATCCGCCGCGCCGGCCAGGGCGACCTGTTCGAACGTTTCCTGCGCCTGAAGGCGCAACTGGAAAATGAGGGCATTTTTGCCGTCGACCGCAAAAGGCCGCTACCAGCCTTTCCCCGTCGCCTGGCCATCGTCACCAGCCCGCAGGCTGCCGCGCTGCGCGACGTGCTGAGCACGCTGCACCGGCGCGCGCCGCATGTCGCGATCAGTTTGTTTCCGACCCCGGTCCAGGGCGACGGTGCCGGCGAACGCATTGCCGCGGCCATCGCCGAAGCCGGCGCCAGCGATTGCGACACGGTCATCCTCTGTCGCGGTGGCGGCAGCATCGAGGATCTCTGGGCCTTCAACGAAGAATGCGTCGCCCGCGCCATCGTCGCCTGCCCGTTGCCGGTGATCAGCGGCGTCGGCCACGAAACCGACTTCACCATCGCCGATTTCGCTGCCGACCAGCGCGCACCGACCCCCACCGCCGCCGCTGAACTGGCCGCCCCGGAACAATCCCGTCTGCTCGAACAACTCGCCCGCCTGCAGGATCGCCTGCAACGCCAGAGCACGCGCCGGCTTGCCGACCGCCAGCAGGCGCTCGACTGGCTGCGCAGCCGCCTGGTCCACCCGGCCGAGCGCATCGCCAGCCAGCGCCGGGCGATCGACCAGCTCACCGGCCGTCTACGCCGCGCACTGATCACCACAACCCAGCAGCAACGCCTGCGTCTGGCCGCACTCAGCCAGCGGACCGCGACCGCGGCACCGCAAACGGCCGACCGCCACCAGACGCTGGACCAACTGTCCCGGCGCCTCGCCCAGGCCGCCCACTGGCAGGCAGCGCAACGGCAGATGAAACTAAATGCGCTGGCTGCCGGTCTGAAACAACTGGACCCGCAAGCCGTGCTGTCGCGCGGTTACGCACTGGTCATCGGGCCGGACGGCCGGGCACTGCGTGATAATCTTGCGGTCAACCCCGGCGATCGGCTGAAAATCCGTCTTGCCCATGGGAAACTCGATGCCACGGTGCTGCCGGTTGTGGCACCGGACAAAGCTGAATAGAATTTTTGCTTCACCCCCGCTTCACCCTCAATAACCAACGGAGAAAATAAATGGAACATCAACTGCCCGCCCTGCCCTTTGCCAAAGACGCGCTTGCCCCGCACATGTCCGCCGAGACCTTCGACTACCACTACAGCAAGCACCACAATGCCTACGTGGTCAATCTGAACAACCTGATCAAGGGCACCGAGTACGAAGCCCTCGACCTCCAAGCCATCGTCAAGAAAGCACCGGCTGGCGGCATCTACAACAACGCCGCCCAGGTCTGGAACCACACCTTCTTCTGGAACTGTCTGACCCCGAACGGCGGCGGCGCCCCGAGCGGTGCCCTGGCTGACGCAATCAATGCCAAGTGGGGCTCGCTGGATGCCTTCAAGACCGCCTTCCAGACCTCCGCCGTCGGCAACTTCGGTTCCGGCTGGACCTGGCTGGTGAAGAAGGCCGACGGTTCCGTCGACATCGTCAACATGGGCGCCGCCGGCACCCCGCTGACCACCGGCGACAAGGCCCTGCTGTGCGTTGACGTCTGGGAACACGCCTACTACATCGACTACCGCAACCTGCGCCCGAAGTTCGTCGAAACCTTCCTGAACAACCTGGTCAACTGGTCGTTCGCCGAGGCCAACTTCGCCGGCTGATCCTTCCATGAATTGCCAGTAGCAAATCGGGGAAGCCAGGTGCTTCCCCTTTTTCTTGCCCCCAGCCATTTGCGCTTGCCCAGAATCTGACCCGCATCTGCATCAGGAAATCCGGACTATCACCACGGTTTTACCGATTACCGCCGGGCGCTGTCATCGAATACGATAGCGCACGCGTTTTTCCCGATACTGCACACTTCAAATCAGGCACCAATGACTCCTGCCATCGACAGTTTCGCCACACCGTCCATGTGGGCTGGCTTCATCGTTTTCGTTCTGGCAATGCTGGCGCTGGATCTGTTCGTATTTGGCGGGCGCAAGGCCCACCGGGTCTCGGTCAAGGAGGCGCTGGCCTGGGTTATCGCCTGGATATGCCTGGCCCTGACTTTTGCCGGACTGCTCTGGTGGTACCTGAACGATACCCAAGGCGCTGAAATTGCCCAGCGCAAGACCCTCGAATTCCTCGCCGGCTACCTGATCGAACAATCGCTGTCCGTCGACAACATGTTCGTTTTCGTGATGATCTTCACCTATTTCGCGGTCCCGCCGGAATTGCAGCGGCGCGTACTGCTTTACGGCGTCCTGGGGGCAATCATCATGCGTGCCGGCATGATTCTGGCCGGCGTCTGGCTGGTGAACCAGTTCGCCTGGATTCTCTATGTCTTTGGTGCCTTCCTGGTAATCACCGGCATCAAGATGCTGATTTTTGCCGAGTCCGAACCCGATCTCGAACAAAACCCGCTCCTGCGCTGGCTGCGTAGTCACCTGCGCATCACCAGCGGCTTCCACGGCGAATCGTTTTTCGTGCGCCAGAATGGTTTGCTCTGGGCAACGCCGATGTTCCTGGTCTTGATCCTGATCGAAACCAGCGACGTCATTTTCGCCGTCGATAGCATTCCGGCGATTTTTGCGGTGACGACCGACCCATTCATTGTCTTCACGTCGAACATCTTTGCCATCATGGGGTTGCGTGCGCTCTACTTCCTGCTCGCCGACATGGCCGACCGTTTTCATTTGCTCAAATACGGTCTGGCCATCGTATTGGTCTTCATTGGCGGGAAAATGCTGGCCATGCCCTGGTATCACATGCCAATCCAGTGGTCGCTGAGCATCGTTGGCATCATCATCGCAACCTCGGTGGCAGCCAGCCTGATGCTGTCAAAAAACAAACATGAATCTGCGGGAGAAAGTTCATGAACAGCGAAACACGAAGCACGCCGCCATCGCCGTGCCTGCAGGAGCGCGACGACATCGGGCGGCTGACTCGCCTGGTCTTCGACGGCACGCCATCATCCGCCTCAGGGCAGGGAAATGCATGGCTGATTGCGGTTGATGGATCGGCACATGCACTGAGAGCTGTCGCGGAATTCATCAAGCTGGCCGAGCAATTGAAAAGTTGCCGCCTCCACATCGTCAATGTTCAACACTGGCTGAGCAAGGAAGCGGCCGAAACCGGGCTGATCGAGCGGGGCTGGCCAGCAACTGAAGCAGCGGTCGGACTCATCGCAGCCAAAGGTCTGCCATGGCAGTTGCACCTGACCATGGGCGCCCCTGCCGAGTCGATTGTTGCCCTCGCCAGCAAACTAGGTTGCAGCCATATCGTGGTCGGCAATCGCGGACTGGGTGCCACCGAAAGCCTGCTCACCGGCTCGATCACGCGCAAGGTGATCGAACTTGCACCGATGTCCGTGCTGGTAGTACCGTAGAAACTCGCCGCCGCGACACAAGGACGCAAGCGAAAACAAGCACCACGACAGAAAATCGACGGCAATGAAAATACTTCTGGTGGAAGACGACCCCCTCATTGCTGCAGGCATCGTGACCGGCTTGCGCAATGCGTCATTTGTTGTCGATTGGGCCCAGGATGGACAGGATGCGGAAAACGCCCTGATCCTGCAAGAATACGGACTGCTGATCCTTGATCTGGGCCTCCCCCGCATGAGCGGATTGGAGCTGCTGGGCAAGTTGCGCGGCGCCGGCAACCACATTCCGGTTCTGGTGGTGACCGCCCGTGGCATGCTCGACGAACGGGTCAGCGGCCTGAATGCCGGGGCTGACGACTATCTGGTCAAGCCGTTCAGCCTTGACGAGCTGGTCGCCCGGGTATTCGCACTGCGCCGTCGCGCCCAGGGCTGGAGCAGCAGCGAGTTGCAACTCGGCAAGCTTGCCGTCGATCCGAGAAAACGCCAGGTGCGCCTGGGGGATCAGGAAATCCACCTGTCGGACAGGGAGTTCCGGCTGCTGATGGCCCTGATCGAAGTTCCGGGCCAGGTGTTCAGCATCACCCAGCTGGAGGAGCGCCTGTACGGCTGGGGTGAGGAAATCGCCAGCAATTCGATTGAGGTACAACTGCACCGGCTGCGCAAGAAGCTTGGCAAGGACTGGATCCGCAACATCCGCGGTATCGGCTTCAAACTCGTCGAGCCGTCGTGAACTCGATCCTGACCCGCCTGCTCGCCTGGCAGATCGGCACCCTGATCGTTACCGCCGCTTTCATCACCGCCCTGACCTACCAGTTGTCCTGGAGCCAATTCAGCCGCGACCGCGACCGTTCACTGGAACAGGTGGCCTGGGCGGTCATGCGTCACCACGGCATGCACCCGGAAATCTACGACCTGTCAAAAAGCCACCAGAGCATCATCAGCCAAGTCTGGAACGACCGGGGCGAACTGATTTTTGCCTCCCGCCCCGACCTGCCGATGCCACTGCAGAAGCCGGGACTCAACACATTCACCTGGCAGGACGAGGAATGGCACGCAATGGTCGTCAACGACCGCGGCATCACCGTCCAGATCGCCAATCAGGCGAATGCACGCGCACTGTGGTTCCGCGAATTCGGCTCCGCGCTGATCGTCCCGTTCTCGGTACTCGTCATCCTCATGGGCAGTTTCATCACGATTGCCGCAACCCAGGCCCTCCAGCCGCTGCGCCAGTTGCGCAAGGAAATCCAGCAGCGCAATCCGGATTTCCTCTCGCCGCTGCCGAGTGGCCAGTATCCGGACGAAATGCTGGTCATCGTCGATGCGCTCAACGACATGCTGGCCCAACTTGACCAGGCCTTGCTCGCCCGCCAGCGCTTCATCGCCGACGCTGCCCACGAATTGCGCACGCCACTGACGGCGGTCCAGCTCAACGCCGACATCGCCCTCGGCGAACCCGAAGGGCACACTCGCGACGAGGCACTGAAAAATCTCCGGCGCGGCGTCGAACGTGCCACCCACCTGGCCAACCAGTTGCTGCACCTGGCCCGCTTCGACCCCCAGTTCACCACCCAACGCAGCCTTTCTACGGTCGACCTCGTCGAACTGGCAAAAACCGAAATCATTGAACACGACATCTTCGCCGCCAACAAGCAAATCGACCTCGGTCTGGCAGTCAGCGGCGACGTCAGCCTCGAAGGCGACCGGGAAGCCCTGCGCATCGTGCTCTCCAACCTGATCGACAACGCCATCCGTTACACCCCGAAAAACGGTTGCATCGACGTCAGCATTTCCAGCGCCCCCGACGCGATCGAACTCGCCGTCATCGACAATGGCCCCGGCATCCCCGCCAACGAGCGCGAGCGTGTCTTTGAAGCCTTCTGCCGCCTGACCAGCGCCACCCCGGGCAGCGGCCTTGGTCTGGCCATCACCCGTGAAATCGTCCGCCAGCACCGGGGCCGGATCGCGCTTGATGACAGCCCTGGCGGCGGCCTGAGTGTGCGCGTCACACTGCCCCGCAAGCAGTCCTGAACAATCTGCCCACCATAAGTCTTTTGTAAGCTCGACCGCGCGATCATGCAAATCGTTGCATGAATGTAACCGTTACAACAACGCGAGGAGGTGGACCATGTCTCAAGAAATTTATGCCCGGATACGGGCAAATCCCAAATACCAGCAACTCAGAAAAACACGTAATGCTTACGGCTGGGTAATGACCCTGCTGATACTGGTCGTGTACTACGGCTACATCGCCCTGATCGCTTTCGACAAGAGCTTCCTTGCGCAGCCGCTGAACGCGGAAGGCGTGACCACCATCGGCATCCCTATCGGGGTCGGCGTCATCCTGTTCACCGTCGTCATTACCGGCATTTACGTTCGCCGTGCCAACAGCGAATTCGATGCCCTCAAGCAGAAACTCATCGAGGAGTGCCAATAATGGTGCATTGGATCAAACAATGGGCCGGCGCATTTGCGTTGCTGGCACTGGCCGGTGCGGCAGTAGCCGCAGGCGCGGATCTCGGCCAGGCCGAGAAGCAGCCGACCAACTGGACGGCAATTGCGATGTTCGGGATGTTCGTTGCCGGAACGCTGTACATCACCAAGTGGGCTGCCGCCAAAACCAAATCGGCAGCTGACTTTTACACCGGCGGTGGCGGCATCACCGGTTTCCAGAATGGTCTGGCCATTGCGGGTGACTACATGTCTGCCGCATCCTTCCTCGGCATTTCTGCCGCAGTGATGGCCAATGGCTACGACGGCCTGATCTTCTCGATCGGCTTCCTCGTCGGCTGGCCGATCATCACCTTCCTGATGGCCGAACGCCTGCGCAATCTGGGCAAATTCACCTTTGCCGACGTCGCCGGCTACCGTTTTGCCCAGACGCCGATTCGCGCTTTCGCCGCCACCTCGACGCTGATCGTCGTCGCCTTCTACCTGATCGCACAAATGGTCGGTGCCGGCCAGCTGATCAAGCTGCTGTTCGGTCTCGAATACTGGATGGCCGTCGTCATCGTCGGTTCGCTGATGATGGTCTACGTGCTGTTCGGCGGCATGACAGCAACGACCTGGGTGCAGATCATCAAGGCCGTGCTCCTGCTGTGCGGCGCCTCCTTCATGGCCTTCATGGTGCTGTGGAATTTCGGCTTCAGCCCGGAAGCGATGTTTGCCAAGGCGGTCGAGATCAAGTCCCTGCTGGCAGCCGACGCCCTCACCGCAGAAGCCGTCAAGGCCGGCGCCGATCCGGCGACTGTCGATGTAGCCGCGGCGGCAGCCGCCAAGGGTCTGTCGATCATGGCCCCGGGCAACTTCGTCAAGGACCCGATCTCCGCCATCTCCTTCGGCATGGCACTGATGTTCGGTACCGCCGGTCTGCCACACATCCTGATGCGTTTCTTCACCGTGCCGGATGCCAAGGAAGCGCGCAAGTCGGTGTTCTGGGCTACTACCTGGATCGGTTACTTCTACATCCTGACCTTCATCATCGGTTTCGGCGCCATCACCTTCGTGCTGACCAACCCGCAATTCCTCGATGCCAAGGGCGGCCTGCTCGGCGGCGGCAACATGGCGGCCATCCACCTGGCCAACGCCGTTGGCGGCAATGTCTTCCTCGGCTTCATCTCCGCGGTTGCCTTCGCCACCATCCTGGCCGTGGTTGCCGGTCTGACCCTGTCCGGCGCCTCGGCGGTATCGCACGACCTGTACGCCACCGTGTTCAAGAAGGGCAATGTCGATTCCGCTTCCGAATTGCGCGTTTCCCGCATCACGACGCTGTGTCTGGGGGTCGTCGCCGTGGTTCTCGGCATTGCCTTTGAAAAGCAGAACATCGCCTTCATGGTCTCGCTCGCCTTCGCCATCGCCGCCTCGGCGAACTTCCCGGTGCTCTTCATGGCCGTTCTCTGGAAGGACTGCACGACCCGTGGCGCTGTCATCGGCGGTTTCCTCGGCCTGTTCTCGTCGGTTGCACTGACCGTGCTGTCTCCGTCGATCTGGGAAGCCGTGCTCGGCAACGAGAAGGGCAGCGCCCTCTTCCCCTACGCCTCGCCCGCCCTGTTCTCGATGACCATCGCCTTCGTCGGTATCTGGCTGTTCTCGATTCTGGACAACAGCGCCCAGGCCAAAAAGGAACGTGCCCTGTTCCCGGATCAGGAAATCCGTTCGGAAACCGGGATTGGCGCATCGGTCGCCAGCGGCCACTGAGACTGACCGCCCGGAACGCAGGAGAGCGCCCCGAACAGGCTGTGTAAAGCTGTTGCAGGTCGCTTGAATCAAGACAACGCCCGTCATCGCAAGATGCCGGGCGTTGTTGTTTCCGGGGCAATGGCCACGATCCGCACTGCCCGATGCTTGCCGCTGAATTCTCACCAGTCGAAATCAATTACGCTTTATAAAAAAACTGTCAGTTCACTGTAAGTTTCTGTAACCAAACTGCGAACCGTGGCGGTGCTGTGGAAGCGCAGCCCGTCCCTTTAAATTTTCTGGAGGAGATAACAATGGACGATCAAGGCAAGGCCTATTGGTCAGCCACGCTCGGCCTGCTGGGGAAGATCCTGGCAGTCTGGTTCGTGTTCTCGTTCGGCACAGGCATCCTGTTTGTCGAAGCGATGAATGGCATTTCACTCGGGGGCTACCCGCTGGGCTTCTGGTTCGCCCATCAGGGTTCCATCTACATCTTCATTGCGCTGATTTTCTACTACGGCAAGGCAATGGGCGACCTCGACCGCAAGTTCGACGTTCACGAAGA
>Ga0075012_10004614_pt1 | contig 12766 bp, 5 predicted proteins | sample All_14_2_FD_71474 | JGI IMG/M metagenome (GOLD analysis project Ga0075012, IMG submission 71474) | Freshwater microbial communities in response to fracking from Pennsylvania, USA - Allegheny Zone_MetaG_DW_15 | ecosystem: Environmental > Aquatic > Deep subsurface > Groundwater > Drilled...
CTGCGTGCGTCGCTCGCGAGCGTCGTGTCGGTGTCCTTCGCGGCGACGGCGTCCGCACGGGCGTCGATGTCGAACGACACCTGCTCGCTGCGCCACGTCCCGCGTCCCTCGATGGTCGCGCGCTCGATCACCGCGCGCTCCTCCGGCAACGCGATCCTTCCGGCGCGCGCGTCGAGCTCGAAGCGTACCTCGTCGGGGCCGTCGGCGGCTGACCCCGCCGACGCAGCGGGTCCGTCGGCGGCTGACCCCGCCGATGCAGCGGATCCGTCGACCGGCGTGGCTCGCGCGGTCGCGCGCACGTCGTCGAGCGAAAGGTCCACCAGCTCGGGGATCGCGGCCGCGAGCGAGTCGAGGTCGACCTCGATCGAGCTCGGCACGATCGTGAGCCGCCCCTCGTCGGGCATCGTCACCCCACCCTGCCCCGTCGCGACGTCGTCGAGCACCGCGAGCCGCGTGACCCGCACGCTCGTCCGCGCGGCGTCCGGCTCGAAGCGCGCGGCGGCCTCCAGGGTGAGCAGCTCCCGCGGAAGTCGCAGCGCGTCGACGTCGACCAGCGGCGCCTCGAGCTCCAGCGTGTGCAGCGTCGTCGCGCTCGTGAGGGTGATCTCGTCACCCAGCACGATGCGGTGCTCCATCGCGAGCCGAGCTTCGTTCTCGTTCGCACGCACGCGAAGCCCTTCGTCCGCGCCCCCGAGCACGAGCTCGCCGCGCAGCACGCCGGCTTCTTCTCGTGCGTGACCCTGCAGCGTCGGGCCCTCGACCTCCACGTCGAGTCCTCGGCGCGCATCGACGAAACGAGCGTGCACGTCGTGGATCTCGAGCGACGCCACCTCGAGCCCCGCGAGCTCGGGCGGCAACGTCAGCGCGGCGAGCGACTGCGAGAGCGGCGTGGGCTCCGTCGGCGCATCGTCGCCGAGCAGCGCCTGCAGCGCGAGCAGCAGACAATCCGTGCCCTCGGCGTCGATCGCGTAGACGAAGTCCACGCCTTCGACGAGCACGCGGACGTCGCGCAAGCGCCCCGCGAGCGCCTCGCCCGCGTCCCACCGCACGTCGAGCCGCTCGACCGTCAACCAGTCCTCGCCGTGGCTTCGACAACGCTCCGGCATCGGCAGCCGCAGCGCCCCGAGCCTCGCCTCACCGGAGAAGGGCGAGAGGTCGAGACGGTCGTAGTCGAGCGCGAGCCCGTGCTCGGCCGCGCTCTCCCGCGCGAGGTCACGACCCGCGTCGGACTCCACGAAGACGAGGGCGCCCGCGACGGTCAGCACGACGAGCGTCAGCAACACGAGCGCGCCACGCCACGTCCAACGCCAGAGCCGCGCCAGACGGCGAGGCGGCGCGGCCGTGGGCGGTCGCTTCGGCTCGTCCGGCATGCGGCGCAAAGGATGTCACGTCGGACGCGGCGCGGCTTCTGGATCGACGGGGCCGCGCGACGAATCCGACAGGTCGACCGACGAGCACCGAGCACGCGCCCGCCGGTCCGAAGGTCGACCCAAGAGCGCCACGCGCTCGCGGGTGCGAAGCCGTTCCGGAAGTCAGTCCGCGTGCGCGCGTCTCACATGTTGCGTCGGTACTGCCCGCCCACTTGGTAGAGCGCGCGCGAGATCTGCCCGAGCGAGCAGACCTTCGTGGCCTCCATCAGCGCGTCGAAGAGGTTGCCGTGCTCGACCGCGGTCTTCTGCAGTGTCGCGAGCGCGACCGGGGCCGCCTCCGCGTTTCGCGCCTGGAACGCCCGCAGGGTCGCGATCGCGCGCTCCCGCTCCTCCACCGTCGATCGAATGACCTCGGCCGGCACGATGGTCGGCGAGCCCTTCGCGTCGAGGAAGGTGTTGACGCCGATGATGGGCAGCGCACCGGAGTGCTTGAGGCCCTCGTAGTAGAGCGACTCCTCTTGGATCTGCGTGCGCTGGTACATGCGCTCCATCGCGCCGAGCACGCCGCCGCGCTCGCTGATGCGCCGGAACTCCGCGTAGACCGCCTGCTCCACCAGCTCGGTGAGCTCGTCGATCACGAACGCGCCCTGCAGCGGGTTCTCGTTCTTCGCGAGCCCGAGCTCCTTGTTGATGATGAGCTGGATCGCGAGCGCGCGACGCACCGACTCTTCGGTCGGGGTCGTGATCGCCTCGTCGTACGCGTTCGTGTGGAGCGAGTTGCAGTTGTCGTAGATCGCGTAGAGCGCCTGAAGCGTCGTGCGGATGTCGTTGAACGCGATCTCCTGCGCGTGCAGGGAGCGACCGCTCGTCTGGATGTGGTACTTCAACATCTGCGAGCGAGGCGCACCGCCGTAGAGGTTCTTGATGGCTTTCGCCCAGATCCGCCGCGCGACGCGCCCAATCACCGAGTACTCCGGGTCGGTTCCGTTGCTGAAGAAGAAGCTGAAGTTCGGCGCGAAGTCGTCGATCTTCATCCCCCGCGCGAGGTAGTACTCGACGAAGGTGAAGCCGTTCGCGAGGGTGAACGCGAGCTGCGTGATCGGGTTCGCGCCCGCTTCCGCGATGTGGTAGCCGCTGATGCTCACCGAGTAGAAGCGCGTCACGTCGTTCGTGATGAAGAACTGCTGGATGTCCCCCATCATCCGGAGCGCGAACTCGGTGGAGAAGATGCACGTGTTCTGAGCTTGATCCTCCTTGAGGATGTCCGCCTGAACGGTGCCGCGGACCTCCTTCAGCACGTCGGCGCGGATCTTCTCGTAGGTCTCCCGCGGCAGGACCTGGTCGCCCGTCACCCCGAGCAGGAGCAGCCCGAGCCCGTCGTTGCCTTCCGGAAGCTCGTAACCCGCGTCGCTCTGATAGCGCGGACGCGGCAGCCCCTTCTGCGCGTAGATCGCGTCGATCTTCCGCTCCACGTCGTCGACGAGGCCCGCCGCACGGATGTGCTTCTCGCAGCCCTGGTCCACCGCCGCGTTGAAGAAGAAGCCGAGCAGCATCGGCGCCGGCCCGTTGATGGTCATCGAGACGCTGGTCGCCGGGTCCGCGAGATCGAAGCCGCTGTAGAGCTTCTTCGCGTCGTCGAGGGTCGCGATCGAGACGCCGCTGTTGCCGATCTTCCCGTAGATGTCCGGCCGGTGATCGGGGTCTTCGCCGTAGAGCGTCACCGAGTCGAAGGCGGTCGAGAGTCGCTTGGCGGGCAGCCCGCGCGAGACGTAGTGGAAACGTTTGTTCGTGCGCTCCGCGCCGCCCTCGCCCGCGAACATGCGCGCGGGATCCTCGTTGGTGCGCTTGAGCGGGAACACCCCCGCCGCGTACGGGAACGCGCCCGGCACGTTCTCGGTCAGGGTCCAGCGCAGGATCTCGCCCCAATCCGAGAAGCGCGGCAGCACGACCTTTCGGATCTTCAGGCGCGAGAGGCTCTCGCTCACCAGCGGAACCTCGATCGTCTTTCCTCGCACTTGATACGCGAAGGTGTCGCCCGAGTACGCCTTCTTCGTCTCGGGCCACGCCCGCAGTGTCTTGCGGCAGTCGGCGTGCAGGCGCTCGACGAGCGCCGCGTAGCGCTTCCAGAGCGCGACCACCTCGGGCGCGTCGTCGTCGCGCGGCGCCGGGTCCACGAGCCCCGCTTCGACGCGGTCGTCGCCCCCTCGCAGCTCCGCGATCGCGCCGCGGAGCTGGTAGAGCCGCGTCGCGAGCCCGCTCTGCTCCTTCACGAACGCGTCGTAGCGATCCGCGCTCTCCGCGATCTCCGCCAAGTAGCGCACGCGCTCCGGCGGCACGATCGCGACCTTGCCGCTCGCGCCCGTCGGCACGTCGATCGTCGAGCGCAGCGGCGCCCCCGTCCGCTCCACGATCGTGTCGATCACCCGCCGATACAGGCGCGTGGTGCCCGGATCGTCGAAGTTCGACGCGATCGTCCCGAGCACGGGGATCTGCTCGTCGCTCGCGTCGAAGCGCTGGTGGTTCCGCTTCCACTGCTTGCGCACGTCGCGCAGCGCGTCGAGCGAGCCGCGCTTGTCGAACTTGTTGATCGCGACCACGTCCGCGAAGTCGAGCATGTCGATCTTCTCGAGCTGCGTCGCCGCGCCGTACTCGCTCGTCATCACGTAGAGCGAGACGTCGCTGTGCTCGGTGATCGCGGTGTCGCTCTGCCCGATGCCGCTCGTCTCCACCACCACGAGGTCGAAGCCCGCCGCCTTGCAGAGATCGATCGCGTGCTGGACGTGGCGCGAGACCGCGAGGTTCGACTGCCGCGTCGCGAGCGAGCGCATGTAGACTCGTGGATCGTCGATCGCGTTCATGCGGATGCGGTCGCCGAGGAGCGCGCCGCCCGTCTTTCGCTTCGAGGGATCCACCGAGAGGATCGCCATCGTCTTGTCGGGGAAGTCGCGCAGGTAACGCCGCACCAGCTCGTCCACGAGCGAGCTCTTGCCCGCGCCGCCCGTCCCCGTGATGCCGAGCACCGGCACCTTGCGATCGCCGAGCTTCTCGCGCGCCGCCGCGCGGATCGCGTCGCCCGCTTCGGCGTCGTTCTCCGCGAGCGAGATGAGCTTGCCGATCACCCCAGGATCGCGCGTCTCGAGCTTGCCGAAGAGCGCGTCCTTCGCGTCGGGCTTCACCGTCTCGAAGTCGCAGCCCATCACGACGAGATCGATCATCCCCTGCAGGCCCATCGCGCGGCCGTCGTCGGGCGAGAAGAGCCGCGCGACGCCGTACGCGTGCAGCTCCTCGATCTCGCTCGGGAGGATCGTGCCGCCGCCGCCGCCGAAGATCTTCGTCGCCGCGCCCGCCTCGCGCAGCAGGTCGACCATGTACTTCAGGTACTCGACGTGGCCGCCCTGGTAGCTCGTGAGCGCGATGCCCTGCGCGTCCTCTTGGATCGCGCAGTCGACGATCTCCTTCACCGAGCGGTTGTGCCCGAGGTGGATCACCTCCGCGCCGCTCGCCTGCAGCAGCCGCCGCATGATGTTGATCGCCGCATCGTGCCCGTCGAAGAGGCTGGCGGCGGTCACGATGCGGACGTGGTGCTTCGGCTTGTACGGCGTCGCCGCGTGCGGGGAGCTCATGGGCGCGTGATAGCGAGGCGGGCGCGGAAGGGAAAGCCCCGCGCGTGACGAGCCGCGCAGTTCGAGCGTCGGAGGCCACGAAACGCGAATGCCGCGCCACGCGGCGCTGCGATACCGTCCGCGCCGGAGGGGCCCATGACGACCTGGACGGACCTGCAGCACGCGCTCGCACCCGCGAAGAAGCCGATCGAAGACGGGATCGCGCACGCGCCGGAGGCGACGCGCGAGCTGCAGCGGACCTTGCTCGACCTCCTCGGGCGACCAACCCCGCCGGCGCCCGACGTCACGCTCTACGGCGCGATGCTCGCGCTCTTCGGCGCCCGCGCGAGTTACCGCCAGCCGACCCGCGTGGTCGACGTTGCACGGTGCGTGGCGACGGTCGGAGGCGGCGGCTTCCTGGTCGACGTCGTGCTGGCGGCACGGGCTTGGGCCTCCGCGAGCGCGGGCAGCGCCGGCATCTACACGCAGGAGCTCTCGTGGATCGAGCCGACCACGGACTCGAACGACGACGAACGCTGGCTCGCGCTGCGCGAGGTGCTCCGCGAGGCCCCGAGCCTGCGCGACGACGCCGCCACCCGCGCACGAGTGCACCTCTCGGAGCACGGTCGACACACGGAACTGCACTGGGCCCTCGCAGCCGCGCTTCCGTTCGCCGACGACCTCCTGACCGAGGACGACCTCCGCCACGCGCTCCGAAGCGACGACGATCCCGGCATCCTCTTCACGGTCGCGGTGCTCCGCGATCCGTCGCGACGCGTCGCGCCTCCTGCGGAAGGTTGGGGCATCGACGGGCTCCCGACCGTGGCCGAGCTCGCGGCGCTCGGAGGCCTTCGCGCGCTGGCCGCGCTCCGAAGTCACGTCCGCGGCTTCGCGTACGATCCCGCCGCGCACGACTACGAGCCCTACGGCGACGACGGAACTCCGAACGCTCCGCTCGAGCTCGTGAGCGCGACCGAGCACGTCGCGCGCCTCGGCGGTGCCGACGCGCTACGTGTGCTCGCGGAGGCCGCGCACCGCGAGAAGGAAGTCCTCCCGGTGCTGCTGCGCGCGATGGAGCGCGATGCCGACGCCGCACGCACCGCGCTCGACGGGCTCCTCGCGGCGCGTCTGCCGAAGCTCGACCGCTACCGCGAGTCGGTGATCCGCCGTCCGCTCCTGCTCGCGTTGCGCTCGATGCTCACGACCGACGCGGCGCCCGAAGCGGACACGCTGCCGGAGGATCTCGCGAGCCCGCCGTGGAGTGCCGCGAAGAAGCCTGCGAAGGCGGCCGCGCGGAAGAGCAAGAACGCGACGACCGAGCTGCGCGAGGTGCCGCACGAGGAGCGACTCGACTGGGGCAAGCGCGATCCCACGACGCTCTTCCACGTCGATACGAACCACGACGAAGCGGAGATTCTGAAGCGAATCTCCGAAGACGCGCGGTGGTTCTTCCTCTTTCAGACGAGCTGGCTCCGCGACGAGACCGCCCTGCGTCTGCTGCGCGAGATCCCACAGACCCGTTGGTACGGACAGACCGACGACGTCGAAGCGATCCTCGCGCGCTTCGGGCTCTCCGCGCTCGAGCTGCTCTTACCCTACGTGCGTCGACAGCCCGATCGATTCTCGGCGCTCCTGCCGGTCGACTCGCCGCGCGTCGCGACCCTCGCCGGTCACCTCTTCGCGACCTCGAAGAAGGTCGGCGACGACGCCGCGACGTGGCTGACGAAGCACCCACGCGCGGCTGCGATCGGGCTCGTCGCCGCGCTCGCGACCGCGAAGGGCAAAGACGCGACGAGCTACGCGCGCGCGCTGGAGCACGTGCGCGCGAAGTCGCCGAAGGTGGTGGAGGAAGTCCTCGCGGCGGCGGGCGCGGAGACGCTCGGCGCGGAGGCGAGCGCGAGCACGAAGGCCGCCCCGAAGAAGGCCCCGAAGCTGCCGAGCTTCGTGAACGTCGAGGTGCTCTCGCGTCCACGCCTGCGCGACGGCCGCGTGTTGCCGGCGGACGCGACGCGCACCCTCGTGGAGCTCCTCGCGCTCTCCGATCGCAAGTCGCCCCATCCCGCGCTCGCGCGGATCGCGGAGGCCTGCGACCCCACGTCGCTCGATCGATTCGCGTGGACCCTCTTCGTGCTCTGGCTCGCCGCCGGTGGCCCGCCCAAGCACGGCTTCGGGCTCGACGTGCTCGGCCTCTTCGGCGCACCCGCGACGCTGCGCGTCCTCGGCGAGCGCGCGCGCGAGTGGGCGCCGGGCGGGCTCCCGCAGCGTGCCCAGGCCGCCGTCGACGTGCTCGCCCTCGCCTCGGGAATGGCAGGATTGGCCGCGATCCATCGCCTGACCCAAGCCCGCTCGCGCGCGCTCGCGAAGCACGCGCAGAAGGTGCTGACCGCACGCGCGAAAGAGCTCGGCCTGACCAAGGACGATCTCGTCGATCGCCTCGTGCCGGATCTCGGCCTCGACGCGGACGGCAGCGCGAGCTTCGACTACGGGCAGCGCACGTTCGCGATGATCGTCGACGACGATCTCGCGCCGGTGATCGTCGACGCGCAGGGCAAGCGCCTGCCGGATCTGCCGAAGCCGCGCGCGGACGAAGAGGAGCTCGGCCAGGAAGCCCTGACGCGCTGGAAGGCGCTCAAGAAGGACGTCAAACGTGTGCTCCGCGAGCAGGCCCCGCGCCTCGAGCAAGCGCTCGCGCAGGGACGCCGTTTCTCCGTCGAGCACTTCGAAGCGAGCTTCTCGCGCCACCCGCTCTTGCAGCACCTCGCCCAGCGTCTCGTGTGGTGCGCGTACGACGGCGACACCCGCGTGGCGACCTTCGGCGTCACGCCCGACGAGTACCTCGACCTCGACGATCGCCCGCTCACCTTCGACGCACGTTTCTCGATCGGCCTCCTGCATCCGATCGAAGCCACCGAAGACGAGCTGCGCCGCTGGGGCGACCGCCTCGCGGACCACCGCGTGGTACAGCCCTTCGCGCAGCTCGCGCGTCCGCTCCATCACCTCACGGACGCCGAACGCACGTCGTCCACGCTCACACGCTTCGCGGGCCGCGTCGTCCCGACCGGCAAAGTGCTCGGCCTCGATCGCCGCGGCTGGCGGCGCGACGCCTCCGAACAAGGCGGCCGCGTGTACGCGTGGCAGAAGGAGCTCGGCGAGCACCTCGTGGTCCTCCCGCTCGACCCCGGCATCTACCTCGGCGCCCCACTCGACGAGCCGCACCAAACGCTCGCCCCGGTGAGCCTGACGAGCGACATCCCGAAGTCCTGGGGCGATCTGAGCCCGCTGCAGGCGAGCGAGCTGCTCGCGGATCTGGAAGACCTCACGAGCTGATCGACGTCGGGCCCAACCTCGGCGATCCCGTCCGTGGCGGTGGCGCGCGCCATGCTGCGACGACGCCGCGCGCTTTGGAGCAGCGCCGGCCGCTCAGCGGCCCGCGGTCAGCTCGATCAGACGATCCACCAAGAAACGTGATTGTTCGAGCGCTTCGGCGGTGAAGGACTCGCCCAGGTAGCCGCGCACCTCCGTGAAGACCGCGTCGAAACGTGTTTGATCGCCGGAGACGAGGATCTCGGAGAGCTCGGTGGCGGCGTCGCGGAAGGTTCGGGTGACCTGCTCGACGCGGGGGTTGAGCATCTCGATCGGGCCGTAGAGGGCCGAGCTCTGCGCGAAGTGGCGGCCGACCACGTAGGCCTCGAGCAGGTATGCGGGCGAGGTGAACGCGAGCGTGTCCTCGAGCGGCACCCCGGCGCGCGCGAGGGCGAGGCCCATCACCTGCGTCTGAAAGTGGTTGAGCACCTGCACGATCGACATCGCGCGGTCGTGCTGCTCGGCGCTCGCTTCGGTCACCACCAAACCGCGCGCACGAAAGGCCTCCTTCGCCCAGGTCGCCCACGCCTCGCCGCGGCCTTCGCAGACCACCACGCGCTGTCCGGTGAAGGAGTGAACGCCCGGCCCGAACATCGGGTGCGTGCCGAGCACGCTGGCGCGGGTGCTCTCGAGCATCGCCTTCAGCGGCGCCTCCTTCACGCTCGTCACGTCCATCAGCAGCGCGTCCTCGCGCACGTGCGGACCGAGCTCGCGGATCACGTCGATCGTCGCGCGAATGGGCACGCTCACGATCACCACGTCCGCCAGCTTCGCGGCCTCGATCGGACGCAGCTTCGTCGCCACGTCCGCCACCAGCACCGCGTGCCCGAGGTCACCGAAGAGGCGCACCATCGCGCGCCCCATGCCGCCCTCGCCGCCCACGATCGCGATCGTCTCCGGCGCCTGATCCTCCGGCACCTCGGCGCGCAGCGCGGCCTGCCGATCGCGGCTCGCGAGCATCAGCAGCCGGTACACGCTCTCGATCACGCTCGCGGGCAGCCCGAGCTTCTCCGCCCGCTCGCCGCGATCGCGCAGCACCTCTCGCTCCCGCGCGAGGTCGCGAATGGGCGTGCGGGTATGCCGCTTGTAGGCCGCGATCTCGGCCACGATGCCCATGCGGCGGGCGAAGAGCTGGAGGACGTCGCGATCGATGGCGTCGAGGAGCGCCCGCAAGACGGGCAACGGACGCGCGCTCTCGGGATGCGAGCTCATGGGGCCGGAGCATGACCGGAGGGGATGAGGTCGGCACGCCCCTCCGCATCTCGGCCCCGAGTCACCTCAGTCTTGACACAGCAACCGACGCTCGATCAGCCGACCGTCGCTGGACGAGTCCTGCCGCGAGCGCCACAAGAACCCACCCAACTTGTTCGGATCACACCCCGTCAAAGGCGCGTAGGAGCTGCGCCCCGTCGTCGAGAGAGTCCCAACGGTCGCGAAGCTCGGGAGAGGCGCGCTGATCGTCTCTTCGAGCACCATTCCGGCAAGAACGTTGTTGTACAACCGAAGAGTGTCGGTACCCCAACCGGAACGAATGACGACCATGTCCTCGTTCGACTCGACGTCCCGAAACGGCTCGTTGTTGATGAATCGATTTCGAGAGATCACTTCAGAGAGCGACGGTGACCAGCGATTGACGCGAATCTGATGGAACCCGTCCGCGACCACGGGGAAGACCGCGTAGAGCACGTTCGTTTGTCGATCGAACGCGATCGCACGCTGGCCATTCGCCATCACGGTTCCCGTTGCGTCGAGGGAGACCTCCAGGAAGTTCGTCGTCCCGGTAGCGTCGCGGTAGAGGGTATTGTCGGTCACCGCATACACAGCGCTCCCATCCCAGGCAGCAGCGATGTCGTGTGCGGTCTTCGGCAACACACGCCAGGTGAACCAGGTCGGACCGACGTTGTTTCCGCTGACGTTGGCGTACGAAATGGTCCGGCCGTCGTTCGAAAGGATCCAAATCTTGTTCGGCGACGGCGCAATCGAACGCACAGTGAACGGAAAGTTCTGCGCGCCCCCGATCTGGGTTCCGTTCTCGTCGAGGCGAACGAACTCGACTCGGTTCTTCGATGCGATCACCAAGTCCGTCGGACTTGCGGCGTCACCTTGGTCGACGACCGCCACCAGCGTGTAGTCCCACAGGACACCGGGTGGATTACTCGGGTTGTATGCAAGCAGGGCGGCAACGTTCTCGAAATGAATACACGCCACCACCAAAGTAATCAGCAGACCCAGACCAGTTTTTCGCGCCACGACGTATCCCTATCTGCCCACGTTGATCGAGGGCGTACTGGAACATGGACGGCACGACAATGGCGGATCATGACCACTCAGTTGGCCTTCCTCGAATGAGGTAGAGATTCGTCGCGAAGGACATCAACATCTCCCCCAAATGGGTGAAACAAGAAAAGGGCCCGCGGACGCGCCGCGGACCCTTTCTCGTGTCTCCCCGCGCTCAGGTCTCGGGCACGACGGCGGGCTGGTCCTGCCAGGGCACGAAGAGCATGCCGGCCGGGTTGCCGGCGCCCGCCGGCATCGGGGCCTGGCCCTGCGCGAACACGGTGGTGATCCGGTTGAGGTCGAAGGTCGTCGGGATGTTCGGCCGAACTTCCGCCGGGAACGCCATCGCGGTAGCTGCGAACGCGGCCGGGATCGGAAGCGGAGCCAGGGTCGCCGCAGCGACGCAGCTCATGCTCGGCACGTGCGCGTGCACGCTGATCACGCCGGTGGTGATCGCCGCCTCGCTCGCGAAGTAGTCGGATGCGTTACCGAACGCCAGGTTCGAGGCGATCGCCACCGGCGGCGTTTCGTCTTCCGGGTCGTCGTCGTAGCAGACGTCGACTGCGGGCGCGTTGGGGATCGCGTGCAGGATCCGGATCTTGGAAGCGGCCGCGTCGAGGGTGCTGTCGTCCTGGTAAACCTCGAGGCGCACGCCCAGAGCCTCGGGGCAGGGAGCGTCGAACTCCGGGGGCATCGAGTCGTCCGGGCACACGCTCGGGAGGGCGCCGCCCTCCTCCGGAGAGAAGCCGATCGCGGCACCCGTGTAGTACCCGTCCACCTCGAGATCCGCCGAGTCGACGTCCACGAAGAGCGGGGAGTCCATCGTGCAATCGACGGGATCCGCGATGCTCGCCACCACGAACGCCTTCACGCGGTAGGTGACGCCCTCGACGATGTCGAGGTTGATGTACGGCGAGATGCCGCGGAACGGAATCGTCCGATCGGTGGGGAGCGGCGGGAGGCCACCGACTCGCGTTCCACCGACTCGCAGATCGATGCAGAGACGAACGTCGCCGGTGTTCGGCGAGAGGTGAGCGACTCGAACGAACGCCTGATCCACCGGTTCGGGAGCGTCCACTCCCGTGTCCACCGGACCGGTGTCCTCCGGCGGGCCCGAGTCGGTACCTCCACCGTCGGCGCCGGCGTCCGTGCCAGCGTCGACCATCGTGTCGTCGTCATCTCCACAGCCCGCGCCGGCGATGCCGAGAAGCAAAGCGAGCGAGAGCGAGCCCGAACGAAGCCCCAGTTTCATTCCACACCTCGTGAGCAAGGACATCCGCCGCCGAGTCATCCCCCACGGTCGAGCGGGCCCGGAACGTTTCCGGAGACACCACGATACAGGAAAGTTGCGGCGTCGCGCGAGTTGTCCGCGTTTACCCCGACGTGTGGACGGGTGAAGCCACCTCACGCGAGGTCAGTCCCGCGGCGCTCCACGGAGACGTGCCCCCAGTGCGTCGAGGCGTCGAGACCGTTCTCGACCCAGCGCGAACGTGCCGACGGATCGACGTCGCGAGCGATCACGCCGACGGTTTCGAAGCTTCCGAGCTCAGGCCCGCCATCTTCGCGACCACCACCGCGGCCACCGAGTCGCTCCACACGTTCACCGTCGTGCGGCACATGTCGAGGATGCGATCGACCGCGAGGATGAGCCCCACCGCGGTGGTCGGAAGCCCGACCGCGCTGAGCACCACGACCATCATCACCGTGCCCGCGTGCGGGATGCCGGCGGCGCCCACGCTCGCGAGCAGCGCGGTCAGCGCGACGACGGCTTGCTGGCCGAGGCTCAGATCCATCCCGTAAACCTGCGCGATGAAGAGCACCGCGACCGCTTCGTAGAGCGCGGTGCCGTCCATGTTGATCGTCGCGCCGAGCGGCAGCACGAACGAGCTCACTTCGTTCGGCACGCCCGACTCTTCGACACACTTCATGGTCAGCGGCAGGGTGCCGTTGCTCGACGCGGTGCTGAACGCGGTGAGCAGCGCGGGGGTCATCGCCTTGGCGTGCTGGAGCGGCGAGCGCTTCGCGAACAACCACACGATGGTGGGCAGCGTGACGCCCGCGTGCAGCAGCAGGCCCGCGAAGACCGTGAGCGCGTAGAGCCCGAGCGCCTCGAACGCCGCGAGCCCGTGACCCGCGGCGGCGCTGAGCATGAAG
>Ga0075012_10004617_pt1 | contig 12758 bp, 8 predicted proteins | sample All_14_2_FD_71474 | JGI IMG/M metagenome (GOLD analysis project Ga0075012, IMG submission 71474) | Freshwater microbial communities in response to fracking from Pennsylvania, USA - Allegheny Zone_MetaG_DW_15 | ecosystem: Environmental > Aquatic > Deep subsurface > Groundwater > Drilled...
GAAGGTCATCCTCGACGGCATCGCCACCGTGCGCGCCGCCGGCAAGGCCGCCGGCATCCTCGCCACCGACCCGGCGCTGGCGCAGCAGTACCTCGACGCGGGCGCGCTGTTCGTGGCGGTGGGGGTGGACACGAAGCTGCTGGTGAAGGCGGCGAGCGGGTTGGTGCAGCGGTTCAGCGAGGGCGCTTCAAATGGGGCGGCTGCGGCTTCCGGCGGCTACTGAAACGAGAAGCAAACATCGGCAGCAAGGGAAAGATCATCGGCGCGGTCATCTTCTGACTGCTCACAAGTTCTTTGCCGACCACGGCACCTAGTGCCAACTCTGGCTGGGCATGCTCGCCATCGTGGTCACGTTGCTGTTTCTTCAAGGGCTGTGGGGCTGGTGCAGGGCAAGTTGAACTGACGCTGTTCCCTACGCAGCGGCGGTCGAAAGTGGATCTGTGACGTTGGGGGTGGCGCCTAGTGCGCCTGAGCGCTGCGATCAGTGGGTGTCGCCTGGGCCGCTGAATGCACCGCATCCCATTGACGCCAACGCACAGAGGCAGCAAGCATCCTACCCGTGCCGTTGGAGTAAGCTCGCAACATAAGCCGTTGATTTTTCGACGGATTCAGGCCATTTACAGCAGAGCTGCAGGTTTGCTGGTCGGACGCCCAATCGCGCCTTCCGCTGGTGACCAATCAAGCTAGTGGAGGATCGGGTGGATAAGCGCGACCTGAGTGAACGCGACATTTGCACCAAATGCATCTTGCCCGCCATTCAGCAGGCGGGTTGGCAGTCGCACGAGTTTCGAGAGGAATACCCGTTGACCGATGGGCGGGTCATGGTCCGTGGCAAGTTGGCCGCGCGCGTGAAGAACCCCGAAGCCAAAGGCGGCCCCAAGCGCGCCGACTTTGTGCTTTTCGCCAAACCCACAGTGCCCTTGGCCATCGTCGAGGCGAAGCAAAACAAGTTTTCAGTCGGTCACGGCATGCAGCAAGCCCTGCTCTATGCCGAAATGCTGGACGTGCCCTTCACCTTCAGCAGCAACGGCGACGGCTTCCTGATGCACGACCGCACCGGCCTGACCCAGCCTACCGAGCGTGAGCTGAGCCTGGAGCAGTTTCCATCACACGCTGAGCTGTGGGCGCTGTACCAGCGGTGGAAAGGCCTGACCAATGAACGGGCCGTACAACTGATCCAGCAGCCGTACCACACCGACGGCAGCGGCAGGGAGCCGCGGTACTACCAGCGCGTGGCCATCAACCGGGCCATCGAAGCCATCGCCAAAGGTCAGCAGCGCGTGCTGCTGGTCATGGCCACCGGCACCGGCAAGACCTACACCGCGTTCCAGATCATCTGGCGTCTCTGGAAGGCCAAGGCCAAGAAACGCATCCTCTTCCTGGCCGACCGCAACATCCTGGTCGACCAGACCATGCAGCAAGACTTCGCGCCTTTTGGCGAGGTCATGCACAAAGTGACCAATCGCGAGGTTAAGAAGAACTACGAGATCTATCTGGCGCTCTACCAGGCCGTGACGGGCAAAGAAGAGTGGAAGCAGATCTACCGCCAGTTCCCGGCGGACTTCTTTGACCTGATCGTGGTGGACGAATGCCACCGTGGCAGCGCCTCAGAAGATTCGGCCTGGCGCGATGTGCTGGACTACTTCAGCGCCGCCACACACCTCGGCCTGACCGCCACCCCCAAGGAAAAGAGCCGGCTCGACAAAGCCAAGGGTGTTCGCGTCATCGAAGACCCCGAGTTCAACATCAAGTACTTCGGCGAACCGATCTACACCTACTCCCTCAAGCAGGGCATTGATGACGGCTTTCTGGCGCCCTACAAGGTGATCCGCATCGCCACCGATGCCGACGCACTGGGTTACACCCCCGAAAAGGGCAAGGTCGACAAACTCGGCCAGGTGGTCGAACAACGCCAGTACAACACCAAGGACTTTGACCGCACGCTGGTGCTGGAAAAGCGCACAAGCCTGGTGGCCAGCAAGGTGTGGGAATACCTCAAGGCCACCGACCCCATGGCCAAGACCATCGTCTTCTGCGACGACCAGGACCATGCCGAGCGCATGCGCCAGGAGCTGGTGAAGATCATTCCCGCCGCAGCCAGCAACCGGCGCTACGTCATGCGCATCACCGGCGACGACACCGAAGGCAAGGCGCAGCTCTCCTACTTCATCGACAACGACGAGCCCTACCCCGTCATCGCCACCACGTCCAAGCTCATGACCACCGGCGTGGACGCCAAGACCTGCAAGCTCATCGTCCTGGACCAGAACATCAACTCCATGACCGAGTTCAAGCAGATCATCGGTCGTGGCACCCGCCTGCGCGAGGACTACCAGAAGCTCTACTTCACCATCATGGATTTCAAGGGCGCCACGCGCCTGTTCTCCGATCCGGACTTTGATGGTGATCCCGTCGTCATCCATGAACCCAAGGGCGACGAACCCGTGGTGCCGCCCGACGACGCAGGCGACCTGGACCCCGTCAACCCAGGCGACCAGCAACCCGTCAACGACGGCAACAACCCCCAGCTCAACGGTCTGAAAACCGGGGCCGATCGGGCCAAGTACGTGCTCGACGACGTCAACGTCAGCCTGGCGGCCGAAAGGTCGCAATACCTCGACGCCGACGGCAAGCTCATCACCGAGGACTACCGCGTTCTGCTGCGCGACGACATCCGCAAAACGCTTCAGGCCGAGTTTGGTACCCTCACCGACTTTTTGCGCCGCTGGAACAGCGCTGACCGCAAGCAGGCCGTGCTCGAAGCGCTGGCAGAACATGGCGTGCCACTGGCTGTGTTGCAGCAAGCCATCCCTAACGGTGCCGAGCTCGACGCGTTCGACCTGGTGGCCCACGTGGCCTTTGACCAGAAGCCCCTGACCCGCCGCGAGCGGGCCAACAACGTCAAGAAGCGCGACGTGTTCGGCCAGTACGGCGAACAGGCCCGCGCCGTGCTCGAAGCCCTGCTCGACAAGTTCGCCGACCACGGCGTGCAAGACATAGAAGACGCCAAGGTGCTGGAGCTGCCGCCGTTTGACCAGTTCGGCAGCAAGACCCAGATCCGCCGCGGCATCTTTGGCGGGGTGGACCAATACATGCAGGCGGTTCATGCACTTGAACAAGCCCTGTACGACGCAGAAGACAACAAGAAGCAGGCCTGACCGCTTTCGGCAGGCCCACAGAACAACAGACCGAAATGAACCTCAGCAGCACCATCAAGTCCATCCAGGACATCATGCGCAAGGACGACGGCGTCGACGGCGACGCCCAGCGTCTGGGCCAGCTCACCTGGATGCTCTTTCTCAAGGTCTTCGACCAGCGCGAACAAGAGTGGGAAGACGACGCCAAAGCCGAGGGGAAGAAATACAAGTCGCCGCTGTACGACGGCCTGCGCTGGCGCAACTGGGCGGCCTACATCACCGACACCGAGGGCAAAAAGAAGCCGCAGATCGCTGCCAGCGACATCATTGGCTTCGTCAACAACCAGCTTTTTCTCTTGCTCAAAGATTTGAGCGTTGCTGGCAATGCGGATGCCAAGACCAAAGAGCGACACAAGGTGATCCGCAGCGTCTTTGAAGACGCCAACAACTACATGAAGTCCGGCACCCAGCTGCTTGCCGTGATTGAGAAGCTGGAAGAGGCCATCAACTTCAACGACTTCAAGGTCCGCGCCAACCTGGGCGATGTGTACGAGCAGCTGCTCAACGACCTGCGCGGCGCCGGCAACGCGGGCGAGTTCTACACGCCCCGTGCCATCACCCAGTTCATGGCCGACCGCCTGAACCCCAGCCTCGCCCGCCGTGAAACCGTCATGGACCCAGCCTGCGGCACCGGTGGCTTCCTCACCGCCGCCATCGACCACTTCCGCCACCAGATCACCGGCAAGTCCAGCGCCGTCGACCAGGCGGCTATCGAAGGCCTGATCCGCGGCATTGAAAAGAAACAGCTACCCCACTTGCTGTGCACCACCAACATGCTGTTGCACGGCATCGACGTGCCCAGCCAGATCGAACGCAAGAACACGCTGGGCGTGGGTTGGAACGAGTGGCGTGTGCATGACAAGGTGGACTGCATCATCACCAACCCGCCGTTCGGTGGCTATGAAGACGACGGTGTTGGCAGCGACTACCCGGCCGACCTGCGCACCCGCGAGACGGCCGACATGTTCATGGCCCTCATCGTCAAGAAGCTGCTCAAGGAAAACGGCCGCGCCGCCGTGGTGCTGCCCGACGGCTTTCTGTTTGGCGACGGCATCAAGGGCTCGCTCAAGCGCATGTTGATGCGCGACTGCCACCTCCACACCATCGTGCGCCTGCCCAAGGGCGTGTTCGCGCCCTACACCACCATCAAGACCAACCTGCTGTTCTTCACCAAGGGCGCGCAGGTGGACGACGGCACCGAACGCTTCCACACCGACACCATCTGGTTCTACGAACACCCCTACCCGCTGGGCTACAAGAGCTACAGCAAGACCAAGCCCATCCGCATCGAAGAGTTCAAACCCCTGCAGGAGTGGTGGGGCTTTGAGGCCAACGGCTTTGCCGACCGGGAGGAAAACGAACGCGCGTGGAAGGTCGACTTCAAGACCAAGCGCGAGCAGGCCGAAAACCTCGCCCAGCCGCACTGGACCCGCTCTGAACAACTGAACAACCAGGCCAGCGCCGTGGAAGGCCAGATGCGCGCCCTGCGCGAGTCCATCAAAGGCGTGACCGATCCACAGCAGCGCAAAGCAGCCGAAGATGAAATCGAAACGCTGCGCCCGCAAGCCGAAGGCCTGCGCCTGCAAGCCCGCGACGCACAGGCCGCGGGCGACCGCATCTACTGGCCCATCTACAACCTGGACCTGAAGAACCCCAATTCACCAGACGAAGAAACCCACGACCCCGACGTGCTGCTGGAGAAGTACAAGACCCTGCTCGGCCAGATCCAGGAAACCGAAAACCGCCTCAAGACCGAACTGGCCAATGCGCTGGCGCACCACTTCAACGCCGAAGCCCCATTTGGGGAAGAGGCCGAGGAACCCCAGCCATGAGCGGCAAGTCGGTAGAACCCACCCCCCAGCTGCTGGGCGACATCCGGCAACTGATTGAGGGGGCGCGCCAGCAGGCCAGCGTCGCGCTCAACGCCTGCCAGACCGCGCTGTACTGGCACATTGGCCAGCGCATCCACACCGAACTGCTGGCCGGTGAGCGGGCGGCCTACGGCGCCCAGATTGTCGCGACGGTGTCGCGACAATTGGTGCTGGAGTACGGCCGCGGCTTCACCGAGAAAAACCTGCGGCGCATGGTGCAGTTTGCACAGACCTACCCCGACGAAAACAATGTCGCCACACTGTGGCGACATTTGAGCTGGTCCCATTTCAGGGAACTGCTGCCGCTGGACAAATCCCTGCAGCGCGACTTCTACGCCGAGATGGCGCGCATCGAAGGCTGGAGCGTGCGCACCTTGCGCGAGCGCATCGACGCCATGCTCTACGAACGCACGGCCCTGTCCCAGCAGCCCGATGCGCTGATCCAGCAAGAGCTGGCCACCCTGCGCCAGACCGGCCAGCTCCAGCCTGCCCTGGTGCTCAAAGACCCGTACGTGCTCGACTTCCTGGGCCTGCAAGACCGCTACCTGGAGAAAGACCTGGAAGACGCCATCCTGCGCGAGCTTGAAGGCTTCCTGCTGGAGCTGGGCGCCGGCTTCAGCTTCGTGGCGCGGCAAAAGCGCATCCAGCTCGACCAGGACGACTTCTACATCGACCTGCTGTTCTACAACCGCCGCCTCAAGCGCCTGGTGGCCATTGACTTGAAGCTGGGCGATTTCAAGGCCGAATACAAGGGCCAGATGGAGCTGTACCTGCGCTGGCTGGCCAAGCACGAGCAGGAACCGGGCGAAGCCCCGCCCCTGGGCATCATCCTGTGCAGCGGCAACAAGAAGCGCGAGCAGATTGAGCTGCTGGAGCTGAATGCCAGCGGCATCCACGTGGCCGAATACCTCACCGCCCTGCCTTCCAAAGAAGTGCTGCAAGCCAAGCTGCACGAAGCCGTCGCCCTGTCGCGCGCGCGCCTAGACAACCGCAGCGGGGATGAGGCCTGATGGACGCGCAGCAGTTTCTGGCCGAGTTCGGCCACATCGCGAATGCGCCGAGGAGCATCGTTCAGCTTAGGAAGTTGGTCCTTGACTTGGCGATTCGTGGGAAGTTGTTGTCATCGACACACAGCACAGACGCTACCTTGCTTCTATCGGAGATTGCGGCGCTCCGCAACGAGCTTGTGAAGACTGGCAAGCTGAGAAGGCATACGTCACAACCTTCAATCGGTGAAGACGAGATTGCCTTCCCCATTCCCGATGGATGGGCGTTTGAGCGTCTAGGAAATGTCTGTGAAATCGTGAGAGGCGTTACCTTCCCTGCCTCGAAGAAGCTGACCAGCCAAGCCGGCGGAGCTGTGGCGTGCCTTCGCACGACCAACATTCAAACGGCGCTCGACTGGAGCAATCTGATTTACATCGATCCTGAGTTCGTCAGTAGGTCAGACCAATGGGTCGAGGTCGGTGACACCATGATCTCAATGGCGAATAGCTATGAGCTGGTCGGCAAGGTTGCTTTGGTAAAGGACGTCCCGCAGCGCGCGACCTTCGGCGGTTTCATCGCAGCCGTGCGCCCCCACGTCTTAGAGCCCGAGTACCTTTATCTCGTGCTGAGAAGTCCGTACATGCAGGCAAAGATGCGTGCGACGTCCAGCCAAACAACGAACATTGCCAACATCTCGTTAGGTGGCATGCGGCCGATCCCCACACCCATTCCGCCGAAGGAAGAACAATCCCGCATCGTCGCCAAGGTCGATGAACTGATGGCGCTTTGCGACCAGTTGGAGAAGCAGCAGCAAGACCGGCGCAAGCTGCAAAACGCCCTGCGCCAGTCCACCTTGCAGGCTCTGGCCAGCGCCGAAAGCCCGCACGAACTGCAAGAGAGCTGGCAACGCCTGCAAGCCAACTTTGGGCGTTTGTTCAGTGAGATCGGGGACGTGCGATCCCTTCGGGACGTGCTTTTCGACTTGGCCCTGAGGGGCTTGTTTTTGACCAGCTCAAGATTGGCCGCAAGTGAAGACCCTGCGAGTCACGAACTGGGGCCACTCCCGACGGGCTGGGCATGGAAAACACTGGACGACCTTTCGGAATACATCACCAGTGGATCGCGAGGCTGGAGGACCTATATGACCAGCACGGGTGATTCGTTCATCCGTTCACAGGACATTCGGCAGGATTCGCTGATTTTCGAGTCACCCGCCTATGTGACGTTACCGGAGCGGGTGGAAGGCAAGAGAACACTGGTTCGTGCTGGGGACGTGCTGCTCACGATCACCGGTGGGAATGTGGGCCGATGTGCCGTGGTTCCAGAGCTGACAAGCAAGGCTTATGTGAGTCAGCACGTTGCCCTGATCCGGTTGCAAGACCCGAGCCTGTCGGAGTTCATTCACTTCTGGATGATCAACGCGTTTGGCGGGCGTGCCTTTTTGGCGCAATACATCTACGGCGACAAACCTGGTTTGAACCTGTCTCAGGTGGGAAGCGTTACTGTGCCGGTGCCACCCGCGTCTGTACTGCACGAGATATTGGTGAGCCTGCGCAGACTTCAGGCGCTGTGCGATGCGTTTGGCCAACAGCTCAAGACCAAGTACGAGCTGGCTGAACGGCTGTGCACGGTCTCAGTTGCCGAGCTCGCTGGCATCACCCCGACAGCCACGGAGGACTCCCCTGTGAAAGCACCCCAAACCGAACTGATCGCGCCACTCCGCCTGGGCACCTTGCCAGACGTCAAGGACCAGGCCCCGCTGGCCACTTTGCTCGCCCGCAACCATGGTGAGATGTCGGCCCGTGACCTGTGGCAGCGCTTCGGCGGCGAGATTGACGCCTTCTATGTGCAACTCAAGACCGAGGTAGAGCATGGGTGGATTGAAGACCCTTCTTATGACCTTGGCCCCAACGCGCCCGAAGGCCCAAGGACATACCCAGATGGTGTCCTTGTGGCCAAGATGAAGATCAAGCAGGAGGCTTGAGCATGCAGTTGCGGCACCTGGCGATCCCGAACTTCCGCAACCTGCGGGGCCTGGCCATCGACTTCGCCACCCACCTTGAACCCCGTCCGGGCGCTGCGGGCGCGGCGGCACCCAAGGCCATTCGCAGCCACGCGCTGATCGGCCAGAACGGCACGGGCAAGTCCAACCTGATCGAGGCGCTGATCACCATCAGCCGCGACGTGGACCTGGACCGGGACGCTGCGTTTGACTACACGCTGGAATACGAGATCCGTGGTCATGTGGTGCGCATCCAGGCCGAGCTGGCCAAACAGCGCCGGCCCTTTGTGTGGGTCGATGGCGACCGGGTCAGCCAGGACTACCTGAACAAGAACGATCCGGCCGACAAGATTCCGCGCGATGACCGCCGTGGCCCGCGCCTGCTGCCCTCGCATGTGTTCGCCTACTACTCGGGCCGCAACGAGCGCATCGAGGCGCTGTTCCAGGACCACCAGAAGCGCTTCAACCGGCTGCAAGAGATCACCACCGACGAGGTGTTGCCGGAACAGTTGTTGTCGAACTTCAAGGGTACCGAGGCCGACATCCGCGCCATTGAAGACGCCAAACAGCGCCGCGAGACGCGGATGAAGCAGGCCGGTGACGACCGCCTGCGCCGCCTGTTCTATTGCCGCGGCGGGCACAGCCAGCTGGTGCTGCTGGCTTGCTTGCTGTCGGACGACCCGGTGTTCCAGAAGGTGTTGAAGAACCTGCATATCGAGTCGCTGGAGTCGGCGCTGTTTGTGCTGAAAGAGCCGTACCGGCTGCGCGAGAAGCGCCGCAACGGCAAGTTCGACGAGGTGGAACTGAACGAGGGCGACCCGCGTTTCTGGTTTGCCCGCGGCAGCGTGGTGAGCGAGTTCCTGGACAGCTTGTGGCAGGTGGCCTGGGCGCCCATTGAACAGGAGGTGACCCAGCAGATCGACTTTCGCGGGCGGACCGAAAAGCAGCGCCAGCTGTACCTGTACGTGCCCAACCAGGCCAAGCTGCAGAATCTGGGCCGCCTGGTCGGCGGCACCGACAGTTTCTTCCGCTACGCCGAGGGCGCCTACATCGGCGACCTGATCGAGGAAGTGCGCATCACCGTCAAGAAGCGCGATGAACACGGAGGCAAGGTCAGCTTCACCCAGCTGTCGGAAGGCGAGCTGCAGATGCTCACCGTGCTGGGCCTCATGCGCATCACCCGCGAAGACCACTGCCTGTTCCTGCTGGACGAGCCGGACACGCACTTGAACCCGATTTGGAAGCTGCGCTATTTCGACGACATCGAGGGGGTGCTGAACCATGAGTCAACCGGGGAGCTTTCAGGTGACTTGGTGTTGAGTTCCCCGGTCTATCCGGTGCAGTCGCAAGTACTGATCACCACCCACGACCCGATGATGATTGGCAGCCTCAAGCGCGAGCAGGTGCATATCCTGCGCCGACAGGCTGAACGCACTGTCGTGGACACCCCGGACGAACACCCGCAGGGCATGGGCGTGACGGGGTTGCTCAAGAGCGAGCTGTTTGGTTTGTCGTCCACCTTGGACGTGGAAACCGAGCGGCGAGTGTTCCGGCGCAATGAGCTGTTCGTCAAACCGCAGCGGACGGCACAAGAGGACGAAGAGCTTTCGCGCCTGTCAGCAGAGCTGGCCGACCTGGGCTTTTCGGTCGCCGATTTTCGCGACCCGGACTACGCCCTGTTTGTGCGAAAGATGGCGCAACACCGGCGCTTCCGAAAGCCCGAACTCACGCCAGAGGAGCAAGCCGAGCAGGACCGGATCGCGGACGAGATCATCGAAGAGATCCTGCGCGAGGAGGCTGGGAAGTGATCTTCATTGACCTTGCGAACAAGAAGCCGACCGACGCAGACATCCCGGGGTGGACGCCGTGGACTACCCAGCAGTGGAATGCATGGGTTGAAAAATCCAAGCGACTGGTCGCCGAGATGACCCAATTGGAAGCTGCTGGAAAGCGAGTGGAACGCAACAAGCTGATCGACGACAACAGTGCGCATTGGAGCGCCCTCAAGCAATGGCTTTTGGCGCTTTCTGGCGGCAAATGTTGGTTCTCCGAGGTGCGTGACCTGTACTCGCATTACGACGTCGAACACTTTCGACCAAAGAAGGAGGCCAAGGCCCTCGATGGTGCAGAGCGCGACGGCTACTGGTGGCTGGCGTTCGACTACATGAACTTTCGAGTCTGTGGAAACGTGGGAAATCGCAAGAAAGGCGGTTGGTTTCCTCTGCAACAAGGGTCCTTGTGTTCGAGCTATCAGAGTCCATGCGAAGAGTCTGAGTCGCCGTACCTGCTAGACCCCATCGACGACGACGATGTGTCGCTGATTGCGTTTGATGAAGAAGGCAAGGTGATTCCTCGGCCTGGGACATCTGCCTGGGAGCAGGAGCGCGTCAGGGAAACCATCAAACGGCTCAAGCTCAATGAGCATGTTCCCCTGGCAGAAGCAAGGCGCAAGGTGTGGCAGAAGTTGGATGGCTTGATCGCCGATTTCCACGCGGCGAAGACACGTTGCAGCGGTGGCAAGAACCCCGCAGCGAAAGCCAAGCTTCTGGAGGTTCGCACCCGTATTCGCGAGATGACATCGCGCAATGCAGAGCTGTCCTCTGTCGCACGTTGGTGTCTTGCGCTGAGAAATGACCAGCAGCTGGTCACTCTCATCGGTTGACCTATGTTCGACCAGATCGACGCAGCCCTCTCGCTGGTGGATCGTTTCCAGCGCTGGCGCGAGCGCCACAAGGCACCGATCGAAGAATCGGTTCAGGCGCGTTTCGTCCGCCTGTTCGCCGCCCACGGCGTGCACCGCAACCAGATTCCGCGTTTCTTTGGCCATGGTCTGGAGCTGGCCGATGTTCGGGACGACGCGACGCTGGCAGGGCGATTGACAGCCGAACACCTGTCGACAGCAAGTGAGCTGTTTGGTGTGCGACTCGAATGGTTGGAGTCTGGGATCGGCCCAGCCCAGGAGCGACTGAATTTTTACAAGCAGCCCAGGCGCTTCTGGGACTGGATTTCCACAGTTTCAACACGAGGCCAGGAGAAGCAAGCCTTCCTACGTGCCTTGTTGCTGCTACCCAAAGGTGGCACTACAGACATGGAGGCGGTGCTGTTGATCGCTGAGCCAATAGCGGCATTCAACGATGAATGGATCGAGCGCATCCACTGGGTGCCTGCTGGCCCACCAGACTACTGGCGTTGCCGTGGTTACCTGGCGTCATACGTTGCTGCCGCCGATCAGTGCAACGTGATGTTGCGAGCCCGTCGAATGCCCAATGCCGTGTTGACCAAGAAGGTGATGGACGTTGACCTGATCGGCTCCACTGCTTTGGATGATCTGCACTCGGGCCGTGACCGCGTTGACGCCCTCAAGTGGCTGGAGGACCCCAAGGTGTTCTTGTCAGGCGTTGATGCCGAGCAGAACAACTTCGGGTTGCAGTCGGCACTCCATCTGTGGCTGGAACTTGAGGCCCAGGGGCTGCTGAAAAGCGCCTCACCCCGACCGTCGCCGCGGCCCCTGTTCGAGGGCGCGCTGCGGCGGTTCAGCTGAGCGCGCGGCCTGTCGCGGCCACCAGATTTTTGAGAAAGCGAATCACTTTTTCAAGGTTGTCTTTCTGGACCGGAGGCTGCACTGGGGGTTCCCCAATGCTCGGAGAACAGGGCCGATGAGCGTGAGTGTCCACAGGGATTGAGCAAATGTACTTCTCCGCCCTGCGAAGTTTCAGCTGCGGCAGACAGCCACTTCAACCGACCACTCATCTCTCGCCGAAAACACCCCCACCAACCGCCGATCCACCTCCAGCCCACAAGCCGCCGTCAGCCCACCCGTGATCACCAGATCGCCCGCTTCCAGCCGTTGACCAAAAACAGCCAGTTCCCGCGCCAGCCGCGCCACCGCGTCCAGTGGGTGGCCATCCGCGTCAGCGCCCACGCCCTGGCCCAGCGTGCGGTGGCCGTCGCTCAGGCGCACCGCCACGGTGTCGAGCGCCATCAGGTCCGTCACCGGCAGGCGCGGACCGACAACGACCTGACCGGCCGAGGCGTTGTCGGCGGTGTTCTGCGCGAGGTTGAAGCGGTAGCCGGTCCAGGTGGAATGCACGACTTCGAGGCAGGCGTACGCGCCTTCCACGGCGGCGGCCACGGTGTGGCGGTCGACGGGCGCGTGCCGCGCGTCGAGGGCGGTGTGCAGGCGCAGCCCGATCTCGGGTTCGACGCGCGGCTGCACCAGGCGGTGTGACACGGCGTCGTCCGAACCGAGCAGCATCCAGTCGGTCAGCGGCCCGATGTTGGGCCGGTCAATGCCCATCTGGCGGCGCATCACCTCAGCCGTGTAGCCCAGCTTCCAGCCCACCACGCGTTCACCGGCGGCAATGCGCAGGGCGAGCAGCGTGCGCTGGATGGCGTAGGCGGTGGCGAGGTCGGGCGAGCCGATGGTGGCGCTGGCGTCCAGGGTGCGCCCGGCCTGGCGGGCAGCCCAGATCGCTTCGGCGAATCGGGCGGCCTCGGAGGTCATGCCACCTCGCGCTGCCCCCGCGCATCCCGCTCCCGCACCATGGTCATGGCCGTGTCTTCGATCATGTCTTCCTGCCCGCCGACCATTTTCTTGCGGCCCAGTTCGACCAGGATGTCGCGGGCCGACAGGCCGTATTTGACGGCGGCGCGTTTGGCGAACAGCAGGAAGCTGCCGTACACACCGGCGTAGCCCAGCGT
>Ga0075012_10004619_pt1 | contig 12757 bp, 9 predicted proteins | sample All_14_2_FD_71474 | JGI IMG/M metagenome (GOLD analysis project Ga0075012, IMG submission 71474) | Freshwater microbial communities in response to fracking from Pennsylvania, USA - Allegheny Zone_MetaG_DW_15 | ecosystem: Environmental > Aquatic > Deep subsurface > Groundwater > Drilled...
GGTGGCAAAGATGGCCGTCTCGCCTCGGATGGCCTGGCAGAACAAGGTGGAATAGGGGGGCCGGTCGGGCACGTGGGGGTCGTAGGGAATTTCCAGGGTGCGCTTTTGGCGCGGGAAATCCACCCAGATACGGGCGACGGGATTCATGGTGGTGTGAATGACGGCCGGCTGATCGGCCGGCACCGCCCAGCGCGTCGCCAGTTTTTCGGGCAGAGCGCGCAGGTAGATGTCCACCCCCGAACGTTTGTGATCGACGCCTTTGGCGTTGACCAGCCGAAAGGGAGTATCACCCCAGCGAGGGTCCTTGACCTTAAAACGGAAGGAAACGTAGGTTTCGGCCTGAGACGGGGTCGCACCGGCGGGTGAGCCCTGGGCCGGGTCGTTGAAACCTTCGAACTGTCCGCGGCGGACGCTGGCTTCGTCCACCTCAATGGCCTGAATGACTTTCTCGCGTTGCGCCCGGATGGCGTCACCGTCGTGCTGAGTGGGCAGATCGCAGGCCATGGTGGAGAAGACCTGGATGGCGTGATTTTGCACCATGTCTTTAACCAGGCCGGTGTCGCGGAAGTAGGGGCGGTCGTTGCTCTTGATGCTTTCCAACACCCTGACGTCGAATTTTTCCACGTATCGGGACGAAAGCGCCTCATCCACCACCGGATCGCTGCGAAAACTGAGCATGTTGGTCATGCCGGGATAGGCCAGGAAGTGGTCGACCAGCAGCACCTGGCCGGGCTTGAAGTCGTGCACCAGCTTGTCATTGAGGGCGCGCGCGTCGGCCGATTCATTGCCGAAGGGCTTTTCCAACAGGATGCGCCGGAACCCACCGGCGGGCTGAGTGCTCAGGCCGGAAAGGCGCAGATTGTCCAAATAGATCCCGTAGAGTTTGGGAGGCAGGGCGCCGTAGAAGACCGCATTGTCGTCTTTGAGATCCGCCCCCAAGGTTTTGTAGTCGGCCACGTCCTTGACGCTGACCCCCTGAATCACGGCTCCCGGCTTGTCCAACCGGGCCAACTTCGTGAAAGCTTCAAAACCGGCCTGAGTGATGGGCTTGGACTCGGCGTCCCCGGTGCGGAAGGCCGCCAGATAGGGGCCGGCCGGGATGGTCTGCTGACCCAGCAGCACCAGCGGGTCTTTGAAACCGTCGAGGGTGTGCGTTTCCGCCAGTTGCACCATGGCGTCGCGCACCGCTCGCTTGCTGACCAGGTCGCCGGTGGCCCCAAAGACGTAAAAGTGGCACGAGGGAAAAGGCCGGGTGGAGCCGACCAGCAGCTCCACCCAGGGGTTGGTGGCAGGGGCTTCGACCTGGGCGATGAGAGCGGGCGGCGTGGGGGGGAGAGCTAAGTATGGAGGAAACATCCCGCCATTTTAGCCAACCGGGGGCAAAAAAAGATGAACTTTTTATTCAGATCGCCAATCAGGCCCGGTGCATCCCTCTCTTTGTGACCTCTTAGCCGGCTACCGCCGACAGCGCAATTTTCGGCCCCAGGCCTATTTAGCCGCCCGCTTGCGCTTGATCAACGACTACTGCAGCCGGTTCGGCATCGGCTCCGCGGTGGTGGGCGTGAGCGGCGGCATCGATTCGGCGGTCGTGCTGGCCCTGCTGGTGCGCGCCGCGGCCCAACCCGGAAGTCCCTTGCGCCGAGTCGTTCCGGCTCTGGTGCCCATGTTCGTGGAGGCCGGCGCCACCAACCAGGACAAAGCCACCGCCAGGGGTCGTGAGGTGATCACTGCTTTGGGCTTGAGCGAAACCCTGGTCGACCTCTCGGAATCCTTGCGCGTGACCAAAGCGGCCGTGGATCTTGGCTACGGACGGGTGGGTGAGCCCTGGGCGGCCGGGCAACTGGTTTCCTATCTGCGCACCCCGGCGCTGTATTATTTAACCGCCCTGCTGGGCGAGGACGGGCTGCCCTGCCTGCTGTGCGGTACCACCAATCGGGACGAAGGAGCTTACATCGGCTTTTTTGGCAAAGCCTCCGACGGCATGGTCGACCTGCAGCCGATTTCCGATCTGCACAAGCATGAGGTGAGGCAGTTGGCCCACTTGCTTGAGATTCCCGTGAGCGTGATCGAGGCCACTCCCACCGGGGACACCTACGACGGCCGCCCCGACGAATTGATGATCGGCGCTCCCTATGACTTTCTGGAGCTCTATCAGCATTGGATTTGCGCTGGACGACCAGCCCCCCCTGAAAATGCGCAATGGGATGCCTGGGCCGCCAATTTGGAAGAACTGCACAGCAAGAACTTGCACAAGTACCTGGCCAGCTCGGTGGCCGTACACCTGGATATTCTCGAACGCCCCGTTCCCGGAGGCTGGCGTAGCGAAGTCTACACCCCGTTTCCAGCTCCCGCGGATCCCCGCGGCCAGGGCAAGTTGGTTGGGGAATTCGAACTGCAGGCTCGACCCGGCCCGACCCTTACAGCCGAATTGCACTCGCTGGCCGACTTTGGCCTCAGCTGCCAGCAGCTGGAGGGCCTGCTGTCGTCTCAGGAATGCGCCCAATTAGTGGAAGAAGTGCTGGCCCAGAAGCAAATTGAGGTGGGCTTGCACGGGCGAGTGGATTCCTCCCAAGAGCTGGGTTCCGGCCGGGCCACGGCCTTTTCTCCCCTGTGGGCCGAGGCTCTCTGGCAACGGCTGGCGCCCATCCTCGAACAGGTGAGACTCTTTGACGAACTCACCCCGACCGACCACGGCGGCCATCCGGTGTGGCGGGCGGTCGGCGTCAATCCGGTGCTGCGCTTCATGTGCTATCGGCCGGGAGGCCAGCTGGTGCCGCACTACGATGCCGGCTTCGATTTTGGCGACGGGCGTCGCTTCACATTGATGAGCCTCATCGTTTACCTCAACACCTTGCCTGAAGGTGCGGGCGGACGAACTCGCTTCTTGCCCGAGCCGCAACGGGGCATGCCGGTTCACGAGCGCAACCACGACGACTGGGACCATCCTGCCCCCGCTTGCGAAGCGCTGGCCGAAGTGCTGCCCCAGGCGGGCCGAGCCGTGCTTTTTGACCACCGCTTGCTGCACGATGGGGAAGCCTGGGCCGGCCCGGGGGAGCGGGTGATTTTGCGCACCGACCTGATTTTTGAGCGCTGTGGCCTGTTGCCTTGAGCTCCCAACTGCTGGCCGACCCGTTTTACGGGCCGCTGCTACCATTGCTGGGCCAGGCGGGCGTGGAGGAAGCCGGTTTCTTTGAAGACTCACGCACCTCGCTGGAACCCGATCCGCGAGAAGAAACGGACTGGCTGTGCACTCCCATCTTTCATGCTCGCGAGCGCCTGCAGCGTTCCCACCCCGAGCAACCGCTGGCGGTTCTGCTCAGCACCGGCGCCTTCTGCCCGGTCCATCCCGGTCATCTGGCTTTGCTGGAACATGCTCGCCAGGCCCTGGAAGCGCGGGGAATGTGTGTGCTGGCCGGCTATCTCTCGCCCGGCCATGACGAATATGTAATGGGCAAGTGCGGCGCTCAGGTGCCGCCGGCCGCCCACCGAGCCCATCTGTGCCAGCAGGCGGTCAGCGGCTCCGAGTGGCTGATGGTGGACGAATGGGAAGCGCTGCACACCTCGGCGGCGCTCAATTTCTCTCTGGTCATCGAGCGGCTGCAAAACTACTTGAATCGCCACCTGGCCTGCGCCCGGCCGGTGCGGGTGTTCTACGTCTTCGGCAGCGACAACGCTCGCTTTTCGTTGAGTTTCCTGCGACGCGGGCAAGCCGTGTGCGTGGAGCGTCCCGGCTATCGCGACCGGCTGGAGCACTACGCCAATCATCCCCGCTTGCGCGGCAATGCGCGGGTGACCTTTGTGCGCGACGTAGTCCTGCCCAACGTGGCTTCCACCCAAGTGCGCCAGGGCGACTTCGAGCTGTTGGCGCCCAACGTACGGGCCCTGTGGGCGGGCTGGCACGGACCCGGGAAAGACCGCTCGGCCCGGCTCTTTCTGCGCGATGAGGGAGCCTGGTCGGTTCAGCACTGGACCGGTCGCGAGCAAGCCTACGCCGAATTCACCCGCCAGGTGGCGGTGGCCGTGGAAGACAGCTTTCGCCTGGCCCAGCTGCCCGATCCACCGACCCCACTGCAGCTGTGCGTGCTCTCCCTGCAGCAGCAACGCCAGGAGGCCTTGGAGCGTTTCGGGGCCGAGCACATTCTCAGCCTCGACCCCTGCCTGCCCGGGGTGGCCAACCTGGGCGTGTCGCGCTGCTTTGAACTGTGCGCCGACGCCATTCGTCCCGGACTGGTGGCCCGTCCCGGCTGGCCGCCCCTGGAAGAACAACTGGCCGCCATTCCGCCCGGAACCTATTCGCTGGTAGACGACGACATCGCCACCGGCCACACCATGCAAGCGGTGCTCGGCCGCCTGCCCGAGCACTGCCGGGTGGACCGCCAGGCGGCCCTGTGCCAATTGCCTTCCTTGGGCGAAGGGCTGGTCGATCTGGGCGACGTGCGCGACTTCCTGCTGGGCTCCTGGGAGGGCGGCCTGGTGGTGTGCCTGCCCGACGGCCGCCTGGCCCGGGTGCCTTACCTCTTGCCCTACGTCAACCCGGCCGACCGCCTCAGTCTGCCGCTCTCCCAGAGTCTGGCTTTCTCGCGCCGGGTGTGGCAGTTAAACGCAGACTTCTTCCAGCCCACCGCCCTGACCGTAGCCGACGCGCCGATGGCCTTCGGCGAATTGTGCCGCTACCTGGGCTTACCTCCGGAGCTGCTGCTGGCCGACTGGTGCCGCTGGCATCTAGACCGCCTGGGTCCCGTTTTGTAGAAGTTTTTCAGGGCCTGGGCCTATCCTGAGGGGGTGAAAGTCCAACACATCAACCCGGTCCTTCAGCCCCGCACCAAGCGGCCGCTGGAATGGAAGCAAACCGCCGCCGACGTGGTCACCATCGGCGTGGGGTGCGCGGCCGGAGCCTTGTTTGGTTCGGTGGGCGGAGGACTGGCCGGGGCCGGAGCGGGCGCCGGAGCCGAAAGCATGGTGGCCTCCGACATGGTCATGCAGAAGAATTCCACCCTGATTGTCCGCCAGGCGGTGGTGGGCGCGGCCGCTGGACTGGGCGCCGGACTGACCACCTCCCTGTTACATCACACTCTGGGCGCACTGGAGCCGCTGGTCGGACTGGGTGTCGGATTGGCGCTGGGCGGAGCGGCCGCGGCCCTGCTGCCGCAACGGGCCCAAAGCCCCGTAAAAGGTCACTGGACCAACCTGGAAACCACCCAGGCCCCCGAACTTTGGAAGCAGGGCATCACCGGAGCCGGCGTGGGCGTGGCCGTGCTCGACACCGGTCTGGATATGCACCCCAGCCTGCGCGCCACCATCACGGGCTTTCACAACTTTGTCGACGACAACCAGGAAACCCACGATAGTCACTATCACGGGACGGCCATGTCCGGCATCATCAGCGGCCAGGGCAAAGATGGCAACTATCCCGGAGTAGCTCCCCACGCGCAAATCATCGGCCTCAAAGTAGCCGACGAAAAAGGCCGTGTGCTGCCGGAGAAAGTGGCCCAAGCCATCCGTTGGGCTAGCGAAAATCGCGAACGCTACAATATCCAGGTCCTCAACATGTCCTTCGCCGGAGACGAGAAAGACGATCCGGCGCAACTGGCGGAGGTGGCCAGGGCCGTCGAGGAGGCCAGCGCTAAAGGCATTATCGTGGTGGCTTCAGCCGGCAACAATGGTCCTACCCGCACCCCCATGCTGGCCCCGGCCTCGGCCAGTTCCGCCTTAGCCGTAGCCAGCCAGGAATGCCACGGCCAAAAAGACGCCGCCGGCCACACCATCTCGGGCTTTTCTCACCGTTCACCCGAGGGTGAGGCTCACGCCACTGTGGCTGCTCCCGGTACTGACTGGCTGGAACCGGTCACCGGCGGCAACTACTGGGTTGAGGGAGGCACCTCGCAAGCAGCCGCCGCCCTCTCCGGGGTGATCGCTTTGTGGAAACAAGCCAATCCCGCCCTCACCTCCGAGCAAGCCCGGGCCGCCTTGCAGCACACCTCGCAAAAACTCAACGCGCCCGAGGACGCGCAAGGAGCCGGCTCTGTGCGCGCCCAGGCCGGCCTGGACTATTTGCGGACACTGAAATAGCGACGGCGGACCAGTTCTCGTTACTGATTGGAACTCACCTAACTCTCCGCCGAGGCGGCCTCCATCCACTTGCGCACCGAAGTGGCGATCAGCTCGAGGCTGGGGTCGTTGTGGCCACGGTCCAGTTCCACCCAGGTCTTGGGTTGGTGAGCGGCGGCGAAAAGCCGCTGGCCGTGGTGGAAGCCGATCACTTCATCTTTCGAGCCGTGCATCACCAGCACCGGACAATGCAAACGCGCCAGCCGATCCTGGGTATTCAGCTGGAAGCGTGAGAGCCAGCGCACCGGCAGGAACGGATAGGCCTCGCCGGCCCGATCGGTAAAGCGAGTGAAGGTCGACTGCAAGGCCAGTCCCGCACAGGCATTGGTTTCGGCCAGGTAGGAGGCCACTCCGCCGCCTAGCGATTCGCCGTAAATCCACACCGGCTGCTTGAGCTCGGCCATGCGGTTGTAAACAGCCTGACCATCCTGAAACAAATCCGCCTCGGCTTGAATCTGGCCCTGGCTGCGCCCATAACCCCGATAATCAAAGAGAACCACGCCGATGCCTTGCTCAGTCAGGGCCTGAGCCAATTCCAGGCGGCCGGCGATGTTGCCGCCGTTACCATGACAGTGAAGTAGCCAGTGCTTCACCTGCCCGTGCCGGGGGGAAATCTTCCAGGCCACCACCTGACCGCTGCCCGAGGGCAGAATCCACTCCTCAAAGTTCAGGCCAACATCCGTCGGCGTGCGATCCAGACCCACCACCGGGAACAAAGCCAGACGAGTCTGCCAGTGGCTGACGGCCAGGCAAAGTCCCGAGTAACCTAGAGCCGCGCACAGTCCGCCGGCGATCAACATTTTTCTAACCATCCTCGCGATATTCCCACAGTTAACAAACTTGCAACATATAGATCTTTACTTGTTAACAAAAAGCGACCTTGTTCTCCCGGCGCTTATCCCAAAATTGTTAGCATTTATCTATGAACGCTGACCGCCTCGGACGCTTTGAACTGATGATGACCTGGAGTGCCAAGCTCCAGGAACTCAACAAACGCGGAGAGTGCACTCGCCACTTGCAAAAATTCCTCAGCGTGGTGGAAGCTCTCCCCGGCGACGAAGTGGGCGAAATCGGCATCCAGTGGCGTCGTCGCCTGCGTGATCAGCGTCCCTGCTGGGCCCTGGCTTACCTGGCCCTGGCCTTGCTGGTGGCTCTGGTCGGCGGCCACTTCCTCGGCCCGATGTTCGCAGGTCTGGCCGTGGCCGCCGTCAGCCTCTCGGCCGTGACGACGCTGCAGCGCCACTGGAAGCTGGAAGAAGAATTCGACAGCGAGCTCTACATGCGCGCCAATTACGTCATCAACGCCCCCGCCTGGGCCCGTTAACTCGCTAAATACCCCAAAGATACCCTGAAGTTTTCTTTACCTGGGGGGTAGATCCGTACTACACTCCTACCAGTTCGAAGGGGGTCACCCTTCCTCAATCCAATCTGGTAGGAGTTTCTATGAAATCGTCCCCTCTGCGCCGCACCTGCACGGCCGCCTTGATCGCCTCTCTGGCTTTCTTCACCGCTGCCTGCGGCAGCGACGACAACAACTACAGCTACGGTAACGGCTTTAATCAAAACCAAATCAATCAATATGCCGCTCGCTTTCTGGGCACAAGCAACCTGGGAGGCCAAAACAGCACCCTGGATCTGAACGTGGACAACGCGGGTGCCGCCACCGGCACCATGACCGTCGAAAACCCCGCCATGCGCGTCATCAGTCCGCTGGGCGTCACCATTCCCGGCGGAACCTACAACGTGACCGGCACCGTCAATACCACCAATGGAACCTTCAGCCTGACCGGCACCATTGCCGGCTTCGGCAACTTCTCCATCAATGGTGTGCTGCCCCTCGGCACCGCCCAGGGCACGTATTTCGTGACCATCAACGGCCAGAACTATCCTGGCGTCATTCAGAATTCCAGCCAGGGCCAGCCCTCGGGCGGCGACGGTACCCAGCACTTCATCGCCAGCGGAACCTCGACCAACGCCGTTTTCACTCCGGGAGGAAGTTACAACGGTCTGACCGGTATCCTCTCCAGTCCCCTGGTGAGCGGCGTGGTGGTCACCGACTCCTCGACCAGCAACCTGGTCACCATCAGCCTGAGCAGCGGCACCTCGCCCATTCGCAATCTGACCTTCGGGGTGATCACCCACGGAGCCGCCTTACAGGTCAACACTCCCTACAATCTGGCCACCAACTCCAATGAAGACGGGGCCATCGTCACCTATCAAGAAGTCATCGGAACGGCCGTGGACAAAGCCTGGGCCCAGGGCTCCGGCAGCGGTGGCACCCTGACCATCACCAGCCTGACCAACAGCGCCGTCGAGGTGGACTACAACTTCACCAACATTCCCGTCAACAGCGCTCAGAGCCCCAACAACGCTCAGGGGACCATCCAGACCGTCTCCGGCCACGCCGTCGGCAACTTCCTGGTCACTCCCTAGAGCCAGCCTTGCTGGCGGGCCTTGCTAATGGCCTGCTGGCGGCCGCTCACCTGCAGCTTTTCGTAAATGTTCTTTACGTGGGTGTGCACGGTGTGCGAGCTGACCACCAATCGGGCGGCTACTTCTTTATAGGAGTAGCCGTCCGAAAGGGCGGCCAGCACCTCGCGCTCGCGGTCGGTCAAGGGGTCCGGGCCGGGCTGGATCTCGCGAATCAGTAATCGGGCGATTTTCGCCGTCAACGGAGCTCCATCTTCGCGCAGACTGCGCAAACTGCGCAACAGCTCGGCCGGAGTGCTGCCCTTGAGTAAATATCCGCTGGCTCCGGCTCGCAATGCCGCCATCACCGTGGAGGGCTCCTCGAAAACGGTATGGGCGATGCATTCAATGGTCGGGTGACTGTGGCGCAGTTGAGCGATCAGTTCTTGTCCACTCATCCCCGGCAGGCCCAAATCGACCAGCACAATCTCGGGAAGGCATTCTTCCATGCGCTCCAGCAAATCCTCGGCGCTGGCACTCGAGGCGATCAGATCGAAATCGGGCTGATCCGCCAGCGTCTTGCTCAAACTCTGGCGAAAGCGCGCGTCGTCATCCACCAGGGCGACTTTGATCTTTTTCACAGTGGCAGCTCAATCTCCAACCGCACTCCCGGTTGGGTGGTCCAGACCAGGCTTCCCCCCAGGTCGGATATGCGTTTCTCGATGCCGGCAAGCCCCCGGCCCCGGTTGACCTGAGTAAACCCCAGGCCATCGTCTTGAATATCAACTCTAATTTGTTCACGGAAGTCCAGCGACAGCGATACTTTCTTGGCCTGGGAGTGCTTCAAAGAGTTGTTGAAAGCCTCGCGAATCACCCGAAAAAGCGACAACGCCAGGCCTCGTCCCAAGGTACCCCGCAACTCTCCGCTGGCCTCGAAGTGAAACTCCCGCTCGGCCAGCAAGCGATTGCCGTAGCCTCGCAATTCCGCCACAAAGTGTTGACGCTCCATCTGGTAGTCGGGACTATCGTATAGGAAGCTTTGCAGTTCGAAGAGCGCGTCCCCGGCCAGAGCGGCCACTTCCGGCTCCTGGCTGAGCATGCGAATGCCCGCCAGGGCAGCCCCCACTCCGTCATGCAAGTCGGCCAGCAGACGTTCCCGGTCGCGTAAAGCCGCCTCGAATAACAGGGCATTCTCTTGATAGAGCGCGGCCTGGCGGGCCAGTTGCTCGAGCACCTGCAGGGTTTCCGAAGAATAGGCGCGTCCGACCGGCAGAGGCCCACAGCGCAAGCCACCGGAACCCAACCCCAGGAGCACGGTGGGTTCACCCTCCAGGTCCAAAAATGCGCCCACGCGGGCGGGTCCCGGCTCCGGGCGAATCCACTCAGGAGCCAGCAGGCTCTCCACCGTGCTTTGCAATGCGGCCGGAACCTCGCCGGCGGCCCGACCCGCCGCCTGCCCGCGCAGCCGGTCGAGAGCCTGATCCGAAGAGATCGGACGCCGCCGGAACCATCCCGCCAGAACTCCGGCCAGTTTCCAGCGCACCATGCCGTAACCACTGGCCAAAAGGGCCAGAAGCAAGACCTGAGTCAAGTCGAAAGCGAAAGCCAACCCCAACGCCCCCAACACCGCCCATTCACACAGCAGCAAGAGTCCCAGCGTCAGCAGGTAGGCCAGTGTTCCTTCCAAGAAGGTCCCGATATCAAAAAGCCGGTAGCGGTGAACGGCCACGGCCATACCCAAGGGAATAAAAACCAGAAAGGCCCCGGGCAGAGTGTCGGACATCAGGCGATGCCCCAGCAGCAGCAGGGGAAAGCCGTTGATCAAGAGCCAGGGGCCCAACCCCAGCGCGAAGCCCGCCCCGATCCATTTCATCTGCTGACGCTCGATTGTGCTTCGATAAGTCAGACTGGCCTGCACAATGGCCAGCAACGAGGCCAGAAAGAGCCCCGGCACCAGCACGGCTTGAGCCGAAAACGAGACCGTCAGGATGACAGCCGAGCTGACCGTATAGAGAGTCCAAAGCATCCAGGGGGCGGCCCGATCGCGCGGAATGAGCAGCGAAAAGTGCAGCAACAAGGTGGGTCCCAACACAAAATTGCTCACGTTCAGTAGATTGAACAGGCTCCACAAGGGCGGCCAGAACACCACTTGAGCCAGCAAAGAGGCCGCGTTGGTGAGATAGACCAGACTCATGGAGAGACACATCAGGTAAAACCAGAAGGCCTGACGGCCGGCACCCGGTCGCGAGTAGGTGCCCCAACCCACCACAAAAAAAGCGATTCCCACGGGGAGATGCGCCAGACCAGGCCGATTGAGAAAATCCCAGGAATGGCGCCGCACCGGCAACGCCACCTCAATCATCCGATTTCCCTGCTGCAGGCGCGCCTCCACTTGCGGCGCCTGTAACACCTCGTAAACCCGGCGCTTTTCCTCAAGCCAGGCCAGCAGGTCGGAGCGAGAGCTCAGGGTGGAGTTATCGACCATCAAGGTGAGCCAGTTGAGTTCGCGGCCGCCCAACTGCAACAGTCGGTCCCCGGGGCGCCCGGGGCCAGGGCCTTCCTGCACTACCCAGGCCCCGTTCTGCCAGGCGAAGGTGTAGGGTAAGCGCGGAGATTCATAAAGGGCCAGGGCGGCACTCAATAAGAGCAAAAGGATGCCGACCGCACCGCCGGCCAGGAAGCATCTCCGGATCAAGCTTGCTGCAGTGCCTCGCGAGCCCGTTGCAAATCGACCTGCAGTTCACTCAAGCGGGCCTGGCGCAGCTCGGGCCGGGCAAAGGTGATTTTCTCCAAATCGCTGAGAGCAGCCTGCATCACCCGCTCGAGCTTTTCGGCCGTCAACAACTGCGAGCGATAAAGCAACAGAGCGGCGCCCACGTAGGTATCAAAGAGGGCCACCCCACTGGAGTCGCAGGCGGCCCGCCGGGCAGCCGGCAACTCTTTCACGTTGTGCAGCATGGCCTTGGCTACGTGCACGCCGTAGTGACGGGCGGCCTTGCTCAAGAACTCCGGGTCGGCCTGGCCGGTGTCCCCAAACATCACGATGCGCATCTCCGGAAAAAGCCGGTAGTGGCGCTCCAGGTTGGCCCATTTCTTGGAAAAAATCCAGGGATGTACGAACTGGTGAAAGAGACTGCCGGTGAGAACGGTGATCTCTTTTACTCCCAGCACACCCAGCCGCTTCCGGTAGCGTTTCTCCAAGATACCGCTGCGATCGCCCACGCGCCCGGTCAAAACCACCAGATCGCCTCGCAACTCGGTATGCAATTGCAGAACGCCGGGGTAGACCGTTTTGGGCGGAAAGCGCTTGTCGGCCCAGTTGCAGTAAATCGTGTCATCCAAATCGCTGATGACGCGCACTTCCTTGGAGGGATGCAGACGGGCCTCGCGCTGAATGTGGTCGAGGATCTGCTTGCGGTAGTCGCTTCGATCGATGTCGTGAAAGAGCAGTTGGGCCAGGTCGCGGTGATCGTCACAGCGGTCAATGTGGCGCTTCAACACGGTCAGCTCGTGCCCATGGGTGGCCAGCATCAAGTCGCGAATCGCCCGCTCCCGCTGGTAGTAGGTAGGCCCCACCTGCATGGCTTTGATCAGGACGCCTCGACTGACCACACTCAATTCGGCCAGACGGCGCACCAATTCGGCCAACACGGCCTTCTCGGCCGAGCTGCGCAGCGCCTGAAACGGCCCGTGGAACTCGGGAGAGGAAATCCAGCGGTTGAGAGCATCCTCGTCCATCTCGCGAATCTGACTTAGCATGCTATGCGCTTTGCCCTCTTCGAGCCATCCTCCTGGAAGCCGACGATCAACGGGTTGTGCTGGCGAGTCGCATCCCCTGGATCGTCGAAGACAAGGACTGCCCCAGCTGAGAACATTGAGCGCGCAGCTGCAGACACCGCCGCTGCCAGGCCGGCCGCGGCTCTACTCCGTCGCGATAGGGCCGGCACTGGGTCACAATCTGGACGGCCACCCCCACTCTTTGAGAAGCCAGCCACTGACAAAAGGCGTAGCCGTCCAGCAGCGGGGAGCCGCCAGGCGGGCGCTGATGAGTGGCAGCGTAGGCATCAAAGCGCATGAAAACCTCGCTGCCCAGGCGAGCCTCCAGCGCGGGCCAGCTGGAGATGGCTTCGCGCCGGCGCTTGTTGGCCAGCCCGCGGCGGACCAACTGCAAGCGCCGGGCAGGCATCCCCTGCGGAGCGGGGCCATCGGCCACCAGGCAACTGACCAGCTGGTATTGGCG
>Ga0075012_10004621_pt1 | contig 12755 bp, 11 predicted proteins | sample All_14_2_FD_71474 | JGI IMG/M metagenome (GOLD analysis project Ga0075012, IMG submission 71474) | Freshwater microbial communities in response to fracking from Pennsylvania, USA - Allegheny Zone_MetaG_DW_15 | ecosystem: Environmental > Aquatic > Deep subsurface > Groundwater > Drilled...
TTGCTGAAAGCCTCAAATCGGTTTGTGTTAACGTCAATACCGTATGGATTTCCTACGGTTTGCTCGGTGTTTCTATCGTAATCAACCTGACCAGCCAAGCGTTTTTCCTGCAAGAATTTAACCCCAATGTTCGATTCGAACTTCTCTCCCTGATACTTCCATCGGTTAAATAAATGGTACTGCGTGGTTAGTGGATGGTCAAGAAAATCATCTTCATTGTGGTCTATTCTGTTCCCTAAATGCGAACCGTGCGCCAGAATCATTGTCGACACCTTTTCGTTTACATCAACAGCATAGTTTGCGTTGAATTCAGTCATACCAAGATTATTGGCGTAAAGGTTAAGGTGCATCTTTTCCTGCTCCCAGGGCTTTTTAAATTCAATGTTGATTTGACCAGTGATACTCTCGTAGCCATTTGCCACCGATGCCGTTCCTTTCGATACCTGAATGGATTCCATCCAAGGGCCAGGAACATATCCAAGTCCGTATGCCGATGCAAGTCCTCGAAGTGTTGGTACATTCTCAAATTGCATTTGAGTATAAATTCCTGCTAATCCAAGCAGTTGAATTTGCTTGGCACCTGTAACCGCATCGCTGTACGATACATCTACCGAGGCATTTGTCTCGAAACTCTCAGAAAGGTTGCAGCAAGCCGCACGCTTTAGTTCATTGTTTGTTATAACCTGAGTTTGAATTGGGTTTAATCGTTGTAGGTGAGTGCCCGGAACTGTTTTGGTAACAGTAACACCCTCAATGGTGTTCTCCTGTATTAGAGTGTGTTCAACAACCTTGGTTTTAAAATCAACCGATACTGTATCGGTTTTGAAACCAATAAAGCTGATGACAATCTTATCGAATCCTTTAACGGTTTGTAGCATAAAGTGTCCTTCGGAATCGGCCGAAGTTCCTGTTGTGCTACCCAACCAAATTATGTTTGCCCCAACCAAGGGCGATATATTGCCCTTATCGTCCTTACCGTAAATATGCCCGTGGATTATATCCTGAGCAATTCCAGCACTAGTAAGTAGCAATACGGTATAGAGCAAGGCAATTCCTTTTATGTATATTGATTTAATCGCTTTCATAGTTTTATAAGTTGAGATTAAGTAATGATTTTTCCATTTAACAATGGAAATAACTAATCAACTCGAGTGTGTGACTCGATAACTACGAAAGTGTGTCGGATATTTTAAGTGAATTGAGGCTAATGAGCAATGCTTTCCCCCAGAGCGTTGGAGGAGGAGTATCAGATTCTGTGTACGATTTAAGCGAAATCTCAGGAGTAACCTGTTTTTTGATGTGAGCATTGTACTCAACAACAGCCACTAATATTTTATCAAAGCTGATACTTGTTGATACAACAGGTACAATATCGTTCAGTTTAACAGAAACTTGTTCATTGTTGCAGCCACAACTTTCAGATTCCTTGCTAATTGCTTCAACCTCCTCGAAGTCGCAGCAGCCATGCTGAACGTTATTGGTTGAGTGCATATCGCACCCAACTTCGCTGTAAATTGAGATTTCGGTTTTACCCTCGCAGTCGCAATGATGTAGGAAAATAGTCAGCCCACTCGATGCAACAATCAATATTGTTGCAAGAGGCAAGGCTACGGCTATTTTTAGGAATTTTTTTAGCATCATTACATTATATTGCTCAAACCTATAACGGCAAATAAACAAAATTGTTTACGATTTATGATACTTTTTTAACTCTTTAACAGAGCAACTACCACTGGCACAGCCCGCGCATCCGCCACTACTCTTGTACTTTGGATTAAAAACCCTGTAAATGGAGTAGAGCGTATAACCTAAGGTTACTGTTAGTATTATATAAACTAATATTTCCTGAATCATATTTTTCTTTGTTTAGTGACTAGTGACAGGTGATTTGTGACATTTAATAACTCGTCATCTGTAGCTCGTCACCATATTCCTAAAATCCCATCAAACTTCCAACCTGATAAACAGTAAATGCAACCATCCAAGCAAGTCCTGTGGTAAAAACAATTGTAAATAGCGCCCATTTCCAAGAACCAGACTCGTTTTTAATTGCCGATATTACAGCAACGCAGGGGAAGTAAATCAGTATAAAGAGAAGGAACGACAATGCAATTAAAGGTGAGAATGTTTTTTGCCCCCTCAATTCGCCCGATTTATGTGTTTCGTTCCTCAACTTTTCTGACAGTGAGTCGGCAGAATCCGCTTCCTCATCAGCCTGGTAAAGAACGCCTAATGTGCTTACCACAATTTCCTTTGCTGCAACACCTGAAAGCAAGCTAACGCCCATTTTCCAATCGAAACCAAGCGGTTCAATTGCAGGTTCAATGAATTTTCCAATTCTACCTAGGTAGGAGTATGCCTGCCTTTCTGCATCCATCTCCATTTCTAAATGATGAATCTTGCTTGCAATACTATCTAACTTCAAACTATCAACAACCAATGCCGAAGAAATGTTTTGCAGTTGGGACTTTTCGACCAATAACTCCTTTTCAAAGTCCTTGGTATACTTAACATCCCTTGGGAAATAGCCCAAGGCCCAAATAATAATAACTGCAACAAGTATTATTCCGCCCATTTTTTGTAAGTACTGCGAACCCTTATGCCACATATGCATTATGGTTGAACGCATTGTGGGTATTCGGTAAGGTGGAAGTTCCATAACAAAAGGCACATCATCTGCCTTGAAAAATGTGCGTTTAAGCATTAAGGCTGTTCCAATGGCAAATAAAATTCCAATGAAATAAATCAGGAATAGCAAATTTCCTGCACTTGCAGGGAAAAAGGCTCCTAGTATTAGTATATAGACAGGCAAACGGGCGCTACAGCTCATAAATGGAGTTATTAGGATTGTAACAAGCCTATTATTCCTGTTCTCTATGGTGCGCGATGCCATTATTGCAGGAACATTACAGCCAAAACCCATTACAAGTGGAATAAACGATTTTCCGTGTAGCCCAATCTTATGCATCAGTTTATCCATTATAAACGCTGCACGAGCCATATAGCCTGTATCCTCGAGCAATGAGATAAAGAAGAAAAGTATAAGTATGTTGGGCAGGAAAACAATAACGCTTCCGACGCCATTAATAATTCCATTTATTATCAAATCTTTTAGCGGTCCATCGGTTAGGATGTTGTTCATTAGGTTGCTGAGCAACTCAACGCCCTGTTCAATCCAGCCCATTGGGTATTGCCCAATGGTGAATGTGGTATAGAATGTCAGCCAAATAAGAAATAGGAAAATAGGAAAGCCAAAGAGTTTGTGGGTAATGAAAGTATCTATCAACTCTGTGGTTTGGCGTTTTTGCTGTGTACTCTCCTTGTAGGTTTCCTTTAGTGCGCCAGCAATAAAACCGTACTTAGCATCGGTAATAAGAGTTTCGGTATCTTCCTTGTAAGCGTTTTCCAGTTTAGAAATCTCTTTATCCGTGAGGTGTTTTATAGTTTCGTAGTTCTGGACTTCTTTCAGAATTTTGTGGGCGTATCGGTCCTTTTCTAACAATTTAAGGGTTAGGTAACGACTCGAATAGTTAACGGTGATACTATCGTTTTTCTTAATCTCCTTTTGAATAGCTGAAATTGAATCCTCTATAGTTTGCCCATAATTTACGTGAATATGCCGAACCACTTTGTCCTTCTCGGCAAAAACGTTGATTGTAGTGTCGAGAAGTTTTTCCAATCCTTTTGCTTTTGAGCCAACTGTAGGTACAAAAGGAATACCCAACATTTTACCTAATTCTGTGTAATCGAATCTATCGCCCTTGCCAAGCAGTTCATCAAACATATTTAGGGCGACAATCACCCTAACATCCATATCAATTAGTTGAGTGGTAAGGTATAGGTTACGCTCTAGGTTCGATGAATCTACTACGTTTATTACAATGTCAGGATTGTTATCGTGGATATATCTACGTACAAATATTTCCTCAGGGGTATACGCTGTAAGCGAGTATGTTCCTGGTAAATCGGTGATATTAAATGTATAGCCCTTGTACTTAAACCTTGCATTCTTTGAATCGACTGTTACACCGCTGTAATTTCCAACGTGCTCACGCGAGCCCGATAGATGGTTAAAGATTGTGGTTTTTCCGGCATTAGGATTTCCCACAAGAGCAATATTGATGGTTTTACCCGATACTTTAACACCAGTATCAATAATCTCGGGTTCGGTAAATTTTGTAAGCGATTCGCCGCTTTGCTCAGCGACAAGTTTCTTGGCCTCTTCTGGGGTAACAATTTCAATTAGGGCCGCCTCATTTCTGCGCAACGATATTTCGTAACCCATTATAGAGTACTCAATAGGGTCTTTAAGGGGAGCATTTTTAATTACTACAACCTTTTTGCCTTTAACAAATCCCATTTCGGTGATACGTTTGCGGAATGCTCCGCGCCCCATCACTTTCGAAATTATTCCATACTCGCCGTTTTGTAAATCTGATAGTAACATTAAAAAGATAAAGGTTAACTGAACCTGAAAAATTTATAATACACAATTAACTCAATTTAGCCAGAAATGTTTAAAACATTCTTTGAACCAGCATTGCCAACTTTGCAAAAATAATCTAATATTTGTCATCTATTGTAGACTAATGCTTTTAAACAATATGGATAATCCGGACGAGTTGTTTAATCATATAAAAAGTATTCTGGGCGAATCGCCAGAAAGTATGAGGATACTTGAAGATTCCATTAGCATTGACGTGCAAATGGAGTACTACAAAATGGTATCTAAAGTGCGTGGGAGTGAAGTATCAAAGGATTACAATTCTGATGATTTGTTGAGCAATAAACTTACCATCGATGAGGCGAAAGAGTATTTAATCCGTTTGGCAGGCACCGATAATGTTGAGAATTATAGATTGATAGAGCAGTATGCATCAATTGCATCGCCAGATTTGAAGGATTGGGCTCTTATGGCGTTAAACGAGAGCCGATTTCATATGGTATCATCGCTTTCGGAGGAAGATGGTGTTTTTATAAGTACTGGGCTAGGAGGGAAGAGTGGTAAGTTAAGGTACTTTATTGTATTTGTCCCCAATTCCGATGGGTTAAGCCCAGAGCAAAAGCAACTAGTTGTGGATGAGGTAAATTTCTTATTTCCTCGCTATTCGTCGGAGGTTGAGATAGCTGAAGTTTTGGACGATTTTATTTGTGTTACTGCATTAATTCCAATGAATATTGCAGTGAATGAGCCTATAAACGCTGTTATTGACGAGTGTTTAAGCCTCGGATGTTCTTTAAACGATGGCTACATTGTAACCAATGTTAAAACTCTGTCGGAGAATGAAATTATAAAGGTTCTGAATCATGAACCAATTGACGGAATGAATTTCGATGAGCAATAAAAAAACCGGCAGTTGCCGGTTTTTAGTTTTATCTATTTTTCAAGGTCCTCAAAAGTTACGCTCGAGAACTCTGTTGTAGCCATCTCTAACTCTTCATGCTCAACCATCTCGCTACGGGGAATAACCTCTTGGTTTGTTTTGATATAATCTACAACTTCGTTCAATCCCTCTAGGAATTTCTCAAAATCCTCCTTGTACAAGAAGATTTTATGCTTTTCGTAGTACATCTTACCATCCTTACCCATACGTTTTTTGCTTTCGGTAATAGTAAGGTAGAAATCGCTGTTACGGGTCGATTTTACATCGAAAAAGTAAGTTCTTTTACCAGCACGAATCACTTTCGAGAAAATATCCTCTTTGTCCGCTTTCTCAAAATCTTCAAGGTTTTCAAATCCGTCCATCATCTCACAGTATTTAAATTAGGTTTGGTTTTAGGTTTTCAACCTCCCAAAAATAGAAAAATATTTGTCATTCGGTTTGTTTAGGCAAAATTTTTAACAAAAATCTTCATTTTGGTTGAAAGATGTTAGTTTTTTTGGTTGAGGTGGGATTGGTGTGGTTGTGATGTTTGTTTGGTTATTGAGTAATTAAGTTATTAGGGAAATAAGTAATTGGGTAATTAAGTAGTTAAGTAATGAGTTTTGGGGTTGAAGTTGTGAGTTAACATTTAATAGAAAGACAGACCTTCAATCGTCAATAGGACATGGATGTGTCAAATTTATGTTCCATGCCAATATTCATCGTTTGCGATGCAAAGAACTCTATTTCATTTCAAACACTTGTTATTTCTTGCATCGATTTTTTACTGGTTTCATTATTACCCCGAGTTAAAGCTGGGGGCTATTGCTTGGGCCCTATTTGGTGTTTTATCTTTTAAATTCATCATTCTACATTTTGCATTCTACATTCAAAATTTTACTTCCTGCTTCCATCTTCCCAATCATTTAACAGTTTTTTGCTTTATTACTTTGCATTGATTTAGTCAATCCAAAAATTGAGTGTATCTTTGTGATCTCAAATGATAAAAGAAAATACGTTCTTACACAATGATTAGCAGACGATTACTCCGAATTAAGATTCTTCAGGTTCTCTTCGCACATTTCCGTAGCGAAAACGATTCATTAAATAATCTCGAAAAGGAACTATTCCTTAGTATCGAAAAATCCTATCAGCTTTACCATTTGCTTTTACTGCTTCCCGAGGAATTAGTCGATTTTGCCCAGAACAAAATTGATTTAGGCAGACAAAAACTCCGTCCAACCCCCGAAGAGGTAAACCCAAACACCCGTTTTGTTGAAAACAAGGCAATCGATAAGCTTCGAATTAATCAGAGTTTAATAAACTACTCCACCGAGAAACGGTTGAATTGGCGTCATCACCCAGAGCTAATCAAAAGCATTTACAGCAAATTAATTTTATCCGATTACTATAGCCAGTACATGAGTGCCGAAACCAATGGTTTCGCCGATGATAAGCAATTGCTCCTGAACTTTTTTAACAAGGAGTTAGGCGATTTAGATGATTTCAATAATTTCCTTGAGGAGCAAAGCATTTACTGGAACGACGATTTAGAGTTTGTGCTAAGCATTGCAACTAAAACGGTTAAGAAATTCACAGAATCATCCGATGAGTCTGCAGAGTTAATGCCAATGTTCCGTAACGAGGACGATGAGGATTTTGCCAAGAAGTTACTTCGTAAAGTAGTGCTTCGCCACGCGGAGAATGTTAAGTTGATTGAGGAGTACACCCAAAACTGGGAGGTTGACCGTATTGCCGGGATGGATATTCTGATAATGGAAATGGCCATTACGGAGATAATGGAATTCCCATCAATTCCTGTTAAGGTTACGCTTAACGAGTATATAGAGATTGCAAAATTCTATAGTACAGACCAGAGTAGCACCTTTATTAATGGTATTCTCGATAAGATTATTTTGACTTTACGCAAAAACAATCAGTTTGTTAAATTGGGTAGAGGTTTGGTTGGTGAAGATGATATTCGCCTTGCTTCGCCCGAAGATGATATTCAGGATTAACTCAACGGCATTTATTTATGTATAGGAAAGTCTTTTACCATCTAGTTTTTGTTTCTGTTGTATTATTTTTATCGTGTTCCTCGGGCAGTAACGAAACTAAGGACAATACAGTTGAGGTGGATTCAACCAAAGTGGCTAATTTGGAGTATATCGAGGATTTTTTCGATTTTGGAACAATAACCAGTGGCGAGGTTGTATCGCATTCGTTTAAATTCAAAAACTCTGGCGATGGAGTTTTAATTATAAAAGACGTAATCCCAAGTTGCGGTTGTACAAGTTCAAAGCTTAGCAGCAAAATGTTGAAGCCAGGGGAGGAGGGTTATATCGAGATTGTTTTTAATAGCAAAGGATGGTATGGTTCGCAGTATAAATCTGTTACATTACGAACAAACTCAATAATAATGGACAAATCAGTTACTATTAAAGCCAATGTGGTTGAAGGTAGTAACGGTTAGTATAAAATAAATTATAACTTTGTATCGTGAATTTTAATCAGAAACCAATTTAAATTATTGAATATGAAATCATTACTTTTTGTTATTTTACAGCAACAACAAGCTAATCCTTGGATGACCTTTTTAATGTTTGGTCTAATCATCGTGGTGTTCTACTTCTTTATGATTCGTCCACAGATGAAGCGTCAGAAAGAACTTCGTAAATTCCAAGAGTCTCTAGGTAAAGGCGATAAGGTAATTATTGCTGGTGGTATCTATGGAAAAATTGTGGAGATTAAAGAAGAGTACGCTGTGGTTGAGATTGATACTAACACAACTGTAAAGGTTATTAAGAGCACTATTATTCGCGACGCAAGCGATATTCAGACCAGATAGTAAGATTTTTATCATTATATTTACAGGATTCATTGTAATTTACTTACTTTGAATCCTGTAATTTTTTTAGAAATTGGACTCAACTTTACTCAGACAATTCAATCTTGTTGTTAATCGCGAGAAGGCTAAGTTTAACAAGCGACTCGCCATATTTCTATTCTTTTTATTTATATCAACTGTACTTTGGTTCTTAATCAAATTAAGCCACGAGTACACTACCGACCTCGATTATCCTGTTCAACTTGTTAATCCAACTAAAGGAAAGGTTATAGTTGGAGTTCCTCCGCGTACTGTTCAACTTAGAGTAAAGGCTTATGGTTATACTTTACTTCGATATAAAGCAATGGCACTCCTTAGTCCATTGAAAATTAATATTAATGGAGCTAAGTTAAATAAGAACAGCGACGGATCAGAGTATTTCATTTTAATGCCCAATAGAAATTCTAATATTATCTCACAACTTAGCGATGATATTGTTCTGCTGGGAATACAACCCGATACATTGTTTTTTAGTATGGCTTCGGTTATTGATAAAGTTGTTAGCATTAAGCCCGATATTAACGTAACTTATGCAAATCAGTTCATGCTTGCAGGAGCCATTAAGATTAAACCGCTGAGTATAACCATAACTGGACCCAAATCAATTATCGACACAATTAACGAAGTTAAAACAAGACCTTTATCTATAAATCTACTTGCAAAAACAAGTCGAAGTACTGTTCAATTGCTACCTGTGCAGCAAGTTGTTTATTCGCAAAATGAAGTTATAGTGGAAATTCCAGTCGAGAAGTTTACCGAGACAACTCTTGACGTTCCTATTACACCAATTAATACACCAGAGAATTCTCAAATTATTTTGTTGCCAGAGAAAGTAAGCGTGAAGTGTAATGTTATTGTCAGCAAGTTTTTTATGCTTAAGCCAAATCAGTTTAGATTAGTTTGCGACTTTGGCAATTCTGACGTTGTTGCAGGAGGCAAGGTACGAGTAAATATTGAAAAATTTCCTGATTATGTTGGAAGAATCGATTTCCAACCCAAATACGTAGATTTTATTATAAAATCGAAATGAAACTTAGGATTGGAATTACCGGTGGGATTGGCAGTGGTAAAACAACGGTAAGTCGTGTTTTTGAGGCGTTGGGCTTTCCTGTATACTACGCCGATTTGGAAGCCAAAAAAATTATTGAAACTGATGTTCAGGTTATTAATGCGATATCGAATCTTTTTGGGGCAGATATATATTTGTCAGGAAAACTTGATAGAAAACGATTAGCATCGCTTGTTTTTAACGATAATGATTTGCTCAATAAAATAAATGGGATTGTCCATCCAGCAGTGGCAATCCATTTCGAAAATTGGGTATCCAAGTCGACCTCGGCAATTGTTTTCAAGGAAGCTGCTATACTTTTTGAGAGTGGTGCTTATAAGCAGGTTGATAAAACAATACTTGTAACTGCTCCTCTTGATTTAAGGGTAAAGCGCGTGACCGAAAGAGATGGAGTATTAGCAGAAGATGTGAAAAAAAGAATTGCAAGTCAAATGTCTGAAAATGACTTGCTTAAGTTGACTAATTTCACAGTTGTGAATGATGGTAATAACTTGGTTTTACCACAATTACTAAGTATTATTGAAAATTTAAAAAAGCTATAAAGGAATGGCGAAGTACGGAAAATGGATATCAGGAGGACTAGGATGGGTCATTTTTGGTCCTATTGGTGGAATAATTGGTTTTGCAATAGGCTCAATTTTCGACAGTGTCGAAACCAAAATATACACTGGTGAAACTAGTAGGAATGGTTTTCTGGTTAGTTTGCTTGTGCTCTCATCGGCAATAATGAAAGCCGATGGAAAGGTTTTGAAGTCCGAATTAGATTTTGTTAAAGGTTACTTCCTTAAGAATTTTGGCTCTGATGCTGCTCGTGAAGCTATGATTTTGCTTCGCGATATGTTGAAACAATCTGTACCATTAAAAGATGTATGCAATCAGATTAAAGATAACGTAGATTATCACGCCCGTCTACAACTTCTTCATTTTTTATTCGGCATTGCACAGGCCGATGGTGTAATAAGTGCTGAAGAGTTAAAGGTTTTACAGGAGATCGGAGAGCACATGAGTCTTTCAAAAGCCGATTTCGACTCAATCAAAGCCATGTTTATTCCCGATAACGATAAGTATTATACAATTCTTGAGGTAACTCCATCTGCTACTAACGAAGAAATTAAAAAGGCTTATAGGCAAATGGCTATTAAGCATCACCCCGATAAGGTTAGCCATTTAGGCGATGATGTTCGAATTGCCGCTGAGCACAAGTTTAAAATGATAAACGAAGCCTACGAGAAAGTAAAAAAGGAACGAGGATTCAACTAGAACCCTCGTTTTTTAATTCACGCTTAGGATTAATTGTTGTTTGTCATTCATGAAAAAGAAGAACAGGAATATCCGATTGATACAGCATCTTTTTTGAAAGCGATGGATTGAAAAGTTTAAAGATTATACTCCGTTTTATTGAAGTTAATGCTACAAGGTTTATTTTTTTATCCTTTATAACATCCGTAAAAGCCTTTACCATATCCTTGCTTTCTATTACAGAGCATTCCACGGCCATAGATGGATTAATTATTTTAAAGTAATCTTTAAGCGAAGAACTCTGTGCTTTTATTGCAGGACTGTCGGGTTTGTCGGAAACATGAACACAGAATAGTTTGATATCAAAAGGTGATACTATTTTAAGGAGTTTTCGAATTGAAACGTAGTCGCTTTCGTCAAAATTGGTGGCGTATAAAACATTTTTAACTTCATCAACTCCTTTTAAAACTGCTTTTTCAGGGATAACCAGTAAAGGAAGTCGAGTTTCCTCCGAAACTTCGTTAGCAACACTGCCAACTAGTTCGGTGCTTCTAAAGCCTTCGCCTTTGGTTCCCATAACTATTATACCGGGTTTGTATTTTTGACTGGTTTCAATTATTCCGTAGGCGGCATATCCTTCTCTGAGAGTATATCCTATTGGAACATTTTCAGCTCCAATTTGCTTTGCAAATTCAACCAGATCGGCGTAAAACTTAGCGAGCTTTTCTTTTGCCGTTTTATGTAACAAGTTGTAATTCATATCAAAGTCTATCTGTATGCTTGCCACATCGGTAAAAGGAATCATATCAACTATAGGAGAGTTGAACACATGTAGTAGTTTAACTTCGGAGTTAGATTTTGCTGCTAGCATCACTGCAAACCGAGCTGCATTCTGCGATGGAATAGAGAAATCTATTGGAACTAAAATCTTTCTAAGTTGAAGTCCTAGTTTTTTTGCTTCGTCGGAATGGTGTTTTTGGGTGAGTAGTTTCAAGGCTTTTTCTGCATCGCTCTCCTTAATTTGAACCTTAACTCCTTCCGAAACTGCACCCTGAAGAATATTTATATTTTTAAGAAAGCAATCCACACCATTCGCTTCAAGGTAAGTTTTAAGAATCACTGCTTTGGAGTAATTCTCAATGGCTATTTCTATCAATTTCTCTTCCATGGCTCAAGTGTTTTCAGGTAAGTTAATGAATTTTTGATGCAAAGTCAATTAATATTAAGTAAAAAAGCTGCACGTATTAGGTGCAGCTTCTCATTATAAATTATTGTGTTATTTACTAAAATAGAAAATCTGTTCAAAAATGGTGTCCCAGAAACCATCAAGCATATAGCCTATTTCTTCAAATACAGTTTGTGCAGCTACTTCTGTTCCATTTGTGTATACAAAGTACAAATCCCAGTCTTCGTAACTACTATTATACTTGAAAGTAAACGTTCCTACTTTTGCCCCATCGGAGGTGTATAACGACATACTTACAATATCATTTGGATTTACCATTACATCACCAAACATTTGGCTAAAGTCAAACTCCATTTTCATTCTAAACTCAAGACTCAAGATCCGTAGCTTAGCATTTATAACTATATGTAGATCTTGATTTTCCTTTGGTGTCATAGTATAGTCTGCGCTTTCTCTATAGATGGTTGTGCCATCCTTTTTTAGCGTAAAACTATGAGTCATCTCAATTTTACTGGTCGATGAAGCGTTGTAGGATTCCTCACCAATTACGTTGAACTTGCCAAACTTAACATCAAGTTTCGAGGAAAATTCTGTTACACTTGGAATGTTTGCAGTAAATACAAATGAAAAAACTTCAGTTGTACCAATCTCAATTTTACATTTTAAACCAGTAGGAACACTTTCACCATAAATTAACTTAGTAGTGTAATCGTAGTAGGTGAGTGTTGCATTGTTGGTACTGTTGTTATGTGGGTAAGGGAATTTTACAATTATTTTATCGTTTGGAGTAGCGGTGTGAACCCAAGCTCCATTGGTCCAAGTCCAAGTACCTACATTCTCAGTAAAATCGATTTCCAAGAAGTGCTCAAAATCAAAATCAATACCCTCACTTTTAGAGTTGAAAAAATTAAAAGCAGGTTCCTTTATTTCTTCAAGAGAATACTTCTTTTTACTAAAGAAAGAGTTCTTTTTATAGTACTCATTTTCAAAAGGTAAGCCTAACTCCAAAAG
>Ga0075012_10004624_pt1 | contig 12751 bp, 10 predicted proteins | sample All_14_2_FD_71474 | JGI IMG/M metagenome (GOLD analysis project Ga0075012, IMG submission 71474) | Freshwater microbial communities in response to fracking from Pennsylvania, USA - Allegheny Zone_MetaG_DW_15 | ecosystem: Environmental > Aquatic > Deep subsurface > Groundwater > Drilled...
AGAGGTGGCAGAGGTGGCAGAGGTGGCAGAGGTGGCAGAGGTGGCAGAGGTGGCAGAGGTGGCAGAGGTGGCAGAGGTGGCAGAGGTGGCAGAGGTGGCAGAGGTGTTGGGGGGAGGGCGGATAGCCCCGATCCTTGCTGGATGGAAAATAGAGGAGAGAAATTTTTTCTTGCAGGTGTAACAAATGTGCTGTTACAGTGATGACACTTCGCGCATGCTGCCGTTTTCGATCCAGCTTCAAGATGGGAGTCCGGTTTCTGACCAGATTCTTGGGGCTGTGCGCAAGGCGCTCTTAACGGGGCAGATGAGGGCGGGGGATGCGTTTCCGAGTGTGCGGACGCTGAGCCAGGAACTGAGGATCAGCCCGACGACGGCGCACAAGGTGGTGCTGCAACTGAAGGACGCAGGCTGGCTGAATTCACGACCGGGGATTGGGATGGTCGTGACGGTGCCGGCTCAGCCTGACCTGAAGGAGCGGCTGGAGCAGATCACGCCGGAGTGCCGGGCGCTGCTCAAGGAGGCGGCGGAACTCAATCTCACGCTGGAACAAGTCATCAAACATCTGAAAAGCCTATGATCACAATTACCGATTTGCATAAACGCTTCCGCAAGACTGAAGCTGTTGCGGGATTGAGCCTGCAAGTGCCGGAGGGGCAGGTGACGGCTTTTCTGGGGCCGAATGGCGCGGGGAAGAGCACGACGATCAAGTGCCTGCTCAATCTGCACCGGCCGGACAGCGGGAGGATTGAGGTGCTGGGCGGGGATTCGCGGAAGCTGGGGCCGGCGCAGTTCACACAGATTGGGTATGTGTCTGAAAACATGGAGCTGCCGCTGTGGATGACGGTGGAGCAGTTCTTCAACTATTGCAGGCCGCTGTATCCGAACTGGGACGGGGCGTTTGAGAAGCAGCTCATGGGGCAGTTTGATCTGCCGACGGGGACGAAGCTGAAGGACTTATCACGTGGGATGCGGATGAAGGCGGCGCTGCTGAGCAGTCTGGCCTACCGGCCGAAGCTGGTGGTGCTGGATGAGCCGTTCAGCGGGCTGGATCCGCTGGTGCGGGATGAGTTTATCCGGGGGCTGCTGGAGCTGACGGAGCAGGAGGGGTGGACGGTGTTTGTGTCATCGCATGACATTGAGGAGGTGCAGCGGCTGGCGGATCGGGTGGCGATCATCAACCGGGGGAAGCTGGCGCTGGATGAAACGAGCGAGAGTTTGCAGGCGCGGTTTCGTGCGGTGGAGGTGGTGCTACCAGATGATGGTAGAGCGCCGATGAATCTGCCGAATGACTGGCTGCATGCGGAGCAGGCGGGGCGCACGCTGCGCTTTACTGAGAGCCGGTTTTCCAACGAGGAGAAGCTTGCGAAGGCGCTGTGTGAGGCGATGCCGGGCGTGGCGCAGCATGAAGTGCGACCGATGAGCCTGCGCGAGATCTTTGTCGCGCTGGCGAGAGCTTACCGACTGGAGGGGAAATGAGACATGAACCTGACACTTCATCATTTTCTCAAAGAGTTTCGGTACCTGCGGCTGCGCTGGTTTGCGTTTCTGGTGCTGCTGGGTTTTGAGCTGGCGGTGAATTTGGAGTGGGTGCTGCCGATGCAGGTGGGGGTGCCGACGGCGGGGTGGCTGAGTTATCTGCCGGTGGTGATTTTGCTGACGGGGCTGTCGCTGCTGCTGTCCTGCCCGGAGGACAGGCCGGGGAGCGACCGGAGTTTCATCAGCACGAGGCCTGTGCCTGCGCAGGCGTACTGGATGGCGCGGGTTCTGATCTGGCTGCTGCTGATCGTGCTGCCGGTGGTGGCGCAGAACGGGGTGTACCTTCTCCTGTCAGGCCGCCCTGCGGCTGATGTGCTGCGTGGCATGTGGGAGAGGCTGTGTTTTGCGGCGGGTTTCTCCGCGTGGCTGCTGCCTGCGCTGGCGCTGTGGAACCGCCGCGAGGTTTGGAAGGCACTGTTTACGGTGGCGCTGAGCCTCGTGGTGCTGTCGAAGACACTGGACGTGGTGGCGGCGGCCTGGTGGCAGTTTTACCCGAGCTATGACCAGACGTGGCCGGGCAGGGCGGCAGGATGGGCTGTGTTTGCGGTGCTGAGCGGTGTGCTGGCCTGGAGACATCTGACGCGTGGATTTTCCTTCAAACAACGGCTGGCGATGACGCTGCTGACGGGATGCGCCGGGCTGCTCACCGCGCGGTTCTGGGCGTGGGAAGACGTGCCGCTGGTCTCGACGAACGAGGCTTTGGTGAAGAAGCTGGCGGCGGATCTGACCTTCGACATCAATCTGTCGAAGGCACATGTTGAAGGTGCGGAAAAAAGTTACGGCCCGAGGCTGACTTCCCATGTGGACAGCGACACCCACATGCAAGGGGTGCACGTGGTGTTTCAACCGGAGCGCAGCGATTTTGATCAAGCGGGAAGCTCGCGCCATGTGGACAACACGGCGCGGAACACTTACCGCCGCAATCTCCGCTACGATGCTCCGCAGATGGAGGCTTTTCGTGGAGACAGGAATCTACGGGACTTTTTTCCCAAGGGCACGCTGCTCATGCCCTATGATGAATATTTTCCCAAATGGACACTCAATGATCAGCCGAACACAAAGCTGGCTGTCTTTGCCGCGCCGCATCCCAAGTTTGAGGAGCCGCTGACCATCGGCACTGATTTTCGAGTGGAATGGTATCAGCGTGACCTGGCGATCGAACTGCCGGTGGCAGAAGGCGCCCGTGGCATGTGTGATGATGTGCGCTGGGAGATCCTGCGCGTGAAGCGTGTGGAAGGACCGCAGCCGGGAGCGCTCACAGTTTCGCTGCGCGTGGAGTCGCGTGCGCACTGGGAGCCTGAAAACGGCCATGCCATTTTGCTGCACCTGCCGCAGCAGCGTGTGGTGAGGCTGGAGCCAGCCAAGAATCAGGTGGTGAGCGGACGCGGAGAGAACACAGGATGGCGGCACGAGCAGGTCGAACTCACGTGGAACTGCATTTTCAATCATGCGGATGGGGAGCCAACCGGAGTCGAGACATCCCAGGCCCGGCTCATCCTGCTGCGAAGCCGGTATCTGGGACAGAGCCAGCTGCACTGGAAGTCTCCGGAGATGAGGCTGGCGGACATTCCATCCTACTGGGGCAACAACCTGCAGTGGCAAGAGGAGAGGGCGCTGTATGCGGGGCGTGAGGTGAAAGCCTTCCAGGAACGAATGGCCACGCTGAAGCCACCGACGGCGGAAAGCACGGACAAGGACACGCGGCGTTATGTGTACGATCTGTTCTCCGCAGCATCTGTCACGCGGGCGGTGTACACTTATGCGGCACACCCTCTGATTGCACAGGCGTTTGAGCCGCTGGGGCGCGAGCACCTGCCGCTGATGCTGGATCTGCGCTCATACTCTTGGCCTGGCTGGACCAACAAGCCGCCGAACAACCAGCTGGAGCGCTACGTCACGGAAGAGCAGCGGGAGGTGGTGATCGACCGTGCACCCAGTCAGAGCATGCTGGCTGATCTGGTGGTGCGAAAGGGCTGGGCGGAGGCGGCCAAACGGTTGAAGCCGCAGATTCTGGCCAGCCCGGTGCTGCCACCCGGCGGTGAGGAACTGCTGATCGCCTGGAAGGATGATCCTGACGCCGTGGCACGGATGCTGAAGGAAGCGCGCGATGATTTCAACGGAGGGATCATTCACGCGCTGGACAAGCTACCGGAGACCAAGGCGGCGGTCGAGTCTGTGGTGAGGGAGCAGTTTGAAGACGCCGTGCCAATGATGGTTTCGATGAAGAGCTCGCTGGCCGTGAGCCGTGCGGCAGATTTTGGATCTGCGGAGGCTTTCGATTTGTGCCTGCGCTGGCTGGCTCTCCAAGGGGACATGCCCTCACGAATCTTCTCCTTTATCCGCCCGAAAATACTCAATGCAGACGGCAGCAAGTTCTGGGACAAACCCATGCCGGACCATGAGAGGGGGCCGTTCTTCCGAAAGCTGAAGGTGGGAGATTTTGACTACGTCCCTGAACAACGAGCCTGGAAATTTCATCAGCCATGAACGTGCTTTCATTTTCCTCCCGGATGCTTCACCAATGCCGTACCGAATGGAGGCACCAGCCGCGCATGGTGCTGCTATGGCTGGGGGTGCTGCTGCTGCGGCAGTGGTATCGCGCGCATGAGGCGAAGACCATGTTTTCCAAGCTGTCCGTGGCGGATCTCGATCTGTGGCTGGAGACCGCTGTGCCGCTGATGGCGGCGGGGGTGGTGTGGCGCTGTGTCAGCGCGGACACGCCGTCCAACACGGACACTTTCAGCCTGACGAGACCGGTCGGACAGGCGGCGCTGTGGTGTGGGAAGCTGTTGTTTCTGCTGGGTGCGGTGATGGCCCCCGCGACGCTTGTGATCAGCACCGGCCGGCTGGGGTTTGGTCTTGGAGTGGCGCAATGGACGGCGATGACCGGAACGGTGCTGCTGACGGGCGGACTGGTGTGCGGGATGGCCGGCACTCTCACCGCGCTGGCATCCACTTCGCGTCAGGTGGTGGCGCTGGCGATCCTGACCGTCCTAGGCGCCGGGGTGTGGATGGTGATGCCCATGGGCTTGAAGGACACGGCCACGCTTTGCGGAAGCCTGGTGGGTGCGGTGGTCGCGCTTGCCGGGCTGATGGTGGCCTGGTGGCTGGTCACCGTGCCACGGCGGCGTCTGACGGCGGCGTGCTGCATGATCGGGACGCTCGTGGCGGCGTCTCTGACCGCCAAAGCCTGGCGAAGCGACTGGGTCACGCAGCAGACACAGGACTATGCCAATGCATCCAAGCTCGGGTTGAAAGTCGGCAAGGCCTATCCTGCAGACAAAACGCCAGGGCGCGGGCTGTGGCCCACTTTGCGCATCACGGGTCTGGGCAAAGACGAGGTGGCGAGCATCGCGGAATTTGCCCCGGTGGATGACAAAGGCGACTGGCCGCCGGAGGGGAGCTACAGCGACCTGAAAGTGCATGAGGGAGGGTTTGACTCGTGGCTGCATCAAGACCATACGCGAGCCTTGTTCAAGCATTACCCGCCGACGACGCTGTGGCGGCAGCAGATCATGAACAACGGCATGTACAATGGGCGTCCGTCACTCAATGAGGTGATCCAGGGGCTGCGGCTGAAACGCGAGGCCGCCATCCAACAGCGCTGGCGGCTGAGGCTGGTGGTGCATGAGATGAAGCGTGTGGCGACGCTGCCTTTCAGGCAGTTTTGGACGCAGGAGAATGAATTTCTCATCCGCCCGGGGCTGCGGCTGGAGTTTAACGCCTATGCCTGGCTGCGTGATGCGTGGGAGATGCACGGACGGGCGCACCGCCTGCACTCCGCCGTGCTGCCCGCCGACTCCTTTCAGCCCGCGCATGTGCGCGGACGCGACCTGGGAGATGACTTTTTTCTGGTGCTCGAAGACATGGATTTGAAGGAAAACAAAGCGATGACCCTGGGCCTCGTGCAGCGTGTGGGGCGATATAGCTCGTATCGGGACCGCAGTCATCTGTGGCAGATAGACGAGAACCAGGGCTTTACGGTCCGGATGTGGATGCCAAGAGAGCAGGAGGTGATCCTCAAGCGAACGAGGGATGAGTGGATCGACGCGCAGAAGGCCAGCGTGTGGCACGCGGAGGAGCGAGGTGTGGTGGAGTTTGAACTGACGGCTGCGCAGATGGCAGAGGTGCTGCCGGAGCCGAAGGCGGAGGTGAAGAAGCGATGAAGAGGGGCGCGAATCTGCCGTGAAGAAAGCGGCGCGGGATTCGTTTGAATCCGACCATGATGAAACGCCGCGCCTTTATTCTTGCCTGTGGTTCGACTGCTTTTGCTTCTGCTGCTGAAGGCGGCGGAGGCAGGCTCAGGATTGGGCAGATCGGGACGGAGCATGCGCATGCGGCGGGGAAGATGGCGGCGATGAGGTCGCTGACGGATGTGTGGGAGGTGGTGGGTGTGGTGGCGAAGGAGAAGGGGTATGAAGGGGTGCCGATGCTGACGGAGGAGGGGCTGCTGGGGACGCCGGATTTGAAGGCGGTGGCGGTGGAGACGCGGATGGAGGATTCGTGCGCGACGGCGCTGCGGTGCATCGAGGCGGGGAAGCATGTGCATCTGGACAAGCCGGGGGCGCTGAAGCATGCGGAATTCAAGGCGATGCGGCTGGAGGCAGAGAAGAGGGGGCTGACGGTGCAGATGGGGTATATGCTGCGGTATAATCCGGCGTTTGTGCTGCTGTTTCAGGCGGTGCGTGAGGGGTGGCTGGGGGAGATCACGGAGATCGATGCGGCGATGGGGAAGCTGGGGGATGCGAAGCAGCGCGGGATCATGGCCGCGCTGCCGGGCGGGGGATTGTTTGAGCTGGGCTGCCATGTGATCGATGCGGTGGTGACGATCCTGGGCAAGCCGCAGTCGGTGGCGGCTTTTTCAACGCCGACGCAGAGTGATGGGGTGAAGGACAACCAGATGGCGGTGCTGCAGTATGTGAAGGCGACGGCGGTGGTGCGCGTCAATCATGCTGACCCGTTTGGCGGGCCGCGGAGGCGCTTTAATGTGACTGGGACGGAGGGGACGTTTGAGATTGTGCCAATGGAAAGCGGGAAGGTGAATCTATCGCTGACGAAGGCGCGGGGGAGCTACAAGAAGGGGGTGCAGTCGTTTCAGCTCACCGTGCCGAAGGATCGGTATGCGGGGGAGTTTATGGATCTGGCGGCGGTGGTCAGAGGGGAGAAGAAGCTGGCGTGGGACGCGGCGCATGACATCTGCGTGCATGAGACGGTGGGTTTGCAGAGCGGCGTGGCCTGGGCGGAGCCGGGTGCTGTCGAGTGACATGGGAAGTGCGGTGAGCTGACCGGCTTGCGGAAAGCGGTGGCTGCGCTCGTTCCTCGCTACGCGACCGCAGTCCAAATGAGGGCGTGCGTGGCTGGGAGCGGGGGCGTTGAGGCTTTGCGGGAACGCTGGTTGCGGGCAGGAGTGCCCACATCACTTCAATGCTACTGCGTGGCAAATTTTGTCAGCAGGCCGCGTTTGCGGGTGAGATTGAGGACCCACACGAAGAGAGCGCCGGCGAGGGTGAGGTAGATGAGATTGAGGCCGGCGGAGAGCCAGAGGTAGTTCCAGTGCATGGTGCCGGTTTTCATGACTTCGCGCATGCCTTCAAAGATGGGGGTGGCGGGGAAGAGCCAGGCGATGGGGCGTGACCAGGCGGGCATGTCTTCGACGCGGTAGAAGACGCAGACGACGGGCTGGATGAAGAAGGGAACGGCCCAGGCGAGGGATTCGGCGGCCTGACCCCAACGGAGGATGAGTGCGGTGGAGATCATGCCAAGGGCCCAGCCGAAGACCATGAGATTGAGGAAGAAGGGCACGAGCCACCACTGCAGCTGGAAGATGTTGAAGGAGTAGCCGATCCAGGACACGAAACTCATGACGACGCAGGTGATGAGGATGCGCAGGAAGCCGACGAAGAAGGTGGAGCCTAGGTATTCTGCGGTGCGCACGGGGGCGACGAAGATGTTGAGGAGGTTGCGGGTCCAGACGTCTTCGAGGAAGGAGATGGCGACGCCCTGCTGGGCGCGGAAGAGGATGTCCCAGAGGATCATCGCACCGAGGAAGAAGAGGATGAAGCCGCCGAATTTTTCATCGCTGTTTTTCTGGATGAAGACGGTGACGTTGCCCCAGACGACGAGATCGACCAGGGGCCAGAAGACGAGCTCCACGAGGCGCATGGGGGTGCGGGAGTAGAGGAAGAGGTGGCGCATCACGAGAGCGCTGACGATGCGGAAGTTCATGGGGCGGGGTCTTTTTTCGGTTCGTCGAGAATTTCGCCGTCGCGGGCGATCTTGATGAAGACGTCTTCGAGGTTGTCGCTGCTGGACTGGGCGACGATGTCTGCGGGGGCGCCTTCGCGGACGATCCTGCCTTTGTGGAGGAAGATGACACGGTCGCAGACTTCCTCGATGTCGCGCATGTTGTGGGAGGTGTAGAGAATGGCGATGTTGCGCTCGCGCTGGACTTTGCGGACGACTTTGCGGACCTTGTCGGCGATGTCGGGATCGAGGCTGGCGGTGGGCTCGTCGAGCATGAGGAGCTCGGGGTCGTTGAGGAAGGCTTTGACGAGATTGACGCGGGTGGACTCGCCGGCGGAGAGCTGGCCGGTGACGCGTTTGCCGAGGTGAGAGATTTCGAGCAGCTCCATGAGCTCGGCGATTTTTTTCTTGGGATTGGGGACGCCGTAGATGCGGGCGAAGACGCTGAGGTTTTGCCAGACGAGCAGATTGCCGGGGAGGGCGGTGTAGGCGGAGGAGAAATTGGAGCGCTGGAGGATGCTGATGCGATTGGCCTGCAGGGGGAGACCGAAGGCGTTCAGCTCGCCTGAGGTCGGCAGGGTGAGGCCGAGGAGGCAGTTCATGGCGGTGGTCTTGCCGGCGCCGTTGGCGCCGAGGAGGCCGAGGACTTCGCCGCGATGGAGCTTGAAGCTGAAGCAGTCGAGCGCCTTCACGCCGTCGAACTCACGGGTGAGATCGCGGGCTTCGAGGATGACTTCGCGGGGGTCGGGGGAAGGGGGCATGCGCGGTGTTAAAAGGGGACGGCGGCGGTCAAATGACGAATGACGAATGGGCCGGGCGAATTGAGAGGGCGAAGGGATTGATTGAGAGGGGGACCTTGTTGCACAGCAACAAGGCTACTTTGCTGCGCCGAATCGCCTCGGCTTAGAGGTATTCTTCGATGGGGAGCTTGCCGTTGGAGGCGCAGATGAACATGGTGCCGGGCTTGGTGGTGCTGGGCTTGAGCATGACTTTGCCGCCGCCCATTTCGACCATGAGCTGGCCGGCGGCGATGTCCCAGAGGCTGATCTGTTCTTCCACGTAGGCGTCGAGACGGCCAGTGGCGATGTAGGCCATGGCGAGGGCGGCGCTGCCGAGCATGCGGGTTTTGCGGACTTCGTAGGCGATGCGCTTGTAGCGCTCGAAGCCGAGATCGAGGGCTTCCTTGCTCTTGGAGAAACCGACGGTGACGACGGCTTCGGCCATTTCGGCGCGGTTGCTCACGGCGATAGGCTTGCCGTTGAGGTGGGTCTTTTCGCCCCGGATGACGGTCCAGGTTTCGTTCTGCATGGGGTCGAAGATCACGCCGATGAGGAGCTCTTTGGATTCGCGTTTGCGGGCGGCGATGGAGACGCAGAAATGGGGGATGCCGAAGAAGTAATTTACGGTGCCGTCGATGGGATCAACGATCCATTCGATGTCGCCATTGCCGCCGGTTTCGCCGCCTTCCTCGCCGAGGATGGCGTGGTCGGGGAAGCGGGCGAGGATCATGTCGGTGATGAGCTTCTGGGAGCGGACATCGAGCTCGAGCTTGATGTCGTGGCGCTGCATTTCGTTAACGGTGAGTTCGGAACCGAAGTTTTCGGTGATGAGTTTTCCGGCGGCGTGGGCGGCTTCGGTGGCGGTGGCGAGGAGTTCTTTCACTAGATGCTGGGTGCTGGGGACTGGATTCTCGATGAAATGATTTGGATCAATTCATGCGCGAGGGCGGTTTTTGACTGCCGGGGGAGGGCGGTCGTTTTGCCGTGGGGGAAGCAGAGGGTGACTTCGTTTTCTGTGCTGTCAAACCCGATGCCGGATTGTGAGACGTCGTTGGCGATGATGAGGTCGCAGCCTTTGCGCTGGAGCTTGTCCTGGGCGTGGGCGATGAGGTTTTCGGTTTCTGCGGCGAAGCCGACGAGGAAGCCCTGGAAGCTGAAGGTGGAGCGGACGGAGCCGAGGATGTCCTCGGTGCGCTCGAGTTCAAGGGTGAGGGTGTCGGCGGACTTTTTGATTTTTTGGATGGCGGCCTGGGCGGGGCGGTAGTCGGCGACGGCGGCGCTGAAGATGGCGGCATGGCAGCCGGGGAGGTGGGTGCGGACGGCGTCGAACATTTCGCGGGCGGTTTCGACGGGGATGAGCTGGACGCCGGAGGGGGGAGAGATGGTGACGGGGCCGGAGATGAGAAGGACTTCGTGGCCAGAGGCGTGGGCGGCCTCGGCGAGGGCGTAGCCCATGCGGCCGGAGGAGCGGTTGGAGAGGAACCGAACCGGATCAATCGGCTCGCGCGTGGGGCCGGCGGTGATGAGGAGGCGCATGGGGCGAACGTCCAGAGTCCGGGGGTGATGGTCAAGGATGACCGGCTGGCAGGGTGCCTAGGGTGAGGCGTAGCCTCGAAAGGACCAAAAGGACGGAAGGGACTGAAAGGACGGCGGAGTTTGTGATGGGCGGATGGTATGCGCGGGGGATGCGGCAAACCTGACTGAACGAAGGCGGGACGCCTCGATCCGTTGACAGGCCGGAGGCCTATCCTCCGGGGACGGTGAGGGGCTTGCCGTTGTCTTTGGGGGTGAGTTTGATGAAGTAGGGAACGGCGCGTTTTGCCCAGGCTTCGGCGTTGGGAAAATCGCCGGCGCCGGAGCCGAAGGTGCTGCGGAGCATGTCGGTGTCGATGATGCCGGGGTTCATGGGGATGACGGCGACTTTGCCAGCGGTGTCCTGGGCGGTGGCCATGGAGAGGCCTTCGATGGCGTACTTGGTGGCGCAGTAGGGGGCGACATCGGAGGCGGTGCAGCGGCCCCAGCCGGAGGAGAAGTTGACGATGACGCCGCTGCCACGACTGAGCATGGCGGGGAGGAGATGGCGCATCATGGCGGCGGGGCCTTTGATGTTGATGTCGATGATGCGGCTGAAATCCTCGGCACTGGTTTCCCAAAGAGGTGCGTTGGGATTGATGATGGCGGCGTTGTTGAGGACGAGATCGGGTGGGCCGAATTTTTCGAGGAGGGTGGCGCAGAAGGCGGCGATGTCGGATTCGAGGGAGACGTCGCAGGTTTGGAAATGGTGCGGTGATGGGAACTCGTGGGAGAGGTCAGCGATTTGAGCAGTGTTGCGGCCGCAGCCGGCGATGTGCCAGCCGGCTTTGATGAAGAGGGGGACCATGGCGCGGCCGAGTCCGCGGGTGCAGCCGGTGATGACGACGGTTTTGGGTTTCATGGGGGAGGATGCGTCGGTTTGCGCGGAGCTGTTTTGACAGGATTTACAGGATTGCGGGATTCACAAGATTTGCGCGGGCATGGTTTGAGAATGCCGATTCGACACGACGTCTTTTTATTCAGGGCTCGCAATCCTGCATCACCTGAAATCTTGTTAATCTTGTCTTAAAAGTCGGCAGGCTAGGTGCCGGCTTTCTTCGCCACTTCGTCCCAGGGGATCTCGGAGAGTTCGGCGTTGGGGTTGCGGCGTTCGAAGTAGTTGATGGCCCATTGGTCGCTGAAGAAGACGACCCAGCGTTCGTCGCTGTCCTGGGCGGTGGTGACGCCGCCGGGGATGTCGAAGTCTTCGATGGCGCCGCCGTCTTTGGTGCGGACCCAGCGGAGGACGGTGTAGGGGGCGTTTTCGATGCGGCTCTGGGCGTTGTATTCGCTTTCGAGACGGAACTGCACGACTTCAAACTGGAGGGGGCCGACGGCTCCGAGGAGGGGGACGCGCTGTCCGGCGTGGGGCTGGATGAACTGCTGCACGACGCCTTCGCTGAGGAGCTGCTCAAGGCCGTCGCGGAAGCGCTTGTAGTGCGCGGTGCTGGGGTTGTGCAAGTAGGCGAAGACTTCGGGGGCGAAGCGGGGGATTTCGTCGAACTTAAGCTTGGGGTCGGTGGCGAGGGTGTCGCCGATGCCGAAGCCGTGATTGCCGACGATGCCGACGACATCGCCGGCGTAGGCTTCGTTTACGGTTTCGCGATCCTGGGCGAAGAGTTTTTGGGAGTTGGCGAGGCGGACGATTTTGCCGGTGCGGGTGTGAGTGACCTGCATGTCGCGTTCGAACTTGCCGCTGACGATGCGCACGAAGCTCATGCGGTCGCGATGGCGGGGGTCCATGTTGGCTTGAATCTTGAAGACGAAGCCGGAGAAGCCTTCATCGGTGGGCTCGATGACGCGGCCATCGGCGGCCATGCGTGGCTCGGGTGGCGGGGCGAGTTCGAGGAAGCCGTCGAGGAGCATCTGGACGCCGAAGTTGTTGCTGGCGCTGCCGAAGAAGACGGGGGTCAGTTCTCCGCGATCGATCTTGGTGCGGTCGTAGGCATGGCCTGCGCCGTCGAGCATTTCGAGCTCCATCTTGGCCTGTTCGAGTGCTTCAGGGACGGTGTGCTTGGCGACGAATTCGTCATCGAGGCCGCCGACTTTTTCAGGGGCGCGGTAGGCGCCGTGGACGGTGCGCTCGAAGAGATGGACGTCGTGTTTGCGGCGGTCATAGACGCCGCGGAACTGCTGGCCGAGGCCGAGGGGCCAGTTGATGGCGCAGGCGCCGATGCCGAGGACGGTTTCGAGTTCGTCGAGGAGGGTGAGGGGCTCGCGCGCGGGGCGGTCGAGCTTGTTCATGAAGGTGAAGATGGGCACGCCACGGCGTCGGCAGACTTCGAAGAGCTTGCGGGTCTGGGCCTCGATGCCTTTGCCGGCGTCGATGACCATGATGGCGGCATCCACGGCGGTGAGGACGCGGTAGGTGTCCTCGGAGAAGTCTTTGTGACCAGGGGTGTCGAGCAGGTTTACGACGCTGCCTTTGTACTCGAACTGGAGGACGGTGGAGCTGACGGAAATGCCGCGCTGCTTTTCGAGCTCCATCCAGTCGGAGGTGGTGGCGCGCTGGTTTTTGCGGGCGGTCACGGAACCCGCGAGCGCGACGGCACCGCCGTAGAGCAGGAGCTTTTCGGTGAGCGTCGTTTTACCGGCGTCGGGGTGCGAAATGATCGCGAAGG
>Ga0075012_10004626_pt1 | contig 12750 bp, 4 predicted proteins | sample All_14_2_FD_71474 | JGI IMG/M metagenome (GOLD analysis project Ga0075012, IMG submission 71474) | Freshwater microbial communities in response to fracking from Pennsylvania, USA - Allegheny Zone_MetaG_DW_15 | ecosystem: Environmental > Aquatic > Deep subsurface > Groundwater > Drilled...
CATGTTTGATCACCAGGCAGAGATTCGTCTTAATAATGGTTTTACCGTTATACGTGTTATTTCCTGCGAATTGCAAGTATCCATTCCCGCCGACGGTCAAATCCCGTGCGAACCCGCCATCATCCACGATCGCGCCAGTCACATTCATGGTGGTCACACCGGATCCATTGTTGGTGACACCCCAATATTGCGGCTCGCTCAGGACCACGTTCGATTCAATCGTGTAGGATCGCGAAGTGGTTGTCGGGACTTTAGCCAAGAGGCCGAAGAATCCGTTGGTGATGACACCTGCCCCAGCAGCAAGGGTAAAGTTGTTATCTGCATTAAAAATCATGCGATTGAAGGTAAAAGGACCATCCACAATCGCGCTGGAACCGCTATCCGCAAAGGTTGCCGTACTGTAACCTTCGGCATCAGGCAAGGTATCACCTAGCCAATTGGCGGCCGTCGTCATATTGCTATCTGATCCGCCAGCATCCCAGTGAGCGGCGGTACTGCCTGTGGGACCTTCTGTTACGTTGAGAACACCATCACCGATGAAATAGGTATTATTGATATGCGTCGCACCGCTGGTTGACGACCCCCACGTGCCGCTCTCTTGCGGTTCCCCGTCGAGATAGAAACGCTTCACGGTTTCCGAAACGTTGGACGCCAACTTGATTTGTGCACCTGCTGCCACCAAGAGCGTCGCCGTATCCGAAACCGAAGCACTGTTGCGCAATTCCAGCGTTCCACCATTCACACGAACACGCGTGGTGTTGGTCCATCCACCACTTTCCGCGACAGCAAGCGTACCGGCATTCACTGTAATATTGCCCGTTGTTGTGGAGAACACGTTGGAAAAGGTCAACGTACCTGTGCCATTCTTGACCAGATTCACTGCACCGACGAGCGCTGCAGCAAAAACAGAGCTGCTGTTTTGATTCACGGTCAATGTGGCAGGCACGGCGCTTGTCACCGCACGATAGCCGGGATTGGCAAAAAAGTCCGTTTTGAGCAATGATGTTGTCTGGTCAAATCCGTTCATATCAAGAACACCACCCGCGACCCAGCTGCCGCCCACCGTCAGCGACGCAGTCGGACAGAGCGCATCCGCCACATCTGTTCTTACTTTATGATTATCGACAAGCAGCAAACCTCCATAGACATTGCCTGAAACCGCCAGGACCACGGTTCCAGCATATTCGGATTGTATGGAAGCCGCCCCCAGCTGAAGCGGTTTATCCTTCACGATAATCGTCGATCCAGGCTGTGGATTGAACCCTAAATTTGAGCCTCCTGTATGGAGGATGCCACCGGAAAGGACCAACACTTTGGCGGTCCCCGACTCCGTACGGATACGCAACGTGCCTTCCTTTGTAATCAGACCGCGGATCGTATTGGATCCCGAATCGCTGATCAAGCTGGACGTATATTGCACGGATGTCGGCTTACTCCCACTAAAAAAGAGCGGTTCATTGACTTCAATCGGACCGCTTACCGCATTCAGCCGTAGCGTACCATCCGAATTGCTGAAGACCCGTGTACCGGCATTCGTGCTCCCCAACGCCGATCCATTTGTAATCAAAACCGTTCCGTTACTCACCGTCGTAAAACCGGCATAGGTATTCGTTCCCGAAAGCGTTAATGTATTGGTGGCACACAAATTAAGTCCTCCGGAGCCACTGATCGCGCCATTGATCGCAAACGTTGTATTGCTTCCATAGACCGTGCAGATACCATTTAACACCATCGGAAAATTGATCACCTTTGCAGTTGTAGACAGATTCGAGATCGCACCATTTAATGTAATGCCGCTGCCATTCAGCACAAATGCGCCCGCATCATTGTTAAACGTGATGCAAGGAAAAGAGGTCCCAACCGTATAATCATTCGTATTCGTCAACTTCACGGTTCCGCCGAAGAAGAGCGAATCGCCCGCAACCGGTGCGCTGCCGCCCCAGTTTGCCGCACTCGTCCACTTCGCGTCGTCTCCGCCACCGGTCCACGTATGATCTGCTGCCCCTGCGGAGAAAACCACGAACCCACACATCACGCCGATCATGCGCATTATTTTCGTTGCACTCATTTTTCCAACCTTTCGTTTATACATAACCCCTGAAAAGCAATCCCCGTCCTTATTTCAGTATGATCCGAGTCCCTGACTGGTCGAACCTCACCCGTAAGACGCCTTTCCCCGAAAAATAGAGATCATTTTTGTAAAGCGCAGCACTGTCGCTGGATCCATAGGTCCCTGCACGTTGCATCCTGTCGCCGTAAAAGAGCCAGCCCACGTGTTCGTCAACACCTTCGGCAAGATCAATTTTCGCGGTGTTCATATCAACGGCAGGCATGTGCACCGCAGCGGTATCCGCGATCGCGACTGCGTTGGAAAGCACGAGTGTACCTGAGCCCCCCACCACGATATTGGTTGCGTTTTCGCCGAAGGTCCCCCTGTTGGCCAGTGTGAGCATACCGGCGTTCACGGTAAACGTGCCCATGGTACTGGTCGCGGCATTGGTGAGGATCAGATTTCCTGTTCCTAATTTCAGCAGGCTCACCGCACCTGTGAAGCGGGCATCGGACACCGTGTTCGACACCTGGTTGACAGTCAGCGTGGCCGGCATCGCACTTGTCACCACACGCGATCCCGCATTGGGGGTCCCCATGTAGAGCTGGCTGCACGTCTGGTCATTGCCATTTAAATCCAGCGTTCCATTCGGTCCGTAACCAATCCCAAGCCTTAACCCCGCGGAGGGTGGCAGGGCATTGGGCACATCGCACCGGAGCGTGCCTTTCGCCACCAAGGTGTCGCCCCATACGTTTCCGGAAACACCGATCACCGTAAGCCCTGTATCATCGGTATAAAAGGTTTTTTGCCCGATGAGGAGCGGCATGTCATAGAAAGCGGTTACTGTGCCTGAGTTAATGACAAGCGAGCTTGCAGAATCGCCGGAACCCACGTATACGCCGCCGCGAAAAACCAGCGTCCCCGTTCCCACCACAATACGAACCTGTCCGCGCACCGTGACCGGACCATGCAGGGTGTTGCTGCCGCTGTCGATACGGAGTGAACCCGCATTGTCCTTCTCACCGTTCAGAATCAGCGGCTCCCAAAGATCCAGATTGCCATTGAGATTGAGATTGCATCCTGAAAAACCATTGATCAGCGTTACGCCGTTTGTATTTCCCAAGGCATTGGAATGATAGACGCGCAGGGCTCCGTTGCTGACATACAGTGTACCGTCAAAAGTATTGCTGCCACGAAGATGGAGTGCGCCAAACCCGACCTTGACAATATCACAGGGTACATGATCATCCGCGATGGAACCCGTTATATTCAGCGTCGTAAAGCCCATCATGTTGGTTTCAACAGCCCATGTTTGATGGTTGTTCAGCACCATGTCAGAGGCCAGCGTATATGTGCGCGCTGACGCTGTAGGAGCCATGGCAGAAATACCGCCAGCCCCATTCGTCACGATGCCAGAGCCCGCAGCAAGCGTGAAGGCACCGTCGCGGTTAAAGGTTATTCCATACGTCCCTACCGCGACATCGACGATTGCCGTGCTTCCTGCTAAACCAAAAACAACCTGCGAGGTCCCATCGAACAAAGGTGCTACATCGCCGACCCAGTTGGCTGCTGTACGCATCAACGCATCAGATCCGCCTTCCGCATCCCAGAGACATGAAACCGGCGTGATCAACGAACTGTTCAGCACAACAAGCTGCCCAGTTCCGTCAAAATGCGCATTATCCGTATTTTGTGCACCGCTACCGCTTATTCCATACGTACCACGCGCCTGAGGCACACCCTGGATAACAAGCTGCGAAACTGTCTCTTTCAATCCTGCGCCAATCTTCACTTTCGCACCATCGGCGATGGCGAGGATGGTGCTATCCCACAGCGCGGTGTCTGTGCGAAGGTCCAAGATACCGCCCTTGACAAGCGTATTGGTATTCGCGCTAAACCCTGCTGACTGCGCAATCACCACGGTGCCCGTATTCACAACGAGATCGCCGGTCATCGTCGATATCCCGTTTGTCAATGTGAGCGTTCCTGTCCCATTCTTGACCACGCGCAGCATCCCCGTCAAAATGCCATTATACACGGTATTTGCGGTTTGATTAACGGTCAACGTCGCGGGTTTTGAACTCGTCACACTACGCGTTCCTGCATTCACCGTGTCGGTAACTAACTGCCCGACGGTCTGATCATACCCATTCAGGTCGAAGTTCCCGCTCGTGGAGTGCCCGGCGCCAATGATCAATTTGGTCGTTGCAGGCAAGGCATTGACCACATCTGCCCGAACAGTTCCACCAGCGCCCGCAGCGCGCGTGTCACCCCATGTATTGCCCGCCACGCCAATGACGATCAGGCCGCCCTGATCGAGATAAAATGCGCCTGAACCTAAATTGACCGGCTGGTCGCGGAAAATGAAGGTCCCCCCGCCTGGATTCAGGATCACATCGCCGCCACTCGTCAGCGATTGAATCCCGCCGGCAAAAACGAGCGTAGAGCCACTGACACCGCCGACCCGGATTTCATTTGTCTTCGCAATCTTGCCCCAGAACGTATTGCTGCCGCCGCTGCACGTCAGCGTTTGTCCGTAATTGGGACGTTGCCCGTTGAATGTGATCGGCTCATAGATCTCCAAGCCGCCGCTAATCTGCAAGCGCGCATTGTATTTGCCGTGCACGATCGTATCCCCATTCGTACTTCCCAGCGCCCAGGCATTTGTCATGACAAGCGTCGTCCCGTTGGTCACACACACGGCACCGTCGAACGCGTTGCTTGCCGTTAACGTCAGCGTACCGTTTGTAATGTTTGCACACAATCCGCCAGGACCGCTCAAAACGCTATTGACGGTCATGGCCGCAGTAACGCCATACAGTGTCCGATCGGCGCTCAACGTCATCGGAAGATTGATGGTTTTTGCCGTAGTCGAAAGATTGGAGATGTTGCCATCCAGTGTGATCGCATGCCCGTCCAGGATAAAAGCCCCTGAACCGCTGTTGAACGTGATCCCAGAAAACGATGTGCCAGCGTCCCAATCGTTCGTATTCACCAGTTTTACTGCACCACTGAATAAGAGGGCATCGCCTGCAAGCGGTGCCGTTCCACCCCAATTCGCCGCGCTCGTCCAATAGGCATCACCCCCACCACCGTTCCAGGTACGTTCTGTCGCAAGAGCAACCATCGACACAAGGACAGAACCCACACATGCAACCAGCGTGTTTTTCATTGTATTCTCCTTGATTCGCACACATTATTTTAATATGAGCACGGTTCCCAACGGCAGAAGCACCACTTCACCTGTCGAGAGCTGAGCCGCTTTCTCATCAACGGGTGATGTGATTTTAGCAAGCTGCGCCTCGCTCAAACAAGCAGAATTGCCGATAAAGAAACGCGTCACCCCTGATTTCCAACCGCGCAAAACCAGCGTGCCATTCCATGCCTCCGAAGAACTGTCTGCGCACATCAGGGATCCATTGTCAAAAACGATCTCAGCCGTGCCATCGACTGCGATTGGTCCCACGGTCTCGATGAACCCATTCATTTTCAAGGTGCCTGCTTTCAGGAGCAAGGGGCTCGCATCCGCAATGCGTTCCGAGGCGCCTATTTTCAGGGTACCCGCCGCCAGCGTGGTCACGCCGGTATAGCTATTCTCAGCCATCAGAACCACCGTGCCGTCTCCAGATGCGGTCACGCCGCCAGGACCGCTGATTGCGCCCGCAACCCAAAGGCTGTTCGTGCCTGTCGCCATCGAGAGGAGGTTCATCGTGTTGCTGACAGCCATCGACCCGCTCAGCGTCAGGGTGATATTTGAATAACTGCCGATTGTTGCAGCCCCGCTGAGGTGATCGACAACAATCGCCCGATTGCAGGTCAGGGCCGAGAAGTTTGTCCCTTCAAAAATCAGCGCAGGCCGATCGGTCGACTGCGAAAGCGCATCACCGAACTGAATCACATTCGTCGATTGCCCCAAGGGACCGACCACATTACTCAAGACGCTTTTTCCGATCAACAATTGTCCATTCCGCACCACAGTCCGTCCACGGTAGGATCCCGAATTATTAGCGAACTTCAATGTCCCTGCTCCAGACTTAATCACATCGCTAATCGCGGTCGCGCCTGGAAAAACGTTGAATTGCGATTGAATCAGCAAGTCAACATCGTCGGCACCATCATTGACGTCAAACGTATGCACATTGGCCGGATAGGTATCTGGCCCGCAGAGCGTCAGCGAACCTGCGGTCAGCCGCGCACAGGTCTGCGTGCCGACATAGCGCACCAGACGATCATTGCCGCGCTCCAGCGGCGTATCGTAATTCAGTTCCACGCCATCGCCGAGCAGCAGAGAGGGCCCGTTGGTTGCCGGACAGTAGAGGTTCTGCTGAATCGTATTGTTCCCGGAATTGTCGACGAGGATCTTTCCCTCCAACAGATGGATCGCACGCACAGGATAATTGCCATGCCCACCCGCCGGATAGGATTTACCCAGCGCCAGCGTTCCAGGTCCTGTCTTACGAATGATCGTATTTCCTGAATCGAAAATCGCATTGGAGATTGAACCCAACGTCAGCACCGTATTGGACTGCGCAACGTCGAAAGCGTAGACATTGGTGGTCGCCGCGTACTTGAAGCCGCGGTCTGTTCGCGCAGTCGGGCCTGTATAACGCAAGGTGCCGCCTGCAAAAACAAGGTTGTCCTTGCTCTTGGACGATTGCCCGAGTGCGCTCGCAACGCCGCCATCCGCCAGGCTTGTCACGCTGAGCACGCCCTGGGAAATCCGCGTGACTCCGGTATAGCTGTTCAATCCCGAAAGTTCCAGCGTGCCAGCCCCCAGTTTGTCCAGATTCAGTCCATGTCCTCCAGAAGGATTACCCATCACGCCGCTGATCGTCGCATTCGGAACATCTGTGCGCAACGCCAGCCATGCGCCGGGCTTCAGCCCTGTTGTGGAAGTTCCCTGCGACGCAACACTCACGACATCTTCTGACGTAAATTCGCCCGTCCCGCCTACATTCAATGCAAGCGTGGCGCCGCTGTTCACCGTAAACTGGCTTGCGGATAAGGGTGTACCGCTATAAAGCGCTTGCTTCTGAGCGACCTGCAGAGTTCCTGCGGAGACCATCGTAACGCCTTGATAATCGTTCGCCCCAGCCAGCTGAAGCGTTCCCGCACCGGTTTTTGTCAGGCCGCCAAGACCCGTCACTGCATTGGAAATAACCATGTCTGCGCCCGATGCCGTCTCAAAGAGGCCATTGCCGCTGCCCAGCGTGATGCCGCGCGTCGCATCGTCCAAAACGCATGGCCCGACCGCCAGCAATGTCGCACCGTTACTGATGACGAGCTGGTTCGCAACAAAACTGGCAGGTGCAAGTCCCAGCGTTTTTTCAGAAAGGATCCGCAGCTTACCGCCCCCGATCACGGTCTGTCCCGTCTGTTGACAGTTCGTGCCTGAAACCGTCAACTGTCCAGTGCCCAGTTTGACAAGACGCAACGCTCCACCGAAATTGCTGTTGTATTCCTGCGTGCTGTCCTGATTCACGGTCAGCGTAGCGGGTCCTGTACTGCTCGTAATCGTCCGTACGCCATCATTGGTGATCACGCCGGTCAATGTCCCCACAATCTGATCATTGCCTTGCAAGTCAATCAGGCAGGTGCGGGCATACGAAACGCCGACTTCAAGCCGAAGCGTCGGCGACCAGATATTGGGTTGTTCTAGCAGCAAAGTCCCCCCTGCCACTTCCAGCGTCCCCAACTGAATACCTGCCACGCCGAAGACCGTCGTCCGGCTGCCATGCACATGCGCCTTGAGCGAAGCCGCCCAAATCGGCTTTTCATCGATCCTGAGTACAGATCCAGCATCCCCTCCGGAATCCAAGATCACCGTAGAGGCAAGGCTGGTAATGCCGCCGCAGACAACCTGCACAGCGCCGCAATCGCTCTTGACCCGAGCTTGGCCGCCCGTGATGGTAATCAATCCGCGATAGGTATTCGCTCCGCTGTAAAACCGAAGTGACCCTGGGTTGTAGTTGACCAACGAAAGCGGCTCATCCACCGTAATCCCATTCCCGACGCCCAAGACCGCCCCGATTTCAACAACCGTTCCCTGATCGGTCGTTCCTAAGGCCGAACCATCCGTAATGTTAAGCCGTCCCTCAGCGATTGACGTTGTCCCTGAATAGCTGTTGGCGGCAGCCAGCGTCGCTGTTTTTGTGCCGCGCTTGCTGAGACCTCCTGTACCGCTAAGAATGCCTGAAATTGTAAGATCCCCTGCTGCTGTATTAATAGTGCGCGTCACATCCAGCGTCATCGGCATCTCAAGCGTCGCCGCGTTGACCGAAAGGTTCGCGACATCCCCGCCAAGCGCAAGGCCATTTCCGGAAAGAACAAAAGCCCCGGCGGAACTATTCAGCGTAATCCCGGAAAAAAGCGTTCCAACTTCGAAATCATTGGTGTTCGCCAGTTGAAGATTACCCCCAAACAGGAGTGCATCGCCCGCAACAGGAGCAACTCCGCCCCAGTTTGCCGCGCTCGTCCAGTTGGCATCGCTTCCTCCGCCAGTCCAGAGGCTATCGGCAAGAACAGTGATCGTAAATCCAACACCCATTATCACGCCCATGCAGCGACTTACCTTCATAAACACCTCACCCTATTCGGATCAGAACAAACGCCCGACCCCTCTTCACGTTCATACTACGGACATACACACGCTCGCTTTTCGCGCATGTACACATCAAAAACACCTCTACTACTTTCTCACATATCGAATCGATTGTCGATCCTCATTTCCCGCACGAAAAAGGAAAGTTGGCGGATGCCTGAAAGCCAAATTTTACTCCGCACAAATCCCGCTGTTGGAATAAAACGGTGTTCACAAAAGTCACATTTGTGCTAAACTCGTAGGTATGAAACATTGGACTGTTGAACAGATTCGGTCGACCAAGGGAAATGAGAAACTTCCCTGCGTGACAGTGACCGATTACGTAACCGCACGTTTGGCCGATCAAGCGGGTTTTCCTCTGTTGCTGGTGGGAGATTCTTTAGGCATGACCACGCTGGGTTTTTCGACAACCCTCCCCGTCACGCTGGAGATGATGTTACACCATACTGCTGCTGCTGCGCGTGGCGTTAACACTGCGCTGCTGATTGCAGATATGCCCTTTAATTCTTACCAAGCTTCTCCGGACGACGCACTGTATAACGCGGCCCGCTTTCTCCAGGAAGCCAAGGCCGATGGCGTGAAGATCGAAGGCGGCGCGTTCCGTGCACCACTCGTCCAGCGGATGACGCAAAACGGCATTCCCGTTCTCGGTCACATCGGCCTGACACCGCAATCGATCAACCAGCTTGGCGGATACAAGGTTCAGGGAAAAACCGCTGCGGCCTATGCGCAGCTTCTTGATGACGCGCGGGCCCTGGAACAGGCGGGCGCGTTCGCCATCGTCGTCGAATGCGTGCCGCCTGATCTCGCTCAGGAGATAACGCAGACGCTGACCATTCCCGTCATCGGCATCGGCGCAGGCCCTGCGTGCGATGGGCAGGTTCTCGTTTTTCATGATCTGATCGGCTTCTCAGACACGCAGCCCGCCAAGTTCGTCAAAACGTATGCCAACACGAGCGAACTCGTCCAACATGCGCTGCGCGCCTATCGTGATGATGTGCTAAAGGGAGCCTACCCTGCGCCTGAACACACGTATAAACCGGCTAACATTAACCTCAAGCCATAACTGGAATGCCTATGCCAACAAGCCGTCCATCGCGCGAAGATATTGTTGTCACAGGCATTTCCTGTCGCTTTGCCGGCTCACCAGATCCGGCGATTTTCTGGCAGAACATCCTCCAGCGTAAAACGCTTTTTACACCGTTCCGACTCTTGGAAACACAGGGGGCCCTGCCGCGCAAGAACCTTTTCGATCGCAGGCAACCCAGCCATGCGGCCCAGCTGGCCGATCTCTATGCCTACGACCCCACAGATCTACACCTTTCGCGCTCGCTGAATACAGGCGAAAACCCGGAACTGCTCTTTGCGATCCAATTGATTATCGATGCGCTGCGCGACAGCAATTTAGCGGTCAATGCCCTGCCCACGGATCAGATCTCGCTGCGGCTCGGATACCCGCCCCCCTTCAACGCCGCCGCCGTTAACTGGCTCCAACATACGATCTTTCTCGATCAGACGGTCGACCTCATCCGTACGATGTTCCCGCTGGCCACCACGGAGCAACTCTCCGATATCCGCGACCAGTTGACCGCCTCGCTCCCCTCGCTGACGCCCTATGCCTTTATGTCCTCCATGGGCGGTGCCATGGCCTCCTGGATCGCGCACTTGCTCGGTTTTGCAAGCCCTTCGCAAATCATTGAAAGCGGCTCGCTCTCCACGCACTTCGCCATCCAAAGCGCCATGGATGATCTGCGCATGCGCCGTGCGGACATCGCCATTGCCGGAGCGATCCAGCCGCCTTTCACCCTGGCTATGGCCCAAGCGCTTAGCGGCATGCAAACCTTCTCCACGGGGGCGCGGATTCAACCCTTTAGCCGATCCTCGGACGGCACACTCCCCGGCGAAGGGGGCGCCATCTTTGTCTTGAAACGCCTCAAGGATGCCGAACGTCAGAATGATCGCATCTACGCGCTCATCCGCAGTTCTGAAATCGCATCTGCATCCCTCGAAACCCCGCAAAAAATTCCCACACCCAAACGTCTGCGTACCGCGATTGATGCCGCGCTCAACACCGCGAATCTCTCTCCGGAAGCCATCACCTACATCGAAGCCCATGGCTGCGGTGTGCCGTATACCGATCAAACTGAAGCCGATGTTATGACTGAACTCTTCGGTCCCCGGCAAACCACGCGCCCGCTGGTCGGTATCGGCGCCGTCAAGGGTAACATCGGACACGCCCTGTGGGGTTCCGGCGCAGCCTCGTTCCTCAAGGCGATCCTCGCGCTCTATCATCGCGTGCTGCCACCGAATTGCGAAATCGAGAAGCCCTGCCCAGCCCTGGCCTCAGCCAAATCGTCGCTCTATCTGATCAATGAGACGCGTCCCTGGACGCGCGGCAGCAAGAAGATGCTCCGTCGAGCAGGCATCACCTCGATCGACTTCACCGGTGCCTGCGCCGCGGCGATCCTTGAAGAGTATCCGGAGGTCTTCCCATGAGCGATCACCGTCATCTCTACGATGTGTTCGATTCGGAACTCTGCCTGATCGGTGCCGCCACAGACGAAGCCCTGGTTGAAGAGGTTCATCGCCTGCGCTGTTATCTGGATCAGGTTCCGCAAAGTAACCTCGAAGACATCGCCTATACCTGCGCTTATCAGGCGCGCAATCAGCCGTGTATCGTCGCACTCGTTGCCAGTTCCTTGCAGGATCTGCGCGCACGTCTTGATTCGGTACACAAGAAACTCGCGGAAAATACTGCGCGCATCCGCGATAAAAACGGGGTCTATTTCAGCCGCGAACGCATGGCACAACATGGCCGTATCGCTTTTCTCTTTCCTGGTGTCACTTCGTTTTACCCGGACATGTTGCGCGATCTCACGCTGGTCTTTGATGACTGCCGCAGCGTCTTTGATGAACTCGAAGAGGCGGTTCGCGTCGATACGCGCAACCACTTTATTCCTGCGGATTATATCTTCCCACCTTCAGCCATCTATCGCGATAGCCACGTTGCCCCCGCAGATCTTTTCTCTGAATCGCTCATTGCTACGCATGCCGCCAACCTATCTTTCTACCGACTCTTTGAGCGCATCTCCCTCCATCCGGATGGATTGCTTGGCTTCAGTGGTGGCGATTTTGCTGCGCTGGACGTCGCCGGCGTCTATGGCCCCCTCTCGCGCAACAAACGGATTCAATTCATGCGCGAAGGCTACACCATGCTCAACAGCCTCACGGATCGCGAGGACTTGCCGCAATGCGCCATGCTGGTGGTGATCGATGCGCCAGCGAACCTGCTCACCGAACTCTGCGAGCGCTATCCCGGACGCGTGGTCATCTCGTCCTACGACAGTGCCCGCCAACATGTTCTGGCGCTCTCGCCGGAAATTTACGCGGAGACCGTCGAACAGCTGCAAAAAGCCAATGCGCGCTGCGTGCAAGTGCCCATGAAATGGCCCTTCAGCACGCCTTGGTGCGCCAAGGTCCTTCCAACCATCCGCCAATTTCTGAGCCACTGGGTCCGGCATGTGCCGCGTATCCCCGTTTATTCCTGCGCCACAGCAGACCGCCTCTCGGTCCATCCGCGCGATATCCTGACCGTCATGTCGGATCAGTGGATCTCCCCGGTCCGCTTTGAAGAGACGATCCGCACCATGTATGCGGATCGTTTCCGCATCTTTATCGAGGTCGGTGCGCGTGGAAACATGACGACCACCATCGACGAGATTCTGCGCTTTGACCGCCACCTCGCGGTCGCGGTGAATCGTATCCATCGTTCCGGCATCACGCAGTTGCATCACGCCTTGGCGCAACTCGCCGCGCACGGTGTCCGCTTTGATCTGACCGCCTTACACGCGAAACGCCGACGAAACCTGCTGGACTTTGACCATCCGCTTGCAGCGCTGGCTCAGACACGCAACGTCGTATCGTTGCACACGCACTATCCCGTCATCCAAGCCTTTGCGCCAACCAGCAATCTCTTTCCAAAACCAGTCCACTTAACACCGACTGAATCGGTCCAAAAAAACCTGCCAGACCTCATTGACCACCATCGCCTCGCCTATGGCGCTGAATTTCCTATGCTCGCCAATGCCGAGGTTATCGA
>Ga0075012_10004628_pt1 | contig 12750 bp, 13 predicted proteins | sample All_14_2_FD_71474 | JGI IMG/M metagenome (GOLD analysis project Ga0075012, IMG submission 71474) | Freshwater microbial communities in response to fracking from Pennsylvania, USA - Allegheny Zone_MetaG_DW_15 | ecosystem: Environmental > Aquatic > Deep subsurface > Groundwater > Drilled...
GAACTATATGGCTCTCCACTATCATCAAATTCCTTCTGCCAAAGCAAATTACCGTTCTTATCAAACATCATTATTTTTGAATTTGCTTTTTCCAATTCAATTGTATCTCCAATAAAAACAAACGATTCATCTTCAACAACCTGGTTGAGGGTATTTAACTTGACATAAGAATGGAAATTTCCGGATAAATTAAAGTAGTAAGGATATTCCCCTAACCCTGTCAAACTATAAAGTTTGCCCTTCGAAGAATAGTTATAATCAAGAATCGATGAAATTATTTGGTCATCTCCATCTATGTATTTAAAACAAACTTGTTTAACAAGATTCTTATCATAGGTAACCTCCATAAACTCTTCCGACATGACTAATTCGCCATTCCAATCTGCTGAAAAGGAAAAAACCTGTTTGGTGTTTTCGTTGTACTCAAATTCCAATCGATTCGATCTTAAGATATCAGAATACAAACTAAGGTTTTCATCTTTAGAGAAATACGCAATTGAAACAAGCTGGTTTTCATCATTATAATTCAATTCATAATAATTCAACTTGCCAATTTCTGCTTCTGTCACTGGATAGACTCCAACAAAATCAGTGAAAATTGTTTCGTAAACAGATCTAAAGTACTTTTTGGTTTGAGAAAAAGAACAAAAGGAAAAAGTTAGGGCGAAAAGGAAAAAAATTAGCTTCATGTGATAATGGTTTGATGTAATAAGTATTGAATAGTATTACGATACAATTTTACCTTTAAAAAAGTAGAATTTCAATCTTGTAGAGAAGTATTTTTCAACACCTATTTTTTGCACCTTTGCAAGATGAAATGGAAGTCCTTTAGTTGGTTTTTTTCGCTTTTAATCACAGTAGCTTGTGGTAGTGATCTTAATGTAAAAAAGGAGAGTCAAAAGGAAGGGAAAATCATCGAATTTGCGGAACATTTTGAATTAATTCAAGACAGTGGATTTGTGCGTTTACACATTTTAGATGCAGAGAACAAAACAATAAAATTCAAGGCAGTTTTAGCGAAGAAAGCTCCTACTTCTTTACCCAAAGAGTATGTTTTCATACAGACTCCAGTGAAACGAATGATTGCTCTTTCCAGCACACATATTGGCATGCTTTCGAAATTGGAAGGAATTAACTCGGTTGTTGGGGTAAGTAATAAAAATTACATTGATAATAAGGAATTACTTGAACGTACGAAAAGTGGAAAAGCAATCGAATTGGGAGATGAAGGAATGATTCCAATGGAAAGTATTGTCCGTTCTAAAGCGGAATTGATTGTATTCAGTGATTTTGGAAATCCATTTCCACATGCAGCACAATTAAGCAAATTAGGTTTTACAATCCTACCAAATGTTGATTGGCGCGAAGAACAACCTCTTGGAAAGGCAGAGTGGATTAAACTTTATGGCTACCTCATTGGAAAAGAAAAAGAAAGCACCGAAATTTTCAATTCAATCAAAGAAAAATATTTGGAGTTGAAGCAAGAAATGAAAGCAGTTAATAAACGTCCGAGCGTTATAAGCGGTAATCTTATCGGTGATATTTGGTATGCGCCGAATGGAAAAAGCTACAATGCACAGCTGATTTCTGATGCTGGTGGAGAATATGTTTATGCAAAAACGGAAGGTACAGGGAGCATTATGCGATCCATGGAGCAAATACTTTCGGAAAACGGCTCCACAAAGTTTTGGATCAACCCTGGATTTAAATCAGCAAATGAAATCAATTCATACAACGCCAAACTAAAACTTGTTCCTGCTTTTCAAAACAATCATGTGTATTGTTATTCGGCTAGAATGAATTATTTTTGGGAAATGAGTGCTGTTGAACCTCATTTAGTACTTGAAGATCTTATTTTGATTTTTCATCCTGAAAAGGCCAAGAAGAAAACATTCAATTTTTATTCTCGAATTAACTAAGCTTGGAAAAAAGACACCGCATATTATTAATTATCGCCTTGGTTCTTTTGCCTGTCGCAGCATATCTCCACTTGTCTATTGGGCAAATTCAACTTTCATCAGCTGATTTCTACAATGCTCTTTTTAATTATAATGATTCAGAAACAGGTCAACTTTTAGTTCGAGAATTTCGTTTTCCCCGTTTAGTCATGGCAATTGTGGCAGGATCTTCTTTGGCAATTGCTGGAATGCTCATGCAAACGCTTTTTAACAATCCATTGGCTGGACCTTATGTCTTAGGAATAAATTCTGGTGCTAGTTTAGCCGTTGCGCTCGGAACGCTCTCAGGAATCAGCTTTTTCAGTAGTAATTTTGGATTAATAGGTTTAGCGTTAATTGGTGCACTTGTTTTTGGTTTCATTGTCCTTGGTTTTTCTTTATTTGTCAGAAATTCACTTTCCTTGTTACTAGTTGGAATCATGATCGGAAGCTTTACCTCGGCCATTACAAGTTTGTTGCAAACAATTAGTTCAGCCGACAGTTTGAAAGTCTTCACTATTTGGGGAATGGGCTCACTTCAGCAAGTTGAATTGTCGCAATTAGGAATCATCACCTTGTTTTTCATCATTGGTTTATTCTTAAGTTTCTTTTTAATCAAACCTTTGAATGCATTAGTTCTCGGGGAAAACGCTTCCTTACTACTTGGTATTCCAGTGAAGAATTTACGGGTCATCATTATTATTATTACAGCATTACTGGCTGGATTGGTGACTGCTTTTTGCGGACCCATTGCATTTGTAGGGTTGGCAATACCCAATCTCTGTAAAATGCTTTTTAAAACACAACAACACTTGGTTTTGCTTCTTGGAAACATCCTTTTAGGCGCACTATTTTTAATCAGTTGCGACATTCTTGTTCAAGGATTAGAACCCTTCATACTTGTTCCTATTAATGTGATTACTTCTATTGTTGGAGCACCATTCGTTATATTCATCATTCTTAAACGTCTGGCATGATTCGATTCAACAAGGCACAAATTGGATATCAACAACCATTGCTCTTTATTGATCAGATGGAATTGAATGCTGGACATATATATGTGCTAATAGGTGCAAATGGAAAAGGCAAGACTACCTTGTTAAAATCAATCAATGGATTACAAGATCTGGTCTCTGGTGAAATTGAACTAGACAAAAAGTTAACCTCTACCCTAAATCACCGAGATTTATCAAATTTAGTTGCCTTTGTTTCATCCAAATTTGATGGCATTGAGCATTTAAAGGTGTATGATTATATTGCTTTGGGTAGAACACCATACACAAATCTTTTTGGTCGACTTTCAGCACAAGATCATGTTCAAGTTTCACGCGCCATAAAAACATTGGGAATCGATTATTTATCGGACAAACTAACAACAGAAATTAGTGATGGAGAACGCCAACTTTGTGCGATTGCAAGAGCACTGGCACAAGAAACTCCAATTATTACATTAGATGAACCGACAGCTTTTTTAGATTATGCTAATCGCGTCAAAGTGTTAACAATGCTGAAAACACTCGCATTTGAACATCAGAAATGCATTGTTCTTTCTTCACACGATATTGACATTTGTTTGGAGATGAACTTGCCTGTTTTGTATATTGATCTAACTAGCAATCAATTGATTCAAACCAATAAGACATGTAAATCAACATTACTTCAAAATTGCTTTGGGATATAAAAAAGGCCCTTGTAATTACAAGAGCCCTTACCTTAAAATTGAGTAGATTATTCTTTAATTATTTTGTAGGTTTTACCATTCATTTGTAGGAAATAAATCCCTAGTTCGAATCGGTTAAAATCAAGTTGATTTTGAACTTCCACTGTTTCCAACAATTGTCCATTTGCATTGAAAATAGAAATTACTCGTTTTTCATTCGAGTCATTAACAAAATGAATGATTGAGTTTGTTGGATTTGGAGAAAATACGATTTGCTCATTTGCCCCTTCTTCCATTCCTAAAAAAGAACAAGTTGTCTCTGCCTGCCACATTTTACTCAAGTTTAAAGACAATTGAAATGTTGTCCAAGCTGCATTGTCATTCTTCAGTTGGTATGCTAACCAAGGATCAAGTATACCAAAAGTACCAATCTGTTGATCTTCGCGCGTTATCGAAATACCCGTTGACGAAAGTGATTCACCTAAATCACAATTAGCGTTCGTGTTCGCAAAATAACAATGTGCACCACCAATAATATTCACAAATGTTTTACAAGCAGAACTCAATCCATCGTAAATCGGAATATGGTGTTCATCTGGTGGAGTTACACCATCTTGACTCCCAGAAAAAATAATAGCAGGAACGGTAACGTTTGGCGCAGCTGCAATAGCAGAAGGATCTGTTTCTGCTGGTGCAAGTCCTACAACCGCTTTAATTGAAGTATTTGTTGATGCAGCTAAAATAGTTGCGCCTCCTCCCATTGAATGACCCATTAAAGCAGAATTACCATTAACTTTTTGATAAAAAAGGGAACTCGCCAAAGCATCTTCGGCTTGCATTTTTGTTTCAACCACATTCATGTCTAATCCAAAATCAGCATGACTTGGTCCAGGAAACAAGCCTCCTTCTGTTCTTGGAAAAGCCAATATATAACCCATTGGAGCATAATGTGCCCAAATATTGGTGTAAGCATCCCAAGACATAGCGAAACCATGTCCAAAAACGATAATCGGAAATTCACCTGAGGCAACAGTTGTATTTTCTCCAGCAGCTGTTGCTGGATAATAAATCTCAGTTTGTATTTGTCGGCCTGAACCTCCGCCTGATCCAAAACCACCTGTTCTAGCTGGATCGTTAAAAGTTATCGTTGTGTGCCCAATTTGATACTGAGAAAAAGAGCAAAATGCAATAAGCGTAAATAATGAAGATTGTACTAGTTTTTTCATGCAATATGGTTTTAGTTGTTATGAGTAGTTATCCCGTTTAAAAGGATATTTGATAAATTTTCAATTTCTGTTACTGAAACATTGAATTCAGCGTGTATAAACATGGGGATTTCCAACCCTTTCAATGTATTCACAATCATTTTTGCGGCTAATTCTTCGTTCATTTCTTTTATTAAACCATTTTTAATTCCATCACGCAAAACTTTTGATAGAAGCGTTATTTCCTTTTGATGAAAAGGCGCTCTTGCCTTTTCCAGTTCAGGTAATAAAACGAACAATTCCTCTTTTAGCAATTTATAGCGGGCTGCAACCTGATACATGGCCATCACTCGTGTATAGATGTATTTTTTAATTCGCGCAATTTCATCTGTCTTAGCCGTTAAACATTTTGTTAATTCAGAAAGAAAATTATCCGCTTCAACCTCAACAATTGAATTGAAAATATGTTCCTTGTTATCGAAGTAGTAGTATATGGCTGACTTCCGTTTTCCTAATTCGCTTGCGATTCCAGAAAGAGTCGTGCGTTGATATCCGTAAATGGTAAAATGTTTAAACGCAATATTTAGTATTTGCAAACGCATTTATTTGAACGATTAAGGTTATTGTTCAAATTTAAGGGCTTAACAGGAATGATTTTTATAAATTTCACAATTTGTATAATTTAAAACAAAAAGAATTAAAAAATCAAAATTTTATAACACGCGGTTTTATATAAAAACAGCTACATCTCTTAAATATAAAGCATATCCAACGCTGAACAAAACTAACCTGCCCATCCTTCCTTGTCCAATGTTCTATACTGAATTGCTTCTGCTAAATGTCGAACCTCAATGCTTTCGGAATGATCTAAATCGGCGATGGTTCGCGCCACCTTTATTATTCTATCATACGCTCTGGCTGACAACCCAAGTCGATCCATCGCATTTTTGAGAATAGCATTGCCATTTTCATCGATACGACAATGCGAGTCAAGTTCATTTCGTGACATTTGGGCATTGCAATGAACACCTGATTTCTCAGCATATCTTTCGCGTTGTAACAAACGTGCTTTTTGCACTCGCGTGCGAATGTCCTTGGATCCTTCTGATGGAACGTCATTGGTTAATTCATCATACGAAACGGGGGTCACTTCAACATGTAAATCAATTCGATCGAGCAAAGGTCCAGATATTTTATTCAAATAACGTTGAACGACTCCAGGTCCGCAAACACATTCTTTGTCGGGGTGATTGTGGTAACCACATGGACAAGGATTCATGGCTGCGACAAGCATAAAGCTTGCTGGATAATCAACCGAAAACTTTGCTCTAGAAATCGTCACACAGCGATCTTCGAGCGGTTGACGCATGACTTCCAAAACTGTTCGTTTATATTCAGGTAATTCATCCAAAAACAAAACGCCATTGTGTGCTAATGAGATTTCACCCGGTTGTGGATATCCTCCTCCTCCAACTAAGGCCACATCGGATATTGTATGATGCGGTTTACGGAATGGACGTTGAGTGACAAGCCCTTTTTCTACTTTTATTTTTCCTGCCACACTGTGAATTTTGGTTGTTTCGAGCGCTTCTTCGATGCTCATCGGAGGCAGAATGGTCGATAGTCGTTTGGCGAGCATTGATTTACCCGCTCCAGGCGGACCAATTAAAATGACGTTATGTCCACCTGCTGCTGCAATTTCAAATGCGCGCTTGATATTCATTTGTCCTTTCACGTCTTTAAAATCAACTTCCAGCTCATCGACTTTTCGTTGGAACTCTTCAGAGATGTTCACTTTAATCGGCGAAATTTCCAGGTCACCATTGAAGAAGTCTATCACTTGCTTTAAATTATCAGCTGCGATCACTTCTAAGCCATCAACAACTGCTGCTTCTTGACTATTGCCTGCAGGCAAAACAATGCCTTTAAATCCCTCCGCTTTCGCTTGGAGCGCTATTGGAAGAATTCCTTTCATGGGATTAAGATTACCATCGAGGGATAACTCACCGATCACAAGGTATTCTGCTAATTTAATCTGACTCACTTGTTCGCTTACAGCAAGAATTCCCAAAGCGATGGGAAGATCAAACATAGATCCTTCTTTGCGAATATCCGCTGGAGCCATGTTCACCGTTATTTCTTTTCCAGGAAAATTAAAATTGTTGTTTTTAAATGCAGCTTTAATTCGTTGGTGACTTTCTTTTACTGCGCTATCGGGTAAACCGACTAAAAAAAAATTGATTCCTTGTCCGAGATTTACTTCAATTGTAATCGTCGTTGCATTGATACCAAATACAGTGCTGCTGTAGGTTTTTACTAACATAAATAGTGGTTGTTAAGGTTATTTCTATTATTAAGTTAGTGAAATAGTTGATTTCTTACAATAGCCTGGGGAAATTAATTTGGGATTCGAGGTTTGGGATTTGGGATTTGGGATTTGGGATTAGAAATTACTAACCACAGAGACAAAGAGCACACGGAGTATTTTTATTGTGGTCTATTTTGATAAAGTTGCAATCAATACCTAAATGTCCTATCCCTGAAAGAGGGACAAGTTGTGTTGAAAAACAGGATGTTGAAAGAAGAATAAACAAAAAAAGCCGATATCACTTGGATACCGGCTGTATATTTTTGTCAAACGTTTAATTAACGTTTGTGCATTCCTTCGTCAGAAACAGTTAGTTTTTTTCTTCCTTTAGCACGACGTGCAGCCAATACACGACGACCATTCTTAGTTGCCATTCTGCTACGGAAACCGTGCTTGTTTCTTCTTTTTCTTACTGATGGTTGAAACGTTCTTTTCATGATATATAATCTTTTACCTTATTCGCAAAATTTCGGACTGCAAAGATAGGTGTTTTTTGAATATTTCAAAGTGTTTGATTAAAAATATATAAAAAAGCATGAAAAGACATTTTTCACCCCTATTTTTGCACACTAAATAATAATAGCGAATGCTCCGTCCGAACAAAGATAAAACGAAAAAACCCAAACTGACAAAAGAAAGTATTAAAAAGGCGAAAGGCATCTTCACCTACCTTCGTCCCTACCGATTTACATTTATGATTGGGTGGGTATTTTTAGTTCTTTCATCATCTGCTGGATTACTATTTCCTTATTTAATGGGCGAATTGCTAGGAACCTCAGGAGAAACAGTTGATTCAACACAAGGAGCTGTAGGTTTAATGTCACTTAACAGCATTAATTCTATTGCAATTACGCTATTTGTTTTGTTTGCGACAATGTCTATTTTCTCCTTCTTCCGAGTAGTCATTTTTACCAATGTGACAGAAAATGCTTTACGCGATTTACGCAATGATGCCTTTTCAAAATTGATTTATATGCCGATGGATTTCTTCAATCGGAATAAGGTAGGAGAATTAACCAGTCGCATTTCATCAGATATTGCACAGCTGCAAGACACGCTTAAAACCACTATTGCGGAATTTTTCAGACAACTTGTAATCATTTTTGGAAGTATTGTATTCCTGCTTTTCATTTCTTGGAAATTAGCTTTAATTATGTTGGCAACAGTCCCTGTGATGGCACTTGTTGCTGTATTCTTTGGTCGCTTCATACGTAAATTATCAAAAGAAGCACAAGATTTCTCAGCAGAATCAAACTCAATAATTGAAGAAGCACTATCCGGAATCAGTAATGTGAAATCATTTACGAATGAAATATTCGTATTAAATCGCTACAAAAAATCGACAACTGAAATTCGTAACCTGAATGTCAAAAGTGGCATTTGGAGAGGTGTTTTCGTATCGTTTATCATTTTCTGTTTATTTGGAGCAATTGTATTTATCATCTGGCAAGGTTTATTAATGACTCAGGGACCAAATCCTGAATTAGAGAGCTCAGGATTCTTTCAATTCATCATGTTTACCGTTATGATGGGTGCTTCGATTGGATCTGTCCCAGAATTATACGCTGGAATTCAAAAAGCAATTGGAGCAACAGAAAATTTGATGAATATTATTCAAGAAAAAAGCGAACGTGAATTATTAACGGGCAGAATGCATCCTGAAATTAAAGGAAACGTTGCTTTTAATCGTGTTTCTTTTACCTATCCTCAGCGAAATGATATTCAAGTGTTAAATGAAATCTCTTTTGATGCAAAAACGAATGATACGATTGCACTTGTCGGTTCTTCAGGATCGGGTAAATCGACAATTGCTTCCTTAATTCTGAATTACTATCCACTTGAATCCGGTGAAATATTGTTTGACGGAAACAGAGCTGATCAAATTGATGTTGAATACCTTCGTCAGCATATGGCCATCGTTCCTCAAGAAGTGATTTTATTTGGCGGTACCATTCATGAAAATATTTTATTTGGAAATCCTACTGCTAGTGAAGAAGAAGTGCTTGAGGCGGCTAAAAAAGCCAATGCTTGGGAATTCATCAGTTCGTTCCCTGAAGGTTTGAACACACAAGTAGGTGATCGCGGGATTCAGCTTTCTGGTGGACAAAAACAACGCATAGCTATTGCACGTGCAATTATTAAAAATCCAACGATTTTGATTTTAGATGAAGCCACTTCTGCCCTAGATTCTGAATCAGAACGATTGGTGCAAGATGCCTTAGAAAAATTGATGGTCGGAAGAACCTCATTTGTCATCGCACATCGTTTATCGACTATTAAAAAAGCCGATAAAATCTTGGTTATTCAACACGGGCAAATTGTAGAATCAGGAACACATGATTCATTAATTTTACAAAAGGGAGTTTACTCCAACTTAGTAGAATTGCAAGGTGTGGAAATGTCTTAATTATGAAGAAAGCAGTTATTTTTATCATCGGAATTATTCTATTTACTGGATGTAAAGAAGATAATCCAATGGAATCGTTTGATTCTTGGATCGGAACGTGGACCGAAAATCAAGCAGATGGTGTTTTTAAAGAAGTTTGGACAAAGGATAGTGACACCCTTTTTCTTGGTACAAGTTCTATGGTCAATGGAAAAGATACCTTGTTTAGAGAAGATATTCGTCTTGTTCTTAGAGGAAAGGATATATTTTACATCCCCACCGTTCCAGGACAAAACGAAGACAAGCCAGTTGAATTTAAATTGATCGCTTCAATCGATAAATCGTGGACATTTGAAAACAAAGCGCATGATTATCCTTCTCAAATCATTTACACCTTGAATCACCCAAATTCAATCACAGCTACCATTCAGGGTACTGAAAATAACCGTTCAAAGAAATTTTCATTTCATTTAAAACGAAAATAAACTATTTTTAGGGGTATGTATGTACCAGCTGATTTTTTTCAAAACGATTTAGTTGAGATTGAACAATTTCTTCAAGGAAATTCGTTCGGCACAATCGTATCAACGAATGAACTACAATTACCTATTGCATCACATTTGCCTTTTTTAATTGAGCGCAAGGACGAAGATTTCATTTTAGAAGCTCACATCGCTATAGCGAATCAACAAAGCGACTTACTTAAAAAAGGCAAGAATGTCCTGCTTATTTTTCAGGGACCAAATGCTTATATAAGTTCTGCCGTTTATGATCATCCTAACGTTCCAACATGGAATTACCAATCTGTTCACATTCATGGGACCGTTGAACCGATGACTGAAGAAGAATTGCATACACATTTGGGTAAAATGGTAAGCCTCCATGAAGGAAAACGTGAAGCCCCTCTAAATTACGATGCACTTCCAGCTGAAATGCTGAAGAGTTATAGTCAAGAAATTATCGGATTCAGAATTGTTTCTTTTAACATTGAGGCAGCCTACAAACTTTCGCAGAATAGAAATGATGTAGATCATCAACACATCATTGATGACTTAAGTAAGGACAAAAAAAATCGGTCCATCATTGAAGCGATGAACCGATTTAAGAAGTGAAATTTACGGCAAGGAAGTATCTATATTTTTTTAAATTTCCGCACATTTTTGATGTCTACGTTAAGAGAATCATCAGAGAAATAAGTTACTAAAACTAGTCTATTCCGTGTTATTTTTTCTACATTCATTTTATAAGAAAATAAGGTTGTACCTGTTTCCATATTAAAATTATGAAAATTAATCACCTTTGATTTTTTTTCGGAAATATCCCAATTACATTCACTCACTCCGAATGGTGACCAATCCTCAAAAAAAGCGTTATTCGATAAAGCGTCATTGTTTTGCAATTGCATCACGGCCTTAAAGGTCGTATCACTTGAACTCACTTCCTTGTTGTTTACATAGGTATATGTAATGAATTCATCGATCTCCCAAACGCCTGCAAATAAGCGTTGATCCTTACTATACTTTGAGCAAGATGATACTCCCAAAACAAGTAGGATGAAAAATTGTAATCTTACCATTTTGTATCGATTTTATATTTAATTCCAATTTCAAGTAATACCTGTTTGGTATCATCGATTATTTCAACATCACCATATACCAATGCAGAAGAACCAAAGCCAGCAGAATTAATCGTATTGAAATAGGTTAATTTAGTAGCACTTAATACAACAGCAGTTAAACGTGAGTAAAACCAAAAATTAGTTTCCTCAATTTTTCTTGAGAATTGAAAGCATAAAGGAACTCTGAACCCTGGTGAAGTAAAAATTCCCGAGATTGTTCCATAAGTGTAATCCCTATCTTTAGTTGGATACTTTACATAACCAATGATGCTGCTAAAAGAACCCGTAAAACCAGAATAAATTGAAAATTCATTCATATCACCATTACTTGCATAACCAATCAACGCATTTATACTCAGTTGATTCATTGTCATATGGCGTTCCGCTTTATTTGGGAATGTTGCTCTAGCTGAAGCAGATGTCCTGGTAAAACCTACCGCAGAAAATAAATGACCAACATAACAATCAAATTGACCCCCAAATCCATACGCTAAGATTGGTTTCGACATTTTTTTATTGATATATGTTTCATTTGATAAGTTATAAGCATCCCGAAAAGTATTGAATGACTTCGAGTTGTTATACCCTGCGTTAAGTCCTAAGTGTCCGCCAAGATATATTTGGGCAGTGGACAAAAAGCTTAGCAAAAGAAATGTAACAGTTAGATTAACTATTTTAGAGACCATAAGTTAAAGACATTTGATAATTCTGAGTATTAAAAAAAGCATCTGAACCGGTGTAGCCCTTCATGGCCGCATCCAAAAACAGGAACTGTCGCGATAATTGTAATTTGAAACGGTTAAACTTATAACCAGCTAAAAGTCCAACACCAGCAGTTAAATTACCAGGTGAGACATCTTTAAACAAGGACGCACTCGTATAAAAAGGCTGCCATTTATCACTGATACCTTCAGCTTCATATTTTCTCAAGGTTTTAAATCTGCCCAAATCCATACTGGCGCCGATATAAAATGGACTATTTCCTAGTGATTTTACAAAAAGAAACTTCAAAACAGTATTTGACAATTTTATTTTCTCAGTAACGGCGATAACATTCCCATTTTGATCAAGCGAACTGTAATCAGCATTTACACGAACGGTATTCCTTGAAAACTCAAGTCCAACCCCCATATCACTCATGGCTCGAAGTGTTAAACCGGGAGCAATGTTTATCAAATCGAACGAATTCGTAGTAGAACTTGCTTGATTAACATCATAGGCATATATTTCTAGGGGAGTTAAGCCATAGAAATAATAATTAGCACTTACACCAATATCAACAACAGATGGGATAGGCGTTAAAAAAGTTCGCTTTTTAAGGGAATCACTGGTTTGATCATTGCCAGTTGAAAAGGCAATGCTTGAGCAAAAAAAGAAAGAAAATATTACTATTAATCGATCCAAATGATCTCTTGTATTGATGCTTAAAAAAGAATGGGGGTTCGACTCAAACATAAGTGTTATCAATTAAAACTTTTAAGTTTATCCAAACGACTAAATACCTTTTCAATGAGTAATCTCCAATTTCTCTTACTGATTAATGCTATTCGCAACCAGGAATGATATAGATATTTAT
>Ga0075012_10004631_pt1 | contig 12748 bp, 12 predicted proteins | sample All_14_2_FD_71474 | JGI IMG/M metagenome (GOLD analysis project Ga0075012, IMG submission 71474) | Freshwater microbial communities in response to fracking from Pennsylvania, USA - Allegheny Zone_MetaG_DW_15 | ecosystem: Environmental > Aquatic > Deep subsurface > Groundwater > Drilled...
GCGGTGACGGCCGGGCGTGCCTGAGGCTGCTGTGGCGAGAGCTCGACGGCGAGCGCCACCGACGCCGACACCACGAAGCTCACGACGCCGGCGACCAGGAGTCCGGTCAGGATGCTGGCCGGCGACATCCGGGCTTCGACCGCCGCGTGGCGTCCGCTACCCTCCGAGGAAAACAGCGGGCTGGAGTCCAGTGGGAGCCCGGCACTGTGGGTCGAGGCAAGCGCGGCACCCCGAGCCAACGCCAGCGGCGCCTCCGCGGGCGCGAAGACCGGAACCGACAGTGCCTCTTCCAACCGCGGCAGCACGGTGTCGAACCCCCCGGCCGAGCCGACCACCACCAGGGCTTCGGGCTGCCAGTCGGCCCGGGCGAACACGGTGCTCAGCCAACCGACGAGGCTCTCGTCGGAATCGATCCCGTGGTTGACCGCGGTCTGCACCGCACCGTCGCCGGTGTGCACGATCAAGGCGATCGCGGCGTCCGGTTCGATGACACAGACCGCGGTGGTGCGGCAGCCGATGACGTCGGCCATGCCGCGGGCCAGCGCCTCGGTGGCCTCCGGCAACCGGATCGGGACCACATTGTCGAACCCCGATTCAGTCAGCGACTCCATCAACAGCGACGCCTCGGCGTCCGCATCGTCACTCCAAGTGAGGCCGATGGACGTCAGCCGTTCGCCGCGGGCAGCCGCGATCGCCTCCACCGCGGCGGTGGCCCGTTCGGTCGCCGACCGGCCGTCGGATCCCTCCACCGACAACTCGAAGGCGTTGTGTGCGCTGCCGACCGGCTCATCGCCGCCGCCCACGACCACCACGGACAGCGACCGTGGTGTCATCGACAATCCGAGCACCGCGTCCACATGTACCCCTTCGGACCCTCGTCGGCCGCACGCAGGCAACCGCGTCGTGACGATGCAGCCACCGTCCCGTTATCCGGCTGAGACTACCTGCGCGGCGCCCGGTAACCCACCCGAGCGCCAAGATCTTCGGTTGACGATTAGCCAAATCACACCTCATGGCAGGTGAAAGCAATAGTACGGATTAGCCGGGGTGGATACCGCAGCGCGCCATCTCCGGCGGATGCGGTTGCCCGACCGGACGTCGTGGAAAGGTGGCGGTCATGACTGGGGCGAATCGGGCCGGGGGCCAGACCGAAACACCGCGGGCACGCACACTGTTCGGTCACCCGATCGGGCTGGCCAACCTTTTCGGCGTCGAACTGTGGGAACGTTTCTCCTTCTACGGGATGCTCACCATCCTGGGGTACTGTACTACTCGGCCACCGACGGAGGGCTGGAGCTGTCCAAGACGACAGCGACCGGGATCGTCGGCGCCTACGGCGGGTTGGTGTACTTGTCGACGGTGCTCGGCGGTTGGCTCGCCGACCGGGTGCTCGGCATGGAACGCACCGTGTTCTACGGCGGCGTGGTCGTCATGCTCGGACACATCGCACTGGCCGTGCTGCCCGGAATCACCGGTGTGGCAGCCGGTCTGGTGCTCGTCGCGCTCGGCTCCGGTGCGCTCAAGGCCAACGCCTCCTCACTGCTGGGCACCCTGTACGACAAGGGGGACGCGCGCGCCGACGGTGGTTTCACGCTGTTCTATCTCGGAATCAACCTGGGCGCGTTCGTCGGGCCGCTGATCACCGGCCTGCTGCAGACCCGGATGGGATTCCACTACGGCTTCGGCGCCGCCGCGATCGGCATGGCGCTCGGCCTCACCCAGTACGTGGTGTTCCGCCGCAACCTGGGCAGCCATGGCCGAGAGGTACCGAACCCGCTGCCGCGCAGCGGTATTCTGCCGGCGGCCGCGGTCGGGGTGGGCGTCGTCGCCGTTGCGGTGGCCGCCTTCGCCAGCGGGCTGGTGACCCTGGCGAACCTGTCGCAGGTGACCACCGGTGTCATCATCATCGCCGCGATCGGCTATTTCGCGTTGTTGCTGACGAGCCCCAAGGTCGACGCGGGCGAACGCACCCGGGTTCGCGCCTTCATCCCGTTGTTCATCGCCAATGCCGTGTTCTGGTCCCTGTTCCAGCAGATCTTCACCGTTCTGGCGGTGTACTCCGACGAGCGGATGAACTGGTCGATCTTCGGTTGGACGGCGCCGTCGAGCTGGATCGGCTCCATCGAGCCCATCTGGATCATTGCGCTGTCACCGCTGTTCGCCGTGATGTGGACCCGCCTGGGCCGGCGAGCACCCACCACACCGCGCAAGTTCGCCTACGGCGTCATCGGAATGGGTGCGGCGTTCCTGCTGTTCCTGCCGTTCGCCGGCACCACAGGGCGGGCCGTGCCGGCATTGTTCATCGTCGCGGTGATGGCCGGCTTCGCCGTCTCCGAGTTGATGATCTCCCCGATCGGCCTGGCCGTGACGACCCAACTCGCGCCGGATGCGTTCCGTGCGCAGATGATGGCGCTGTACTTCTTCTCGGTCGGACTCGGGACGTCGATGTCCGGGGTGCTGGCGCGCTATTACGACCCGGCCCACGAGTTCGCCTATTTCGGCATCCTCGGCCTGGTCGCGATCGGCGCGGGCCTGCTGGTGCTGGCCTACACCGGACGCATCAGTCGGTTGATGCCGGGCGTGCACTGACACAGCAAGCTACACAAGCGTCAATTACGTGCGCGGGCAGCGGGTTTAGCAACGCCGAACCCCGGGTAGATCGACAACGCCAGTTACGTCGGCTTGACAGGATCTGCACCGACTCGTGACCCGCAGATCCCGCCGCACCGGCGTGGCTGGGCGGAGAATCGAACAGCGCCAGCACGTCACCATGACACCGAGGTCAGGTCGACGAAGGAGAATAGTTGATGAAGTCCATGCTGCTCGAAGACCTGTTCGCCGGGTCGACCCGACACGGAACGGTCTACGTCTACAACCGTGGTTTCGGCCATTCCACTGCGACCTGCTCCTGCGGATGGGCCGGTCAGCGTCGCCGGCTCAAGGCCGCCGCCGAACAAGATGCCTGGTCACACTGCGCACAACAGGGTTGTGCGGTGTCAGTTCCCCTGGTGAACCCCGACCTCTGGTGACTGGGCCACGATCTGGGCCAAGAGATCGGCTTCGATATTGCCGCCGGAAAGGATGATCACCGTCTTGCCCGGCGGCAAACGGTGGTGCCGATAGGCCGCCAGCGCGACAGCCCCACTGGGTTCGCTGACCAGACGCGCGCGTATGGCCAGTTCCGCTACGGCCGAACGGATTTGACCTTCCGATACGGTCAGCACGTCGGTCAGCACGTGCTGCAGATGCGCGAACGTGAGCTCCGATGGCTGCGATCGCAGACCGTCGGCGATGGTCCGGTTACGGTCCTCGATCGACATGCTGACCCGGCTGCCGCGGCGCAGGCCCGCCGCGGTGTCGGCCGCCAGTTCCGGTTCCACCCCGTAGATGCGTGCGTCCGGACACAGCGCCCGGATGGCGGTGCCGATCCCGGAGGCCAACCCGCCACCGCTGACCGGGATGAGCACCGTGCCGACATCGGGCAGATCCTCGGCGATCTCCAGTCCGATGGTGCCCTGGCCGGCGATGACATCGGGATGGTCGAACGGCGGCACCAGCGTGGCGCCGGTCTCCTCGACGAGCTGCGCCGCGACCGCTTCGCGCCGGCCAGCGCCGCACAGCACCACGCGCGCCCCGTGTTCGCGGGTCCGCGCCACCTTCACCGCCGGGGTCTCCTCGGGCATGACGATATGCGCGTCGATGCCGAAGCGCGCGGCCGCATAAGCGACCGCCTGAGCATGGTTTCCGCTGGAGTAGGCGACCACACCACGGGTGCGGACGTCGGGATCGATGCGACCGATGGCGTTGAGGGCACCGCGCACCTTGAACGCGCCGATCACCTGCAGGCTTTCCGGTTTGATCCACAGCGGTCGTTGCGGATCGGCCCACGGCGCCGGGATCAGCGGTGTGCGCATGATGCTGCCGCGCAAGCGATCCGCAGCCGCCCTGACATCGTCCACCGTGACGAGGGTGGGTGCACTCATGGCAGTTCCGTGGCGGCAGCGATCACCGCACGATGCTAGCCGTGCGGTGCCGCGGTGGTGCATGGTGACTGCCGTGAGCTCACTGAGAATCGTGCCCCGATACGCGGAGATCGATCAGCAGGGCGTGGTGTTCAACGGCCATTACCTCACCTGGTTCGACGAGGCATGCACCGCACTGCTCGCCGAGCATGGCCTCGACTACGCCGAGATGACGGACGCCGGTATCGATTTCCAGGTCGTGCACAGCGAAATCGACTATCTGGCGTCGGTGCGCTGGCGGGACGGCGTGCGGATCGACGCCGTCTGTGACCACATCGGCACCACCAGCTTCGCGGTGGCCTTCACCGTGCTGCGCACCGCGCGCGACGACCCGGACAGCGTCGAACGGGTCGCCGTGCGCGGGCGCAACGTCTATGTCGTCGTGTCCACCGACACCTGGGCCAAGCGGGAACTGACCGAGGATCTGCGCCGCTCCCTGTACGCTGCGCGCTAGCCCGTCAGGGCTTGTGCAGGGTGAACTGGCAGACGTCGGTGTACCCGTCGCGGAACAGGTCCGAGCAGCCGGTCAGGTACCTCATGTACCTGTCGTAGACCTCTTCTGACTGGATGGCAAGCGCCTCGTCCCGCCGCGCCCGCAGGGTGTCCGCCCAGATGGACAGCGTGCGCGCATAGTGCAGGCGGAGCGACTGCACTCGCTGCACCTCGAAACCGGCCTGGGCGGCGTGCTCTTCCACCACGGACACGAACGGCAGCATGCCGCCGGGGAAGATCTCGTCCATGATGAACTTGAAGAACTTGAGCTTCGTCATGGTCAGCGGCAGCCCGCGCTCGGCGAAGTCGGCATCGCTGGGCTTGACGATGGTGTGCAGCAGCATGGTGCCGTCGGCCGGCAGAGCGGCGTAGGCCATCTTGAAGAAGTCGTCGTACCGGCTGGCTCCGAAGTGCTCGAACGCACCGATGGACACGATGCGGTCGACCGAACCGGAGAACTGTTCCCAACCCTGCAGGAGCACCTCGCGGGACCGGTCGGTGTTCAGGCCATCGAACAATTTCTGCACGTGGGCCTGCTGGTTGCGGCTCAACGTCAGCCCGACCACGTCGACGTCGTAGCGCTCGATCGCCCGTTTCAGGGTCGCCCCCCACCCGCAGCCGATATCGAGCAGTTTCATCCCCGGCTGCAGTCCCAGCTTGCCCAGCGAGAGGTCGATCTTCGCGTACTGAGCCTCCTCCAACGTCATGTCGTCGCGTTCGAAGTAGGCGCAGCTGTATGTCTGGGTGGGATCCAGAAACAGCCGGAAAAAGTCGTCCGACAGGTCGTAATGCGCCTGAACATCCACGAAGTGCGGTTTGAGGCCGGTTTCGGGAATGCGGTTGTCTGATGCGGGCAACTCAGCCCTTTCATTAGTGCACGTACATGGACCGGCTCGCGGCGTGAACCCTTCCCCCGATGCGTGGAGTTTACGCCCGCGGGTCGGATACGTTTACATCAGCGAACATTGTGGCCGATCGAGGGCCGTCCGGAGGGGATTCGACCAGCGGCTTTCACCTGCGCTCTACAGTCAGGGCCGCGGCTGGGGCCCTGAACCGGAGCGAACGATCGATGGCCTCTTGTGCCGCGCCCAGCAACGGCCCACAGTGGGAAAATGACCGAACAATGGATCCAGGGGCGCACACTGCAGCGGATCATGTTCCGCGACGGTCTGGTGCTCAACCTCGACGAATACAACGAACTCGTCATCTCGGTTCCGATGGAGCTGACCTTGCCCGAACTCGCCGGCGGGGCCCGCGGGTCGGCCGAGGTCGTGACGATCAATCCGACAGCCGTCCGCAACGAACAGAAACCGCTGTTCGACTTCGCCGGGTCGACCTGTACGCACGCCGAGTGGGATGAGGACGGCAGCCTGCACCTGCAGTTCTCCGGCGGGCAGCACATCGACGTCCCCAGCGACGATGCGCACACCTCGTGGGAGCTCTACGGCAAGTACCACGGCTACGCGGCCTGCCTGCCGCACGGCAGGGTGCGCGTGGTGCGCCACGATCTGCCGGACTGAGGACCGGAAAGCCGCGGTGGCCCACCCGCCGCGAACCTAAGCTACGGCCATGCCGATCGTGACACGTGTCAATGGTTCGCCGCCTCCGCACGTCGATGTGAGCGACGTCGATCTGGGATCCTGGCGGTTCTGGTCGCGGGACGACGACTTCCGGGACGGCGCCTTTGCCACGCTGCGCCGCCAGGCCCCCGTCTCGTTCCACGAGCCGATCAGCGGCGAAGGCGTGGACGCCGGCGCCGGGCATTGGGCGTTGGTGCGCTACGACGACGTGCACTTCGCGAGCAGGCACCCAGACCTGTTCAGCTCCAGCCCGAACATCACCATCGGTGATCAGACCCCCGAGCTCGCCGAGTACTTCGGATCGATGATCGCGATGGACGATCCGCGGCACAGCAGGCTACGCAACATCGTGCGCAGCGCGTTCACACCGAAGGTGGTCGCCCGGATCGAAGAATCCGTGCGTGAACGCGCGCGCCACCTGGTGGCCACCATGGTCTCCGAGCACCCCGACGGTCGCGCGGACCTGGTGACGGCGCTGGCCGGCCCACTGCCGTTGCAGGTGATCTGCGACATGATGGGCATCGCCGAGCACGATCACGACAAGATCTTCCACTGGACGAATGTCATTCTGGGATTCGGCGACCCCGATCTCACGACCGATTTCGAGGAGTTCGCCACGGTGGCGATGGAGATCGGGGCGTATGCCACCGAACTCGCCGAGGACCGGCGGGCACGACCCGGCGAGGACCTGACCACGGCGCTGGTGGCCGCGGAGGTGGACGGCGAGCAGTTGACCTCCGCGGAGGTGGCGTCGTTCTTCATCCTGCTCGTGGTGGCCGGCAACGAAACTACGCGCAACGCGATCAGCCATGGGGTCGCCGCCTTGAGTCGCTTCCCCGAACAACGCGATATCTGGTGGGCGGACTACGACGCGCTCGCGCCGACCGCGGTCGAGGAGATCATTCGCTGGGCCTCCCCCGTGGTCTACATGCGGCGGACCCTGACCCGCGACACCGAGCTGGGCGGCGTCGCCATGGCCGCCGGCGACAAGGTCACCCTGTGGTACGGGTCGGCGAACCGGGACGAAACCCGGTTCGCCGACCCCTGGTTGTTCGACGTCCGGCGTAGCCCCAACCCGCATCTCGGCTTCGGCGGCGGCGGCGCACATTTCTGCCTCGGCGCCAATCTGGCCCGCCGGGAGATCACCCTGGCCTTCGAGGAGTTGCACCGCCAGATTCCCGATCTGACCGCGGACGACGAGCCCGACCGTCTGCTGTCGGCCTTCATCCACGGCATCAAGCGCCTCCCGGTGCGCTGGACGCCCGCGAGTTAGGCGGTGCGCGCGGAAACCGATTGGCACAGCGCAGCCAGTTCATCGCGTGACGGCCCGTCCGGCAGTGCCGGACGCCACCCCGTGGCGAACACCGCCCGGGCCAGTGGCTCGGCCGCCGCCAGAACGTGCGGCCCAGCGTCCATCCTCAGATAGGGACCGATCAGTGCGCCGACTCGCCGGTCGACCTCGGCGGAAGCGGCGATCAGATCGCTGGGCAGCGGCTCGGACAGGTCGACGTCGTGCCCCGCCCACCGACGCAACCGATGCCTGTCCGCGTGAACCTGGTCAACGAACCACGGCTTGATGGCCGCCCGGCACCAGGCGTCGAAGTTCCCGGCGAGATCCTCGATGTCGATGCGCGACAGATCCTTTCCGTCGATGCCGCGAACAAGCTCGCGGGCCTGCCACAGGGCGAGCGTGACGCCGCGCCCGGCAAGTGGCGTGGTGGTGCAGACCGCATCGCCGACGGAGATCACCCCGGGGACGACGGGCCGCCCGGCGTCGTCGAGTTGTCCGCGGTACCCGTTGTAGAGGCGTCCACCGGCGAGCACCGGGGTGATGGGATCCGATCGGCCGGGCGCTGTCCACTCACCGAGTTGCGCAATGGCTGCGATCACCGGCTCGAAGACCGCCTCATGGCGGAGTTGGCGCAGCAGCGGGTCGGAGCCGTCGTGGATGAGCGTGACCGAGAATGTCCGATCATCGTGAATGAAGGCGATCGCCACGTAGCCGTCCAAGCTGAGCGACAGGCCGATCGGGCTGTTGGTCGGCGGCAGTCCCGGCCCGCGCAGCCGGTACTGGCGGGTGACGTAGACGGCACCACAGTCCACGACGGCCCCGGGCCGCGAGGTCCTTCCGGTGAGCCTGCCGCTGCGTCCGGTCGCATCGATGACCAGATCGGCAGCGACCGAAGAGCCGTCGATTCGCAGGCCCGCCTGGGTGTGCGCAGCATATCCGGTGCGGATCGAGACACCCGCGGTGCGCTCCGCGCGCTGCCTGAGCACGGCGTCGAAGGTGGCTCGACGGCACAGCAGCGCGATCGCCCTGCCGTCACCGTCGTACACGATTCCCGCCCGCCGCATCGCGAGATCGTCGAGCACATCCGGCATCTCGGCACGCAGCGCGCCCACCACGGGGCCCCGGAAGGTATGCGCGTGGTGTAACTGCATGACACCGCCGCGGCGCCAGAGGCCGTGCGGCGGCGGCCCCGGCTCCCGATCTACCAGCATGTCGTGCCCGCGCCGGGCCAGTGCGATGGCGCAGTACAACCCCGACGGGCCTGCCCCGATGATGGCGATCCGCATCGCTCCCCCAATTGACATTACTGATAGTGTAGTGAATTCACTAAGAGTGAGGTAAATAGTGGATTCCGTCAAGCGTGATTACCGGTCGACCCTGCGAGCCGCGCAAGCCCGGCAGACCCGGCGCACCGTTATTGCCGCCGCGACCGCGGTGTTCGTCGAACACGGGTTTGCCGGCGCCACCATCGACGCGGTGGCGGCGGCTGCCTCCGTGAGCCGCAGAACCGTATTCACCGCGGTTGGCGGCAAGGTCGAACTCCTCAAGACCGCGCTGGACTGGGCGATCACCGGCGATGACGATGACGCCGCCCTGGTCGAGCGCGCGGACCTGTCCACGGCGCTCACCGCCGATGATCCCGCCCGTGTGCTGCAGGGATGGGTGGACGTCCTGGTGGGCGTCGACACCCGGGTCGCCCAGCTGTTCCACGCTTTGGAGATTGCCGCCGACTCCGACGACGCGGCGGCGGAGCTGCTCGGGCAGTATCAGCACCAGCGTCTGGACGGAGCGCGCGCGGTAATCGCACGCCTTGACGAGCTGGACGCCCTCACTGACCGAGTCCGTCGCGCCGACGCGGTCGATATTGCTTGGCTGGCAAGCGATCCCGTCTTGTTCAGCCGTATGGTCACGACCCGCGGATGGTCACACCGGCGGTTCCGGGCCTGGTTGGTGCAGCTGACCGCCGACCAACTGCTCCGCCCGCGGTGACGGCCTACAGCGTGACGGTGACCGGGCCGGCCGACCGGCAGTAGGTGACGGGCGGGCTGCCCGCGTTGGCACAGCTGCGGCCGGTGGCCACATAACTGGCACCCGGCGTGTAGGGGGCGAAGTTCACCCGCGCGGTATTCGGCCCTTCAGCCTGCACACACACCGGCGCCACGGAACTGCCGACGACTTGCAGACAGGCCACCTGCAGTTGTGGTGCGGCGCGGTTGCACGCACCCGGCGAGACAGCGGCCGACACCATGGCGGTTCCGGACACGTCGACCACCTGCGGCGACGTCAGCGTCGTCGCGCAGCCCTGGTCATCCGGCGCGGCCGCGGCAGAACCGGTCCCGCATGCTGCCGCCACCACCACGGCGGATATCACCCACCCAGGCCACGTCACGCCGGAGACCGTCATGCCCGGAATGGTAGGGCACCGGAGCACCGGCCGTGCCCGGCCGCCGAATTTTGGGGGTCAGCGCCGGCCCAGGACGTCGAGCATGCCCGCGGCCGCCCGCGGCCAGGTGAACTGCTCGGCGCGGCGACGCGCGCAGGTCCGGCGGTGCCGCTCGGGCCGGGCGATCACCGCGGTGACCGCGCGCGCCAGCGCCGCCGGATCGTTGTCGGCCGTTGCCCCGCTGTCGGCGGTCAATATCTCGGCGAGCGCCGAGGTGCGCGACACCACCGCGGGCGTCCCGCAGGCCAGAGCCTCCAATGCGGCCAGGCCGAAGGTCTCGTGTGGACCCGGCGCCAGCGCCACGTCGGCGGTGGCCAGGATCCCGGCCACGGTGTCGCGACAGCCGATGTAGCCGGTGAACTCCACCGGAAGACCGGCCGCCTGCCGTTCCAGCCGGGTCCGCAGCGGCCCCTCACCGACCACCACCAACCGCGCGTCGATTCCCGAATCACGCAGCGCGCCAACGGTGTCGATACTGCGGTGGGCGTGCTTTTCCACCGAGAGCCTGCCGCAGTGCACCAACAGGGTCTGCTCGGGCTGTGCCCAGCGGCTGCGCAGCAGCGCGCTGCGATGACGGGGATGGAACTGGTCGAGGTCCACCCCGAGCGGGACCGTGACCACATTGTTCGCGCCGATCCGGTCGAACTCCGCGCGGGCAAACGACGTGGTGCAGACCACCGCGTCGTAATTGTTCGCGGTGCGCCGGTTCGCGATATCGGCGACCGCGCGGGCGGCGGGAGCCGGCAGGAGCTGACCCACCAGGCGGTCCAGCCGTTCGTGGGAGATCATCACAGTCGCCACCCCGTGTCGCCTGCCCCACGGGCCCAGCGAGCGCAGCGTCAGCCGGTCGGACACCTCCAACGCATCGGGTCGCAGTTGGGCCAGCAGCTCGATGACCGGGCCCGGTAGCACCGCGCGGTAGCCACCGGTGAACGGAATCAGCCTCGCGGGCAGGGACAGCCTTGTCACGCCGGAATCCAGGGTGTGCCGCGCGGCGCGGTCACCGGGTACCACCAGGGTGACCTCGTGGCCTGCCGCGGTGTACTCCGCACCCAGTCGGTCGACGGCGGTCCGCAGCCCACCAGACCGCGGACCGTAGAAATTCGCGACCTGGACAACCCGCATGCATGCCATCACAGTCGCCGACCGTGTGCGGTCGTACACGCCCGGTCTACCAGTGCATTAACTGAAGGTGAATGTGCGCTACGCGAGTTCGGCCACGAGGTCGAGCATCCGCGCGCATACTTTGCGTCCATGGCCGGATTACCGGGCCCCGGGGCGCTGCGCGGCCGGGTTGCCGTCGTGGCCGGCGCCACCCGAGGCGCCGGTCGGGGCATCGCCGCCGCCCTGGGTGAGGCCGGAGCCACCGTGATCTGCACCGGACGCAGCAGCGTCACCGGACGCGGCGGCTCGGACTACGACCGGCCGGAGACCATCGAAGAGACTGCGGCACTGGTGAATTCGCTCGGCGGAACCGGGGTGGCGATCCAGGTCGACCATCTGGTAGCCGATCAGGTCCGCGCGTTGGCCGACCGCATCCGGGACGAGCACGGCACCATCGACATCCTGGTCAACGATATCTGGGGTGCGGAGGTGCTCAAGGGTCCGCCGGCGACCTGGGGACGCCCGATGTGGGAGCACAGTCTCGATGACGGTCTACGCATCGTCGAGCTCGGTGTGCGCACGCACCTGATCACCTCGCATTGCCTGCTGCCACTGATGGTCACCCGGCCCGGCGGGTTGCTGGTCGAGATCACCGACGGCACAACCGAATACAATGACAAAACGTTCCGACTGTCGGTGTTCTACGATCTCGCCAAGATGTCGGTCAACCGGCTCGCGTTCAGCCACGGACACGAATTGCGCCAATTCGGTGCCACTGCGGTCGCAGTCAGTCCGGGATGGTTGCGCTCGGAGATGATGCTGGACAATTACGGAGTGACGGAGGCCAACTGGCGCACCGCGCTGCACGCCCGTCGTGACGACGGCTATCCAAGCGCCCCGCCGGGATTCGCCGAGTCCGAGTCGCCGAGGTTCGTCGGTCGCGGGGTGGTCGCCATCGCCGCCGATGAGACGCGGGCTCGCTGGAACCAGCGGTCGGTGACATCGATCGCACTGGCGCGGGAGTACGGCTTCACCGACGTCGACGGCTACTGCCCGGACGGCTGGGGTGCCGGCTGAGTCACGTCAGCCGACGTGGACCGCCAGCCACTCCAGCGTCCGTCGCCACGCGTCGGCGGCCGCACCGGCGTCGTAACGCTCACCGGTGTCATTGAAGAACGCGTGGTTCGCCCCAGGCTCGGTGACCAACTGGTGGACCAGACCGGCCCGCTCCAGCGCAGCCCGCGCCACAGGCTCGGTGGCGTTCACCCGTTGGTCGAGTTCACCGTAGAAACCGAGCACGGCGACGTCTTTCGACCCGGCGAAGTCGGGGTCGTCGGGGGTGGGCCCGTAGAACGGAAAGGCCGCGGCCAGTTCGGGAGTGCCCGCAGCCAGCAGCCGCCACACCAGTCCGCCGCCCATGCAGAAGCCGATGGCCGCGACCTTGACGCCCGGGGTGCGCGCCGAGACCTCACCGATCCCCGATTTCAGGTCGGCGATCATGTCCTCGGGAGCGCGGTTGCCCAGCGCGGCGGTCGCCTCGGCGGGGTCGGCGAAGGTGGCGGTGCCGCCGTTCTCGGAGAGCAGGTCGATCGCGAGGCTAGAGTAGCCGACTCCGGCGAGCCGGCCCGCGACCGAACGCACCCAGTCGTTGAGGCCCTTGTTCTCGTGAATCACCAGGATGGCGCCCTTGGGTTCGGCCGCCTGCGCCCAGGCGCCCTGCAATTCACCCTGCGGGCCGGCCCAGGTAATCGGCGTGGTCTCCAGCGCGGTGTCCATGCCCGGCGGAGCCGACGCCGCCGGGGTGGCCGTCTCGGTC
>Ga0075012_10004632_pt1 | contig 12746 bp, 7 predicted proteins | sample All_14_2_FD_71474 | JGI IMG/M metagenome (GOLD analysis project Ga0075012, IMG submission 71474) | Freshwater microbial communities in response to fracking from Pennsylvania, USA - Allegheny Zone_MetaG_DW_15 | ecosystem: Environmental > Aquatic > Deep subsurface > Groundwater > Drilled...
CTATTATCGCTCATGAAAAATCTACTTTCACTAATTTGTGTATCTCTAATGATACTTTTTGGGTGTAAAAAGGATAGAAAAGTTAAGCAAATAGATGACCCTTGTTTAATAGATTCGACTTTTACGGTTCATCATCAATACCCTGGCGTAGGGGGTCCAAAAGTAAATCCAAATAATCCGAATGAAATTGCTTTTATTAAGAACAAATATTTTTCAAACTGTTGTGACTTAGAACTCATAGTATTTAATATTGAATCAAAAGAGCAAAAGGCCATACATAAGGGATTTTTTTCAGATATTGATTGGAGCGCAAAAAATTGGATCATTTTTTTAAATTTAGACGATCAGAAAATCTATAAAATCCGACCATCTGGTGACAGCCTTACTCAATTGACAAACGAATCGAGCCTCTACCCTGAATGGAATTCAACAGGTGATAGATTTATTTATAGATATAGAGGGGCTTACCCCTCTCCATCAGGAATTAAAATTTGTGATGATGAAGGATTAGTATTACAACATTTCCCCGAAAAAGATGCAAAATTTGATACATGGCAACATGATTCTTTGTTAGCTACAGCTGGTACTTTCTGGCCAAATAATGACCTCCTATTGATTAATATATTTACACCAAACGAAATTGCGGATAATGTCAAATACCATTCAAAAGCTTTCATTGAAAATGGAGGCAGGAGCGAAGGATGTGAATGGATTGACAATGACAATCTTATTGTTGCATCAAAGGCTGGGATTTTCAAAGTGACCTTCTCCGATTCACTTCAAAATTACAATATTGTACAAATAAGGGAAACCTGTACATCGTTAGAAGGTTGGTATACTATATATCGGCATCCTACCGTATCTAGGCAAACTAAAAAGGTAATTTTCCATAAATCCGAATATGAATTCACAGGCACTAAAGAAGTGATAATAACCAATCGTTTTGTCCGCATGAATTATGACGGCACCAACGAAGAAGTCATTGAAATCCCCGGCCTATAAGACGATGAAGAGTTTGATATGCACAAGCAAATCAAACCCTTCAAAGTCTATTTAAACTTTAGACTGTATCAATCCTTCATCTCACCCACCATGTCCTCCGCCCGCACCCACTCATCGAACTGCTCGGAGGTGAGAAGGCCGAGGTCAAGCGCCGCTTGTTTCAGCGTGGTACCTTCTTTGTGCGCTTTCTTCGCAATGGCGGCAGCGTTGTCGTAGCCGATATGCGTGTTCAGCGCCGTGACTAGCATCAGCGAATTGTCGAGATTTTGCTTGATGCGGGGCAAATTGGCTTGGATGCCCACGGCGCAGTTGTCGTTGAAGCTGACGCAGGCATCTCCGATGAGTCGGGCCGACATCAGGAAGTTGAAAATCATCACGGGCTTGAACACGTTCAACTCAAAATGGCCGTTCATGCCGCCGATATTGATGGCCACGTCGTTGCCAAGCACCTGCGCCATTGCCATGGTCATCGCCTCGTTTTGCGTGGGGTTCACTTTGCCAGGCATGATGCTGGAGCCTGGCTCGTTGTCAGGAATAATTAGCTCGCCGATGCCGCAGCGGGGGCCGCTGGCCAGCAGGCGGATGTCGCTCGCAATTTTGAACAGGGAAACGGCCACTGTCTTGAGCGCCCCGTGCGATTCCACGATTGCATCGTGCGCCGCCAAGGACTCAAATTTGTTTGGAGCGGTGACGAATGGAAGACCTGTCAGTTCTGCTATTTTATTTGCTACCGCAACGGCGTAGCCCTTGGGCGTGTTCAGGCCCGTGCCGACCGCCGTGCCGCCGAGCGCCAATTCTGCCAAGTGCGGCAGTGTATTTTTGATGGCCCGCAGCCCGTGGTCGAGTTGCGCAGCGTAGCCCGAAAGCTCTTGGCCAACCGTTAGCGGCGTGGCGTCCATCAAGTGGGTGCGGCCGATTTTCACCACGTTCATGAACTCCTCTGACTTGGCCCGCAGCGTGTCCCGCAGCTTTTCGATGCCAGGGATGGTCGTTTGCACCAAAATCTTGTAGGCGGCAATGTGCATCGCCGTAGGGAAGGTGTCATTGCTCGACTGCGACTTATTCACATCGTCGTTGGGGTGCAGCACCTTCTTCTCGTCGGTAAGTGCACCGCCTTTGATGACGTGGCCCCGGTTGGCTACCACCTCGTTCACGTTCATGTTCGACTGGGTGCCGCTGCCCGTTTGCCAAACCACGAGTGGGAACTGGTCGGCCAGCCCACCTGCCAATATTTCATCGCAAACCTGCGCTATCAAATCAGCTTTTTCCTTCGGTAAAACACCGAGGTCTTGGTTGGTGAGCGCCGCCGCTTTTTTCAAATAAGCAAATGCCTCGATGATTTCAGCGGGCATGCGATGGCCACCAATTTTGAAGTTTTGGATGCTGCGCTGCGTCTGCGCCGCCCAGTAGGCGTCAATCGGCACTTCGACAATGCCAAGGGAGTCTTTTTCCTTGCGGGTCTGATTCATTTTGTTGAATTGGTTGAATTAGTTGTATTGGGCAATTTGGGCGGGCAAAGGTAGCAGGTTTTGATTTTTTCAAGAACCTACAAACTGACTGAGATTCATCAACACATTGCATTTTGTGCAAAAATCATTTGTGTAAAATCAAGACAAAACCATCTTAAAGCCACAGCAAAACCGCTAATTCTTCTATTTTTGACTATATTTTTTCATTTTTTACACCTAAATCCATGAAATCTAATTTTACGCTCCTATTGATTACTTGGCTGGTTTCCCAGTTTTACATTTCCTCACTCAACGCACAATCCTGCTGCGACAACGACAACACCACGACCCTCTGCTACCTTTCGGCGGCTGATTTTTGCACCACAACAGATTCGTATTGTTATGCTTACTCTTTGGACGGTGAGTTCATGGAGCCTGGCCTGACGCAGAAGCTGCTCAATCCTGCAAATTATGGCGCAGGCGGTATTGTCTCCTGCAATATTGACCTCGTGAAACTGGATTTGCCCATCACCGTTCAGTCCATCAATGACCAAAGCTGCGACATCGTTTTCTTGGGGTCAGTTACCGTTGACCCTATCACACAGGTGAGCGACCCCAGGGAGAGTTATGTCCCGCTGCCAGTTTTGGAGGCTATCAATGAATGGTCGGTGCTGTGCAGCAACAACCTCGTGGTGGCCTCGCAGGGCGAAACCACCGTCTGGGGCTACAGCCTTGAAAATGAAAACATCAACCCGAACACCCCACTCACCGGCACCTCGCTAGCTTCCATTTTCGATGGGCCATTTGGCAGCATTACCTCCTTCAATCAAGGTGGCAGCTTCCAAGGCGTTTTCACCGGAACGCCCAGCACCGGATTTGAGATTTTGGCAAAAGACGAGCTCGACAGACCCACCGTCGCTTTGGATTTGGCTACCAACGACCTCGTGGTTGGCGACATCGGCATTTTCTGCACTGGCCCAGGCGATGTTTCCCCCGGCCCAGATATCATCACAAACAACGATGTGCTGGCCTGCAACATCTTCGCACTCGCCTGCTTGCTGGCAGATGACGTGGAGACTTCAGAGCAGGCTTTCGAGATTTGCCCTAACGAATCGGTGACGCTCCCCGGCGGCGATGTTGTCAGCGAATTGGGCGTTTACAGGGATACGCTGGCATCTTGGACGGGCTGCGACTCCGTCATCACCACCACCATCACTGCAAAAACCATTGCCAATACCCAACTGAACACCAAGCACTGTGCCGGCGACGGATACAGTATTGTAGTGAACGGCAACACCTACAACGAAGCGAACCCAATCGGTCAGGAGCAAATGACGACTTCCGGCGGCTGCGATTCCACAGTAATAATTGCCTTGCAGTTCAGCCAGCACACTGCTCAGACCATTGACCCTATACTTTGCGTGGGCGAGTCCATCCCTCTGAACATCGGTGGCGTAGCCGATGCACCCGGCACCTACCTCGATACGCTCACCAATTTCAACGGCTGCGACTCCGTGCTCACCATCAACCTCGATTTTCACCCCGTGGACACTAGTTTTCTTGTGAAACAACTTTGTCCCGGTGAAACGGCAACCGTTGGTGGGCAAATTTTCCAACCCGGACAGACCTCCAGCATTTCATTGCCAGACCAGTTCGGTTGCGACTCCTTCATCGTTACCAATTATCTGCTATTCCCCGCTCCGAATGTCCAAATTGACTCAGCAGTGGAGGTGACGCAGAGCAATTTCACGCCGTTTTCCAATTCTATTCAAGGCGATTATTTGATAAAATGGCTTGAAAATCAAGCACTTAGCTGCGATGACTGCCCCAACCCCGTAGTGCTGTCGAACGATGGTATCTCGCCGTTCACCCTCACGCTGACCGACTCCATTGGCTGCCTATGGAACTACCCCATCTACGTCACCTACATCTGTAACTCGTTCATTCCCAATGCCTTCACGCCGAACGCTGATGGCATCAACGATGAATTCACCCGTTTTTCCTCCGGGTGTCCGGTACAGGAATACCAGTTCCAGGTTTTCGACCGCTGGGGGGAGATGGTTTTCAGCACCGACGACCCGGCCATAGGCTGGGACGGCAACCACAAAGGCAAGCCCGCCAATTTGGGCACGTACGTTTTCCTCATCACCGTCACTGAGTTTGGGCAAAAAAAGCAATTCAGCGGAGAACTGAATCTTTTGCGGTAGTGCACACCAAACCAGCCAAGTGTGAGCGTTATTTGCGAATCATTCACCAATCAAAATCAAATCATGAAACGAGTATTCATCCTGTTTGCGAGCTTAATTTTTTGCTTCGCAAACGTCGTGGCGCAAAGCCAGCCCCTCACTACCCAAAGCATTTCCGTATTCAAAAATGGCCAAGCTTTTTTCATCAAAAACGGCACACTAAAACCCACCAACGGTAAGTTCCTCCTACCCGACCCTGCCCCGCAGGCACTGTACGGTACGCTCTGGTTCAATTCTCCGGATGGCAGCCTGGCCCGTGTAGCTAGTTATCCCGACACATTGCGGGAGCAAAAAACCGAGGCCGCCGTGGCGGTTTGGGATTTGCTGCGCAACAATATCGGCAAGACCATCGGAGGTGTATTGGATGAAAAAAATTCCGTCTCAGGCAAAATCATCAGCGTCAGCCCGATGATGAAAAACGAAAAGGGCGAGCCGCTGTACGGCCCCGAAAGCCTCGTCACCCTTCAATCGCAGCAAGGTGGTGGTTGGACGACGATACCCGCTGGGCAAATCCGTTACGTCAGCTTTCTGGAACAGCCAAAGCTCGAAGTTTCCATGCCAAAGGTGACGCCCCGCCACCTGTTCGAGCTGTCGTTCAACAACAAAAAAGGTGAGCAACCCTTCGACATGATGTACCTCGCCAACGGCCTCAACTGGGCACCTGAGTACCTGTTGGAACTGACGGGGGAAAATGCGGGCACGCTGACTTTACAAGGCGAAATCGCTAATGATGCCGAGGACATCGTGAACACGAACCTGAACCTCGTGGTGGGAGTACCGAACTTTGCTTACGCAAACAGGCTGTCGTATCTCGTTGATTATCTGAGCCTTGTGGCGCCGTCGCTCGTCAGTGTAAGGGGCCTTCGCAATGATTACAATACATTTTCAAATGCACTGATGGCGCAATCCGCTTTATATTCCATTGATGGAATTCCAGTGAGCGGCGATTTGCAGGATGGGGAAGAAATCGAAGGCAGCAACAACGAAGACCTGTTTTTTTATACCCTCAAAAACTTCTCGCTGCTAAAGGGCGGCCGCTCCATGCAGCCTATTTTCAAGGAAAAAGTGGATGTGAAACATATTTATGAATGCCAATTGCCCGGCAATGATGGCAATCGCTTGGCATGGCAGCAAGAATTTTTGTTTGTTCCGCAGGTAAACAAAGTTTATCACACTTTGCAATTGGCCAACAAAACCAAGCAGCCATGGACGACAGCCCCCGTGCTCACCATGAATGCAAACGGTGAGCGTAGGCCCATTGGCCAAGACCTGCTCAGCTACACCCCTTCGGGTGGAAATTCTTACGTGAAATTGGCGGTAGCCATCGAAATAAAAATAGAGCAGGCCGAACGGGAACTCAGCCGCCAAGCCAGTGGCTGGTTCTGGAACGGCGACAATTACGACATTGTGCAGGTGGAAGGCAAAATCAAAGTCAAGAATTTCAAGGACAAGCAGCTCGACCTGCGCATCCAGCGAAGCATCCTTGGCAACCTGAAAAAGACGAGTGTGGACTGGAAAAAAGAGGAAATTGTCATCCCCGATAACCCCCGCAACCGCAGGGCGAACGTGATTTGGGAAACGCCCATCAAGGCCAACGGCGAGTTGGAGATTGTTTATACTTATGAGGTGTACGTGCGGTCGTAACCAAAATGCGCCACCTCCACATGTTCTGACGCCACCTTCTCCCCAAAAAAAGCCGAAGCATGGCCGTCGAAATCTTCCGTGGCACCTGTGGTGCGGAAGCTGCGGTGGCCATGCTTCGATAACCGCCGCTCCATCTCTGGGTGGCGGTGGAGGTAATCCACGAGGCTTTTTGCCACGATTCCACCCTGCGAAATGACCGTGATTTTAGGGGGTAAAAAACGCCGAATCACTGGCTCCAGCAGCGGGTAATGCGTGCAGGCGAGCAGCAGTGTGTCAATTTCGGGCGAGGCAGCGAGCAATTCGTCGAGGTATTTTTTTACAAAAAAATCGGTGCCCTCGCCGCTGAGTTCGCCGTTTTCAACCAGCGGCACCCACATCGGGCAGGCTTGTTGGAACACCTTTGCTTCCGGGAAAAATTTCTCGATTTCAATCAAGTAACTCTCCGACCGCACCGTGCCGACCGTGCCCAGCACCCCCAGTTTTTTCGTGGTAGAAAACCCGCCGATGACCTCCGCCGTGGGTCGAATGACGCCGAGTACCCGGCGGTCTGGGGCGATTTTCGGCAGGGCAAGTTGTTGGATATTGCGCAGCGCCTTGGCCGAAGCCGTGTTGCAAGCTAGGATGACGAGCGGGCAGCCCTGCGAAAAAAGGTACTGCACACATTCCAAGGTGTAGTGGTAAATCGTATCGAAATCCCGTGGACCGTATGGCGAGCGTGCGTTGTCGCCGAGATACAGGTAGTCGTATTGCGGCAGCAGCCGCACGATTTCCCGCATGACAGTGAGACCGCCGTAGCCGCTGTCGAAAATTCCGATGGGTGCTTTTTCCATAAAACTCACTGAATTAGCACCAAGCGCCGTGCGAAACTGTTTGAGCCGAGGGTAATTCTGACTAGGTAAACGCCTGCCTGCTGACCAGAAAGGTTGAAGTTGAAGCTGCCTTCGGCTGCTTTTCCTTGTTGCTCCGCAACAACCCGGCCCGTCACGTCGAGGACAGTGATGGACAGGTTTTGCGTGCTGCCGGAAAGCATTTTCACCGAAAACAACCCCTTTGTTGGGTTGGGCAAAATGTCGAACACGTCGTGACCGCTGGCTTCCGAAACGCCTGAAACCACCCCTACAGAATCAGCGACCGTGCAGCCGTTGGCATCCGTCACGATTACATCGTACTCGCCAGTAGGCAAGCCCGTGGCAGTGGCCATTGTCTGACCATTCGACCAGAGGTAGGAATAAGGTGCTGTGCCGCCAGTGGCCGTCACCGTGGCACTGCTGTTTCCGTTGTCCACGATGGAAACCGACGGCGGTAGGTTGGGTGAAAAACTGACGATGAGCGAGTCGGTGGAAGTGCTGCAAACGGTGTTGGATGGATTGCCCGACTGCACGTATGTAACGCTTTTGACAACCCATTTGCCAACCAATGGCTGCAGGAAATTTCCACTGAGAACACCGTTCAGGTCGGCATTGTAGGTGCCATTGGAAAGGGTATTGGTCAATATGAAACCACCAGCTTGGCCACCTGTGCCACCGAGTTGGTCGCTAAAAAACCAGCCGTGACCACCATTCGGAGGAAGAAACTCGGTGCCATCGGTTCCAATGCCGAAAGTGGCGTTTGGGCCACATGCATTAACCATTCCCGTGGTTTCAAGAATGCCCGCCCCGCAGACTAGCCCTGTGCAGGTAGCCCCGCTGAGGCAAGTGAGCGCCGGATTGCCATTGGGAGAGGTAGTGTGCGGGCCGCCGGGGCAGTATCCTGCTTCGTTGATGATGATGCGGTAGGCACCCGCCTCGGTGGCAGTCCAGGTGATGGTGCAACTGTCGCCGTCGCCGGGGCCAAAGGCAACCACAGCGCCGCTTGGGGCGAGTATCGTGAATTCAGGCACCCATGCGTGTGCATTTGGCCCATCGCAAATATTGAACTGGTAAGTGCCACCCGCTTGGAAATTATTGCAGATGTAGGCTTCTGAGGCATATACCTCGAAGGAGGTGATGACGTTGTTTGGGCAACCAGCGCCATTGTCGCAGGGGGCACCCAAAAATATCTGGTTAAAATCGTTGTAGGTAGCAGGTGGAGCGGGGGACGACCATGTGGTACACTGGCCGATGGCCATTTTGGGTAAAAAACCAATTGCGAGCAGTAGGACAGTCAATGGGTAAAATGATTTTTTCATGGAACATTTATTTAAGTTTTGACGGCAAGTTAGTAAGGTAGTACTTTTGAAGCAATTGATTTTGGGTTGTTAACAAAAATGATAGGGTTAAAAGCGGAACCAATATGGAAGCAAATACGGTTGATTTGCGAAATTTGAACGCTATATTTTCCTCAGGTAAAACACATTTTAATGGATAAATCAACGCAGGCTGTTGCTATTTTCGACAAATATGCAAACGAATATATGGCCAAATATATGGACGTAGGCAAATACGCTAATGGGCTGGATTTATTCTGCCAGTATATTGAAAACCCAACAGCAGAAATATTGGAAATTGCCTGTGGGCCGGGCAATATTTCCAAGTATTTATTGGACAAAATGCCAAGCATAAAATTATTGGGAACCGACTTATCCGAACGGATGCTGGAACTGGCCAAAAAGAACAACCCAAGTGCCGAATTTGCTTGCATGGACTGCCGAAATATCCAATTTTTTTCCAAAAAATACGATGGCATCATGTGTGGATTTTGCCTTCCATATTTGACAAAAAGCGAAACTATTCAATTTCTATATGATGCGTCTGATTTATTGAACGATAATGGCATTTTATACCTCAGCACCATGGAAGATGATTATGAAAAATCATCCCTGCAAACCTCCAGCAAGGGCGACCAAATGTTCATGCATTACCATGAATCGGGATATTTGAAGGAGGCGCTCCAGTCCAAAGGTTTTACCATAATTTACGAACACCGGCTGCCGCAGACTGGCGAACTAGTGGGCACACCTCCCGACTTGGTGCTGGTGGCAAGGAAGTTAACAAATGCTTGAGCGGTTTACATGGCCCATTCATCGAAAAACCCTTGGAAGCACAGGGCCAATTCGCTCAAAACCCTTACCATTGCATCATATTTTTCAAAAACAAAAACAAACCTACCATGTCAAGACTGACTCCCTTTGCTAGAATCCTCATCGTGCTGGCCATCGTGGCAGCCATTTTCTTCGGGGTAAAACATTTTTTCCCAGGTGTGATTGGGGGTGGACAAGATACCACCACCACTACCGAGACCACCACGGAGCCTACCTCCGAAACTACTGCCCCGACCACAGAGACGACTACACCAGCCGACAACACAGGTACCACAACCAGCACCACGCAGAGTTTCAGCTACACTGCACCAGAACCTGTAAACGGCAAGCTGAGGGGCGTAGTGGAATTGGGTGCCACGGGCTTCAATTCGTTCATCATCCGGGTGGACGACCAGAAAAACTGGAAACTGGAAAAAGCCGACTACGGCAGCAGCCTGCTGTACGAGAGCATGACCAACGACGCTGAAATCACGACTGGTCTTCGGAATTATATTTCAAACATGTTGGCCTTCGGCGTTGGTGGTAAGGATATTCACTTCGTCATCAGTTCTGGTGCACAAAAAGTGGAAATCACAAAACAAATCATTGCTGCGCTGAAAAAACTGAATTATCAGGTGAACACGGTAACGCCTGAAAAAGAAGGCCAATTGGCACTGATGAGCGTACTGCCAAAAAGCTATTCCGACAAGGCTTTTGTCGTGGACATAGGCTCTGGCAACACCAAAATTTCATGGATGCAGGGCAGTTCCATCATGGCAAAAGAGGCTTATGGCGCCAAGTATTACGAGAAAAGCATTGCCGATGACGCTGCTTACCAAAACGCAGCGGCTATGGCAAAGGGCGTACCTTCTGCCCAGCGGGAAACTTGCTTCATCATCGGAGGTGTACCGTTTGAATTGGCCAAACAGGTGCGCAACGGTAAGGAGCGTTACACTGTGCTGAAAGCTCCCGCCGACTACAAAGGCGAGGGCCAAAAACAAAAATCTGGTCTGAACATCTACAAGGCAATCGCTGATGCAACTGGCTGCCAAACATTCATTTTTGACTGGGACGCCAACTTCACGATTGGGTTTTTATTGACCCTCTGATAAGATGTTTAGAAGGGTTTGGGTTGAATTTCCCAAACCCTTCTAAAACCGCTGAGCCACCCAAGCGCCAAAACCTGTCAAAACCCCAAAATTCACCCACGGTTAACGCCAAAGCCCACCACTGCGCCGTTGCTTTGTTTTACTTTTGCGCAAACATTCGCCTAAACAAAAATTGATGATGGCTAAACGGCATTCCAAGCTGTGTCTCACCGCCAAGCAGCGGCTGATTTTGTTGCTTTTCCCGAGCGTGTTCGCCTTCCAAATTGCCTCCGCTCAAATCTGGTCTGAAAACTTCAATTCCTACGCCGACGGCACCTCACAAGGCCCGCCAAAATGGACGACCAATGCCACGGATTGCGATGATGCTACTCCCAACCAAGGCCCCGGCGCAAGCCAATGGGGCGTGTATGCTGGCATTTTCACCATCAATGATGTTGAAGGCGCACCCTGCTGCCCCAATCCTCCCGCGGGATTTGGTGGGGGCGGCAACGACAATTCCTGGCTGTCAGAAAGCATCAACATCGCCAATTATTGCAACGTCACCATCTCGATGGATGTATCCGGTGGCGGTGTTTTCGAATGCGACTCCGGCACACCGATTTTTGGTTGTCAAATAGCCACGCCACCTGACAACAGCCACGACCAAATTCTGGCAGAATACAGCATCAACAACGGGCCATGGACGCAGTTCGGCTATGTTTGCGGTTTGCCAACTGGGCCACTGACAGCTTCTGGGTTAAATGGGAACACCCTGCAAATTCGCTTCTTCGCCGCCAATAAATCCAACAGTGAATTCTATTATATTGACAATATCGTTGTAAACGGCACTACTGCACCAACGCCGACTTTCACCCCCGTTGGGCCGCTTTGCGAAAATGATGCCCCTGCCGTTTTGCCCACAAATTCCAACAACGGCATCAGTGGAACCTGGAACCCCAGCAGCATCAACCCTGCCGGACAGGGCGGAAATACCATCACAGCTACCTTCACACCAACCGTTGGGCAATGCGCACTGCCAACAACGATGAACGTTCCCATCACAGCAGCCACTAATCCTTCGCCCAACCCAATCGGGCCTTTTTGCTCGAACGACCCCGCCTTCAATTTGCCCACCAACGTCAGCGGCATCAATGGCAACTGGTCGGGGACGGGCGTTTCAGGAAATGCCTTCAACCCAGCGGCGGCTGGTGCAGGTAGTTTCACCTTGACGTTTACACCAAACGCTGGGCAATGCGCAAACGCCGCCAGCCTACCTGTCACAGTCAATCAAGCAAACACGCCATTGCTTGGCACTGCCACGCTTTGCGAAACAGACCCGCTGTACAGTTTGTCCAATTTGCTGGACCCAAATTTCCCAACAGGCACTTGGTCAGGCCCAGGCGTTTCCGGCAATAATTTCAACCCATCCGGGCAAAATGGTTTGGTCAACCTCACGTTCACCCCAAACACGGCCTGCGCACTTCCTGCCAATACATCAATCACTGTAAATCAACCAGTTACACCGCCAATTTCTGGGGTTCCGGCCTCCATTTGCCAGTCCGACCCCGCCATCAGTTTGCCCACTCCACAGGGCGGTTTTGCGGGAAACTGGTCGGGGCAAGGCGTTTCCGGCAACATGTTCAACCCCACAGGCTTGAGCGGCAACGTCACACTGACCTTCACCCCAAACAGTGGCCAGTGTGCTAACCCAGCTACCACTAGCATCAACGTCATTGTGCCGACAACACCAGCAATTGCTGGCGTTCCGGCCACAATTTGCCAGTCCGACCCGTCCATCAGTTTGCCCACACCGCAGGGCGGTTTTGCGGGAAACTGGTCAGGGCAGGGCGTCTCCGGCAACATGTTCAACCCCACAGGCTTGAGCGGCAACGTCACCCTGACTTTTACCCCAAATGCAGGCCAGTGTGCTAACCCAGCTACCACTAGCATCAACGTCATCGTACCGACAACCCCTGCAATTGCTGGCGTTCCGGCCTCCATTTGCCAAAGCGACCCGGCCATCAGTTTGCCCACTCCGCAGGGCGGTTTTGCGGGAAACTGGTCGGGACAGGGAGTCTCCGGCAATATGTTCAACCCCACAGGCTTGAGCGGCAACGTCACACTGACCTTCACCCCGAATGCAGGCCAGTGTGCTAACCCAGCTACCACTAGCATCAACGTCATCGTGCCGACAACACCAGCAATTGCTGGCGTCCCGGCCTCCATTTGCCAAAGCGACCCAGCCATCAGTTTGCCCACCCCGCAGGGCGGTTTTGCGGGAAACTGGTCGGGGCAGGGCGTCTCCGGCAACATGTTCAAC
>Ga0075012_10004633_pt1 | contig 12746 bp, 8 predicted proteins | sample All_14_2_FD_71474 | JGI IMG/M metagenome (GOLD analysis project Ga0075012, IMG submission 71474) | Freshwater microbial communities in response to fracking from Pennsylvania, USA - Allegheny Zone_MetaG_DW_15 | ecosystem: Environmental > Aquatic > Deep subsurface > Groundwater > Drilled...
GGCCCCCGCCCCGGCACCGACGCTGCCGACGGCGAACGTCTCACTCGCGGACCGCACGGCCTGGTAGCCGAAATCCGCGTCCGGTCGGCAGCCCCACCCACCGACCGGCAGGTCGAAGATCACCGCGCCCGGCACGATCGGCACCACACCACCGTCCATCGCCACACCGCGGTGCTGTTCCTCGAGCCAGCGCATCACACCGTCGGCCGCGGCCAGCCCATAGGCACTGCCGCCGGTGAGCAGCACCGCGTCGACGTGACGCACGCTGTTGGACGGATCCAGCAGGTCGGTCTCCCGACTGCCCGGGGCCCCGCCCCGGCAGTCCACCGCGCCCACCGTGCCCTCCGGCGCCAACACCACGGTGCTGCCGCAGGCCCACCCGGACCCGAGCGTGGCATCGTCATCGATCCGGTGATGGTGTCCGACCCGGATGCCGGCGACATCGGTGATCGAACCCCGGCTCATCGAGATCCCATCAGGCTGATCACCAAGTACTCCTGCAGCACGGTCAGCCACTGATAGACATCGAGATGGCCCGCCATCGGATGGCCGACGGGTAGCTGGTCGAGACCTTCGGGTCCGATCTCCAGCATCGCCCCCAATGCGAGGCGCACATCGTTGACCGCCGACGCCCAGGCCTGAGCGTCGTCCTCGGAGAGCTCGAACTTGCCGCCACCGTCGGGCATGGTGTCCAGGAGCCGATGCGCCGCTTGCCGTTTCGCATCGATGATGGCCGGCTCATGCAAACTGCGCAGGGCGCTGTTCAAACTCTCCGCGGCCGCCGAGCCGGCGGGGTGACCGTTGCGCGGCCGGAAGAAATCCGGGAGCAGCCGTTTCATCGTCTCGTCGTCCGGAGGGGTGGTGTGGCCGGTCCGGATCCCGGTGATCTCACTGAGTTCGTCAGTGGGAGCAGCAGATTCGCGATCGTCGAGCATCCCGGTCAGCGACACCACCAGATTGCGCAACAGGGCGGCCTCGTGCGCGGCCAGCGAGGACCGGAATCGGGGGCCGTCGGCGCTGTCGATCCGCTTCCACTTCCGCACGCGATCAGCGGTCCTGCTGCATGGTGGCCCACAGCCCGGCAGAGTGCAGCTTGGTGACGTCGACTTCCATCGACTCACGACTGCCCGCCGACACGACGGCCTTGCCCTCGGTGTGCACCTGCATCATCAGCTTGGTGGCATGCGGCTCGGAGTAGCCGAACAACTTCTGGAACACGTAGGTCACATACGACATCAAATTGACCGGGTCGTCCCAGACGACAGTCACCCAGGGACTGTCGGTGGCGGCGTCTTCACCGCGGTCGACGTCCGCCGCCTGGTCCTCCCGGGTACCCGGCTTGGTCCGCGCAGGGGTAACCATGACGCACAGGATACCGGGGACCGACTGCGCGCCCGAACCGGAACGGTACCGATACGGTGAGATCGTGAGCGACGGCGTGAGTACAGCACTGCTGACCGACAAGTACGAGCTGACCATGCTGGCCGCCGCGTTGCGCGACGGTTCGGCCCACCGACGGTGCACCTTCGAGGTCTTCGCGCGGCGGCTGCCCGACGGCAGGCGCTACGGCGTGGTGGCGGGAACCGGACGCTTCGTGGAAGCGCTGGCGCAGTTCACCTTCGATGAGCAGACCCTGGCCGCGGTGTCCGATTTCCTGGACGCCGAGACCCTGGCCTACCTGTCGGAGTTCCGGTTCGGTGGCGATGTGGACGGCTACCCGGAAGGGGAACTGTTCTTTCCGAACTCGCCGGTGCTGTCGGTGCGCGGCAGCTTCGCCGAATGCGTCGTCCTGGAGACCCTGGCGTTGTCCATCCTCAACCACGACAGCGCGATCGCTTCGGCCGCGGCCCGCATGGTGTCCGCGGCCGGTGGCCGCCAACTCATCGAGATGGGCTCGCGGCGCACCCATGAGCAGGCGGCCGTGGCCGCGGCCAGGGCCGCCTGGATCGCCGGGTTCAGTGGCAGCTCCAACCTCGCCGCCCAGCAGCGCTACGGGGTGCCCGCGCTGGGTACCAGTGCGCACGCCTTCACCTTGCTGCACACCACCGCCGACGGTCCGGACGAGCGGGCGGCCTTTGCCGCACAGGTGCAGGCGCTCGGCACCGGCACCACGCTGCTGGTGGACACCTACGACATCACCGCGGGCGTCGCCAATGCCATCGCGGTCGCCGGCCCCGAACTGGGCGCGGTGCGCATCGACTCCGGGGAGCTGGCCATCCTGGTCCGTCAGGTCCGCGATCAGTTGGACAGCCTGGGCGCCACCGGCACCAAGATCGTCGTCTCCAGTGATCTCGACGAATTCGCCATCGCCGCGCTGCGGGCCGAACCGGTCGACAGCTACGGGGTCGGCACCTCACTGGTCACCGGCTCCGGTGCGCCGACGGCCGGCCTGGTCTACAAGCTCGTCGAGGTCGACGGCGTCACCGTGCAGAAACGCAGCGCGCACAAGGCGTCGGCGGGTGGCCGTAAGCAGGCGATGCGGATCGCCAAACCGTCGGGGACCTTCGTCGAGGAGGTCGTGCACCCGGCCGGACAGCCCCCGCCGACCGAGGACGGTTTCACCTCGCGGCCGCTGACCGTCGAACTCGTGCGGGCCGGGCGCCCGGTACACGAGGCCACCCTCGCGCAGGCCCGGGCGCGGGTCGCCGCCGGGCTCGGCAGCTTGCCATGGGACGGCCTGAAGCTGTCCAAGGGCGATCCGGCCATCCCGACCCGTGTCGTGACACCGGGTTCGCCGGCATCGTGAACACCACCGACCAGGTCACCGAGTTGCTCGCGTCGGCGGTCTCTGCACTCGGCGGGGCCCAGCGGCCCGGTCAGGTACAGATGGCCGAGGCCGTCACCGAGGCGTTCGAAACCGGCCGCCATCTCGCCGTGCAGGCGGGGACCGGGACCGGCAAGTCGCTGGCCTACCTCGTCCCGTCCATCGCGCGCGCGGTCGCAGCCAACGAACCCGTGGTGGTGTCCACCGCCACCATTGCCTTGCAACGCCAGTTGGTGGACCGCGATCTGCCCCGGCTGGCCGACGCCCTGGCCGGCACGCTCCCCCGCCGGCCCACCTTCGCGCTGCTGAAGGGCCGCGGAAACTACCTGTGCCTGAACAAGATCCACAACGGCGCAGCAGAACCGGACGAACTGCCACAGGAGGAACTCTTCGATGCGGTGGCCGCCACCGCGCTGGGGCGCGATGTCAAACGGCTGACCGACTGGTCGTCGGACACCGAGACCGGTGACCGGGACGAGCTGGTACCCGGGGTGCCGGACCGCTCCTGGAGCCAGGTCAGCGTCTCGGCCCGCGAGTGCATCGGGGTGTCCCGGTGCCCGTTCAGTACCGACTGTTTCTCGGAGAAGGCCCGCGCCAAGGCGGGCACCGCCGACGTGGTGGTCACCAACCACGCACTGCTGGCCATCGATGCCATCGCCGATGCCTCGGTACTGCCCGAACACAGCCTGCTGGTGGTCGACGAGGCCCACGAACTGGTCGACCGGGTGACCGGTGTGGCCACCGGCGAACTGTCCGCGGCGGTGCTGGGGGCGGCGCAGCGCAGGCTGGGACGGTTGGTCGCCGACGAACTCGCCGAGCGGCTGGAGGCCGCCGGGGCAAATCTGTCCGCCGCCATCTTCGACGCCGAGCCCGGACGCATCGACCACCTCGACGACGAGCTCACGACCTACCTGACCGCGCTGCGCGACGCCGCGTTCACCATTCGCTCCGCGATCGACACCACCCCATCGGATCCGCAGGCGGCGGCCGCCCGCACCGAGGCCGTCACCGCGGTGACCGAGGTCGGCGACATCGCGGCACGCATGCTGGACTCGTTCGGGCCGGCCGTCCCGGACCGCCACGACGTGGTGTGGCTCGACCAGATCGAGAACAACCGCGGCGGGCCGAAGCGGGCCATCCTGCGGGTCGCGCCGCTGTCGGTGGCAGGGTTGTTGCGCACCAGGCTCTTTCAGCACTGCACGACGGTGCTCACGTCGGCGACGCTGACCATCGGCGGCAACTTCGAGGCGATGGCCGGGGCCTGGGGGCTCAATGGCGGGGACCCACCGCCGAAGTGGCACGGCCTGGACGTCGGCTCACCGTTCGACCACGCCAAGTCCGGGATCCTGTACGTCGCCAAACATCTGCCACCGCCCGGGCGCGACGGTACCGGCTCGCCGGCCCAGCTCGATGAGATCGAGGCGCTGATCAACGCCGCGGGCGGGCGCACCCTCGGACTGTTCTCCTCGATGCGGGCCGCGAAGGCGACCGCCGAGGTGATGGCCGAGCGACTTTCGACCCCGGTGTTGTGCCAGGGTGAGGACACCACCGCCGCCCTGGTCCAGCGGTTCGCCGACGATGAGGCAACCTCGCTTTTCGGCACTCTGTCGCTCTGGCAAGGCGTGGACGTACCCGGGCGCACGCTGTCGTTGGTGCTGATCGACCGGATTCCGTTCCCGCGTCCCGACGATCCGCTGCTGACCGCGCGCCAGCGCGCCATCGCGGCGCGCGGCGGCAACGGGTTCATGGCGGTGGCGGCCAACCACGCCGCCTTGCTGTTGTCACAGGGCGCCGGACGGCTGCTGCGTCGCGTCGAGGATCGCGGTGTCGTCGCGGTGCTGGATTCCCGGATGGCCACCGCGCGCTACGGCGGTTATCTGCGCGCCTCGCTGCCGCCGTTCTGGGCGACGACCGATCACGAGCGGGTGATCGCCGCGCTGGGCCGGCTGACCGCCGGCTGAGCGTTCATGCGGTGTGACCGCCGCGGATTCACTATCCTTCTTGCAGCCCGTCCGGGCGCACCGAAAGGCGGGGGCAGATGAGGCGCCACAGGTTCGCTGCGCTGTTTGCCTGCGTCGCGCTGCTGGTCAGCGGGTGCGGGCAGGAACTCCGGGGTACCGCGGTGTCGGTGTTCGCCGATCCGTTCCGGGTGGCCGGTATGCCGGCGACCGACGGGCCCACCGGGCTGCGGGATGACGCGGCCGAACCCACCCGTGAGGTGACCGGTACCGACGGTGGTGAGATCGACCACCTCGCGGTCAGCTCGATCAGCGATATCGAGGAGTTCTGGGAGACCGCCTACCCCGAGACCTTCGATGACGAGTTCACCCCGGTCTCCGATGTGATCTCCTGGGACGCAGACGGTTTCGACGGCATGTTCTGCGACACCGATACCTACAACCTGGTCAACGCCGCGTTCTGCCACGATGACGAGACGATCGGCTGGGACCGCGGCGTGCTCCTGCCCTCGCTGCGCCGCGCCAACGGCGACATGGCCGTGACGATGGTGCTGGCCCACGAGTACGGGCACGCGGTGCAACTGCAGGCGGGAATGATCACCAGGTCGACGCCGACGCTGGTGGCCGAGCAGCAGGCCGACTGCCTGGCCGGTGTTTACATGCGCTGGGTGGCCGAGGGCAACTCGCCGCGGTTCACGCTGTCCACCGGTGACGGGCTGAACAACCTGTTGGCGGCGATGATCGCGTTCCGCGACCCGCTGCTCAACGAGGGCGCCCCCGATGTCGGCGACGACGAACACGGTTCGGCGTTCGAACGGGTGTCGGCCTTCCAATTCGGTTTCACCGACGGTGCCGGATCGTGTGCGTCGATGGACCCGGCGGAGATCAAGCAGCGCCGCGGCGACCTTCCGGTGTTGCTACCCGAGGATCAATCCGGTGAGCTGCAGATCACCGAGGACTCGGTGCGCACCATCATGGACGCCCTGAACATCCTCTTCGAGCCCGCCGAGCCGCCGGAGCTCACCTTCGAACCGCTGGACTGCCCGGACGCCGATTCCGATGCGCCGGTGACGTTTTGCCCGGCAACCAACACCATCGCGGTGGACCTACCCGCGTTGGAGCTGCTCGGCGCGCAATCCGATGACGAGGACACCGGGCTGGTCACCGGCGACAACACCGGGTACTCGGTGCTGGTATCGCGCTACATGCAGTCCATTCAGCACCAGCATGGCGGCGTGGAGCTGAACACCGCACGTGCCGCCCTGCGCACCGCCTGCCTGACCGGGGTCGCCACGACGAAGATGGTCGACGAGGTGAACACGCCAGACGGCAACACGATCGCACTCACCGCCGGCGATGTCGACGAGGCGGTGTCGGGCATTCTGCTCAACGGTCTGGTCGCCAGCGACGTCAACGGTGAGTCGGTGCCCTCAGGGTTCTCCCGGATCGACGCGTTCCGGGTGGGGGTGCTCGGCGAGCAGGAGCGGTGCTTCAAGCGATTCCCCTGACGGCGGACTCGGGGCAGCTGGATCAGACCACCTTCGTCTCGCCGTAATAGGCCAGCACCGAATCGGATTCGTCGGTCGAGCGGGTCAGGAATGCATACGAGCGGATGAAGGATTGACCCACACAGCCGTCGATCTTGACCTGGAAGTTGCTGACCAGTACCCACGGGTTGGACCCGGCGAACTCCTTCTCGGTGACCGGGACAATGTTGATGATGCCCGGTTTCAGGCCGACGGCCACGCCGCCGGTCACCGGCGTGGTCAGCACCGGGATCAACCCGTCCAATGCGGGTGACCCGACATCGACGCCGGCCAGGCCGACCGAGGGGGACGCTCCCACGGTGCCGGTGACGGTGACACCGTTGGAGGTACTCATATCGATGCCGCACCCGATCTGATAGCCGACCTCCAACACTCCTTCCGGGGGATAGCCGCCCTCCGGTCCGCTGATGTTGCCCTTGAAGGTGCCGCCGACGATATAGCTGCGCGATGACAACGCGGTGGTCAGCGGCGCCGAGACCAATTGGGTCTCGTCGGCCGCGCCCAGTGTCAGCCGCCAGCCGTCCGGCGTCTGGGTGGTGACCGGCGGCGGCGAGGACACCAGGCCGTGCGCCTGCGGCGGGGCCGCAGGTGGGAGCGTCGCGACCGCGGGCGCGGCGACCGCGGTGATCGGAGGTTCCAGGGCGGGATTGATGGCGGGGGCGAACACCGGGTCGACATCGGGTTCGTTCGGGTCGGTGCCGGGATCGCCCCCGGCCACCGGGGCGCAGATCAGGGCCACCGTCAGCGCCGCGGTGAACAACGCAAAGGGTCGTGGCACGGCAAACCCCTCATTAGGCACCTCGAGGAACTTACATCGCCTATGTAACTCTGCGGCCACGACAAGGACACGGCCGGTACGGGGCTCAGCCGACCGGCAGCCGCCACAGATATCCGGCCTCCATCGCCACCCACAGTGCCGTTGCACCGTTGCCGTCGCGTTGGACGGCCAAGCCGTGCGGTTCGCCGCCGGGAATCAGGTCGACGGTGCTCACCTCACCGTCGGCGGTGATCCGGGCGACCTGGCTTGCGCCCCACAGGCTGACCCACACGCCACCGGACGGGTCGGCGACCACCGCGTGCGGCTTGCCGGGCAGATCGAGTTCCTGAATGGCCTCATCGGTCGGGATCCGCCCGATCTTGTCGGCGAGGATCTCGGTGAACCAGATGGCGTCGTCGTGGGTGGCGGCGATCCCGACCGGCCCGCCCCTGCGCGTCGGCACCTCGCGCACGGTCAGCGCTCCGGAGGGCTCGAGCCGGCCGATGGCGTTGGCCTCGTTGAGGGTGAACCAGAGGGCGCCGTCGGGCCCCGTGGTGATCATCGACGGCATCCCACCGGGGTGTGCCACCTCGGTGACGGTGCCGTCGAGGTCGACCCGGCCGATCACGCCGGAGTTCGTCGCGGTGAACCACAACGCCCGCCCCGGCCCGGCCACGATTCCGAAAGGACCGCTGCCGGAGGGCAGTTCGACGTCATCGAGCATGCCATCGGCGGTGATCCGGCTGATCCGGTCATCCCCGTTGCGGGTGAACCACAGGGCGCCGTCGGGACCGGCGGTGATGATCGAGGGCTTACTGCCCGGCGCGACACCGAACGTCTCGACGGTGCCGTCCGCGCTCACCCGGGCTAGCGCTCCGCTGTGCACCAGGGTGACCCACATGGTCGAGTCGGGCCCGGCGGCCAGCGCGTACGGCCCGCCGGCGATCTCGACCGACAAGATGCTCATGCCAGTGTGACCAGCGCCAGTTCGTTGTGCCCGGCCAGCAGCCGGTGGTGCGGCAGCACCCGCACGGTGTAGCCCACCGGACCGGCGATCGGCAACGGCGTGGTCGTCGAGAAAACCTGATTGCCGCCTGCCATTCCGGTGTGCGTCATCGTCACCGACACCGGATTCTGCAGGACGTCGCCGTCGTCGACCCGCCCGAGGACGGCCTGCACGACCACCTCGTCGGGGGCCAGCCCGGCCAGGTACACCGACGCGGTGAGGGTGAGTTCACTGCCGATCAGCGGCGTATCGGGCAGGCCGTAGCTGTCCACATCGGTGATCTGGATCTTGGGCCATTCCTGTTGTGCGCGTTGGCGATAGGCCGCGAGCTGGCGGGCCGCGCCGAATGGCACCCCGGTGGCGTCACCGGCGGGTTCGATGGTGGCACGCAGCGACTGCGCGGCCGGCGCGTAGTACTTCTCGGTGTAATCGCGGACCATCCGCGAGGCGAGCACCTTGGGTCCGAGGGCCTGCAGCGTGTGGCGCACCATCTCCACCCACCGGGACGGCACGCCATGCTGGTCGCGATCGTAGAATTTGGTGGTCACCGAGGATTCGAGCAGTTCATACAGCGCGCTGGCCTCGATATCGTCGCGGCGGCTCTCATCGGCGAGTCCGCCGGCGGTCGGGATCTCCCACCCGTTCTCGCCGTCGTACCACTCATCCCACCAACCGTCCCGGATGGACAGGTTCAGCCCGCCGTTGAGCGCACTCTTCATCCCCGACGTGCCGCAGGCCTCCAGCGGGCGCAACGGGTTGTTCAGCCAGACATCGCAGCCCCAGTACAGCATTCTGGCCATCGACATGTCGTAGTCCGGCAGGAAGGCGATCCGGTGCCGCACCTCGGCGCGGTCGGCGAACCGCACGATCTGCTGGATCAGGGCCTTACCGCCGTCGTCAGCCGGATGCGACTTGCCCGCCACGATCAACTGCACCGGCCGGTCGGCGTCGAGCAGCAACTTCTCCAGACGGTCCGGGTCGCGCAGCATCAAGGTCAGCCGCTTGTAGGTGGGTACCCGGCGGGCGAACCCGACGGTAAGCACATTCGGGTCGAATGCCGTTGCAATCCAACCCAGTTCGGCCTCCGAGGCACCCCGCTCCAGCCAGGACCGGCGTAGCCGGACCCGCACATCCTCGATGAGCAGCGCCCGTAGCTCGGAGCGGATCCGCCACAGGTGCCCGGCGTCGACCTGCTGAAGTTTGTGCCAGGTGTCCGCCTCACTGAGCGCGCCGAGGTCATCGCTGCCGATCAGGTCGCGCGCCAACTCCACCCACTGCGGCGCCGCCCAGGTCGGCGCGTGCACACCATTGGTGATCGATCCGATAGGTACCTCGCCCGGGTCGAAGCCCGGCCACAGCTCGTTGAACATCTCCCGGCTCACCCGCCCGTGCAGCAGCGACACCCCGTTGGCCCGCTGCGCCAGGCGCAGGCCCATGTGCGCCATGTTGAACTTCGCCGGATCGTCCTCGGCACCGAACGCGATCACCCGATCCAGCGGCACACCGGGCAACAGCGGCGTGTTGCCCCCGAAGTACCGGGTGACCATCTCGACCGGGAAGCGGTCGATACCGGCGGGCACCGGGGTATGGGTGGTGAACACCGTGGAGGAGCGCACCACCGTGAGCGCGGTGTCGAAGTCGAGTCCGGCGTCGATCAGCTCGCGGATCCGCTCGACGCCCAGGAAGCCGGCATGCCCCTCGTTCATGTGGAACACCTCGGGCGCCGGCAGCCCCTCGACCTCGGTGTACGCCCGGATGGCGCGGACACCGCCGATCCCGGCCAGGATCTCCTGCTTGATCCGGTGCTCCTGATCGCCGCCGTACAGCCGGTCGGTCACCCCCCGGAGTTCGTGGGTGTTCTCGCCGATATCAGAGTCAAGCAGCAGCAACGGGATTCGCCCCACCTGGGCAATCCACACGTGCGCGAACAGCTGGGCACCGTCGGGCATCGCCAACTCGATGAGCACGGGCTGCCCGCTGCGATCGGTCAGCAGCCGCAGCGGCAATCCCTGCGGATCCAGCGACGGGTACGTTTCGTGCTGCCACCCGTCGGCGGTCAACGACTGCCGGAAGTAGCCCGATCGGTAGTACAGTCCCACCGCGATCAGCGGCAACCCCAGATCCGACGCAGATTTCAGATGGTCACCGGCCAGGATGCCCAGGCCACCGGAATAGTTGGGCAGCACCTCGGCGACACCGAACTCCATGGAGAAGTAGGCGATGCCGTTGGGCAGCCGCACCCCATCTCCGGCCTGCTGCTGATACCAGCGCGGGCGGCTCAGATAGTCGTCCAGGTCCGCCGCGCGCGCGTCCACGCGCCGGAGGAACTCGTCGTCGGCCGCGAGCTCGTCGAGCCGCTGCGGACTCACCGCACCCAACAGGGCCACCGGGTCCGCGCCGACCTGGTCCCACAATCGGCCGTCGATGGCGGCGAACAGGTCCTGCGTGGGTTTATCCCATGACCAGCGCAGGTTGACCGACAGTCGCTCCAGGACGGAGAGCCGCTCGGGGAGGTGCGCACGGACCGTGAATCTGCGGAGGGCCTTCACGCGGCTCAACCTTACTGACCGGCCCGCCGACGGGCCCCGAGGTGGTGTCGGCTCGGTCACCGACTCACGTCATCTCGCCCAACGATGTGTCCCTGACACTACGGTGGGTACTCAGAGTCGGTAACGAGCGCGTCGAGGCAGAAGTCAGAGACCAGACGGACCGCGGTCACCGAAGTCGGGGCCGCGCCGAGTGAGGAGATTCGTGCGTGACCGGTCGTATCGGAATCGATGACGTCGCGCCCGCGCTGTCCGGTGGGCGGTTCCCCGCCAAAGCGGTGGTCGGCGAAGTGGTGCCGGTGCGGGCCACCGTCTGGCGGGAGGGTCATGACGCGGTCGCCGCCACCCTGGTGGTGCGCTATCACGGCACGTCCTACCCGCAACTGGCCCCGGACCCGCCGGGATCGATGCCCGAGCCCGCACCGCCGGTGACCCCGCCCCGCATCAAACCGCTGATTCTGCCGATGACGGCCGGCCGCACACCCGATGTGCTGCACGGGCAGTTCACCCCCGACCAGGTCGGCATGTGGACGTTCCGGGTCGACGGATGGGGCGACCCCATCGCCACCTGGCGCCGGGCGGTGACCGCCAAGCTCGACGCCGGCCAGGGCGAAACCGAACTCAACAACGACCTGCTGGTGGGCGCCCGCCTGCTGGAACGCGCCGCCACCGGCGTGCCGCGCGAACAGCGCCAGCCGCTGGTGGACGCCGCGGCGGCGCTGCGCGCACCGGGTGATCCGCTCAGCCGTGCCGGCGCCGCGCTGTCCCCCGCCCTCGCCGATCTGCTGCACCGTTATCCCCTTCGTGAACTGCTCACCCGGGGTGAGCAGTTCGGTGTGTGGGTCGACCGTCCGCAGGCCCGGTTCTCGGCCTGGTATGAACTGTTCCCCCGTTCCACCGGCGGCTGGGACAGCCACGGCAAGCCCGTACACGGCACCTTCGCCACCGCCGCCAAGGATCTCCCGCGGATAGCCCGGATGGGCTTCGACGTCGTCTATCTGCCGCCCATCCACCCCATCGGCAAGGTGCACCGCAAGGGGCGCAACAATTCTGTGACCGCCGCCGAGGGCGACGTCGGCTCGCCATGGGCCATCGGCAGCGACGAGGGCGGTCACGACGCCGTCCACCCCGCACTGGGGACCATCGACGACTTCGACGATTTCGTTTCCGCCGCAGCGGATCAGGGGTTGTCTGTGGCGCTGGATCTCGCTCTGCAGTGCGCGCCGGATCACCCCTGGGCACAGTCTCATCCAGAGTGGTTCACCGTGCTGCCGGACGGCACCATCGCCTACGCGGAGAACCCGCCCAAGAAGTACCAGGACATCTACCCGCTGAATTTCGACAACGACCCGGCAGGACTCTATGCCGAGGTGCTCCGGGTGGTGCGGTACTGGATGTCGCACGGCGTCAAAATCTTCCGTGTCGACAACCCGCACACCAAGCCACCGAACTTCTGGGCCTGGCTGATCGGCAAGGTGAAGCAGGAAGATCCCGATGTGCTGTTCCTCGCCGAGGCCTTCACCCGGCCGGCCCGACTGTACGGGCTGGCGAAACTCGGCTTCACCCAGTCATATTCGTACTTCACGTGGCGGACGGCCAAGTGGGAGCTCATCGAGTACGGGCAGCAGATCGCCGAGTACGCCGACTGCGCGCGTCCCAACCTGTTCGTGAATACGCCGGACATCCTGCACGAAAGCCTGCAGCATGGCGGTCCTGGCATGTTCGCCATCCGGGCGGTGTTGGCGAGCACCCTCAGTTCGGTGTGGGGGGTGTACTCCGGCTACGAACTGTTCGAGCATCGCGCCGTCCGCGAGGGCAGCGAGGAGTATCTGGATTCGGAGAAGTACGAGCTGCGCCCGCGCGATTTCGAGGCCGCGGTGGCGACCGGCCAGTCGCTGGAACCGTTCCTGGGCCGGCTCAACGAGATCCGGCGGCTGCACCCGGCACTGGAACAGTTGCGCACCATCACATTCCACCCCGTGGACAATGACGCGATCTTGGCCTACAGCAAGTTCGACCCGGTGACGGGCGACTGTGTGCTGGTGGTGGTGACCCTCAACCCGTTCGGACCCGAGGAAGGCACCATCTGGCTGGACATGGGTGCGCTCGGGATGGAGCCCTACGACCGGTTCTGGGTGCGCGACGAGATCACCAGCGACGAATACCAC
>Ga0075012_10004635_pt1 | contig 12744 bp, 14 predicted proteins | sample All_14_2_FD_71474 | JGI IMG/M metagenome (GOLD analysis project Ga0075012, IMG submission 71474) | Freshwater microbial communities in response to fracking from Pennsylvania, USA - Allegheny Zone_MetaG_DW_15 | ecosystem: Environmental > Aquatic > Deep subsurface > Groundwater > Drilled...
TTGTTCAAGGAACCGCATCCGGTCGCCCGGTTGAGTGGCGCCGCGGTCGTGCTGCTCGGGGTCGCACTGCTCGCGCTGTCGCGATGAGCACGCACGTTCCCGACGTCGGGAACGTGCGTGACCGCCTAAGCTTCGGGGGAGCGATGCGAAGGAGTGTGCCGTGACGATCGCCGATGTCCTCACCGAGGCCCGCGACAAGATGGATCGAGCCGTCGAGGTCGCCAAGGAGGACTTCTCGACGGTCCGCACCGGTCGGGCCAACCCCGCGCTGTTCCAGAAGCTGATGGTCGAGTACTACGGCACGCCCACGCCGCTCGCCCAACTGGCCGGCCTGCAGAACCCCGAGGCGCGCGTGCTCATCATCACCCCGTACGACAAGGTCGCCCTCAAGGACATCGAGAAGGCCATCGTCGCCGCCTCGCACCTGGGAGCGACGCCCTCCAACGACGGCACCATCATCCGCGTGACGATGCCGGAACTGACCGAGGACCGCCGCAAGGAGTACGTGAAGCTCGTGCGGAGCAAGGGTGAAGACGCGAAGGTCGCCATCCGCAACGTGCGCCGCAAGGCGAAGGACGACCTCGACGCTCTCCTCAAGGAGGTCTCGGAGGACGACATCGCGCGCGCCGAGAAGGAGCTCGACGCGGCGACCAAGGTGCACGTCGACGCGATCGACGACGCCCTCAAGCGCAAGGAAGCCGAGCTTCTCGAGGTCTGATGGCGACGACCGACGACGGGGCACCGGCCCCCGCCCCCGCCGCCGAGCCGGCCCATCCGGTCCGTAAGCACTCCGCCCTCGACGATCTCGAGCACCGCGTCGAAGAGGCTCGCGCCCAGTTCGACGCGACGAACGAGAAGATCAACGCGCGCACCGGTCGCAATCTGTTCGCCGCGATCGGCATCGGGCTCGCCCTCGGCGGGCTGTTTCTCGTGAGTCTGCTCGTCGTCAAATGGCTGTTCATGATCCTCGCGGCGGCGCTCATCGGGCTCACGGTGTTCGAACTCGCGAGCGCGCTGAGGTTCGCGGGACGGGACGTGCCCCGCGTCGCCTCGACGGTCCTCGCCGTCGCCACGGTGCCCGCGGCGTTCTTCCTCGGCGTCGACGGGCTCTGGCTCGCCGTGCTGGTCGCCGTGGTGCTCATCTCGCTGTGGCGGCTCGGCGAGCAGTTCCGTCCGAGTCACCGCACCGGGGTCGCGGCTCTCGCCGGGGATGTCGGGGCCGGGGCGCTCGTGCAGGTCTACGTGACCTTCCTCGCCGGGTTCTACGTCGTGCTCGTCGGACGTGACGGGGGCGAATGGTGGACGCTCGCGTCGATCATCGTCGTCGTCGTGACCGACATCGGCGCCTACGCGTCGGGCCTCGCCTTCGGCCGCCACAAGCTCGCGCCGACGATCAGCCCCGGGAAGACCTGGGAGGGCTTCGCCGGGTCGATCGTCGCGGCCGTCGTCGCCGGGGTGCTCGTCGCGTGGCTCATGCTCGGGCAGGCCTGGTGGCTCGGCATCATCATGGGCGTGCTGCTCGCGCTCGTCGGCACGATGGGCGACCTCACCGAGTCGCTGCTCAAGCGCGACCTCGGCGTCAAGGACATCTCGACCTGGCTCCCCGGTCATGGCGGCTTCCTCGATCGGCTCGACTCGATCCTGCCGTCGGCCGCGGTGGCCTACGTCATCTATCTCGTCGTCACGAGCGTCGGATAGCGGGCCGCAGCGCCCCGCCGACGGCGAGCGCCGTCGTGCTCACGGCCGCGGCGAAGCGCTCCGCCTGGTCGAGCGCGGTGGCGCCGGTCACCGAGATCGCGCCGAGCGCGCGACCCCGGGCATCGACGATCGGGGCCGCCACGCAGAACAGCCCGAGGCGCGACTCCTCGACGTCGTAGGCGACGCGTTGCTCGCGGACCCGACGCAGTTCGCGCCGGAAGTCCGCGGGCTCGGTGATCGTCTTCGGGGTGAGGGCGCGCAGCGGCGCGGCGAGCACCTCGTCGACGACCTCGTCGGGGCCGAACGCGAGGATCGCCTTGCCGAGCCCGGTCGCGTGGAGGGCTCCGCGTCCGCCCTGGCGGGAGTGCGGAACGCGCAGGGTGCGGGTCGTGATCTTCTCGAGGTAGACGATCTCCGAACCGCTCCGGATGGCGACGTTGACGGTCAGCTGGGTCACCTCGTGCAAGTGGTGGGCGAAGGGCACTGCGGCGTCGCGCAGGGTGACCGGCGTCGGCGCGAGCGAGCCGAGCTCGAACAGCTTCATGCCCAGGCGCACGCCGCGCGACGTGCGCTCGAGAGCGCCCCAGTCGAGCAGCTCGGTGACCAGCCGATGCGTCGTCGACCGGGCGATGCCCGACCGCCGGGCGAGTTCGCGGATGCTGAGCTCGGGCGTGTCGGGAGTGAAGGCGTCGAGCAGCCCGAGCGCCTTCTTCACGGCCGACGGCGCGTCCTGCAGGGCGGGACGATCCATGGCTCACGAGCCTACCGCGCTGACAGGATCGGCTCCATCATGCGGACGAGGGCGAAGGTGGGCGTACCAGGAACCGATCCGGTCTCGACTGTGGTGGTGAGTCCCGGAGAAGAGATCGCCGTCATCGCCGACGCCCTCGTCCGTCATGGTGCGACTCCCGCCGACGCGCGGGTACAGGCCGAGACCCTCGTCGAAGGCGACCTGCGCGGTCACGCGTCGCACGGCATCCGCCGCTTGCCGGTTCTCGTCGGGCGACTGCGCGCGGGGCTCGCGGTCTCGGGCGTCGAACCGGAGTTCTCCTGGCGCACCGACGCGGCGCTCGCGGTCGACGGCCGCCGGGCGCTCGGTCCGGTCGCGGCCCACCGGGCGCTCGACCTCATCCTCGACCGCGCCGCGACCACCGGCGTGGCGATCGCGAGCATCCGCAACTCGGGTCACGTCGGGATGCTCGCGCCCTATCTGGAACGCATCGTCGCGACCGGCAACGCCGGCATCGCCCTCACGACGAGCGAGGCGCTCGTGCACCCGTGGGGCGGCGCGACCGCGATGGTCGGAACGAATCCGATCGGTATCGGCATCCCGACGCTCGACGAGCCGTTCATCCTCGACATGTCGACGTCGCAGGTCTCGGTGGGCAAGCTGCTCGACTACGCCGCTCGGGGTGAGGCGATCCCTCCCGGCTGGGCCGTCGACGAGTCGGGGCGACCGACGACGGATGCCGCGGCGGGCGCGCGCGGTGCGTTGTCTCCGTTCGGCGGCGCCAAGGGATACGCCCTCGGGCTCGCGGTCGAGGCGCTCGTCGGCGTTCTGGCCGGTTCAGCATATGGACGCGATGTTCACGGTACGCTCGACGTCGAGCATCCTCCGAGCAAGGGCGACGTGTTCGTCGTCTTCGCGCTCGACGCCCTCGGGGCGTCGGCGTCGCTCGGGGGGCTCACCTCCTACTTCGACGCGGTGCGGGCGAGCCGGAGCGACTCCCCGGTCTCCATCCCCGGGGATCGCGCCCGGCGCGAACGGACCACGCGGATGACGGAGGGCATCCCCCTCGATGCGGCCCTCTGGGACCGCGCCCTCGCACTCCGGAACGGCGACTGACATGACCCACGACCACCGGCCCGACTTCGGGATCGGCGTCCTCCGCGCGCCCGACGCGATCCACTTCGGTCGCGGCGCCCGCGCCTCCCTCGCGCCGGCCGTCGCCCGCCTCGGGCACCGTGCCCTCGTGGTCGTCGACCCGTTCCTCGCGGCAACGCCCGAGTTCGGCGAGGCGCTCGCCGCGCTCGAGGCGGCCGGCGTGGCCGTCCACGTGCACGCCGAAGTCGTTCCCGAGCTCCCGGTCGAGAGCGTCGTCGCGGCGGCCGAGGCGGCGCGAGCGGTCGCTCCGGATGTCGTTGTCGCCTACGGAGGCGGCTCCGCCCTCGATCTGGGCAAACTCGTCGCGCTCCTGCTCTCGCAGCCTGGTCCGTTGTCGGACTACTACGGCGAGAACAAGGTGACCGGTGCGGTGCTGCCGATCGTCGCGGTGCCGACCACGGCCGGCACGGGGTCCGAGGCGACTCCCGTGGCGGTCGTCTCCGACCCCGAGCGCGAACTCAAGGTCGGCGTCTCCGACGCGAGTCTCATCCCGCGCGTCGCGATCGTCGACCCCGACCTCACGATGGGGGCCCCGGCGCCCGTGACCGCCTACTCGGGAATCGACGCGATCGTGCACTGCGCCGAGTCGTTCACGGCGGTCGACCGCGATCCCGACTGGGCGACGCAGCTGCCGATCTTCGTGGGACGCAACCGGATGAGTTCGCTGCTCGCCCTGGACGGGCTGCGGGCGATGGGCGACGCCCTCCCGCGCGCCGTCGCCGACGGAGGCGACGTCGAGGCGCGCGAACGCATGGCCTGGGGGAGTCTGCTCGGCGGGATGGCGTTCGGCAGCGGCGGCACGCACCTGTCGCACGCGTTGCAGTACCCGATCGGCGCGCTCACGCACACCCCGCACGGGCTCGGCACGGGGCTCATGCTGCCCTACGTGCTGCAGGCGTGCTTCGCGCAGACGGTCGATCGGCTCGCGCTCATGGCCGACGCGCTCGGCGTGGCCGGGAACGGCACCGAACGCGAGAACGCCCAGGCGGCGATCGACCGCCTCGCGACGATCTCCGCCGAGATCGGGCTGCCCGCGTCGCTCGCCGACATCGGGCTGGAGCGCAGCCAGTTGCGCCACGTCGCCGAACTCTCCGCCGGCGTGACGCGGCTCGTCGCACTCGCCTCCCGCGAGGCCACCCCCGACCTGCTCGAGCGCATCCTCGACGCCGCGTTCGACGGCGACCGCTCCCGACTCGACTGACCCGAACCCCCAACGAAGGAACCCTCGTGGACTACATCTCCGACCTCTTCATCGACGGCGAATGGCGCGCCGGCTCCGAAGGAAAGACCTTCGGCGTGACCGACCCCGCGACGGGCGACACGATCGCCCAGTTCGCGATCGCGACCGAGGCCGATTGCGACGACGCCGTCGCCGCCGCGGAGGCGGCGTTCCCCGCGTGGGCGGCGACCGCGCCCCGGGAGCGCAGCGAGATCCTGCGGAAGGCCTTCGACATCCTCACCGCGGAGAAGGAGCACTTCGCCGAGATCATGGTGCGCGAGAACGGCAAGTCCTGGCCGGACGCGATGGCCGAAGCCGGGTACGCCACGGAGTTCTTCCGCTGGTTCGCCGAGGAGGCCGTGCGCATCCCGGGCGACTTCCGCCTCTCGCCGAACGGCGACAAGCGCATCGTCGTCACGCGGCAGCCGATCGGCGTCTCGTTGCTCATCACGCCGTGGAACTTCCCCGCCGCGATGGCGACGCGCAAGCTCGCGCCCGCTCTCGCGGCGGGCTGTACGACGATCCTCAAGCCCGCGCGCGAGACCCCGCTCACGGCCGCCTATGTCGTCGACGCCCTCCGCCGCGCGGGGGTGCCGAAGGGCGTCGTGAACCTCGTGACGCCGGTGCCGACGGGCCCCGCGATCGCGAAGATGATGCACCACCCGGCCGTACGCAAGATGTCGTTCACGGGGTCGACCGAGGTCGGTCGCATCCTGTTGCACGAGGCGGCCGACTCGGTCGTCTCGACGTCGATGGAGCTCGGCGGCAACGCGCCGTTCCTCGTGCTGCCGGGCGCCGACCTCGACGACGCCGTGCAGGGCGCGATGGTCGCGAAGATGCGCAACGGCGGGTCGGCGTGCACGGCTGCGAACCGGTTCTACATCCACGCGAGCGTGCACGACGAGTTCGTCGAGAAGTTCACGGCCGAACTCAAGAAGGTGAAGCACGGCTCGGGCCTCGAGCGCGAGAACACCCTCGGCGCGCTCGTCTCGCTCGACGAGCGCGACAAGGTCGCCGACCTCGTCGAGACGGCGGTGAAGGAGGGCGCGACCGTGACTCTCGGCGGCGAGAAGTCGGAGCACGGCGCGTTCTACCCGCCGACGGTCGTCGTGGGTGTCGAGCACGGGTCGACGATCAACCAGACCGAGATCTTCGGCCCCGTCACGGCGGTCGTGAAGGTCGACGATGTCGACGAGATGGTGCGCATGGCCAACGACACGATCTACGGCCTCATCGGCTACGTCTTCGGCGAGGAGTCGCTCGCGCTGCGCACGGCGCTGCGCATCGACGCCGGCATGGTCGGCGTCAACAAGGGCGTGCTCTCCGACCCGGCGGCGCCGTTCGGTGGCACGAAGCAGTCGGGACTCGGCCGCGAGGGCTCGAGCGAGGGGATCCTGGAATACCTCGAGGAGAAGTACATCGGGATGGCCCCCTGACACGGTCGCGCACCGCGGGCCACGTAGCATGGACCGCGTGAGCACGACCTTTCTTCGCGTGAAGCGCGGCACCGGGTACGACATCGACGAGGTCGAGGACTTCCTCGAAGATGCCCGCCGCGCGTACACCGGCGATCCCGGTTCGGCTCAGGTCGTGACGGCGACGACGATCCGGCAGATGGGCTTCTCGATGAAGCGCGGCGGCTATTCGCCCTCCCACGTCGACGCCGCGCTCGAGCGGCTCGAGGACGCCTTCGCCAACCGGGCCCGTGAGCGCGCCCTCGCCGAGCTCGGCAACCAGGGGGCGTACCAGCGCGCGCGCTCCGCGGCCCAGGTGCTGCTCGACCGCTTCGTGCGGCCGCGCGGTCACCGGTTCACGCGCGTCGGCCTGCTCACCGGCGGATATTCGGTGCGCGACGTCGACGCGTTCACCGACCGCGTCGTGCGCTACCTGCAGCAGGGAACGCCGATCACCGTCGCCGACGTGCGGGGCACGGAGTTCGCCCCCCAGCGCGGCGGCTACCAGGAGACGCAAGTGGATGTCGTGCTCGACGCCGTCGTCGACCTCCTGCAGACGGTGAAGTCCGCGTAAGCTCGCTCCCCGTGAGCGGCTATCGCCGGCGGGGGGCGTCGTATCGTCCCCGCGTGCCGGAGCAGATGCTGGAGCGGCACGTCCGCTCCAGCTGGTCGCTGCCCTCGTTCGCGACCGCCGTCACCTTCGCCTTCCTCGTCGTGTCGGCGCTCTCCCCGGTCGATCGGGTCTCCGCCGCGGTCGTGCCGAGCGACGCGGGGCCCGTCTCGGGCCAGGCCTACGCGGTGGATGACGTCGCCCACCCCGGCACGACGCGCGACGGATTCGGGGTGAGCCGCATCCGCACCGCACCCGCCGTCGGCACGCCCGACCCGGGCAGCGCTCAGGCGATCGCGCTCGAGATGGTGCTCGCGCGGGGATGGAACACGTCCGAGTACGAGTGCCTCGTCGCGCTGTGGAACCGTGAATCGCGCTGGAACGTGTACGCCCACAACGCCTCGAGCGGGGCCTATGGCATCCCGCAGGCCCTGCCTGGCGACAAGATGGCGACCGCCGGCGCCGACTGGCAGACCAACCCCGTGACGCAGATCACGTGGGGACTGGGCTACATCTCCGGTCGCTACGGCACGCCGTGCGGCGCCTGGGAGCACAGCGAACGCAAGGGCTGGTACTGAGGCCGCCGGTACTCTGAGCGGCATGGATGCCGGGTATGCGCTCGTCGCCGTCGCCGGGATCGTCGTCATCGTCGCGGCGGCGGCGTTCTCCCGGCGGCTCGGGATCGCGGCGCCCCTGCTGCTCGTGATCGTCGGCATCGGCTACAGCTTCCTGCCCGGCGTTCCGGTGATCGAGGTCGACCCCGAGATCATCCTCGTCGGCGTCCTGCCGCCGCTGCTCTACGCCGCGGCCCTCCGCCTCCCCGTCGTCGACTTCCGTCGCAACTTCGGATCGATCTCGGCGCTCTCGGTCGTGCTCGTCGTCGTGAGCGCGTTCGTCACCGGGCTCGCGCTCGTCGCGATCCTGCCCGGCCTCGGCCTCGCCGCCGCGGTCGCGCTCGGGGCGGTCATCAGCCCGACCGACGTCGTCGCCGCGACGAGCATCGGCAAGCGCCTCGGGCTGCCCCCGCGGCTGCTCTCCATCCTCGAGGGCGAGGGTCTCGTCAACGACGCGACCGCGCTCGTGCTGCTGCGCACGGCGATCGCCGCGACCGCGTTGAGCGCGTCGGGAACCGTCGACGTCTGGGCCTCGGTCGGCGGCTTCGGCTACTCGGTGATCGTCGCGGCGGGGGTGGGGCTGCTCGTCGGCGTCGTCTCGGTCGCGGTGCGTCGGCGGCTCGGACAGCCGACTCTCGACACCGCGATCTCGTTCGCCGTGCCCTTCCTCGCCTACCTGCCTGGCGGAGCAGCTCGGGGCCTCGGGCGTCATCGCCGTCGTCGCGGCGGGGATCTATGCGGGGCATCAGAGCGCCCGGCTCACCCCGCAGTCGCGCATCACCGAGCGGCTCAACTGGGGCACCGTGCAGTTCGTGCTCGAGAACGGCGTCTTCCTGCTCATGGGCGCCCAGCTCTCCGGGATCGTCATCCAGATCGAGGACGGCGACCTCGCCTGGCACGAGGCGATCGCGCTCGGCGTGCTCGCCGCCGGCATCCTCATGCTCCTGCGATTCGCCTTCGTCTGGCCGCTTCTCGGGCTCGTGCGTCGCGGCGAGCGACGGTCGGCGCGGCGGGCGGATCGCGCGACGGCATTCACCGAACGCGTGACGGCGCGCGACCTCGGCGACTCACCGCGCGTCGCCCGGCGACTCGTGTCGTTCGCCCGCCGCAGCGAACAGGCCCGCAACGACGCGCGCGCCCTGCAGGCGGAGGGGCTCGGCTGGCGCGGCGCGGTCGTGCTCGGCTGGGCCGGGATGCGCGGGGTCGTGACCCTCGCGGCCGCGCAGTCGCTCCCGCGGGACACCCCGTACTACGAACAGCTCGTGCTCATCGCCTTCACCGTCGCGATCGTGACCCTGCTCGGGCAGGGCGTGACGCTGCCGTTCGTCATCCGGCACATCGGCATCCGGGGATCGGATCGCACCGCCGACCGACGCGAACTGGCGACCCTGCTCGACGAGATGCAGGCTGCGGGCCTCGACGCCCTGCAGAACCCGCAGCTCGAGCTGCCCGACGGGCAGCCGATCGCTCCGGAGGTGATCGAGCGGGTGCGACACGACACCGTGCTCGCGTCGGAGGTCGCGTGGGAACGGGTCGCCTACGCCGACGACGACGCGGGCATCCTCCAGTCGCCGCATCGCCAGTACCGCGAGCTGCTGCGCGAGGTGCTCCAGGCCGAGCGCGCCGTGCTGCTCGATGCGCGGTCCCGCGGTGCGTATCCGTCGCGCATCCTGCAGCGCGCGCAGTCGCTCCTCGACCTCGAGGAGGCGCGGCTCGCCCAGATCGACTCCGGCGGGCGCGAGGCCGGATCGTAGGCTGGGGGCATGCCTCGATCGAATCGCCGCCGGGAGGAGGCGGCCGAACTCGACCTCGAGCGGGCGCTCGCCGGGCGGTTGCGCACGGAGGGCAAACGCGACGGGGTCTGGAACGTGCAGCCGCAGTCGGCGTCGTCGGCCGTCAAGAGCTACGTCTGCCCCGGGTGCGGCCGCGACATCCCGCCGGGCACGGCGCACGTCGTCACCTGGCGGGCGGACGGCCTCATGGGGGAGGCCGACGACCTCGCCGCGCGCCGGCACTGGCACGCGCAGTGCTGGAGGATTCGGGCATGACGATCGACATCCGCGCCGGGGTCGAACTCCCGGCGCGCCGCGAAGACATCGAGTTGCGCACCGACGACGGGCTCACCCTCGTCGGCGAACTCGCCCTCCCGCTCCACCGCGACCCCGTCGCGACGCTCGTGTGCCTGCACCCGCTGCCGACGCACGGCGGCTTCATGGACTCGCACGTCCTCCGCAAGGCCGCCGCGCGACTGCCGGCGCTCGCCGACCTCGCCGTGCTGCGCTTCAACTTCCGCGGGGTCACCTCGCCGCGCGGCACGTCGGAGGGAGCATTCGGCGACGGGATCGACGAGCGCCTCGACCTCGCCGCGGCGATGGCATTCGTCGCCGAGCGCGGCCTGCCGAACCCCTGGCTGCTCGGCTGGTCGTTCGGCACCGAAGTCGCGCTCAAGCACGGGTTGCCGTTCCCGATCGCGGGGGTCATCCTGCTCTCGCCGCCGCTGCGCCGCACGAGCCCCGACGAGCTCGCGCCGTGGGCGGAGCGCGGGGTGCCCGTCGTGGCGCTCGTGCCCGAACTCGACGACTTCCTCCCGCCCGACGCCGCGCGTGAACGCTTCGCCGTGCTGCCGGAGGTCGATCTCGTCGCCGTCGACGACGCCAAGCACCTCTGGGTGGGGGAGACCCACACGCGGCGCGTGCTGAGCGAGATCGTGCAGCGGCTCAACCCGTCCGCGCTGCCGTTGCCGACGACCTGGAACGACTGAGTCGCCGAATGTCGACGACCGTGTCGATCGGCGCATCGGTCGTTCGACGTCTGAAGTGAGGGCCCGCACGGGGCCGCGAAGGAGAACACCATGCCCAAGTACATGCTCATCATGCGCTCGACTCAGGAAGCGGTCGACGCGTACCACGAACTCGACTTCGCCGAGGTCATCACCGCCATGGGGAAGTACAACGAGGCGATGATCGAGGCGGGCGTCATGTCGTCCGGCGAGGGACTCACGGACGCCGCCGAAGGCGCCGTGGTGACCTTCGGCGGCGAGAAGCCGATCATCACCGACGGCCCGTACGGCGAAGTGCACGAACTCTTCAACGGGTTCTGGATCCTCGACGTCTCGAGCAAAGAGGAGGCGCTCGAGTGGGCGTCGCGCGCGCCGCTCGGCGCGGGGTCGAAACTCGAGGTGCGCCGCGTCACCGACGAGAGCGACTTCGCCGACTACGCCGACAACGAGTACGTGCAGAAGGAGAAGCAGTGGCGGAAGGATCTCGGCACCGAGTGACGGTCGGGGGATGACCGACATCGCGCGCCGCATCGACGCCGTGTGGCGCATCGAGGGGGCGAGGGTCGTCGCGACCCTCGCCCGCATGACGGGCGACCTCGGCCTCGCCGAGGATCTCGCGCACGACGCCGTCGCCGAAGCCCTCGCCTCGTGGCCCGCCGCGGGCGTCCCCGAGAATCCGGGGGCGTGGCTCACCGCCGTCGCGAAGCGGCGGGCGATCGACGGATGGCGCCGCCGGTCCGTCCGCGACGAGCGGTACCGCACGATCGCCCGCGACCTCGAAGAGACGCGGGACGACGAGTGGCAGCCGATCCCCGACGACGTGCTGCGCCTCGTGTTCGCGGCGTGCCATCCGGTGCTCGCGCGCGAGGCGCAGGTCGCGCTCACCCTGCGGGTCGTCGCGGGACTCACGACGACCGAGATCGCGAGGATGTTCCTCGTGCCGGTCGCGACGGTGCAGCAGCGCATCGTGCGGGCGAAGAAGACCCTCGCCGCGGCAAACGTGCCGTTCGAGGTGCCGGATCCCGCCGAATGGTCGGCGCGACTCGGGTCGGTGCTCGGCGTCGTCTACCTCGTCTTCACGGAGGGCTACGCCGCGACCTCGGGGGCGCGCTGGGTGCGCCGCGACCTCGCCGCCGAGGCGTTGCGGCTCGGCCGGGTGCTCGCCGCACTCCTCCCGCGCGAGCCCGAGGTGCACGCCCTCGTCGCGCTCATGGAGTTCCAGTCGTCGCGATTCGGGGCGCGCGAAGCCCGCGACGGCAGCGCCGTGCTGCTCGCGGATCAGGACCGACGCCGCTGGGATCGCGGCGCGATCGCGCGCGGGAACGCCGCCCTCGCGCGGGCCGACGCCCTCGGCCGGGGGCGCGCGAACTACGGGCTGCAGGCGGCGATCGCGCAATGCCACGCGCTCGCCGCGAGCGTCGAGGCGACCGACTGGGACCGCATCGTCGTGCTCTACGAAGCCCTCGGGCGGATCGCGCCGAACCCGGTCGTCGACCTCAATCGCGCCGTCGCCGTCTCGCGGGCGACCGGCCCCGCGAACGCGCTGCGCATCGTCGACGCCCTCGCGGCCGACGGCGCGCTACGCGGCTCGCACCTGCTGCCGAGCGTGCGCGGGGAGCTGCTCGCCCAGCTCGGACGGTCCGCCGAAGCGCGCGCCGAGCTGCTCGCCGCCGCCGACCTCGCCGGGAACGACCGCGAGGCCGAGGTGCTGCGCCGCAAGGCGTCGGCGCTCTGAGGCGCTCGCGGGTCGGCGGCCGGGGATCGCTCCCGAGGCAAGAACGGGGACCCCTGCCCCGATTGCCTCAGGAGCGATCCCCGACCGCCTCGCGGTCTTCTCGTGCGGGGGGAGGGGGGCTAGAGCTCGTTCTGCCGCGGGATGACGACCTGCTTCACGATGAGCAGGATCGACGCCGCGACGGGGATCGCGATGAGCGCCCCGAGGATGCCGAGGAGCGTCCCGCCGGCGAGCGCCGCGACGACGACGACGACGCCCGGCACCTTGACGGCGCGGTTCATGACGTTGGGGCTGATCACGTAGGCCTCGACCTGCATGTAGACCAGGTAGTAGATGGCGACGACGAGCACCGCCGGGAACCCGTCGAACGCCCACACCGCGAGCGAGATCACGACGGTGCCGGTGATCGTGCCGACGAGGGGCACGAGCGAGAACAGCCCGGCGAGGAAGGCGAGCAGCGCCGCGTACTCGATCGGGTCGCCGAGGATCCAGCCGAGCACGGTGAGGAAGATGATCGACAGGATGCCGTTGATGAGACCCATCGAGACCTGGCCGACGACGTAGCGTCCGACGGAATCCATGATCTGCTCGGCGATGTCGATGAACTTCTCACGCTTCGTCGCCGGCACGAGCTGGTAGAGGCCGCGCTTGATGCTGGCGAGCGAGCCGACGAAGTAGAGCATGAGGATGAGCACGATGACGACGCCGAACGCGCCGCCCGCGATGCCGATCACGGTGCCGACGACTCCG